>Ga0210377_10000076_pt1 | contig 87649 bp, 70 predicted proteins | sample PLM4_65_b1redo_FD_155480 | JGI IMG/M metagenome (GOLD analysis project Ga0210377, IMG submission 155480) | Groundwater sediment microbial communities from an aquifer in East River, Colorado, USA - PLM4_65_b1 redo | ecosystem: Environmental > Terrestrial > Soil > Riparian zone | place: USA: East...
CTTCGCCGTGCAGTACAAAGGGCAGTCGCTCACGCAGGCCCTCGACGTCTGGTTCAAGAAGGCCGAAGGGAAGACGTCCATCGATTACGGATTTCACCTCATCTGCACGGATCTGCCCGACGACCGGCTGCCTCAGATCCGGTCGCTGATCGATGAGGGCGTCACCAGCTTCAAACTCTTCATGGCCTATCCCGGCGTGTTCCTCGTCGACGACGCCACGATCTACAAGGCGATGAAGATGTCCGGCGAAAAGGGCGGTCTGATCTGCATGCACGCCGAGAACGGCGTGGTGATCGACGCGATCGTGAAGGAAGCGCTGGCCCAGGGAAAGACCGCGCCGAAGTACCACGCGCTCACGCGTCCGACAAAAGCCGAAGCGGAGGGCGTGCATCGCGCCATCGCGCTCGCCGAGATCGCGCACTCGCCGGTCTACATCGTTCATCTCAGTTGCGACGACTCGCTGCAGGAAGTCACGCGCGCGCGCGACGCGGGCGTTCCCGCCTACGCGGAGACCTGCCCGCAATACCTCTTCCTCGACTACAGCGTGTACGAGCAGCCGGGATTCGAAGGCGCGAAGTACGTGATGACGCCGCCCATTCGCGAGAAGTGGAACCAGGAGAAGCTCTGGCGCGGGTTGCAGTTCAACGACCTGCAGGTCGTGTCGACCGATCACTGCCCGTTCTGCTTCAAGGAGCAGAAGGAGCTCGGGAGAAATGATTTCTCGAAGATCCCCAACGGCGGTCCCGGCGTCGAGCATCGCATGTCGCTCGTCTACAACGGCGGCGTCGTGAGCGGAAAGATCTCGCTCAACCGCTTCGTCGAGATCACGTCGACGGCCGCCGCGAAGATCTTCGGCCTGTTCCCGAAGAAGGGAACGATCGCCGTCGGGTCCGACGCCGACATCGTGATCTTCGATCCGGAAGAGGAGATGACGATCAGTGTGAAGACGCATCACATGAACGTCGACTACTCCGCGTACGAAGGCATGAAGGTGAAGGGCGTGACGAAGACGGTGCTCTCGCGCGGCGACGTCGTCATCGACGACGGCAAGTACGTGGCGAAGCCGGGGCGGGGGCGTTTCTTGAAGCGCGGGCTGTTCAATTCGCCGAGGTGACCGTTCTTGAATTTGGAATGAAGAATTTCGAATGAAGAATGAAGAATCCGAAGGATGGAATCCATTCCTAATTCTTAATTCGAAATTCGAAATTCGAAATTCACGCTGACTGGACCGGAATCTCGAGTGAAGGACGGGGGCGCATCATCCCCTCCCGCTCCAGGCTCTGCTAAAGTTGTCCTCCACCACAAGGAGTGAATCAACCCATGTCCCGAATCGTCAAAGCCGGTTTAATCCAGACCTCTCTCGCCGCGAAAACGGACGAGAAGATCGAGACCATCCGCCAGGCGCAGATCGAGCGCACGCTCAAGTACGTCGATCAGGCGGGCAGAGAAGGCGTGCAGATCCTCTGCATGCAGGAGATCTTCACCGGCCCGTATTTCTGCGCCGAACAGAACCCGCGCTGGTACGACTCCGTCGAGAAGATCCCCGACGGTCCGACGACGAAGCTGATGCAGGAGTACGCGAAGAAATACAAGATGGTCATCGTCGTCCCTCTGTATGAAGAGGAAACGGCCGGCGTCTACTACAACACCGCAGCCGTGATCGACGCCGACGGCCGCTACCTCGGCAAGTACCGGAAGAACCACATCCCGCACGTCGCCCCCGGCTTCTGGGAGAAGTACTACTTCCGCCCCGGCAACCTCGGCTATCCCGTGTTCGACACGCGCTACGCCAAAGTCGGCGTCTACATCTGCTACGACCGGCACTTCCCCGAAGGAGCGCGCGAGCTCGGACTGAACGGAGCCGAAATCGTGATGAATCCGTCGGCGACGGTGGCGGGACTGTCGGAGTACCTCTGGAAACTCGAGCAGCCGGCGCACGCGGTGGCGAACGGGTACTTCGTCGGCGCGATCAATCGCGTCGGATTCGAAGCGCCGTGGAACATCGGTGAGTTCTACGGACAGAGCTACTTCTGCGATCCGCGCGGCCAGTTCCTCGCCACTGCGAAGCGCGATGAAGATGCGCTGGTCACCGCGGAGCTCGATCTCGACAAGATCCGCGAGGTGCGCAACACATGGCAGTTCTTCCGCGACCGGCGGCCGGACACTTACGCGGGGCTCGTTAAGCCGTAACGAGTTTATCCTGAGCGAAGCGAAGGATCTCCGGAGCGACAGCGAGACACGCGGTTCCAGGCGAATACCCAGCTGCCGCTCCGTAGATCCTTCGGCGCTTCGCGCCTCAGGATAAATTGCAGGACAGATGCGCGACTACATCGTCTTCCACATCAACGGGCGCGAACGCCGCGTCCGCGGCGCACAGGCGTTCGCCACGCTGTCGCGGTATCTGCGCTACGACGCCGGGGCGACCGGAACGAAGATCGTGTGCGAGGAAGGCGATTGCGGCGCGTGCACGGTCCTGATCCGCCGGTCAGCCGGCGCCGAGTATCAGCCGGTCAACTCCTGCATCCTGTCGCTGGCGCAGCTCGATGGCGCGAGCATCGTGACGGTCGAAGGGCTCGAGGAGAACGGGAACCTCTCGCGCGTGCAACAGGCCATGGTGACGTGTCATGGCGCGCAGTGCGGCTACTGCACGCCGGGGTTCGTCGTGGCGATGACGGCGCTGTTCGAGCGCAGCGATCGCGTCGATGAGCGCGCGGTCGAGCGCGGACTCACCGGAAATCTCTGCCGCTGCACCGGCTATGAGCCGATCATCAGGGCCGCGCTGGCAGTCGATGGCCGCCGCATGCCGCGCATTCGGGAACGGTACCCCGCGCTTCCGGACGCCTCGGATGCCGTCTCGATCGAGGCGGACGGCCGCACGTTCTTCGCGCCGGCGACGATCGACGATGCGATCGCGTTCAAGGCGTCGCACGAGCGATGCACGATCGTGCAGGGCGGCACGGATTTCGGGGTGTGGGTCAACAAGCGTGAGTTTGCGGCGCCGGCGATGTTGTGGTTGGGAAAGATTCGGGAACTGAATGAACTGAGCGCCGCCGAGGGCGGCGGCGCCACACTGGATGTCGGTGCGAATGTCAGCTTGTCGCAATTCGCGGAAGCGATCCGGGAACGCGTGCCGGAGCTGTACCGCATTCTCGAACTGTTCGGATCGCCGCAGATTCGCAACGCGGCGACGCTCGCCGGCAACATCGCGAACGCGTCGCCCATCGCCGACACGCTCCCCTATCTCTTCGTCGCCGAAGCGGAGCTCGAGATTCGCGGAACGAACGGAACGCGGCGCGTGCCGATCATCAGTTTCTATCGCGGATACAAGCAGCTCGACCTCCGGCCGGATGAGATCATCACCAGGGTGCGGGTGCCGATCGTCCACGACACGCTGAAGCTGTACAAGGTGTCGCGGCGGCGCGATCTCGACATCTCCGCGTTCACCGCGGCGATCCGGCTGGCAATCACCGACGGCCGCATCGCCGAGGCGCGCGTCGCCTACGGGGGCGTGGCGCCGGTCGTTCTTCGCCTCACCAGAGTGGAAGAACATCTGCGCGGCAAGCGCCCTTCGCTGGATGTGTTCGAGAGCGCCGGCCGGATGGCGCGCGGAGAAGTCGCGCCGATCTCGGATGTGCGCGGCTCGAAGGATTACCGCCTGCAGCTCGCCGAGAACATCATGATGAAGTTCTGGTTCGAGCAATTCGGCGCCGTTGCGGCTCCGCGTCGCGCGGAGGCGCGCGCGTGAGCGCCGTCGGCCGCAACATCCCGCACGACTCCGCGCGCGGCCACGTCACCGGCGAATCGATCTACGTCGACGACATGACCCCGGCTCGCAACGAGCTGTTCGTCGACGTTTACTGCAGTCCGGTCGCGCACGGGCGCATGCGTTCGCTCGATCTGAGCGGAGCGCGAGCGATCGAAGGAATCGCCGCCCTCTTCACGTATCGCGACCTCGCCCACAACCTCTTCGGCCCGATCATCGAGGACGAGCTGCTGCTCGCCGAAGAGGACGTCACCTTCATCGGCCAGCCGATCGTCGTGATCGCGGCAGAGACGCCGCAGGCCGCGCGCGCCGCGCGCCGCGCGATCAAAGCCGATTTCCAGACATACGATCCCGTGTTCACGATCGACGACGCGAAACGGCGCCAGCAGTTCATCGGGCCGAAGCGCCGCATCGCGCGCGGCAATGTCGATCAGGCGTTCGCGTCCGCCGAGGTCGTGCTGGAAGGCACGTGGGTCAGCGGCGGGCAGGATCACTTCTACCTCGAGTCGCAGGCCGCGATCGCGTGGCCGGGCGAGCTCGACACGCTCACCGTTCTCTCATCGACACAGAATCCCAGCGAGGTCCAGCACGTCATCGCTCACCTCCTCGGTCTCCCCATTCACAGCGTGACAGTGCTGACGAAGCGCATGGGGGGCGGATTCGGCGGCAAAGAATGTCAGGCCACGCATCCTGCCGCGATGGCCGCGCTCGTGGCGATGAAGACGAAGCGACCGGCGCGCATCGCCTACGAAAAAGACGACGATATGAAGATCACCGGCGGCCGGCATCCTTTCCAGAACGACTGGAAGGTCGCGTTCACGCGCGACGGCGTGATCACGGCGCTGAAGGTCGACATCTACTCCGACGGCGGTGCGTACGCCGACCTCTCGCCTGCCGTGATGGGCCGCGCGATGACGCACGTCGACAACGCGTACTTCATCCCGAACGCGGACATCACCGGCACGGTGTGCCGCACGAACTATCCGCCGAACACCGCGTTCCGCGGCTTCGGCGGGCCGCAGGGCGTGGCCACGATCGAGAACATCATGGAAGAGATCGCCACGCATCTGCGCCTCGATCCGCTCGACGTGCGCATGCGCAACTGTTACGGCGTCGAAGATCGCAACACGACGCCGTACAGGCAGGTGGTCCGCGACAATCACCTCCCCGAGCTCTTCGAGGAGCTGAGCAAACGCGCGGATTACCGCGGTCGCGTGAAGGAGGTCGCCGCGTTCAACGACGCATCGCCGACGCACCTGCGCGGGATCTCCTGCACCGCGGTGAAGTTCGGCATTTCCTTCAATACGAAGTTCCTCAATCAGGCGAACGCGCTGGTAAACGTCTACCTCGACGGATCGATCCAGGTCTCGACAGGCGCGACGGAGATGGGACAAGGCGTCAACACGAAGATCAAACAGCTCGTCGCGGATGAATTCGGACTCGATCCCGATCTCGTCGTCGTGATGACGACGTCGACGGAGAAGAACAACAACACCTCGGCGACAGCGGCATCGAGCGGCGCGGATCTCAACGGCGGCGCCGCCGTCGATGCGTGCCGCAGGATCAAGGCGCGGCTGATTCCCGTCGCCGCCAAGTCCTTCGAGCGGAGGGGGAACACACCCACAGAGATCGTCTTCGCGCACGGCCATGTGTTCGACGAAGGGAATCCCGACGAGCGCGTCCCCTGGCAAGAGCTCGTGAAGATGGCCTACGGCGAGCGCGTCAGCCTCGGCGAGCGCGGTTTCTACTCGACGCAGGGCCTCGACTGGGACGCCGACAAGGGCTGCGGAACGCCGTTCCTCTACTTCACGCAGGGCTGCGCGGTGTCGGAGGTGGAGATCGATCGCTTCACCGGCACGATGCGCGTGCTGCGATCCGATCTGCTCATGGATATCGGCAAGCCGATCAACCCCGGCATCGATCGCGGTCAGATCACCGGCGGATTCATTCAGGGTATGGGGTGGCTGACGAACGAGGAGCTGCGTTACGCGCCAGACGGCGAGCTGCTCTCGCATTCGCCAACGACGTACAAGATCCCGAACATCAGCGATCTGCCGCCGATCTTCAACGTCGACTGGATCGAGAACGAAGCGAACACGGTGAACCTCCGCTCGAGCAAGGCCGTCGGCGAGCCGCCCCTGCTGCTGTCGATCTCGGTGTTCTGCGCGATCAAGAACGCGCTGACGTACGTCTCAGCCGGGGAGATCCCGCGGCTTCGCGCGCCCGCGACGGGCGAAGAGATCCTGATGCGGCTGACGGAATACCGCAAGAAGGCGGTGCGCGTGCCCGCCGTGTCATCCCGAGCGTAGCGAGGGACCTGGGGGGATCGGGTGGCGCGAGGCATGACATTCGAGCCGCCCCGTCCCCCATGTTCCTCGCTACGCTCGGAATGACACGAATCACGATCCGCAGTCACCGCGTCGTCGTTGGCGGCACTGTCCGTCCCGCATCGATCCACATCCGCGACGGCCGGATCGAGCGCATCGACGACGCACGCGCGGACATCGATTACGGCGATCTCGTGATCATGCCGGGCGTCGTCGACTCCCACGTGCACGTCAACGAGCCGGGTCGTACGGAGTGGGAAGGATTCGAGACCGCGACGAGGGCGGCTGCGGCCGGCGGCATCACGACGATCGTCGACATGCCGCTCAACTCGATCCCGCCGACGACGACCGTCGATGCCCTCCAGGCGAAGGCGGAGGCGATGCGCGGAAAGTTGCGCGTCGATGTTGGTCTGTGGGGCGGCGTCATCCCCGGCAACCGCGGCCAGCTTCGCCCGATGCTCGAGCACGGCGCACTCGGCTTCAAGTGTTTCCTCGTTCATTCCGGAGTCGACGAGTTCCCGAACGTCGACGCGCGCGAGCTGCGCGACGCCGCGAGCGAGCTCGCTCCGACCGGCGCGCCGCTGCTCGTTCACGCGGAGCTGCCGGGACCGATCGAAAACGCGCACGCGAGCGGTGATCCGCAGGCGTACAGCACGTACCTGCAATCGCGGCCAGCGGAGGCCGAAGACGAAGCGATCGAGCTGCTGCTGCGCGTCTGCGAGGAAACGGGCGCGAGGATCCACGTCGTCCATCTCTCGTCGGCGAACGCGCTCGAGATCCTCCGCCGCGCCCGCGAACGCAAGCTGAAGTTGAGCGCTGAAACGACACCGCACTACCTGCACCTCGCGGCGGAGCAGGTGCCGCCGGGGCGATGCGAGTTCAAGTGCGCACCACCGATCCGCGAGCACGAGAATCGCGAGCGCCTGTGGCGCGGGCTCGAACAAGGCCTGATCGACCTCGTCGTCAGCGATCACTCGCCGTGTACGCCTCACCTGAAGGGTCGCGACTTCATGAAGGCCTGGGGCGGCATCGCGTCGGTGCAGTTCGTCCTGCCGATCGTCTGGACTGAGGCGTCGCAGCGCGGACACTCACTCGCCGACGTTGCGCGCTGGATCTGCAAAGGTCCGGCACGACTGGCAGGACTCGAACGAAAGGGCCGCATCGCGGAAGGCAACGACGCCGACTTTGCAGTGTGGTCGCCCGAGGAGACGTTCGTCGTCGACCCTTCGATCATCGAACACCGGCACAAGGTCACGCCGTACGCGGGCGAGACATTGCGCGGAGTGGTGAAGACGACGTGGTTCCGCGGCGAACGCGTTTACGAGAACAGCGCGCATGTCGGCGAAAATCGTGGAACGTGGTTATCCACGCCACGATGACGTAAGTTCACGTCATCCCGAGCGCAGCGAGGGATCTCGGACGACGCTAGTCAGCGCATTTCGAAGGCCTGCCCGGCAGAACCGTTACCATAACGCGCGAATGCCCGACTTTCGTGATCTCGTCGATCTCGCCGGCGAACGGCTGGGTGGAAGTGTCCTCCACGCGAACGACGACTTCTTCGCCGAGAAGGAAAACCTCATCAAGCTGTCGAAGCCCATCTGGAAAGAACACGAGTACACCGATCGCGGCAAGTGGATGGACGGATGGGAATCGCGCCGCCGCCGCACTCCCGGTCACGACTTCGCCATCCTCCGCCTCGGCGCGCGCGGCGTGGTGCGCGGCGTCGTCGTCGACACCGCTAACTTTCGCGGCAACTATCCCGACGCGTGCTCGATCGAAGGCGTGTCGATGTCGCCTCTCGCCTCGGTCGAAGAGCTGCTCGCGGCCGATTGGCAACCGATCCTTCCGCAATCGAAGCTGCAGGGAGACAGCGAGAATGTCTTCCCGGTCGCAGCGCCGTTCGCGGTGACGCATCTTCGCTTCAACATCTTTCCCGATGGCGGCGTCGCGCGGCTGCGCGTGCATGGCGATCCGATTCCGGACTGGCACCGCGCCGGCGGCCTGGCGAGCGAAGTCGATCTGGCCGCCGTCGAGAACGGCGGCGAGGTTCTCGGTTGCAGCGACATGTTCTTCGGACCGAAGGACAATCTGATCATGCCCGGCCGCGCGCTCAACATGAGCGACGGATGGGAAACGCGGCGCCGGCGCGGACCGGGACACGACTGGCTCGTCGTGAGGCTGGCGACCGAAGGCGTCGTGCACCGCTTGGAGCTCGACACGAATCACTTCAAAGGCAACTATCCCGACACGGCATCGATCGAAGGCTCGATCGACGGAAAGAGTTGGGTCGAGCTGCTGCCGCGGACGAAGCTGCAGGCGCACACGCGACACCTCTTCGTCGACGAGCTTGCCGCTCGCGGCCCGTTCGCGCAACTCCGCTTGAACGTCTTTCCCGACGGCGGCGTCAGCCGCATGCGCGTGTGGGGCAAGGCGACCGAGCAAGGGCGGCGGGCGGCGGCGGTGCGGTACATCAACACGCTCGCCGATCCGGCGCGCGATCTCGCGAGTTGCTGCGGCTCGTCGAAGTGGGTCGCGGCGATCGCGCAGGCGCGCCCGTTCCACGACTGGAACGCGCTCGTCGCCGCCGCGGATCGCATCTGGGCCGGATTGAAGGCGGAAGAGTGGATGGAAGCGTTCCGCGCGCACCCGCGCATCGGCGAGGAGAAAGCCGGCGCGCGATGGTCGGCGGACGAACAGTCGGGAACGCGCTCCGCTTCGAGGGAAACGATGGACGCGCTGGCAAAAGGAAATCGCGAGTACGAGGAGAAGTTCGGACAGGTCTTTCTCATCTGCGCGACCGGCCGGAGCGCGGACGAGATTCTTTCCAATCTGCACGAGCGAATGAAGAATGACGCAGCGACCGAGCTGCGCAACGCGGCCGAAGAGCAGCGCAGGATCACGGCGCTGCGCATGGAGAAACTGGTGCTCTGATGGCAGGAATCACGACGCACGTCCTCGACACCGCCAGGGGCCGCCCCGCGCAGGGCGTGGCGATCACGCTCGAGATTTTTCGCAAGGAATGGCAGCTCGTCGGCCGCGGCGCCACCGACGTGGACGGACGCCTGCGCACGCTCACCGAAGGCGTCGCTCTCGAGCGCGCGATCTACCGCCTGACGTTCAGAACCGGTGATTACAACAACGGGTTCTTCCCCGTGGTGGTCATCGAGTTCCGCGTCGACGATCCGGCGCAGCACTATCACGTCCCATTGCTGCTGAGCCCGTTCGGATATTCAACGTACCGGGGCTCGTAAATCGCGGCACAGCGGTTGCTAATAACAAAGGCATGGACAACAAAAATCATCGCACTCCCGCTGAAGTTGCAGCCGAAGCGTCGGTTGAGCACACCGGCAAGGGTGTTCTCAATCAGGTCAAAGGCAACATCAAGGAAGCCTGGGGCACGTTGACGGACAATCCGAAGACGAAGCTCGAAGGCAAGATGGATCGTTTGAAAGGGCGCGCTCAGGAAACGCTGGGCCGTCTCGAAGGAAAGGAAGCGCGCCTCGAAAGCGGCGGCGACCTCGACGACACCGATCGCCGCTGACATCGTGCCGAGGAACGCCGGCGTCGTCGCCGGCGAAACACACGAGGGCCAGAGGCCGGCGTTCCTCGGCTAATCCTTTCCTCAGTGCCGCCGAACGATGTGAGCCGCCAGCCATCCGATCAACGTCAGCACGCCGAGGACGAGCCAGTTGTACGGATTGCCGTAGAGGGCAACGGGGAAGTGACTGCCGATCATGATCAGCAGCACCGGCATGATCAGAAACGTGTTGTGCTTCGACCGGTTCTTCGCGCGGTCCGCGAGCCTCTGGTCGGGCTGGCCGCCTTCCCGCGCCGAGCGCACCATCTCGCGCTGGGCGGGGATGATGCGCACCCATACGTTCGCCGCCATGAGCGTGCCCAACGCGGCGCCGACGTGCATGTAGGCGGCGCGCGACGACATCAGCCGATCGAGTCCGTACGTCGCGGCCACGATGAGGAGCCACCCGCCGACCATCGCCACGCGGTTGTCGCGCGCGAGCACGAAGTCGTAGACGATCCAGCTCACCACGAGCACGGCCAGACCGGCGGCGATCGCCTGTGTGTTGTTCAGCTTTCCCGGCTCGCCGTCGCTCATCAGACCGCCGAGGTAGTAGACGATGACGAGGAGGAGGAAACCGCTCAGCCAGGTCAGCGCTGCTTCCCACTTGAACCAGTGAAGCGCGTGCTCGGGGGACGGAGTGCGCGTCTTCCGCACCTGATAGAAGCCGCCGCTGTGCACCATCCACACTTCATCGGGATCGGAGGTGTGAAAGCGGCGGTCGAGCCACGTGAAGTACCACGTCGCGCCGATCCAGAGAATGCCGGCGAACACGTGGAACCAGCGAACGAAGAGGTTCAGCCACTCCTGAACGTTGTATGGCAAGCGGCGGGATTCTAATGGATCGAGACCGCCACCTCTGCTTTGGGCTCTTGGCTCTTAGCTCTCGGCTCTTGGGGATAGCCATGGCAGCGGACCCAAGAGCTAAGAGCTGAGAGCTGAGAGCTGAGAGCTGAGAGCTGAGAGCCACGATAGACTCTCACCGATGCGACTAGTCGAGCGAATGATCGAGGAGTTGAACCGCACGTGGAATGGCGATGCGTGGTACGGGCCGTCGGTCCGGCCGCTGCTCGACGGGATCACCGAGGAGCAGGCCAGGGCGCATCCGATTGCGAACGCGCACTCGATCCTCGAGCTCGTTCTCCACTCGGCGTTCTGGATGGAGATGACTGCTCGCCGCCTCGAGGGCTTCACCGGCGAAGCGACCGCGCAGCAGGACTGGCGCGATGTGGCGAAAACGACCTGGGCGGCGGCCGTGAAGGAGCTCGAACGCGCGTATGCGGCGCTGCTCGATCGCGTGGCGCGCATGAGCGATGAGCAGATGAATCAAACGGTCGGCAAGAAAGGCCACACCGCCTACACCGTTCTCATCGGCGTCATCGAGCACAACGTTTATCACGCCGGTCAGATCGCGGCGCTGAAGAAGTCGCTGACGCCTTGAATGGCCTCCACGCCGCAGCTCATTCGAGCTCTCGATCGCTCTGTCGACCAGGACGTACAACGTCGCATCATGGCTACAGGAACCGTCTCACGAATTTCAACTGAGAGCGGGACATCGTCGTGGCGGAGGCTATGGTAAATTGACACGGGTCCCGGTGCTCCAGAGTAGTGACACCAAAATGGAGGTTTGATGTTCGAACGACTCACCCCCTGTGTGAACTCGCGCCATGTTGCCGTATCTCTGGTCATTCTTCTCACGTTTGCGGCTCTTCCGGCCTGGGCGGCGGGTTCGCTGATCATCAGCGAGTTTCGTCTGCAGGGTCCCAACGGCGCGGCCGACGAATTCATCGAGATCTACAACGACAGCGGCGCCGACCACACTGTCGCCGCGATTTCAGGGACGGGGTACGCCATAGCCGCCTCGGATGGCATTGTGCGGTGCACCATCCCGAACGGGACGGTCATTCCGGCCCGGGGCCATTGGCTCTGCGCGAACAGCGGCGGCTATTCGCTCGCGAGCTACGCCACCGCTGACGGAACCTACACCACGGAAATCACAAACGCGGAGGATCCGGACGGTGCTGGCGGGAACCCCCCGTTGGCGCGCCAGGGCATCGCGCTCTTTAATAACAACACCGGCGGCGGGAGCTTCATCCTTGCGAACCGTTTCGATGCCGTCGGCCCGGTGGCGGAGGCGAATGTCCTCTACAAAGAGGGCGCCGGCTTGCCCAACCTCACGTTCTTCAGCATCGACCACGCCTTTGTCCGCGACGAGTGCGGCAAAGGCGGCTCGATCCCTACCCCGGGGCCGTGCACCATCTCCACTCCGAAGGATACAGACAACAACGCGGCGGATTTCTACTTCGTCGACACGAATGGGACGAGCGCCGGCGCCGGCCAGCGCCTGGGAGCGCCCGGGCCGCAAAACCTGTCGTCTCCGATCACGCCCGGCTCATTTGCGTCCAACCGCCTGGATGCCACAGTGGGCAACTTCAACCCGCCCAATGTCGTTCGCGACTTCACGTCCGATCCCCCGAACAACTCGACCTTCGGCACGATCGCGATTCGCAGACGATTCGTCAACAATACCGGCGCCAGCGTGACTCGACTGCGCTTCCGAATCACCGACCAGACCACGTTTCCCGCACCGAGCGGTATCGCGGACTTGAGGTCGAGAACGTCGGGCGCGGTCGTGGTCGCGGGCATCAATGACGCTGTTACGTGCGCCGCAACGGGTGCACCCGCGACGCCACCCTGCACAGTCACGGTCCAGGGCACGACGCTCGAGCAGCCCCCGTCGCAGCCCAACGGAAGCGCCTTCAACTGCTCGATGTCGGCCGGTACGGTGACGCTCGGGACGCCGCTGGCCAGCGGAGCAAGCATCAACCTGCAGTTCCTCTTCGGCATCCAGCAGACGGGTGACTACCATGTCAACCTCGACCTCGAAGGGCTCCCCCAGGGGGGCGGGCCCGGCGGGTCCACCTTCCTGCAATGCGGGACAGACGCGGGCTGCGCCCCGACGGTTACCTCCATCGTCCGGGCCAGCCCGAGCCCGACCGGCGCCGCGTCCGTGGACTTCACCGTCACCTTCTCCGAGGCCGTGACCGGGGTCGATGCCAGCGACTTCGTCCTGACGACCACCGGCGCGATCGCCGGCGCCACGATCACCGGCGTCACCGGCGCCGGCACCACGCGCACGGTCACGGTGAGCACGGGAACCGGTGACGGCACGATCCGCCTCGATGTCGTCGACGACGACACGATCATCAACGGCGGCGCGGTGCCGCTCGGCGACGTGGGCGCCGGCAACGGCGATTTCAACACCGGCGAGGTCTACATATTGATCCACCCACCCGCCGTGGTCTCGATCACGCGCATCGGAGTCGATCCGACGTTCGCAGCGTCGATCCAGTTCACGGTTACGTTCGACGAGAGCGTCACCGGCGTCGATGCCACGGACTTCACGTTCACGACGACCGGGACCGTCGCGCCGACGGTCACATCCGTAACGGGAACCGGAGCGACGCGCATCGTGACCGTGGCCACCGGTGGCGGTACAGGAACCATTCGCCTCGATCTGACCGACGATGACTCCATCATCGATGTCGATACAAATCCGCTCGGCGGTGTCGGCGCCGGAAACGGCTCGTTCTCAGCAGGCGAGATATTCACCATCATCGCGGTCCCGTTGACGATCCCCGTCCTCGATCCGCGATCACTGGCGTTGCTCGTTCTTGTCCTGGCGGGGGTGGGCGCACTCGTTCTGCGGCGGCTCTAACCCACCAATCACATGACACAAAGCGGCGGCCTCACGGCCGCCGCTTTGCGTTTCAGGAAGCCGTCTCGCTACTCCGACGACGGAAGCGCCGCCGAGGGCGGCGGCGCCACACAGAAACTGCTTACGCCTTCGGACCGGCCGCCCACTCCGCGTTCGCGGTGAGCTGCTCGATCGTATTGTCGGCCTGCCACTCGCCGTTCGCGGCCTTCTTGTACTGCTGCCGCTGCTGCACGGTGGTGATCTGGGTGCGGTCGACACCGTTCTCGCTCACGACGCGCGTGAGCTTCTGCGTCGTCACGACAGTCGCGATGTTCCCGTTGAATGTCACGCTGTCGATGTGAACGCTCAGTCCTTTGACCTGCTTCGTCGCGTCCATCTTGCGCTGAACGTCCGAGACGAGATCCGATCCGCTCAACGACTTCCCATCCGTAGTCTTCACGACCACGGCTTCGGACTGACTGCCGACGAGCATCCGGGCGTCCTTCAGCTCCCACGCGGAGCGGGCGATGCCGGCCTGCTTGTACACGGCGTCGCTGATCGCGGGGCGATCGCCGAGAGATCCTGTAGAGCTGCACGCAACGACGAGCAAACCGAGGGCGAGGGCCGAAAACGTTTTCATGAGTGTGAGTCCTCCTGTCCTGTTGTCTTGACGGATGCGCGCGCGAAGGGTTTGTCGAATCGGGTGAACAATTACGAAACGAGCAGTAACGAGCGGCTGGTCCGTCGCCGCGCTAGCGCCGTTGACAGTTGACGGTTGACGGTGGACAAGGCCCTCTCCCGCGAGAGCGGCGGACACTGCTGCAAAGGATCAGGCGAGAGACGACCGGCAGCGAGACAGGGCCTTGTCAACCGTCCACCGTCAACAGTCCACCATGGACCGGCAACCAGCAACCACTAAAATCCCCCCGTGCCCACCTTCTTCGAGGCCCTCAACGAGCTGATGGCGGCCGAGACGCCGCTCGTCACCGTCACCGTCGTCGACACGACGGGGAGTGTTCCGCAGGAACGCGGCGCGAAGATGATCGTCACGGCCGCGGGCCGCGTTCACGGCACCGTGGGCGGAGGCAAGGTCGAGAGGAAAGCGATCGCCGAAGCGCAGGAGATGCTGCGCGGCGAGTCGAAGGAAACGTCGCGGTTCGTACAGTGGAACCTCAACAAAGACGTCGGCATGACGTGCGGCGGCATCATCCGTCTGTACTTCGAAGCGCACAACGCGGGGCGATGGAACATCGTCGTGTTCGGCGCCGGGCACGTGGCACAGGCGCTCACCTCATTGCTCGTTCATCTCGACTGCCACGTCACATGCATCGATCCGCGGCAGGAGTGGATCGATCGACTGCCCCGCTCACCGAAGCTGACGCCCGTTCTCAGCGCAGACCTGCCCTCGATGGTTGCGGGCCTCCCCGATGATGCGTTTGTCGTGCTCATGACGATGGGGCACACGACCGACAAACCCATCCTCATCGAAATCCTCCGCACGCGCGACTTCCCCTACCTCGGCGTCATCGGCAGCAACTCCAAGGCGATCACGCTCCGCCGTGATCTCGAGCACGCCGGCATCTCCGGCGAGAAACGCGCGAGCTTTCACTGTCCGATCGGGCTGTCCATCGGCTCCAGGCACCCCCACGAGATCGCGGTGAGCATCGTGTCGCAGATGATCCAGGTGCGGGACGAACATCGCGAGATCGCAAAGGGCTACAATTCGCGTCACTCGTAACAGCGATCCCGCGGTCGGAGACCACGATGAGCAGCTCCGTCGTGCGCAATGAAAATGAATCCGCGCGTGCCGCCGATGGTGACAAGGCGGCCAGAGCGCTGTACGCCTTGCTCGAGCTGTCGAAGGCCCTCAGCTCCGAAGTCGATCTCGGTCACATTCTGTGCGTCGTGGCCGAGAAGGCGTCGGAAGTGGTCGAGGCGGAGCACAGCACGCTGTACGTGTTCGATCCGGCCCGCAGCCGGTTCTGGAGCCGCGAAGGAGCCGACATCGCCGTCGGGACGGGAATCGTCGGCGAGGTCGCATCATCGCGGGCGCTGATCAACACGGCCGTTCCTGGGCGCTCGATCCTCGCCGCTCCCGTGATCGACTCGAAAGGCGCATTGCTCGGCGTCATCGAGAGCGCCGGCAAGAAAACCGCGTCGCGCTTCGACAAACACGACGAGTCGCTGATTCGTGCGCTGAGCGCGCACGTGGCGGTAGCCATGGAGCGCGCCCGTGTCACGGCCGTGAGCTTCGAGAACGAACGCCACGAGGAATCCCTGCGTCTCGCGAACGAGATTCAGATGCGCATGCTGCCGGCAGGCGTTGTCGAACTTCCCTCCAGCGCGCCGTTCGCGATCCGCGCGCACATCCGTCCGGCGAAACAGGTCGGAGGGGACCTCTACGATTTCTTCTGGACGGACGACCGGCTCTACTTCTGCATCGGCGACGTGACCGGCAAAGGAATCGGTGCGGCGCTGGTGATGGCGGTGACGAAGACGCTGTTCCGCGCTCACGCCTCATTTCAGGACGATCCGGCGAAGGTCTTGTCCGCGGCGAGCGCGCGTCTGTTCGAAGAGACCGATCCGTCGATGTTCGTGACCGCGTTCTGCGGTTTCCTCGACCTGCGCGACGGGCGGCTTCTGTTCAGCAATGCCGGCCATGACCGTCCGCTGATGATCGGCGCGGGAGCGCCGGCGTATCCGCTCGAATCGAAAGCCGGCCTTCCGCTCGGTGTCTTTCCGAAGTTCACGTACGTCCTCGAGGAACGAATCCTGAAGCCGGATGAAGCCGTCTTTCTCTACACCGACGGCGTGACCGATGCGACGAACCGCGGCGAGGAGCTGTTCAAGATGGAACGCCTTCGCGCCGTGCTCGATGCATGCGGCACCGCCGATCCGTCGCGCATCGTTCCCGCCGTGCTCGAGAACGTCGACCGCTTCGCCGAGGGGACGGCGCAGGTGGACGACCTGACCATGCTCTGCGTTCAGTTTCGAGGAAGCCGGTGACGAAGAGAGGCGCCGTGGAGATGTCCGGCAACTTCAGCCGCGATCTCCTCGCGCTGCCGCAGGTGTTCGAGCTCGTCGAGAACTTCTTCGCGAATGCGATGGTCGACGCGAAGGTCCGGTTTCCGGTCGAGCTGTCGGTCGAGGAGGTGTTCACGAACTTCGTACGGCACAACGCGAAGGGAGCCGATCGCATCGGAATCCGTCTGCGACTCGACGACGACAACCTTTCCATCGCCCTGACCGATTACGATGCCCCTCGCTTCGACGTGACGACAGAGGCACCGGAGCCGGGCATCGACGAACCGCTCGAGAAACGCAAGCCGGGCGGCCTCGGGCTGCATCTGGTGAAGAAGATGATGGATCGCATCGAGTACCGCCACGAAAACGGCGCCGGCACGGTCCTCTTATCGAAGAGTGTGGGGTGAAAGCCGAATGTTCGAGATCAAGGAAGGACCGAACCGCGAACTGATCCTGACGGGGCGCTTCGACGCGTCGCAGGCGGAGAAGGCGAAAACCGTCTTCCTCGGCCTGTCCGAGGGGAAAACCGTCGATTTCTCGCGGCTCGATTACATCTCCAGCGCCGGGCTGGGCGTTCTGCTGGCCGCGCAGAAGCGGCTATCGGAGAGCGGTCAGTCGCTGCGGCTGATCAACGTGAGCAGCCATATCAGGGACGTATTCCATTATTCGGGGTTCGACCAGATCTTCGAGATTGTTTGATTTAAAAGCGTTGCGCGATAAAACCAACCTTTGACGACGTCCGTTGTAATCATGGATGAGGAAGAGCTGGACAGGATCGCCATCGAGCGCTGCCGTAAGGGCGATTTGGAAGCCTTCGGAACGCTCATCGACCGTTATGAACGGCCCGTCTTCAACGCGATTCTGCACATGGTCGGCAATCCCGAGGACGCTCGGGAGGTTTGCCAGCAGGCATTCATGAAAGCGTTCGAGCATCTCGACAGCTACGACGCAAAACGGAAATTTTTCAGTTGGATCTATCGAGTGGCGATCAACGAGTCCATCAATCATATGAAGGCGCGGCGCACGTACGAACCGCTCAGCGAGGCTCTGCCTTACCCGCTACCGAATCCCGCCGAACAGTACGAAGGCGCCGAGAAGCGGCGACATCTGCAGACCGCAATCCTGCACCTCGATGAAAATTACCGGTCGGTGCTGATCCTCCGCCACTTCGTTCACCTCTCGTATCGCGAGATCGCCGACGTCCTGAACGTCAGCGAGGCGACCGTGAAGTCGAGACTCTTTACCGCGCGCCAGTTGCTTCGACAGGCGCTGGAGGCCAATGGTCATGTCGCCTGACGAGCGCACTACAGAGCTGATTCATCTGGCGGTCGACAACGAAGCAACCGAGCGCGACCTGGTGGAGCTGGACGAGCTGCTCGCCCGCTCTGCGGAAGCACGCGTGATGCAGGACGAGATCGAAGACCTGGTGCGGCAGCTCAACGGCCTTCCCGCCGCGGAGCCACCTCACCTCAAGGAAGCGATCCTCAGCGAGATCGGCCGTGGATCGACGTCCAACGTCACTCCGTTCCGCTCGCGTCGCCGGCGCCTTATCGCCATCGCGGCGTGGGCCGTCGCCGCGTCCATCGTGGTCGGCATCGGCATCAATCGCATCATCGAGCGGCGCGATCACTCCGTTCAGCCCGGCCAGGCCTCTGCGTCCATGGCCCGTCTCGGCGTCGATGAATGGCCGGTCGTCTCGGATGTGTCATCCACAGGTGTGCGCCTCGTCGTCCGGCAAAACGGCGATCTGTACGCCGTCCAGCCGGTGGTCTCCGCGCACGCGCCGATCACGATCCGCTGGGAGGCGGGCCGATTCGACCTTTCTGAGGCATCACCCGCGCCCGAGGCGGGACGCGACGCGGCTGAGGTGACATTCAGCGCGCTGAAGAAGCCCGCGACGATCATTCTCAGCAGGCGGCCGGATGCCTTCGGAACCACGGACGTCCAGCTTCTCGTGGCCGGCAACGACGCCGCGCACGCGTCGATCGCTCTCGACTGACTCGAACCAACTTTTCCCCCGCTCCGCTGGTATTGAGGGGTATCAGTTCACGACCCGGTCAACAATCCGATCAACAATCGGAAAAAAGGGGAGGTCCACATGAGTACCAGTAACAAGAAAAACGTTCTTCTCGCCTTCGGCGCACTGGCAATCGTGCTCGTGGCCGTCCTGGCGATCTGGCGCCCGCCTGCGTTCCGGAGCGAAGACGCGTCCGGCGCGATCGGTGCGGTGGAGAAGCATCGCCAGCCGCAGATCGCGCAGCAGGACGTGATTCTCGGCGATGAAGCCACCCGGGAGGAGCAGAGCGTCGTCTTCGGCGACTTCCTCAACGACTCCGCGAAGCTGCAGAGCATCAGCAACACCGTCGGGGCAATGGCGGCGAACAAGCTCGACAGCCGTCAGGTCGCCGCTGCGGCGAAGAACCTCGGCGAAATCTCGAACGACCTTCAGGCACGATATGCGGCGCGACTCAGCGCGTTCGTCACCGCGGCGAATCGTGTCGCGGCGCGCAGCGAGAACCGCAAGCTCGCCGCCGACATCGCCGATCTCGGACTGCGACTGAACGCGAAGCTCGCCCAGGCCGACATGGAAGCGGTGAACGCGAAGGTCGCGGCGATCACGGCGGCGGCGGGTGCGCGGGCCGAGTCGAAAGCATCGATCAACTTCGCCCAGCGGGCGATGAACGAGGCAGCCGATGCGCTGCAGGCGCGGAATGGCCCCGAGGCCGCGTCGAAACTCGCCAGCGCCGCTGAGGAGTTGAACGCGCGCGCGTACGGCGCGAGCCTCGCGCAGATCAGTGCCTACCTGCAGGCGATCACGATGGAAGCGAAATCCATCAGTGCGACGCAGAGCAGGCTGATGGCGCTGGCGGAATCGCGGACAGCGAACAAGACGGCCTCGGCGGTGTCCGCCGAGCTCGCGGATCAGGCGCTCGACCTCGAGGCGCGTGCCGTGAAGAACATGGCGGCCCGCGTCAACGATCAGACCGAGATCGGCACCAGGCTTCAGGCGATCGACGCGCAGATCGAGACTGCGAGCCGGCTCGCCGGCAATCAGGCTCAGGCGAAGGCCGCTGACAACATCTCGGCGGCGATGGATGGAGTTCGTACCGCACTGGCAAACCGCCGCGCCGATTTCGCGGCGCGGGCGGCATCGAGCATCGAGCTCGAGCTGGGCGCGCTGAACGCGTATCGCTCACGCGCCGAAGCGGGCGCGCGCCTCGATGCGCGTCTGGCAGGGCGCGCCGCCGACAATCGCATCAGCATGGCCAACCACATCATGGCCGTGCGCAACCTGGCCGCACGTCCGGAGGTCGCGGCGAAGGTCAACAGCCGCGTCCTCAGCGAAGCGGCCGAGCTGCAGCAGCGGCTGGCTGCTCGCGCCAACTGACAGCATCAGCGCCTTCTCCCCGCGCGAGCGGGGAGAAGGTGGCCGAAGGCCGGATGAGGGGCCCGCCCTCACCCGACGCTTCGCGCCACCATCTCCCGCAAGCGGGAGAGGGGACTGGCGGCCATACAATGGCGATTCCACCCCGACATGGCTGCTCGATTTCTATCGGTGCTCCTGCTGATCGCGGCGCCACTTGCCGCCCAGGAACTGCACTCCCGCCGCACTGCTGATCTCGACCTCGTCTACTACGACACGGCGCACGAATATCTCTCCTATCACCTCACGCGCTCGTTCGAGAACTCGCTCGCGTTTCACGAACATCTCTTCGACTACACCCCGTGGCAGCCGGTCGTCGTGCTGATGCAGGACTTCGGCGACTACGGCCACGGCGGCACATCGACCGTGCCATGGAACTACATCTCGATCGGCATCGAGCCGTTCGACTACGTCTACGACGTCATGCCGGCGAACGAGCGGATGAACTGGCTGATGCACCACGAGCTGGTGCACGTCGTGGCGACGGACAAGGCTGCCGACTCCGACATCCGCTTCCGCAGGTTCTTCCGCGGAAAGGTCGCTCCGATCAAGGAGCAGCCGATCTCGATGCTGTACAGCTATCTGACCAGTCCGCGGTGGTATTCGCCGCGCTGGTATCACGAAGGCATCGCCGTCTTTCTCGAGACCTGGATGGCCGGCGGCGTCGGCCGCGTCCTCGGCGGCTACGACGAGATGGCGTTCCGCACGATGGTGCTGGACAAGTCGTACTTCTACGACGTCGTCGGGCTGGAGTCCGAGGGGACGACGATCGACTTTCAGGTCGGGCAGAACTCGTATCTGTACGGCACGCGGTTCGTGACGTGGCTCGCCGCGACGCATGGCCCGCAGAAGGTGATCGACTGGTTCAACCGGACGAGCGGCAGCAAGCGCTACTTCGCGTCACAGTTTCAGGTTGTCTTCGGCGCTCCTCTCGACGACGAATGGCGGCGGTGGATCGCGTGGGAGCACGAGTGGCAGAAGAAGAACCTGGAGAAGATCCGGCAGTATCCGCTCACGGCAGAACAGCCGATCACGACCGAGACACTCGGCTCGGTTTCGCGCAGCTTCTACGATGCCGAGCGCGGGCTGCTGTACGCGGCGGTGAACCGTCCGGCGAAACCCGCCCAGATCGTGGCGATCGACGTGAAGAGCGGACAGATGACGCCGCTCGCCGACGTCGTCGCTCCCGCGCTCTACTTCGTCACGTCGATGGCGTATGACGCGAAGGGCCGGCAGATCTTCTTCACTACGAACAACTCGCGCGGATGGCGCGATCTGAATGCGATCGATCTGACGACGGGATGCAAACGGCTCCTCATCAAGAATTGCCGCACGGGCGATCTCGTCGTGAACCCTGCCGACCAGTCGCTGTGGGGTGTACAGCACCACAACGGATTCTCGACGGTGGTGCGGATCCCGGCTCCTTACAACGCGTGGCAGAGCCTCATGCGGCTCGACTACGGACGCGACATCTACGATCTCGACATCTCACCCGACGGACACGCGCTCAGCGCGTCCCTGATCGATGTCACCGGCCGGCAGCAGCTCGTGAAGCTCGATGTCGACCGGCTTCTCAAAGGTGACTCGACGTTCGAAGTGCTGCACGAGTTCGAGAACAATGCGCCGTCGAACTTCGTCTTCTCGCCGGACGGTCGCTATCTCTACGGCACCTCGTACTACACCGGCGTGTCGAACGCGTTCCGCTACGACCTGCAGGAGAAGAAGGTCGAAGCGCTCACGAACGTGGAGAGCGGCCTGTTCCGTCCCATTCCGATCTCTGACGAGACGATGATCGCGTATCGCTATTCGGCAAAGGGATTCGTTCCCGTCCGCGTTCCGATCGCCGTGCGCGAGGACGTGAACGCCATCGATTACCTCGGCCAGCAGGTCGTCGAGAAATATCCGATCGTGAAGAGCTGGAACGCCGGCTCCCCCGCTCGTGTGAACCTCGATGAGGTGACGACCTACGCCGGCCCGTACCGCCCGCTCGCGCGCCTGCGCATGGCGTCGATCTATCCGGTCGTCGAGGGCTACAAGAGCACGGTCGCCGCCGGACTCCGGCTCAACATCTCGGATCCGCTCGGCCTCGATTCGTTCGACGTGACCGCGGCCGTTTCCAACGCGGCGAAAAACGACGAGAAGCTGCACGTGAAGGTCGCCTACGAGGGCACGCCGTGGAAAGTGGAGCTGAAGTACAACGCCACCGACTTCTACGACCTGTTCGGACCGACGAAGGTGAGCCGCAAGGGTTACTCCGCGTCGACGGCGTATCACCGCTTCCTGTTGTTCGAGAAACCCCGGACCATGGAGTACACGATCAGCGCTGCGTATTACGGCGGCCTGGAGACGCTGCCGGAGTTTCAGAACATCGCCGCGCCCTTCCGCAACTACGCGACGGTCGGCGGACACCTCGACTACCGCGACGTGCGAAAGACGCTCGGCGCGGTCGACGACGAGTACGGGTATCAGTGGACCGTCCGCAGCAGCGGCAATGCGGTCAATTCCGATTTCTTTCCAAGGGTGGGCGGCGCGTACGACCGCGGCTTTCTCCTGCCCATCGATCACTCGTCGATCTGGCTGCGAAGCGCGGCCGGAAAGTCATTCGGCGATCGCGACAATTCGTTCGCGAACTTCTACTTCGGCGCGTTCGGCAACAACTGGATCGACTACCAGGAAGTGCGCCGCTATCGCGAGTACTACAGCTTTCCCGGGCTCGACCTCAACGAGATCGGCGGAAACGACTTCGCCAAGGCCGGCCTCGAGTGGACGCTGCCGCCGCTTCGCTTCCGCCGTGCCGGAGTCCCCTCGCTGTACACGAACTGGGCGCGGCTCGCGCTGTTCAGCAACGCGCTGGTCACCGACGTGACGGAGTCACAATTCCGGCGACACGTGTACGATCTGGGCGCGCAGGTTGATCTGTCGCTGGTGATGTTCTCGAATCTCGAATCGATGTTCTCGGTCGGTTACGCAACCGCGAGGGAGAAAGGCAGGACGAGCCACGAGGTCATGGTGTCGCTGAAGTTGCTCCGCTAGTGGTGTGCGCATGATCTCAGTCCACGCTCTCCTCGCGTTCCTGCCGGTCAGCCTGTTTCTACTCAGTCTGCTGTACCTGGACAGCTACAAGCTCGTGCGCTTCCGCACGGTCGTGCAGCTGGTCATCATCGGCGCCATCGCCGCGGCGCTGAGCCTCTATCTCAACGACGTCATCGAGGATGCGGGAGTCGATCGCCGGATCGTGCTGCGGTTCGTCGCACCGGCCATCGAGGAGCTGCTCAAAGGCTTGCCGCTTCTGCTGCTCATCCGGCGCAAGCGCATCGGTTTCCTCATCGACGCGGCGATCAACGCCTTCGCGCTCGGGACCGGCTTCGCGCTGCTCGAGAACCTGTACTACCTGTCGACACTGCAGACCGCTCACGCGGTGCTCTGGATCGTCCGCGGATTCGGCACGGCGCTGATGCACGGAGGCGCGGTGGCGATCATGGCCATGACCACCGTCGCCATCGCGGAACGGAAGAAGACCGACGCGTGGTGGATCGCGCTTCCCGGTCTGGCCATGGCGTTCATCGTCCATTCGCTGTTCAACCACTTCGTGCTCTCGCCGATCGCTTCGACCGTGCTGATCGTGCTCGTGCTGCCGCCGCTCGTCATCCTCGTCTTCAATCAGGGCGAGCGGTACCTGCAGTCATGGCTCGGCAGCGGCTTCGATCTCGACGCGGAGCTCGTGCGCGCAATCCAGTCGGGCGAGTTCGGACACTCGCCGGCCGGGGATTATCTGCGATCGCTCCGCGCTCACTTCGAGGGCGCGGTGATGGCCGACATGCTCTGCTATCTCCGGCTCCGCAGCGAGCTGTCGCTCCGCGCGAAGGGCGTGCTCATGCTTCACGAGAACGGCTTCGCCGTGAAGAAGGATCCTGACCTTGATGCGAAGCTGGCCGAGATGCGCTATCTGAAACTGAGCATCGGAAAGACCGGCGAACTGGCCCTCGCTCCGATCCTGCACCACTCGACGCACGATCTCTGGCAGTTGCAGATGCTGGAAGGCTAGTGCGGCGGACCCACACGGACTCAGGGAGGCGCCGCAGAACCCGCCGTCATGCTCACCTTGCCGAGGTTCGTGCCGGCCGAGGTGGTGAGAACGAGGGGGACATATCCATCGGCGTGGATGTGGACCTCGAATTCGCCGCGCCGGCGCGGATCGACACGGAAGAAGCCGCGCGCATCGGATTTCCCCTCGTTCACCACGGTGTGGTCGGCGGCCACGAGGGTGACCGTCGCCTTCGCGACCGGCTTCCCGTCAGGAGCGATCAGCGTGCCGTGAATGCACGACGCGCCTGCCTCCGCGGCAGCGCACAGCAGAACGGCGGCGAAGAGATGTTTGATGGGCGTGATCGTAGCACGCCAGTGCCGTCACTTGTTCTTCCTTCGCCCCTTCACGCTCTTTGCGAGGTTCTCCATGTTCATCGCCTCGGTGATGAGCGCGCGCACTGCGGCCGATGGACCACCTTTGTCCTTCTTCAGCCATTCGATCTGCTCGGGCTTGAGCCAGATGTTCAGCTTCTGCGTCTTCTCGGTTGCCATCGCGTTTCAATGCCGCATCGAGCGCGCGGGCGAAATTGTATTCGCGATTCCCGAGGAGCGCCGCCGTCCCGGCGAGAAGCCGGCCTTCCTCGGGGGCCGACCTGATACCATCGTTCCAATGCCGGCGACCTCCCGTCAGATCTGCATCCACGGGCACTTCTACCAGCCGCCGCGCGAGAATCCGTGGCTGGAAGGTGTGGAGACCCAGGACTCTGCGAGTCCCTACCATGACTGGAACGAGCGCATCAGCGCGGAGTGCTATGGGCCCAACGCATCGGCGCGCATCCTCGACGAGCGGGACCGCATTCTCAAGATCGTCAACAACTACGCTTCGATCAGCTTCAACTTCGGCCCGACGCTGCTGAGCTGGCTGCAGTCGCGCGTACCCGACACGTACGCGGCAATCCTGGAAGCCGATCGCATCAGCCGCGAGCGTTTTTCCGGCCACGGCTCCGCAATCGCGCAGGCCTACAACCACATCATCCTTCCGCTGGCGAACGATCGCGACAAGGCGACGCAGGTGCGATGGGGGATCTCCGATTTCGAGTGGCGCTTCGGACGGAAGCCGGAGGCGATGTGGCTGCCGGAGACAGCGGTGGACATCAGCTCGCTCGAGGCGCTGGCGGCCGAGGGGATCACGTTCACGATCCTGGAGCCGCACCAGGCGAAACGTTACCGGCGCATCGGGGAAAAGAGCTGGACCGACGCAAATGGCGGAGTCGATCCGACGATGCCGTATCGCTGCACGCTGCCGTCCGGACGGACGATCGCGATCTTCTTCTACGACGGCCCGATCTCGCGCGCCGTCGCGTTCGAGAAGCTGCTGGCCCGCGGCGAGAACCTCGCCCATCGGCTGATCGGCGCGTTCTCCGACACGCGCAAGCACGTGCAGCTCGTGAACATCGCGACCGATGGTGAGACGTATGGCCATCATCACAAGTACGGCGATATGGCGCTCGCGTACGCGCTGCACTACATCGAGGAGAACGAGCTCGTCGGCATCACGAATTACGGTGAGTCCCTGGCCGTGCATCCGCCGACGCACGAAGTCGAGATCGTCGAGAGAACGGCGTGGAGCTGCTCGCATGGCGTGGAACGGTGGCGCAGCGACTGCGGATGCAATGCCGGAGGCGCCGCGACGTGGACCCAGCAGTGGCGCACGCCGCTGCGCGACGCGCTCGACTGGCTGCGCGACGAGACCATCGCCATCTTCGAGCAGCACGCCACCGAGCTCCTGCGCGACCCGTGGGAAGCACGCGACGAGTACATCGATGTCGTGCTCGACCGCTCCGACGACAGCGCCGACCGCTTCTTCAGGAAATGGGGCAACGGCACACTCGACGAGTCGCAGATCGTGCGCGCGCTCGAATTGCTGGAAGCGCAGCGGAATTCGATGCTCATGTACACGAGCTGCGGCTGGTTCTTCAGCGACGTGTCGGGCATCGAGACCTTGCAGGTGCTGAGCTACGCCGCACGCGTCATCCAGCTCATGGAGCGAGTCTCGGGCCGCCAGCTCGAAGCCGCGTTCCGCGAGAAGCTGAACGCCGCGCGAAGCAATCTCACCGATCGCGGCACGGCGCGCCAGATCTACGACCGCGACGTCGCCCCGATGCGACTCGATCTCGGTCGCGTGGCCGCGCACTACGCCGTCTCGTCGCTCTTCGACAATTTCGACGACGACGCCACCGTGTACTGCTACCGCGTTCAGCGACGCGACTTCGACATCTTTCGCAGCGGCCGCGCCCGCATGGCGGTGGCGTCGATCGTCGTGACCTCGCTGATCACCCGCGAGAGCGCCGCGTTCGACTTCAGCGTCCTCCACCTCGGCGAGACCGAGCTGACCGGCGGCGTCCGATCGGCCACCTCACCCCAGGAGTACGAACGGATCAAGAAGGAACTGACGGAGACGCTCGGCCCCGGCGGCATTCCCGTCGTCATCCGTCTTCTCGATCAGAACTTCGGAGACACGCCGCTCTCGATCCGGTCGCTGTTCCGCGACGAGCAGCGACGCATCTTCACCGTGCTCTGCAATGCGACGCTCGAGGAAGCGGAATCCGCATTCCGCCAACTGCACGAACGTTACGATCCGCTCATGCGCTTTCACACCCGCCTCGGCATCCCGGTGCCAAAGGTACTGCATACGGCCGCGGAGTTCGACGTCAATGTGCAGCTCCGCCGTCTCCTCGAGCAGGACGATCTGCCGATGGCGGAGATCGAAGCGCGGCTGCGCGAGTCGACCGACGAACGTCTGTCGCTGGACGAGAGCACGCTCCTGCATCTCGAGCGCGCGATCGCCCGCGCCGCCGATCGCTTTCGCGAGCACCCCGAGGACATCGAGCGGCTGGAGAGCTTCCAGACGATCGTCTCACTCGTCCGCGGCATGGACCTGCGCGTCAGTCTCAGAAAACCGCAGAACGAGTATTACGAGATGAAGGCCATGATTCGTCCGGTGATCGCCGCGAGCAACGGCAACGGGGCCGACGCCGGCCGGTGGCTCGAGCTCTTCGACGCGCTCGGCGACTACCTGTTCATCAGCCCGGATGCAGGAGCGTAAGCGTTGAGCCACTCGGATCTCCACACTGCGGACGGAATCCGCGCTGCCGGCGCACTCCTCCATCTCACTTCTCTTCCCGGTCGCTACGGCGTCGGCGATCTCGGCGACGAGCTGACCGCGTTTCTCGACTGGGCCCGGGGCGCGGGACTTCATATCTGGCAGGTTCTGCCACTCAATCCGCCGGGCTACGGAAACTCACCCTACGGATGCCTCTCGTCGTTTGCCGGCAATCCGCTTCTGATCTCGCCGCAGCGACTGCTCCAGGAAAACCTTCTGCCGTCGAGCGCGGTCGCAGCGGTGCCGCAGTTCCGCAACGACGAAGTCGATTTCGATCGCGTCATTCCGTTCAAGTCCGGGCTGCTCCGGGAGTCGTGGAATCACTTCCAGCAAAACGCGTCGCCCGAGCAACGCGCCGCCCTGGATACGTTCGTGAACGCGGCCGAGCAGCGGCCGTGGCTCGATGCGTTCGCGATCTTCATGGCCGTGAAGGAGCGCACGGGCGGCGCACCATGGTGGGACTGGGAGCATCCGCTCGCGCGCGGCGAAGAGGGGGCCATCGCGAAGGCGCAGCGCGATCTCGCGCCCGAGATTCAGTTTCAAAAATACGTGCAGTTCCTGTTCTTCCGGCAGTGGCGCGCGGTGCGAGACGCGGCACATTCGCGCGGCATCCGCATCATGGGCGACATCCCGATCTATGTCGCCGCCGACAGCGCGGACGTGTGGTCGAACCGCAACCTCTTCCAGCTCGACGAGCGCGGACATCCGACCGTCGTCGCGGGCGTGCCGCCGGATTACTTCTCCGCAACCGGCCAGCGCTGGGGCAATCCGCTCTACCGATGGGACCTCATGCGGGAGAACGGTTACCGCTGGTGGATCGAGCGCCTCCGCGCGAACCTGCGCTTCGCCGACATCATCCGCCTCGATCACTTCCGGGGCTTCTCCGCGTATTGGGAAATCCCCGCGAACGAGGCCACGGCGATCCATGGGCGATGGATGCCCGGCCCGGGCCTGGCACTGTTCGACGCGATCCGCAAAGCGCTCGGCGACGTGCCGCTGATCGCGGAGGACCTCGGATTCATCACGCCCGAAGTGCACGAGCTGCGGCGCGCCGCCGGTCTCCCCGGAATGAAGATCCTGCAGTTCGGCTTCGCGCAGATCGACAGTCCGCACCTGCCCCATCGCTACGAAGCGCAGGCGGTCGTTTACACCGGAACGCACGACAACGACACCGCGCGCGGATGGTTCGACCATGCCAAACCCGAAGAGAAGCGCCGCGCCACGAGCTACCTCGGCGTCAACGGCGGCGACGTGCCGCAGGCCATGATCCGCGCCGCGCTCACATCCGTCGCACGTCTCGCCATCGTCCCCGTCCAGGACATCCTCGGCCTGGGTACCGAGGCGAGGATGAATCGTCCGGGCGAGGAGGAAGCGAACTGGTGCTGGCGGATGTCGGAAGCGGGCGCGCTGACGATCGAAAGCGCGAAGCGGCTGCGCGATCTCGTGGAAATCACTGGTCGTCTTTGACGAAATTGACTCGTTCGAGAACCGCAACGGGAAAACGCGCGAACACTCGCGCCAGAGGAAGCGAATCACCATCCAGCTCCTCACCCGTGAAAATGTTCCGCCACCGCCCACCAGCGCCGGCGAGCGCGCCGGCGCCCCACACGCCGCCGAGAGGTAATTGGCCGGCTTCGCCGAGTTTCGTGATCAGCCGGGGAACGGCGACGATGACGTCCTCGCCGCGCCGGAATGCGACGACATTCGGCGAGACGCGCAACGGCTGATATCCGCCGCGGCCGAAGGTTTCAGCGCGGCGCGCGCGAAGCTCGAGCGTCTTCCACGCCACGAACAACTTCGCGCCGCCGTCACCCCACCGCCGGAGCATCGCGCTCACATCGAGCGGCCCGCGCGCATCGCTCGCCTTCAGTTCCTTCAGCGTCGATGCGCGGCGCGCGTAGTCGACGGGCCGGCGGTTGTCGGGATCGACGAGGCTCAGATCCCACAGCTCCGTGCCCTGGTAGAAATCGGGTACGCCCGGAGACGTGATCTTGAGAACCGACTGCGAGAGCGCATTGAGGAATCCGTAGAACGCGACGCGTTTCTGAAGCGCGAGGAACGGCTCGCAGAACGCCGCATTCTTCAGAATGGCTGACGCGAATTTCTGCACGCCATGCTCGTACACCGTGTTCGGATCGATCCAGCTCGTGTACGTCTTCGCCTCGCGCGCCGCTTTCTCGAGGTATTGCGTCAGCCGCTCCTCGACCGTGTCGCGCTCTTCCTCATCCAGCGGCCACATGCCGATGAGCGTCTGGTAGATGAGCAGCTCCATGTTGGGATCGGGTGCGCCGTGCTCGCGCGCATTCGCATTCGCCGCGGACCACTGCCTCACTTCGCGTATCCAGTCTTCGCTGATCTCCGAGAGGACGCTGATTCGCGCGCGGACGTCTTCGCTGCGCTTCGTATCGTGCGTCGAGGTCGCATTCAACGTGTCGGGCCAGTCGCGCGCGATCCGCTCGCTTCGACGATGGAACTCCTCGAGCGCATCGAAATCGCCGTCCCGGCCCGGATCGCCGCCCACTTCGTTCAGCGACACGAGCCGATTGTCGTTGTAGAACGCCGTGTCCTCCACACCCTTCGCCATCACGCGGCCGGTGAACTGCTGCCATCGCATGACGAACGCCAGCCAGTTGTCCCGCTCGCCTGCCGTATAGGGCGGCAGATCGACGAGCAGCACGCGCTCGAGAAACGTCAGAAGGCGCGGATCGAGAGTCCCCGAGGCGCGCTGCCGCGCGCATTGCATCGCCTCCGTGATGAATCGCCGGTCCTCTTCCGACGCCTCCGTGTCGCGGACGTAGGTGCGATACACCGGCATGCACGCGGTGATCTCCGTGAGCGCGGCCAGCAGCTCGCTCGGTGCAAAGTCGCGAGCGTTGCGGTCGAGCATCGCCAGTCCTGAGAGCTGCTTCCCCAGGCCTCGCATCTCGCCCGAGAAAAGCTCGCTGATCACCTGCTTCTTGCTCTGGTAAACGAGCTCTTCGAACGAATCCGTGAGGCCGGTGAAATCGCGGTAGAAGGTCGTGAGTTTCTCCAGGCCGGCCGGATCGACGAAGAGCGCGCTCACGGAATCGAGAAAGTCGTAGCCCGTCGTGCCGCTGACGGGGAACTCCTTCGGCAGCGTCTCGTCGTGCTCGAGGATCTTCTCGACGACGACGTAAAAGGATAGTGGGGTGCCGGCGGTCTCGCCTCCCGCGGTCGCCAATCGCAGTTGCAGCTTGCGCATGTGGCCGATCGGATCGAACAGGCCGTCGATGTGATCGATGCGCAGGCCCGTGACCTTTCCCTCGGCGATCAACTCCAGCGTGCGGCGGTTGCGCGCCTCGAACACTTCCGGATTCTCCACGCGCACACCGACGAGATCCGTGACGTCGAAGAACCGTCGGTAGTTGATCTTCTCGCTGGCGATGCGCCAATACGCGAGCCGGTACCACTGCTCATCGAGAAGAGCATCGAGCGCGTTGGCGCTGTCGGGAGACGAGGCGTCGCCGTTGATCTTCTCGATCGTTCGCTGCAACGTTCCCCTGAACCGCTCGTCGGTCTGATGGAGCCTCGAGATCGACTCCTTCAGAAACTTGCTGTTCGGAACGGTCGCTTCGCCCCCGACGAGCTCGCGCAGCTCCATCCCGACGCCTTCGCTCGGCAATGAATCGGCGCACTGGCGGAGGACCGTGCGATACGACTCCGGCGCAAGCGGCAGCCGATGGTCGTAGTACGAGAAGAAGAAACCGTCGTTGTCGTACCCGAGCCTGATCTCCTGCGATTCGACGGCCTCACCATACGGACGTCCGAGGATCGGCAGCAGGACCTTCGTGGTGGTTCTTCCCTGCGCGGTCACTGGACTCCAGTCGATGTCGAAGTAGTGCAGGAACCGCGAATGCGGTCCGTTCTCCAGAACGCTCATCCACCACGCGTTTTCCGGACTCGCGGCCATGTGATTCGGAACGATGTCGAGGAGAAGCCCGAGGCGATGCTGTTGCAGATCGTGATGCAGCGCGTTGAAATCGTCCTCCGTACCGAGCTCAGGGTTGAGCGAGTTCGCGTCGACGACGTCGTAGCCGTGCGCGCTCCCCTTGCGCGCTTTCAGGATCGGCGACGCGTAGAGATCCGTGATCCCGAGCTCCGCGAGGTAAGGAACGATCCGCCTGGCATCCTGAAACGTGAAGCCGGAGTTGAATTGCACGCGGTAGGTGGCGGCGGGAATGCGGAGCATCCGGGAAGGTCTGTTGCAATCCGCGTGTCACAAGTAGCGCCGGCGTTACTCCCCCACCACCGCGAACCCCCACCCTGGCAGCGTCACGCGGTTGCCATCGACTTTCGCACCCGTCTCCAGAAGCGCCGTGCCCTCGAACGCGATCTCAACCGATTTGTCGCCGAAGTTCAGCGCGATCAGCACATTGCCGCGCTGCACCATGAGGACGCGACGCTCTTCGTCGACGCGCGCCTCGACCGCGGAGAGGTCGAGGTTCCGGAGCGCCGGTGTTTCACGGCGGAGGCGAAGCAGTCTCTGGTACAAACGCCACAACTCCGCGTGCTCGCCTTTCCCGATCAGCGACCAGTTCAACCTCGATCGCCGGAGTGTCTCGACGTCGTGCGGATCGGGCGGCTCGCCCTCCCACTCGAAATCGTCGAACTCCTCGCGCCGTCCCTTCCGCACAGCTTCGATCAGATCGGGATCGGAATGCGACGTGAAGTACTGGAACGGGGCCTCCTCGCCGTACTCCTCGCCCATGAACAGCATCGGAATGAACGGCGACAGGACGACGGCGGCGGCCGCGAGTCTCAACTTCTGCGGCGACACGAGCGTGCTCAGGCGATCGCCGAGCATCCGATTGCCGATCTGGTCGTGATTCTGCGCGCAGACCACGAACTTCGCGCCATCCGTGGTGATCGGTTGCGCGCCGTATTTGCGACCGCGATAGGTCGAATGCTGGCCGGCGTAGAGATATCCGTTCTTCAGCACCCGCGCGAGATCAGAAGTCTTGCCATAGCCGACGTAATAACCTGCGGTCTCGCCTGTCAGCAGCGTGTGCAGAGAGTGATGGAAGTCGTCGTTCCACTGCGAATCGAAGCCGAGGCCGAGCTGCTCTTTCGGCGTGATGACGCGGGGATCATTCAGGTCGCTTTCGGCGATCGTGACAATGCGGCGGCCGAGCTTTCGCGCGCGTTCGCGCACCGCGGTGGTGAGGTCCTGCAGAAACGGCTCGGCGGTGTGGTCGATGATCGCGTGCACCGCGTCGACGCGCAGCGCATCGATGTGAAACTCGTCGACCCACTGCAGCGCGCTGTGCACGAAGAACCATCGGACGTAGTCGCTCTGCGGTCCGTCGAAGTTGAGCGCCAGTCCCCACGGCGTCTTGTAGCGATCGGTGAAGTACGGTGCGAATTCGGAGAGGTAGTTCCCCTCCGGCCCGAGGTGGTTGTACACGACGTCGAGGGCGATGGCGAGGCCGCGGGCGTGACACGCGTCCACGAGCCGCTTCAGTCCGACCGGTCCGCCGTACGAGCTCTGCACCGCGTTCATGAACACGCCGTCGTATCCCCAGTTGCGATCGCCGGGGAACTGGGCGATCGGAAGCAGCTCGATGACCGTGATTCCGAGCTGCTTCAGGTCATCGAGCCTGCTGATCGCGGCCTCGAACGTTCCCTCTTCGGTGAACGTGCCGACGTGCAGCTCATAGATCACGTAGTCCTCGAGCGGGATGCCGCGCCACCCCATGTCGTGCCACTCGAATTCTCGCGGCACCACCACGGACGGACCGTGCACGCTTTCCGGCTGGAGACGCGAGGCCGGATCGGGGCGCTCCCGGCCGTCGACGACGTAGAAGTATCGCGCTCCGGCGGGAAGGCGATCGACGACCGCTTCGTGATAGCCGTCGGGCATGCGAGTCAGGGCGATGCGCTGATCGCGAGGCGAGACGATGTGCAGCTCGACGGAATCGCGATCGGGTGCCCACACGCGGAACTGCACGCGATCATTGCCCAGCGCGATTGCGCCGAGGGGCTTCTGGTGAACCGAGCCTGGATCGTCAGAGAGCGCCGCCGAGGTCGGCGGCGCCACACTCTGCTGGAATGCAGGAGCGGTCAGATCTTCCTGGCCGACGTGCGGCGGTACGGTGTCGGTCCGCTCACGGCGCAAGCTCGCGCTCCTCGTTCATCAGGAACACGGCGCCGAGCGGCGGAATCGTGAGGTTGACCGACCACTGCCGCCCGTGCAGCGGAATCGGCGCCGCCTCGACGCCGCCCATGTTGCCCTGCCCGCTCCCGCCGTAGATCGCGGCATCGCTGTTGAGGATCTCGCCCCAGCGCCCCGGCCGCGGAACGCCGATCGCGTAGTTGTGCCGCGGCACCGGCGTGAAGTTCATCGCCACGACGACCATCCGGTCGGGCTCTGATTGTGATCGGCGCACCAGTGACACCACGCCCTGCTCCGTGTCGTGGCAATCGATCCACTCGAAGCCGTGCGTATCGAAGTCGAGCTCGTGCATCGCCGGGATATCACGATACGTGCGGTTGAGGTCCTCGACCCACCGCTGTAGCGCAACGTGCATCGGGAAGTTGAGCAGGTTCCAGTCCAGACTCTGATCGTGGTTCCACTCGCGCCACTGCCCGATCTCGCCGCCCATGAACAGCAGTTTCTTGCCGGGCTGCGAGGCCATGTGCGCGAACAGCAGACGGAGGTTCGCGAACTTCTGCCACTCGTCGCCGGGCATCTTCGTGATCAGCGAACCCTTGCCGTGCACGACTTCGTCATGCGACAGCGGCAGCACGAAGTTCTCGTTGAACGCGTACATCATGCGGAACGTCAGGTCGTTGTGATGGAACTTGCGATGCACGGGATCCTTCGAGAAGTAGCGCAGCGAATCGTGCATCCAGCCCATATCCCACTTCATGCCGAAACCGAGGCCGCCGACATAGGGCGGGCGCGACACCATCGGCCAGGCCGTCGATTCTTCCGCGATCGTCTGCACGTCCGGATGCGTCTTGTAGACGTCCTCGTTCAGCCGGCGCAGAAATGAGATCGCCTCGACGTTCTCACGGCCGCCGAACTCGTTCGGGATCCACTGGCCCTGCTTGCGCGAGTAGTCGAGGTAGAGCATCGACGCGACGGCATCGACGCGCAGCCCATCGGTGTGGTACTCGCCGAGCCAGTACATCGCGCTCGACGCCAGGAAGCTGCGCACCTCGTTGCGACCGTAGTTGAAGATCAGCGAGTTCCAGTCCGGATGAAATCCCTTCCGCGGATCCGCGTGCTCGTAGAGATGCGTTCCGTCGAAGTACGAGAGCGCGTGCTCGTCGGTCGGAAAATGCGACGGCACCCAGTCCAGGATCACGCCGATCCCGTTCTGGTGCATCACGTCGACGAAGTACTTGAAATCCTGCGGCGTGCCGTAACGGCTCGTCGGTGCGAAAAAGCCGGTGACCTGGTATCCCCACGACCCGTAAAACGGATGCTCCATGACCGGGAGCAGCTGGACGTGCGTGAAGTTCATCTTCTTCGCGTAGTTGGCGAGCGGCTCGGCGATCTCGCGGTAGCTCATCATCCGGTAGACGCCGTCCTGATACACGCGCGACCACGAGCCGAGGTGCACTTCGTATTTGGACATCGGCGCGTGGAAGGCGTTGCGCTCCTTCCGCCCGGCCATCCACTCATCGTCGTGCCACTCGTAATCGAGGTCCCACACGATCGATGCCGTGCGCGGCGGCGTCTCATGGTGCACGCCCACCGGGTCCGCCTTGTTCACGCGGTAGTCGTTGTGCTTCGAGACGATGTGGTACTTGTAGATCGTCCCCTTGCCGACGTTCGGGATGAACCCTTCCCAGATCCCGGAGCTCCCGCGCAGGTGCAGCGGATGCGAGCGTGGATCCCATCCATTGAAGTCACCGACCACGTTGACCGCCTGGGCATTCGGCGCCCACACCGCGAACATCGTGCCGCCAGGAAGGATGTGAGAACCCAGCTTCTGCCACAGCGTCAGATGTGTGCCTTCGTTGAAGAGGTGCAGGTCCCAGTCGCTCAGCAGCGACTCCTGAGCACGGCCCGGCGTCGTCGGCTCGATCTGATCGATCTTGTGATCGCGAACGGCTGCGTGCGTCGCCGTCTCCTGCGCACCGCGATCTGCGATCTGCGATCTCACCTCGGGCGCGCCGCTCACGTCGACTTCAATCGGTCCCGAGGGCACCACATCAGCTCCCACAGTCTGCAGCTCCTCCGTGACCGCACTTTTCTTCGAGCTGCGCTTGCGCGGCTCGCGCTCCGTCAGACCCGAGACCTTCGAGCCATCTCCCGGCTTCTTACCTGTGGTCGCCATCACTCTTCCTTCGTCTGTCGTTCACATCGCGGAGCACATGCCGGAGCCTTCGCCGCCAGGAGCGCCTTCAAGACCGCGAACGTATTGCCCGATGAGTTGGAAAGCAAGCCGCGCGCCTTGAGAAGCGCCCTGAGCGCCTGGCGCATCTGCTCGCGGTTCTTCATCATACGCGGCAGAGAAGATCGACGAATCCAAGTGTGGCGCCGCCGAGGTCGGCGGCGCCACACAGAATCCCCCCGACGCGTCTTCATCGCTACCTGGACCGAGCAGAGAGGTGCCAGCTCGGCAATACGATGTTTCACCCGTCTCACGGCGAGCAAGCGCTGCGGCCGCGACCAGCGGTATGATCCCGCCTCGAATCGCCCACGAAAGGAGGGTGCTCATGTCCAAGCGGTCTGGTGGAAAGATCAGTCGCCGGAAGTTCGTCAAAGTGACAGGTACTGCCGTAGCAGCCGCAGGTTTCACCTCGGCATTCCTTTTCCCGCAACGCGCCCTGGCTCAACAGAAGACCCTCAAGATCGTCCAGTGGAGTCACTTCGTCCCCGGGTACGACAAATGGTTCGACGGTGTGTTCACGAAGGAGTGGGGTGCGAAGAACGACACGAACGTGATCGTCGATCACATCGCGATCGGCGAGATCAACGCGCGCGCCGCCGCGGAGGTCGCGGCGGGGAAGGGGCACGACCTGTTCATGTTTCTCGCGCCGCCCGCCGCGTACGAGAAGCAGGTCATCGATCATCGTGAGGTGTACGACGAGGTCCAGAAGACTCACGGCAAGGCGATCGACCTCGCGGTGAAGTCGACCTTCAATCCGAAGACGCGGAAGTTCTTCGCCTTCTCTGACTCCTACGTTCCCGACCCGGGCAACTATCGCGAGGATCTGTGGTCGCAGGTCGGCTTCCCGCACGGCCCGGACACGTACAACGATCTGCTCGTCGGCGGAAAGCGCATCAAACAGAAATTCGGGAACCCGGTCGGCATCGGCCTGTCGCAGGAGCTCGACACGAACATGGCGATGCGCGCCATCCTCTGGTCGTTCGGCGGCGCCGAGCAGGACCCGGACGGCAACGTGACGCTGTACTCGAAGAACACGATCAACGCCGTGAAGTACGTCCGCGATCTGTACAAGCAGGCCATGACCCCGGAAGTGTTCTCTTGGGATCCGTCGTCGAACAACCGCGGCATCCTCTCCGGCAAACTCTCGTTCGTCGACAACGCGATCTCGGTGACGCGCTCCGCGGAGAAGGACAACCCGGCGATGTCGAAGGCGATCCAGCTCAGTCCCGCGCTGCGCGGCCCGGTGCGAAGGATCGCTGCCGAGCACGTCATGGATTGCTACGTCGTGTGGAACTTCGGGGAAAACCAGGAGGGCGCCAAGCAGTTCCTCGTCGATCTCGTCAACAACTTCGAGACGGCGTTCAAGGCGAGCGAGTTCTACAACTTCCCGTGCTTCCCCGCCACCGTTCCGAACATCAAGGAGCTCATCGCCAACGATCCGAAGGCGGTGCCGAACGACAAGTACAAAGTCCTGGGCGACGTTCTCAGTTGGGCGACCAACGTCGGTTATCCGGGTTTCGCGAGCGCGGCGATCGACGAAGCGTTCAACACGTTCGTGCTGCCGACGATGTTCGCGAAGGCGGCGCGCGAGGATATGAAACCGGAAGACGCGGTGCGCGCGGCTGACACCGAGTACCGCCGCATCTTCGCAAAGTGGAAATAGGAGACCGAGGCGTTCATGGCGGTTGTCGAGACGAGAAAACTCACGAAGATTTTCAAGCGTGGCAACGTCGGCGCCGTCGTGAATGTCGACCTGGAAAGCCGGGAGGGCGAGTTTCTCGTCCTCCTCGGCCCCTCCGGTTCAGGCAAAACAACGCTGTTGCGGATGATTGCCGGCCTCGAGGAGCCGACTTCAGGCGAGATTCTGATCGGTGGCCGCGTGGTCAACGATCTCACGCCGCGCGAGCGCGGCATCGCCATGGTGTTTCAGAGCTACGCGCTCTATCCGCACCTGACGGTGTACAAGAACATCGTCTTCCCGCTGAAGGCGCAGGGCGTCCCGAAGGAGAAGCGGGAGCGGCAGGCGGAATGGGCCGCCTCGCTGCTCGGGATCAAACATCTCTTTCATCGCAGGCCGCGCGAGCTGTCGGGCGGTGAACGCCAGCGCGTGGCGGTGGCACGCGCGATCGTCCGCGAGCCGTTGCTCTTTTTGCTCGACGAGCCGCTCTCGAATCTCGATGCCAAGCTGCGCGCGTCCGCACGCGAAGAGCTCGAGCAGTTCCAGAAGCGCATCGGCACGACCGCGATCTACGTCACGCACGATCAGGTCGAGGCGATGGCCATGGGCGATCGCGTCGTCGTGATGTCGCTGGGATCCGTGCGGCAGATCGGAACGCCGGCCGACGTCTACGACGAACCGGCGGATACGTTCGTGGCGACGTTTCTCGGCTCGCCCCCCATGAACCTCCTCCCGGCGGACGACTTCATCGTCGGGTTCCGGCCTGAACACTTCCTGCCGGCCGGTGTGGCCGAACGCCCCGGCGAGCACGTGTCGTTCCGATTCCACATCACCCACAGCGAGTACCTGGGCGCGGAGCGCATCCTGTACGGCGTGTTCGACGGCGGCCTGTTCCACGATCGCAAAGCCGTGTCGCGCATTCCGTCGACACATGACGCCGGCATGAACGACGCATCGACGCACACGTTCGCCGTTGCGCAACAGGACTTGAAGTTCTTCGATCGTCAGACGGAGAAGAGGACGGCGCCGCGGAGGCTTCCGTCGTGAGACAGCAGCGGTGGCTCGGACCGGTGATGTTCATGCCGGCCATCATCTACATCGTCGCGCTGGTCGGCGTGCCGTTTCTGATGGCGTTCGTCTACAGCGTCGGCGACGTCAAGGTCGGCAGCGAGGGCTACCACTTCGTCGGCCTTCACAACTTCAAGAGCGTGCTGCAGAACCCGACATTTCTGCTGGCGTTGCGCAACTCGTTCCTCTTCACGATCGTCTCGCAGATTCTGGTGCTGATCAGCGCCACCATGCTGTCGCTGGCCTTGAAAAACGCGTTCCCGGGCCGGCGCTTCTTCCGGTTCCTGATTCTGCTGCCGTGGGTCGCGCCGGTGTCGATCGGCTCGATCGGATGGAAGTGGATCCTCGATTCGCTCTACAGCGTGATCAACTGGGTGCTGGTGCGCTTCCATTTCGTCAGTCAGTTCGACACGCCGGTGTGGCTCGGCGAACCGAAGCTGGCCATGATGTCGGTCATCCTCGTGCACACGTGGCACATGATGCCGTTCGCGACAGTCATCCTGCTGGCAGGCCTGACCGCGATTCCCAAGGACATCATCGAGGCGGCAGCGGTGGATGGCTCCGGATTTTTCCGGACGCAGTTTCAGATCATCCTGCCGATGATGCTGCCCATCATCAGTGTGGCGGTGCTCTTCGGCGCGATCTTCACGTTCACCGACATGACGGTGATCTACATCCTGACGCGGGGCGGCCCGTACGACACGACGCAGGTGATTCCGTCGCTCGCGTTCTTCACAGGGATTCTCGGCAGCGATCTTGCGGAGGGGGCCGCCATCTCGATCTTCATGGTTCCGCTACTCGTGATCGCAACGTACTTCGTGCTGCGTCAAGCCCACCGCGCGGAGGTGACGTGATCGCCGAGGAGCGCCGCCGTCTCGGCGGCTGGTCCGCCGGCCTCCGGCCGGCCGCGTTCCTCGGCAACGGAGAGTGGCACTGATGGCCAGCCCGAAACGCTTCCGCACGTGGTTCGCGCTGATCGTCACGTGGATCGTCCGCCTGACGTTCGCCGTCCTGCTCGCGTTTCCGTTCTACTGGATGCTGATCACGACGTTCAAACGGACGACGGATCTGTACAACCTGGACAACAATCCGTTCATCTTCAACGAGCCGCCGACGCTCGAACATCTCCGATTGCTCTTCACCGAAACGATGTTCCTGCGATGGGTGGGGAACACGGTCTTCGCAGGCATCATCGTCGTGATCGTGACGCTGCTGCTGGCCGTCCCGGCCGCGTACGCGCTGGCGCGGCTCACCGGCGGATGGGGCGCTCAGGTCGGCATCGCCGTCTTCCTCACCTATCTCGTCCCTTCGACACTGCTGTTCATCCCGCTTTCCAAGGTCGTGGCCACCCTCGGCCTGCAGGACACGATCTGGTCGGTGATCCTCGTCTATCCGAGCTTCACGATCCCGTTCTCGACGTGGCTCCTGATGGGATTCTTCAAGTCGATCCCGCGCGACCTCGACGACGCCGCGATGGTCGATGGCCTTTCGCGTTGGGGGGCTTTCGTCAAGCTGATGATCCCCATGTCGACCTCGGGAATCCTGACGGTCGTCATCTTCGCCTTCACGCTGGTGACACAGGAGTTCGTCTACGCGCTGACGTTCATCTCGTCGGCCTCGCACCAGACGGTGGGAGTCGGCGTTCCGACGTTTCTCGTTCGCGGCGACGTCTACTACTGGGGCTCGCTGATGGCCGCGTGCATCATCACCAGCCTGCCGATCGGAATCCTCTACAACTTCTTCCTCGACAGGTTCATCGAAGGCTTCACAGTCGGAGCGGTGAAGTAGCCGCGGAACAGCGCGGAGGCCACGATGCCGGTCGATGACGGCTCACACCGACGCAACGCCGAGATACCCGTCGCGGACGCGGACGTCGTTGACTAAGTCGCTCGCCGGACCGGAGAGAGTCACGCGACCTGTTTCCAGAACGAAGGCGCGATCGGCCAGCGCCAGTGCGTGCGGGACGTTCTGCTCGACCAGCACGACGGTGACACCCTGCTCGGAAATCGCTTTCAGTGATGCGAACACCTCGCGCACCATCAACGGCGCCAGACCGAGTGCGGGCTCGTCGAGCAGGAGCAGGCGCGGACACGCCATCAGCCCTCGCCCGATCGCGCACATCTGCTGCTCCCCACCCGAGAGCGTCCCGGCCTTCTGCCGGACACGCCGCTGCAACAGCGGGAACATCGTGAAGACGTTTTCCAGTGTCGTCGCACGCACACGCCGGGCCGCGGATTTGTACGCGCCCATCTCGAGGTTCTCGAGCACCGACATCGCGGGCCAGAGCTGTCGTGCTTCCGGAACGAGCACGATGCCCCGTCCGACCCGATCGTTCGGAGCCAGCCGAGTGATGTCGGCGCCTTCGAACACGACATGACCTTTACGCGGCTGCAGCAGACCGGAGACCGTTCGGAGCGTCGTCGATTTTCCGGCCCCGTTCGCTCCGATGATGGTGACGATCTCCCCCGCAGCAACGCGGAACGACACGTCCCAGAGAGCCTGGACGTTCCCGTAGAAGGCATCGATGCCGTTCACTTCGAGCATCACTTCGCCCCGTCTCCGAGATACGCCGTGATGACCGCCGGTTCTCTCAGCACCGCCTGCGGAGATCCCTCAGCGATTTTCTCCCCGAAGTTGAGGACCAGGATCCGGTTTGAAACGCCCACCACCGCGTGGACGTGGTGCTCGATCATGAGCACCGTCACGCCGGAATCGCGAATCGTCCTGACGAGCGACATGGCGCTCTGGATCTCCGCGGGATTCAGACCGCCCATCACCTCATCGAGACAGATCACCCGCGGCTCGGTGGCCAGAGCGCGAGCGATCTCCAGCCGTTTCAGTTGTCCAATTGTGAGCGCCGCCGCCGAAGAACCGGCCTCGGAGGCGAGGCCGGTCCGCTCGAGAATCTCACGCACGCGTCGTGCCGCATCACTTCCCCGCCGACGCCCCGCACCGAAATGTGCCCCCACGGCCACGTTCTCGGTCACGTTCATCTCGGGAAACGGTCTCACGATCTGGTGCGTGCGGACGATGCCTCGCTTGACGACCGCATGGTTTGGAAGGCCGTCGATGCGCTGGCCACGAAACCAGATCTCGCCGGACGTTGGCGCGAGAGCGCCGACCAGACAGGAGAAGAGCGTCGTCTTGCCCGCACCATTCGGCCCGATGATCCCGAACACGTCTCCTTCCGCCACGTCGAATCCGATAGACGAGAGCGCGAGGAGACCGCCGAAGCGCTTCGAGATTCCGCGCACCGAGAGCAGCGTCTCAGGCGGCATCGACGATCCCGCCTTTCGACCGAAAGGTCGCGGCACCAAGCGCCCAGAGACGCCGTCCGATCCCGACGAGGCCCTTCGGCTCGTAGAGCATCACGAAAATCAGAAGTCCACCGTAGATGAACAGAAACGAATCGCGCAGGACGGGCATCGAGAGAAGTTTGATCTGCAGCGTGCTGACGATCAGCGCTCCGAGCACCGGGCCGACGACGCTTCCAACGCCGCCGATGATCGGCATCAAGACGATGCTCAGGCTCAACTGGAAATCGAAAACCGAGCCGGGAGCGATGTACTGGAAATTGATCGCGTAGAGACTTCCGGCAACTGCGACGACGGCAGCCGAAAGCGCATGCGCGGCCAGCTTGAACCGCGTTGAGTTGACTCCGAGCGCCTCCGCTGCATCGATGTCCTGCTTGATCGCGGCAAGAGCACGCCCGAATGCGCTTCTCTTGACGTACGCGGCCAACGCCACGGTCAGGATGGCGAGGATGACCATCGACAAGTAATTCCGGTTGAAGTCGAATGAGCCGGCCGGCATGCGGATGCCGCTCGAGCCACCGGTGAACGAAACGCTCGCCGCGCAGACGCGAACGGCCTCGCCGACTCCGATCGTCGCGATCGTGAAATAGGGGCCGCGAAGGCGGAACGCCGGCAGGCCGATGGCGACCGAGAAGATCGCCGCGATGATCGCACCGAGCGGCAGAGTCAGGAACGGATCGAAACCCCTGAGCGACAGGAGCACCGTTGTGTACGCGCCAATGCCCAGAAACGCCGAATATCCGAGTGACACCTGCCCGGCAAAACCGCCGAGCAGATTCCAGGCAGAGGCGAGGGTTACAGCGAACGCGAGACTCCAGAGATCGTTCAGCGTTCCGCGGTCGAGAAACGAAGGAGCGGCGAGCACGAAGAGTGCCGGCGCGGTCCACAGAACCGACCGGAAGACCTTCACCGCGTGCTCCTTCGTTCGAACCGCGCCAGAAGCCCGGGCAGACCTCGTGGAAGTGCAACGAGCGCGACAAAGAGCAACGCAAAACTGACTGCGTCCTGCAGCGATGTGGGTACCGTAGTGTACGCGGCCAGCCCGTTCTCCAGCAGGGCCAGAACAAGCGCGCCGGTCGCGACGCCGGTCACGCTCTCCATGCCGCCGAGGACGATGATGCAGAAGGCCTTGAGGAGAAAGCTGCGCCCGAAGTCGGGAGTGAAGGCCATGAGCGTGGAAAACATCGCGCCGGCGATCCCTGCGAACGCCGTCCCCAGACCGAACGCGATCGCGGAGATGCGGTCGGCGTTCACGCCGGAAAGGCGCGCAGCGTCGCGGTTTTGCGTCACAGCGCGGATTGCTTTGCCAAGGTACGTCCGCGTCAGCAGAACGTTGAGGAATACGAGCGAGATCAGGCTGGCCAGGAAAACGAAGACCGACACAACGCCGACGCGTACGCCGGCGATCTTGATCGACTTCATCGTGTAGGAGGTCAGGATCGACTGCGTGTCACCCGTCCAGACGACATAGGCGGCGTTCTGCAGAACAAGCCAGACACCGAAAAGCAGGAGCAGCGACTCGATCGATGGGGCCGTGCCGGAGCCGGCCATGCGCTTACCAAAGAGACGGTACAGCACGACGCCAAACACGAAAAAGAGGGGCGCCACCACGACCAGGCCGAGAAAGGGATCGAGTGAGAAGCGCGTGAACAGCGCAAACGTGACATAGGCCCCGAGCATCATCACGCCGGCATGGGCGAGGTTGATGATCCTCATCACGCCGTAGATGACCGCCAGACCGTATGCCATCGTGGCGTACAGTCCGGCCGCCAGCAGCGAATTGAATACGACGGAGACGAACTGCTGCATTCAGTGCGCCGGAGATGGAGCTGGCTCACGAGTACAGGGAACCGCGGCCGCGGGAGTTAGCGCGGGATCGGTGCAACGGGATCACCGGTCCTGTCCGCCTTGGGCCAGACCAGGTCGAGCTTTCCCTCTGGTTTGTTCTGCGTCACGACGAACGGGAGCATCGCTTCACCGGTCTTGCTGAATTTGAGGACGCCGCCGGGAAGGATCGAGTCTTTCAGCTCGATCGAGGCCAGTGCGTTGCGAATGGCTTCCGGTTCGAGCGACCCGGCCTTGTGGAGCGCAGTGACGAGCGCTCGCACGGTTTCGTAGGCGCAAGCGTGATACCACTGCGGCGCGTTGCCTGTGGCTGCTTTCCACTTCGCACTGAACGCTTTGACCTGCGGATACGGCAGGAGTTCTGACCACCATCCGCTGGCGAAGATGTAATCGGTCGCCGCGCCCAGACCTTTGCGTCCCGCTTCGTCGGCGCCGCGCGCGCCGTAGGTGACCATCTGATGATACAAGCCCATCTGCGTGTAGGTGCGATGCATGGCGATGTAATCCTCGAGGTGCGCATCGCACATGAAGATGTCGCCTCTGGCGGCTTCCACGCGCCCGAGCAGAGGCTTGAAATCGGGCGCGTACAGCTCGAAGCTCTCGTCGAGGACGATCGAGTACTGCTTCGGGTGCGCGCGGACGAAATCGCTCACGCCCTTTTCGAAGTCCTTTCCATGCTCGGTGTTCTCCCTGAGCAGGGAGATCTTCAGGGGCGCCTTCAACTTTCCTGTCTTCACGAGGTCAGTGAGGAACTCCATCTGTGTCTGCGCCAGATTCTCCACCGGCGACAGCGTTCCGAAGACCCATTTGCTGCGTCCATAGATGGCGCTGGCTCCGGCGCCGCCGGAGATGAACGGAATCCCGTAGCGCTCGGGCACGACACTCTGCGCCTGCACGAGCTGCGATCCGTATCCGCCGATCACAGCATGCACCTTCTGCTGCACGATGAGTTGCTCGACGAGCTGCGCGCTCTTGGCGGCGTCGGACGTATCGTCGAGCAGCCGGAGATCGATTTTCATTTTCCGGCCGTGTACGTCGACACCGCCCGCATCATTGACCTCTTTGACTGCGAGCTCCGTGGCCGCCTTGAAGGCGCCGCCGATCTTCGACTCTTTGCCGGTCAGCGGCAGGACTGCGCCGATGCGGATCTCCGAATCCTGGGCCCTCGCGGAAATCGTCACGAACAAGAGAAGAAACGCCGCCTGAAACAACACTCGCCATGAGCGTGAAGCGTGCATGAGAGCTCCTTTTCGGGAACGCTGAACGCGCACATTCTAGTGTTGTGTGTCGCAAATAGGCAGGCTTTCGTTGTGGGCGCCGACGGGCCGGATGCGAGTCGGCGCGACGCAGGCGATGCAGGGACATCGCTGAGGAGCGACGGCGAAGCAGACGACCCGCCGCCTCGCCCACGTCGCCGATCCCGGGCGCCATCTGCAATCAATTCCGGCGGCGAGACCAAGCCAGGTGCTATCAATTCCGGCGCTACACGACACTAGTCGGCCCCGGATCGATGCGCCGACGATCTCGATGGGAGGCGCGGCTCGCAACTTCCTGCCGCTCCGGTTCTGGATCTGCAGCGTGCAGCCCGGGTTCGCCCTTGCGAGCAGATCCTCCTTTGTGGAGAGCACGTTCGCCTACTTTGCGTGGGGCTCGCTGACGGCGGCCTGCCTGATCACCAGCCGGTCGGAATCCTCCGCAACTTCTTCCTCGACAGGTTCATCGATCGGAGCGGTCAAACATGCTCGTCCCCATGACGACCATCACTGGTGCGAGTGCGCACATTGCATCCTGCTGGCTTTTCGGCCACCACTTGCACTACTGTTACGCCCAATTCGTCTAAGGCAATCCCTGTCCGGGAGGTCTTGATGTCCCCTGTTTCGAGCGGTCCGGTGTTTCGCCTCGACGGTTTTCCGCATCAGTCCGCCTCGACGCGTCCCTCTGCGAGATCCTGCCGCTCCCTGCCGGGGGCGGAGCCTTTGATCCAATTTCGCGAAAGGAGATTCCATGTCTTCCAAACGTTCCACGGGCCCGACATTGCTCCTTCGGCTTCTCGGCTTCCTGCTCCTCGTCTGCATTCTTCTCGTCCCGACGGTCGCCCAAGCCCAGGCAACCATCAAAGTCAACGACAACATCAGTTTGCGGTTTGGAACACTGATCCAGGGATGGATTGACAGCACTCAGGACCCCGCCTCCAAGAGTCAGGCGAACGGCATCTTTCTGCGCAGGATGCGTTTCCTGGTCGGCGGAACGCTCTCCCCGAACGTCTCTTTCTTCTACGAGACAGACAACCCCAACCTAGGACGGCCCGTCGCGGGCAGCGCGACGACACCGGCGAAGAATCTCGGTACCGGCTTCATCACGCAGGATGCGTTCATCGAGTGGAAGCCTACCGGCAGCAGCGCATTCATCATCGACGGCGGTCTCATGCTCATCCCGCTCTGCCGGAACTGCCTGGAGAGCGCCGCCACACTGCTCTCGCTCGACTACGGTTCGTTCTCGTTCCTGAATAGCGCGCCGACGCAGTCGTCCGTGGGGCGTGACACCGGCGTGCTGGCGAAGGGTTATCTCGCCGGCGGGCGCTTCGAATATCGCGCCGGCGTGTTCGAAGGATTCCGGAAGACCGGCGTCGCGAATAACAGCTTCAGAACCGCCGCCCACATCAACTACAACGTGTGGGACACCGAGGCACCGGGGTACACGTATCCCGGACTGTACCTCGGCAACAAGCGCGTCCTCGCCTTCGGCGCCGGACTCGATCATCAGCAGGATTACCAGGCCTTCTCGGTCGACGGATTCATCTCCGTGCCGATGGGCGGTGCCGGCGCGGCGGGAACGACTCCGCCGCCGGCCAAGAATGCATTCAACGCCGAGCTCTCGCTCTTCTCGTACGACGGCGGCACGACGTTCACCGCGCTGAAGGAACAGAAGGCCGCGACGCTGCAGGCCGGCTACTACTTCGCGCCGTTGAAGATCAATCCGTTTGTGCGCGTCGAGAAACAGGACATCAACGGAACCAAGACCGGCGACAACAAGCGCGCACAGATCGGTCTCACCTACATGCCGTTGGGCAACAACTTCAATCTCAGAGGCGCGATCTCCCGCATCGATCCGAGTGTTGGAAACAAGAGCAACGAGTACACGATCCAGATGCAGTTCTTCTACTACTGAGACGTTCTGGCATCACAGCACCCTGGGACCGGAAGACATCGCCAATTTAGGCAAAGAGTGAAGCTGGAGAGCGGCGGCCATGCCGCCGCTCTCCGACCGCACGCAGCGGTGTCGTTCGACACTGCCCGGGCCGGCCGGTCGCCCACGCGATACGAACTGCGATTGGATCGTGATGGCGACGCACGGCCGCTCGGGGATCAAGCGGCTCAACGCTCGGGTCTGTGACCGAACAGGTCCTTCGCCGCACCAACCGGCCGCTCTTGCGGTCCGCGCCGCGTAAGGGTGCCTACGCCTCGCAAACCGGACACTCGGCCGATTTCCAGATGTTCCAGTCGAGGGCGAGGACGCTCTCGACTGGAATGCCGGCTTTCGCCGCGAGAGAGCTGCGCGCGGCAGCGCGGATCATGAGTGCCGCCAGCGCGACAGCGGCTCCGCCGCACGCACGGACATCTTCCAGTGTCGCGAGTGAAGCCGAACCGGCGTTGATGACGTCGTCGACGATGACGACGCGTTTGCCGTTGATGAGCGCACGGGCCCCCGCCGGAATCGCATAACGGACGTTTCCCGCCCGCCCGTGTCGCTCGGCGTAGACGAACGCGACGCCGAGCGCATCCGCCAGCATCTGACCGACGAGCGCGCCGCCGATCAACGGCGAACAAATCACCTCGGGGTTGTATTTGCGCAGACCGCCCGCGAACGCCGCAGTCGCGCGGCGCATCCGCGGTGGCTCCCAGTGCAAGACCTCGAGCTCGAGCCAGGTGTCGCCATGATCACCGGACTCGTAGACGAAGTGCCCGCGCCGGACGAATCGGTCGACGCGTTCACCCGAGATCAGACCGGATCGAATCAGCTCGTCGCGGACGTCTGCAGTCATAACCCAACATGGTACTCGCTGCGCGGGGCGGAGCCGAGTACTACTGCCCGCCTGGAGCCCATGCCGACGCAAGGCGTGGGAGCGGTATTCATGACTCACTTCGGGTGATACGCGCCCAGGTTCGAGCGTCGACCATCCGTTCACGCGCGGATCGGAGCATCGGAACCGGGTGGAAAGCGATTGCAGCATCGACGCCATTGACCAGGTGGCGGACGCTGACAACAGTCATCACCAGCGCTCGTTTCGGCAGCGCGCGGCAATGAACCACGCGCTACGCGCGGCCGAGGACGTCGAGCACGCCTCGCAGCGGGATGCGGACCCACTGCGGCCGGTTATTCAGCTCATAACCGATTTCGTACAGGGCTTTCTCCAGCATGTAGCAGTCGAGAAGGATCCGCACCTCCTCGACCGATCCGGGCAGGTGCCGGCTCCCGGCACTCTCGGCGAGATAGGCGCGCAGGAATGCCGCACCGACCCAGCGGTGCCAGAACCGCGCGCCGTTCTCGAGCTTCGCGGCATCCTCGTCGCGCATCACGGTTCCCTGAGCCTGACCGAAGATGACGGCGTGAGGTGCGTAGTGGAACGAGCGCAGCATCCCGGCCACGTCGCGCAGTGCGCTCCTCTTGATTCGCCGCTCGCTGAGCGGTCTGGACGGCTCACCTTCGAAATCGATGATCACGAAGTCGTTGCCGGAACGGAGAATCTGCCCGAGGTGATAGTCGCCGTGAATGCGGATGCGGAAACCGGTGATGCGGCGGTCGAGGATCTCGCGAATCCGCTTCTGCAGATCGCTCTCGCGCTCCAGCAGCGCCTGCGCTTCGGGCTGATCCTTGGCGCGACGCCGGACCAGTTGCAGGGTCTGGACGGCCTGCGCCCTGATGAGCTGATAGTCGGAACGCTGATAGTGCGGCGTGAACGGTTCGGGCGCGAATGCCGGGATGTCGTCGCGCGACGACAACGCCACATGCAGTTCGGCGGTGCGTTTCCCCAGGAGCGCGGCGTCACTGAGATACGCACCGATCAGCTCCTGTGCGAGGTCGCTCGACGGCTTCTGCGCCAGCGCGAAGACGGATTCCGACGGCAGCGACTTCGCGACGCGATCAGCCGCTCCATCGCTGAGAAATCGCTCGAAATACCGGCTGATGGCGTCGAGCGTGTACGTCCATGCATCGCCTGAATTCACGGTGTAGCTCTGCAGGATCCCCAGAGTCATCGGCTCGTCGTTCCGAACCCGCTCGTTCTCGTACCACAGCGACCCGGCCAGCCGCGCCGCCTGCGTGAACGACGTCTCTTCGTTGAGAAACGTCATCAGCTCCAGATCGGTGTTGATGCCGCGCTCCAGTTTGCGGAACAGCTTCATGAACAACCGCTGACCGTAGATGATCGCGGTGTTGCTCTGTTCCGCTTTGAGAACCTGCACGTCGAGAGGACCCTCCCCGCGCAGGGACTTGAACGCTGGTGCCGGCGCACCCGTGATGACCCCCTGCGCGCCTTTGAGGTGCCGGCGTTTCGCGATCGTATCGAACAGCACCGAGGTGACCTTTTCGTCGCCGAACGGCTCGTAGAGCACGCAGTTCTCGCGCAGCCGCGCGATCAGAGTGGCCCGCACGGCATCATCCTCATCGCCGCGGCGCATCCCGACCGGCAACAGGTAGGTCTCCGGCGACCCGTCGGCGTATTCGACATCGACGAGAAGCATCCAGATGCTCTCGCGCGCGACCGGAACGCGATCGCGAAGCGTCACTCCCGTGATCGTCCGGGCCTTCCCGGCGAACCAGCGGCGGCTGCGCAGGTATCGCCCGATCACCCGACCCAGAGCGTCGCGATTGCGATCGGCGAACACCTCGCTCCACGTCCGCGCTCCGAGGGAAGGCGCGTCGTGCGAGAGCTCCAGCGCTTCCGTCTTCTGCTTCTCGAGCGCGAACCAGTAGAAGGCGAACGTGCCGAGGTTGAGGAAGTACGGGCCATCGCTGATTTCCGGGAAGCGCGTTCCACCCGATAGCTCCACCGGCACCATGCCCTTGAACTGCGAGAGATCGACATCGAAGGCCTGCACCAGTCGCGAGAGATTCGCAACGACGAGGATGATCTCGTCTTCATACCGGCGCACGTACGCGACGACCTTCCGGTTGTCCGTGTGGATGAACTCCATCGAGCCGCGGCCGAACGCGCGATAGCGCTTGCGGATCGTGATGAGCCGTTTCATCCCCCACAACAGCGAGTGCGGGCTGCTCTGCTGGTATTCGACGTTGACCTGCTCGTAGTGATACTGCGGATCGATGATCACCGGCAGATACAGCTTCTGCGGGTTCGCGCGCGAGAATCCGGCGTTGCGATCGGCGCTCCACTGCATCGGCGTGCGCACGCCATTGCGGTCGCCGAGGTAGATGTTGTCGCCCATGCCGATCTCGTCGCCGTAATAGATGATCGGAGTGCCCGGAAACGAGAACAGCAGACCGTTCATGAGATGAATCCGGCCGCGGTGGTTGCCCATCAGCGGTGCAAGCCGTCTGCGGATGCCGAGGTTGATGCGCGCCTGACGGTCCGCGGCATAGGTGCGCCACATGTAGTCGCGGTCCTCGTCCGTCACCATCTCCAGGGTCAGCTCGTCGTGGTTGCGGAGAAACAGCGCCCACTGGCAGTTCTCCGGTATCGGCGGTGTCTGCGCCATGATGTCGATGATCGGGAAGTGATCCTCCATCGCCAGCGCCATGTACAGGCGCGGCATCACAGGGAAGTGGAAGGCCATGTGGCACTCATCGCCGTCGCCGAAATACGGCCGCGTGTCCTCCGGCCATTGATTCGCTTCCGCGAGCAGCATGCGGTTCGTGTACTTCGAATCCAGATGACGGCGGAGCTTCTTCAGGAGCTCGTGCGTCTCCGGCAGGTTCTCGCACGTCGTTCCTTCGCGTTCGTACAGATACGGGATCGCGTCGAGCCGGAACGCATCGACTCCCATGTCCATCCAGAAGTCGAACGCCTTGAACAGCGCATCGTGGACGGCCGGGTTGTCGAAATTGAGATCCGGCTGATGCGAGAAGAAGCGGTGCCAGTAATACGCCTTCGCCACCGGATCCCACGCCCAGTTCGACGTCTCGAAGTCCTTGAAGATGATCCGCGCGTCGCTGTACTTCTCCGGCGTGTCGCTCCAGACGTAGAAGTCGCGCCATGGAGAGCCCGGGCGCGCGTGCCGCGACTTCTTGAACCAGGCGTGCTGGTCGCTCGTGTGATTGATGGCCAGTTCCGTGATGACGCGGATCCCGCGTCGCCTGGCCTCCCGCATGAACGCCTTGAAATCCGCCAGCGTGCCGTAGTTCGGGTGGACGGCGGCGTAGTTCGCGATGTCGTAGCCGTCGTCCTTCAGCGGAGAGGGATAGAACGGCAGCAGCCAGAGGATGTTGACGCCAAGGTCCTGCAGGTAGTCGAGCTTGCGCGTGAGGCCCTGGAAGTCGCCGATGCCGTCTTCGTTCGTGTCGAAGAACGCCTTCACGTGCGTCTGATAGATGATCCCGTCCTTGTACCAGAGAGGATCGACGGTCGATTCTGTTTGCATGCTTACTCAGGAGCTCTTGGCTCTTGGCTCTTAGCTCTTGGGCCCAAGAGCCAAGAGCTAACAGCTAAGAGCTAACCTCCGGTCAAAGGTAATACTCAAAATCGCGCTCGCTCCGCACGCGGCGCCGGATGCGAAAGATGTGCACCGGCAACACGTGCGGGTTCAGCTTCACGAAATTCCGGGCTCCATGCCACGTGTAGCGCGCGCCGCGGAGCAGATCATGGACCTGGAACGGCTTGCCGGAATCGAGTCCCATGGCCGCCAGGTCGAGATCGATCCAACCGGACTGCTCGTTGTGAGGATCGACGTTCGCGATCGTCACGACGATGTTCTCTCCGCTCGCCTTGCTGTAGCAGAGGATCTGGTCGTTGTCCGTCGAATGAAACTTCAACGTGGCATTCTGCTGCAGCGCGGGGTTCCCGCGGCGGATCCGGTTGACGATGCCGATGAGCTCCGACAGGTCGTCGTCGCTCCGATCCCACGTCTTCACTTCGTACTTTTCCGAATCGACGTACTCCTCGCTCCCCGGCTCGCGCGCGACGTGGACCATCCGCTCGAACGCCGGGCCGTAGATCCCGTAGCTCGATGACAGCGTGGCCGCGAGCAGCAAGCGCGTCACGAAAGCGGCGCGCCCGCCGAACTGCAGATACTCGGTCAGGATATCAGGCGTATTCGGCCACGCGTTCGGCCGGAAGAAATCGCTCAGCGGCGGCTTCATCATCGCAGTGAAGTACTCGGTGATCTCCAACGTCGTGTTGCGCCACGCGAAGTACGTGTACGACTGGGAGAAGCCGGCCTTGGCCAGCCAGTCCATGATCTTCGGCCGCGTGAACGCCTCCGCCAGAAAGATGACGTCGGGATGCTTCTCGCGGATCTGCGCGATCGCCCACTGCCAGAACGGCAACGGCTTCGTGTGCGGATTGTCCACGCGGAAGATGCGCACACCTCTTCCGATCCAGAACAGGAAAATGTCGCGCAGCTCGTTCCACAGCTCCTGCCACGACTCGCTCTCGAAGTGGAACGGATAGATGTCCTGGTATTTCTTCGGCGGATTCTCCGCGTACTGAATCGTTCCGTCCGGCCGCTCGAGAAACCACTCCGGATGTTCGCCGACATACGGATGGTCGGGCGAGGCCTGGAACGCGATGTCGAGCGCGATCTCGATGTCGCGTTCATTCGCCGCGGCAACGAGCTGCTCGAAATCCGCGAGCGTCCCGAGCTGCGGATGCACGGCCATGTGGCCGCCCGCTTCCCCGCCGATCGCCCACGGGCTGCCGACGTCGCCTCCCTCCGCTTGAACGCGATTGTTGCGGCCTTTGCGGAACGTGTCGCCGATCGGATGGACAGGCGGCAGGTAGAGGACGTCGAACCCCATCGCCTCGATGCGGGGCAACTGCGCGATCATGTCGCGCAGCGTGCCGTGGGCGCCCGGCCTCTGCGCCGCGGAGCGCGGGAACATCTCGTACCACGCGCTGAACGCAGCCCTGCGGCGATCGACCTCGAGCGGCAGCTCGCAGGCGAAACGCGTCGCGAAATCACGCGCACCGTTCCGCCACATCAACGCAAGAAGATCTTCGCTCTGGACGTCGTCGATCTTTTCTTCGATCGGATCGCCGCCCTCCAGCGTCGCGATGAATGCTTCGAGCTTTCGCCGGTCGCGATTCCCCCCTCGCCCCGCCGCGGAGCGGATCATCTGAAGTCCGATCCGGAGCTGCACATCGAGATCCTCGCTGCCGGCGCTCACGCGCTTGCGCAGATCGCGGTGCCAGGTGAGGAAATGATCGATCCAGGCTTCGAAGGTGAAGTGCCAGAAGCCGATGCGGTCGACGACGATCTCGGCGCGCCAGCGATCGTTGACGAGAGGAATCATACGCAGCGCGCGCATTTTCTTCTCGGACTCGTGGCGATACAGCGCGACGGCGGAGATGACGTCGTGTCCATCCGCGAAAATATCCGCCTCCAGAGCCACAGCGTCGCCCTCGGCCCGCTTGGCCGCAAACCTCCCCTCTTCGACTGCCGGAGACACCCCTTCAATGATGACGCGGCGACGCCCGTCAAACGGTGGACCCACGGTCGAGTACCGGTGCGAGTCGCGTGCCGTCATGGTGATTGGTCGCCGCCGGGTGGCTCACCTCTCCGAGTCACTCCCTGTGCTCAACACACGCCTTGACGTGCGCCACGAGCTCGGCGATGTCGAACGGCTTGGGCAGCACCTGGAACGGCGTTCCCTTCATGCGGTCGCGAATGACCGCGGGCGAAGCGGCGCTCGTCACGATGATCTGGCTGAGGCGCGAAGGGTCGTTCTTCGCGAGGGTCTCGATGAATGAAAAACCGTCGAGATTCGGCATCATCAGATCGAGGATGATCACGTTGTAATCGGCGAGACCCAGCTTCAACACTGCCTCGAGACCGTCCGCGGCCTCATCGACCGAACAACCCTCCCGTTCCAGCACCATCTTCAGGAGACGGCGGATGGAGACGTCATCCTCGACGACGAGAACACTGCAGGCGGAGTCCAACTCGTTATCCCTGTCCCGCCGCAGCAAGAACCGCTCCCGCCACGCCCGGTCAGCGCTTTTCGCAGCGCTTTGCGCGATCGTGCCGGTTCCTTCCGACGCGGAGCTCGATCGCGAGATGAAGTCAGCGCTCAGTGGGGCGCCGGCGCCTCGCCGCCGGCGCCCGTCTTCACGACCGGGACGACGTCGTTGAGAATCCACAGCGGTCCGACGAGCAGGTGTACGAGGTTGCGCAGGAACGCCGGCTGGCGATGTTCGTACACGCTGTGTCCGATGAACTGAAAGATCCAGCCGAGGACGAAGAGCGCCACGTTGAGCCAGAGCGAAAGCGCGCGGCCCACAAAGTAGAACGCCACCGTGACGGCGAGCATCGCGACTGCCAGACGCCACTCGAGGACGACGTAGTACACGAACGCGACCGCGATCAGAACGATCGCCGCGTCGATCCGCATCGACCCGCTCTGCACGATCGCCACGCGAGCGAGCATCCCGATCAGCGTCAGAACGATCAGCGGAATCCCCAGTCGATGGAACGCCTTGTTACCCTTCGTCTGGTGATACGACGCGTAGTCGGCGAAGAGCATTTCGATGTGCTGCATGGCTGCTATTCTCCCTTAAATGCTATTGACGCTGGTCAAGGTGGCGGCCCCGCTCTTCGCGATCGTCGCCTTACTGGTCGTCAACCGCGTCCGCCGGCTGCCCGCTGACTTTCTCGGGCTGCAGAAGCCGCGCCTCTCCGTGTTCCTCGGCTGGATGGTGGCTTGGATCGCCTGGGTCGCCGTTTCCGAGGTGATCGGCCGAGCCGTGGGACAGGAGCCGCCCAGGCCGTGGCACTACCCTGCCGTCGTCACCGCCCTCCGCATCCTCGCCATCGGCATCATCGGACCGATCGCCGAAGAACTGGTGTTCCGCGGCGTCGCCCTGTACGTATTGTGGCGGCGGCTCGCCCTGCCGGCGTGGCTGGCGGTGCTCATCAGCGCGGCGCTCTGGGCCGTCATTCACACGCAGTACGACCCGATCACGATCGCGTTCATCGTCGCGGACGGGATCATTCTCGGCGCCGCGCGCCTGCATTCGAAGTCGACCTTCACGCCGATCGCGATGCACGTGTTCGGCAATTTCTTTTCGATCTACGAATCGCTTTATGGCGTGCCGTTCTGACGCCCCGTCACGATGGCCGGCATCCCGCCGCGCGGCCGCAGTGTGATCAGCGGCAAAGGCTCGACCTCACCGCGAACGCGCACGCGCCACTTCCGTGCCAGCGTCGCCAGCACCAGCACTCCCTCCGCCCAGGCGAATCCCTCTCCGATGCAGACGCGCGGTCCGGCCCCGAACGGAAAATACGCGAAGCGCGGACGCACTGCCTTCGCCTCTGCGGTGAAGCGCAGCGGATCGAAGCGGTCCGGATCGGGCCAGAATCGCCCGTCGCGGTGCATCACAGCCTGCGACACGATCGCGATGGCCCCGCGCGGGATCGTCCAGTCGCCGATCGTGACGTCCTCGATCGCCAGCCGGCCGATGATCCACGCCGGCGGAAACAACCGCATCGATTCCGCGATCACCATCTCGGTGTATGGAAGCCCTGGATAGTCGGCGGGCACGGGATCGCGATCTTCCACGACGGAGTCGAGCTCGCGATGCATCTCGCGCTCGACGCCCGGATGCATGGAGAGCAGGCACCACGTCCACGCCAGCGCGTTCGCCGTCGTTTCGTGGCCGGCGAGGAAGAGCGTCATCACCTCGTCGCGGAGCTGGCGATCCGACATGCCGCCGCCGCCCTCTTCGTCCTGCGCCAGAAGGAACATCGAGAGGAGATCGCCGCGATCTTCGCTCGATACGCGCCGCTCCTCGATGATCCTGTAGATGGTCCGGTCGAGCGTTGCGAGCGCCCGCTCGAGACGCTTCACGCGCGGGAGCGGCAACTTCTGCAGAATCGACGCGAACGGACTGATGAGCAGCGGAAAGACTTCCAGTGCCTCCGTCAGCGCCGCGCCGATCTCTTCCGCATCCGCTTCGACGTCCGCCCCGAAGAGCGTGCGCGCAACGATGGAGAGCGTGAGTCGCATCATCTCGTGATGGATGTCGAGCGACTGACCGTCTGTCCATGACGCGCTCGTCGCGGCGGCCCGATCGATCATCACCGCCGCGTACTGCTGGATGCGATCGCGGTGAAACGCCGGCTGTGCGAGGCGCCGCTGCCGGCGGTGAAGCTCGCCCTCGCTCGTCAGGAGACCTTCGCCGAGGAGGAGTTTGGCGCGCTGGAGGGCACGGCCTTTCATGAAGGATCCGCTCTTCGTGACGAGAACGTCGCGGATCAGATCGGGATGATTGAGAAAGTAGAGGTGTTGCGGGCCGTACGAGAAGTGGGAGACGTCGCCGTAATCGCGGGCCAGGCTCGTCAGGAACCTGATCGGCTGCCGCTGCATCGCGCGGAGCGCGGAACCGGGAATCAGCGATCTCGGCCCAGGAGGGCGCGGGGTCTTCATGACGTTCTCTGCCGATCGTACGACAGCCCGAGGAACGCCGCCGGCCAAGGTGTGGGGCCACACCTGCCTCCGCAGAAATAGGTTGACACGCCGCGCGGTTTGCATGAATATTCACTATGATGAATGTTTATTCACGCCGCGACGAGATCCTGAAAATCATCCGGGAGACGCCCGTCCACTCGCAGGAGGAGCTGCAGGCTCTCCTGAAGAAGCGCGGCTTTACGGTTGCGCAGCCCACGCTCTCCCGCGATCTCAAGGAGCTCGGCCTTGCCAAGACTCCCTCCGGCTACGTTGCGCCGGCCGATCTCGCGTCCGTCACACCGATCGCCGCGTTCGTTCCCCGCGAGCGGCGTGAGGAGCGGCTGCACCAGCTCATCCGCGACTCGGTGACATCGGCCGAATCCGCCGGCAACCTCGTCGTCCTCAAGACGCCGGTCGCGGCAGCGCAGCCGGTCGCCAGCGCTCTCGACGCCGCGCAACTCGACGGCGTCGTCGGCACCATCGGCGGCGACGACACGATCTTCGTCGCCCTGTCCACGCCGGCCGCGGCATCACAGCTCGTTCGCCACATCCATCTGATCGCCGGCCTCCATCCGAGCCGTCGTACGCGCCCCTGATCGGCGGCGCGGTGTTTCCGTTTCCGCCCACGAGGAGAACTGACATGAATGAACGTGTTTTTGAAGTCGCCGCAACGATCGAAGCGCAACCGCGCCTGGGATCTCTCGGCGTGCGACCGATCGTCATCTACGCCGTCGAGATCGAAGGCGACGCGCCGCTCTACGTTTCCATCGAGGCGGTTGATGAATAACGTCACGGCGTTCGTGCGGGCCGCCGCCGAGGCTGGCGGCGCCACACAGGTCGCTGTGGTGGGAGGAAGCGGCTACGTCGGCTCCGAGCTCCTGGGCCTCCTCCAGCGCCATCCGCACGCCTCGATCGCCGCAACGTACGGCTCGGAATCGTTCAACCTCGATCAGCTCGCCGCCACGGATGCGAGCATCGTCTTCCTCGCCACGCCGAACGAAGTCTCCGCCGAGCTCGTGCCGGCGATCCTCGACCGCGGCCTGCGCGTGATCGATCTCTCCGGCGCATTCCGCTTGCCGCACCCGTCGCTGTACCCGGCGTGGTACGGCTTCGAGCACACGCACCCTCAACTCCTCAGCGAAGCTGTCTACGGGCTCACCGAATTGTGCAACGGCGAACTGACGCGCGCGCGGCTCGTCGCGAACCCCGGCTGCTATCCGACCTCCATTCTTCTCGCGCTCCGTCCCCTCACCTATCTCCTCGATCGCGAGCAGCCGGTGATCTGCGATTCGAAGAGCGGCGTCTCCGGAGCGGGCAAGAAGTCCGACTTCGCCTGGTCATTCGCCGAGGTGTCCGGAAACTTCAAGGCCTATTCAGTAGGCCGTCACCGTCACGAGCCCGAGATCCGCCACGGCCTTCACCTCGGCGATCGCACCGCGCTCGTGTTCGTGCCGCATCTCCTGCCGACTGTGCGCGGCATTCTCTCCACGATGCACATCGCGTTCAGCCGGCACGTGACGGCGGACGAGCTCACCGCGATCTACGACGAGGTGTACCGCACGGCGCCGTTCGTGCGCGTGCTTCCGGCCGGCGAGCTTCCCGAGATGAAGAGCGTCATCAACACGCCGCGCGCGGAGATCGGCTTTCAGATTCTCACCGGAGGACGCCGCGCGGTCGTCATCTCCGTGATCGACAACCTGCTGAAGGGGGCCGCATCGCAGGCGATTCAGAACTTCAACCGCATGTGCGGCTACGACGAGAAGGACGGGCTGATGTCGTGACGAGTCATGAGTGCTGAGTGCTGAGTCCCACCCGACCAGCGCTTCCTCAGCACTCAGCACTCAGCACTCAGCACTGAAACCAATGGCAGACATCACGATCATCAAGCTCGGCGGATCGCTGCTGGAAGACAGCGGGCGCCGCGCGCATGCGCTGCGCGAGATCGTGTCGCGCTGGACCGCGGGCGCGAAGCTCGTCATCGTGCACGGCGGCGGGAAGCACATCGACGCGTCGCTGGCGCGGCTCGGCATCGCCAAGCGGACACACGCCGGACTGCGGATCACGGACGACGCGACGCTTCCGGTCGTCGTCGGCACGCTCGCCGGTGTCGTGAACAAGATGCTCGTCGCGGAGCTCAATGCGCTCGGCGCCGAGGCGGCGGGGATCGCGGGGAGCGACGCAGGGACGCTGATCGCTGAACCGCATCCGCCAATCGATGGCATCGAGCTCGGACACGTCGGCCGGATCACCACATCCAACGCCACGCTGCTGCAGGCGATGCTCGTCTCCGGCTTTCTGCCGGTCGTCGCATCGCTCGCGCAGGGGCCGAACGCGTCGCTGCTCAACGTGAACGCTGACACGGCCGCCGCTGCAATCGCGATCGCGCTCGGCGCGAAGACGCTGCACTTCGTCACCGACGTCGCCGGTCTGCTCGACGCGGACGGGAACGTCGTGCCTCACCTGGCCGAAGCCGACGCGGAGAAATTTCTCGCCAGCACGATCGTGAGCGGCGGGATGCGGCCCAAGCTCGAGGCCGCGCTGAGCGCGCTCCGCGCCGGCGTCGCAACGATCGGCATCGGCGAGCTCACCGAAGGAGGAACGAACCTTGTTGCTGCATGACGAATCACCCGAGGCAGTCGAAACGCGCGAACAGACGTTCATCCTCGGCACATACGCGAGGACGCCGTTTCATCCGCGCAGCGGTAAAGGAGCCCAGCTCGTCGACGCGAATGGCAAGACCTACTGGGACCTCCTCGGCGGCATCGCCGTAAACGCTCTCGGCCATCGCCATCCGCGTCTCATGAAGGCGATGAAGGACGCGACGAGCGAACTGCTCCACGTGTCAAATCTGTATTACCACCCGGCGCAGGGCATCCTCGCCGAGCATCTCGTGCTCGAATCGGGTCTGCTGCGCGCGTTCTTCTGCAACAGCGGCACGGAGGCCAACGAAGCGGCGCTGAAGTTCGCGCGACTCGCTGCGCCCGGAAGGTCCGAGATCGTCGCGCTCGAGGAGAGCTTTCACGGCCGCACGCTCGGCTCGCTGTCGATGACCGGCCACGAGGCGTATCGGACGCCCTTCGCGCCGCTCATTCCAGGTGTCACGTTCGTGGCACCGAACGACATCGCCGCTCTCGAAGCGGCGGTGACGGAGAAGACCACCGCGATCGTTCTCGAGCCGATCATGGGCGAGGGCGGAATCATCCTGCTGACCGACGAGTATCTCGTCGCGGCGCGGCACATCGCCGATCGCAAAGGAGCGCTTCTCATCTTTGACGAGATCCAGTGCGGTGTCGGACGCACCGGAACGCTGTTCGCGTTCCAGCAATCGGGAGTCGTTCCCGACATCGTCACATTGGCGAAGCCTCTCGGCGGGGGACTCCCTCTCGGCGCCGTGCTGACCGGGCCGGCAATCGAAGGTGTCGTGAAGCCGGGTCACCATGGAACGACTTTCGGCGGCAATCCCGTCGCCTGCCGCCTCGGCATCGCCGTGCTCGAGGAGATCCGCGCCTCACGCCTCCTCGATCGCGTTCAGGCGATGGGCGCTTGGTTCGGCGACGCGCTCGCGGAGCTTGCGACGCGTACGAAGGCGGTCGTCGCCGTCCGCGGCCGCGGCCTGATGTGGGGCGTCGAGCTCGATCGCCCTGCCGCGCCGATCGCGCGCGCGCTGCTCGAAGCAGGATTCGTCGTCGGCACCGCGCGCGACAACGTGCTGCGGCTGCTGCCGCCATACATCGTGCCGAAGAAAGCGCTCGCGGAGTTCATCGCTGCGCTGGAAGCGACGTTGACCGTTGACCGTCTGCCGTTGGCGGGGCGGATCGTCGCGAACGGCAACACCATCGCCGCCTTGTCAACGGTCAACGGTCAACGGTCAACGACTCAGGAAGGAGCACTGTCGAAATGAAGAAGGTTTGTCTCGCCTACTCCGGCGGACTCGATACGTCGATCATCATCTCCTGGCTGAAAGAGAACTACGGCTGCGAGGTCGTCGCTGTGACCGTCGATGTCGGCCAGCAGGATGAGACCGCCGGCCTCGCCGACAAGGCGCATCGCACCGGTGCATCCGAGTTCTATCTCGTCGACGCGAAGGAGGAGTTCGCGAAGGACTACCTCTTCCCCGTCCTGAAAGCGGGAGCGATCTACGAGCGCGACTACCTGCTCGGCACGTCGACCGCGCGGCCGCTGATCGCGCGCAAGCAGGTCGAGATCGCACTGGCCACCGGATGCGATGCTCTCGCGCATGGCTGCACGGGCAAGGGCAACGATCAGGTTCGCTTCGAGCTCGCCTATCAGGCGCTCGCGCCGGAGCTGAAGGTCATCGCGCCGTGGCGCGAGTGGTCCATCGTCTCGCGCGAGGATGCGATCGACTACGCGGCCTCGCGCGGCATTCCGGTGCCGGTCACTAAGAAAGATCCATACTCACGCGATCGCAATCTCTGGCATCTGTCCCATGAGGGCGGACCGCTCGAGGATCCGTCGTACGAGACCGAGGCGTCGATGTTCAAGCTGACCGTCGATCCGTCGGCGGCGCCGGACACTCCCGAGAAGGTGACGATTGCATTCGAGTCGGGCATTCCCGTCGCCGTGAACGGCGACCGCCTGTCGCCGGCGAAGCTCGTGGAGACGCTCAACGCGATCGGCGGCCGTCATGGCGTCGGCCGTGTCGACCTCGTCGAGAACCGGCTCATCGGCATCAAGTCGCGCGGTGTGTACGAGACTCCCGGCGGAACTCTCCTCGTCACCGCTCTCAAGGCTCTCGAATCGATCACGCTCGATCGCGACAGCTCGCACGAGAAGGAGCGCATCGCCACGCGTTACGCGGAGCTCGTCTACAACGGCCTGTGGCTCTCGCCGCTCAAGGAAGCGTTCGATGCATTCGTCGACACGCTGGCGGAGTCCGTGAGCGGCACCGTGACGCTGAAGCTGTACAAAGGCTCGGCCAGCATCGTGGCACGCCAATCGTCGCAGTCGCTCTACTCGGCCGATCTCGCTTCATTCAACATGACCGGCTTCGCCGCGGCCGACGCGGGAGGGTTCATTCGCCTCTTCGGACTGCAGACGCGTGGGCGCAAGCGCCTCGCTCCGTTCGACGTCGCCGAGGTAGCGCGGTGAAACAGATGTGGGGAGGGCGTTTCGAGAGCGAATCGTCGGAGCTGCTCAAGCGGTTCAACGACTCCTTCGCCTTCGATCGCGAGTTGTTCGCGGAGGACATCGCCGGTTCGATCGAGTGGGCACGAGCTCTCGAACAGGCCGGCGTGCTGACGTACGATGAAGCGGAGGCCATCGTCAATGCCCTCAGTCGGGTGGCGCCGCCGACTCCGGCGGCCCTCTCGGGTGCTGAAGACGTCCATTCCTACGTTGAATCGAAGCTGCGCGAGACGATCGGCCCTCTCGCTGGAAAGCTGCACACCGGCCGCTCGCGCAACGATCAGGTGGCGACGGATCTCCGGCTCTGGCTCAAGAGAGCGGGAACCGAGGCGCAGGCGCTCGTACGCTCGGTAGCCCGCGTGCTCGCGGAGCGCGCGTATGAAGAGGCAGGCACGCCGATGCCGGGCTACACGCACTCGAAACAGGCGGAGCCGGTCACGTTCGGACACTGGTGCCTGGCGTACGTCGAGATGCTGAAGCGCGACGAGTCGCGATTCGCCGACGCGGTCGCGCGCGCGAACGAATGCCCGCTCGGCGCGGGAGCACTGTCAGGAACACCTCTGCCGATCGACCGTAAGGCGCTCGCCGACTCGCTCGGATTCGCTGCGCCGTCGGCGAACTCGCTCGACGCTGTCTCAGACCGCGATCTCGCCGCTGAATATCTATTCGCGGCGGTGATGCTCCTGTCTCACCTCTCGCGTCTGGCGGAAGACCTGATCTTCTTCAGCAGCGACGAGGCCGGCTACGTCGAGCTGCCGGACAGCTTCGCGACCGGATCGTCGCGCATGCCTCACAAGAAGAATCCCGATGTGCTCGAGCTGGTGCGCGGTCACGCCGCGCGCTCGATCGGCGAGCTGACCGGACTGCTGGCGCTGCTCAAGGGTCTGCCGCTCGCGTACGACAAGGACTTGCAGCTCGACAAGGAGCCGCTGTTCCGCACGCGAGACGTTCTCGCGGTCGCGCTTCCCGCGCTGACCGGCCTTCTCGCTGGCCTCAAGCTGCAGCGCGATCGGATGCGCGCGGCGGCATCGAGCGATCTGCTTCTCGCGACCGAGCTGGCGGATGCGCTGGCCGCACGCGGCGTGCCGTTCCGCGAGGCGCACGACATCGTCGGACGCCGTCTGGCCGAATCGCTGCGCAACGGCCGTTCGCTCCGCGACCTCGGCGCGAATGGACAGATCACCGACGAAGACCTTCAGGCGCTGGATGTCGACCGCGCGCTCGCGAAGCGCACCGCGGAAGGCGGCACCGCGCCGCAGCGCGTGCGGGAGGCCGCGAAGCGCGCCCTGGGAATGACAAGGCAATGAGACTGCCCAGGGGGTTTCTCGCCTCCGGCGTCCGCGCCGGCATACGCAAGAAGCGTCCCGACCTCGGCCTCATCGTCGCCGAAGACGGGGCCAACGCCGCCGCCGTGTTCACGAGGAATCGCTTTCAGGCCGCGCCGGTCGTGCTGTCCAAACGCGCGCTCAAACGGAGCAGCGGCCGCGTCAAAGCTGTTGTGGTCAACGCCGGATGCGCGAACGCTGTCACCGGTGATGAGGGTGTTGCCGCGGCGAAGCGCGTGCGGACGCGCGCCGCCGAGCTGCTTCACTGCCCGGCCGAAGAGGTGTTTCTCGCGTCGACAGGAGTGATCGGCGTGGTTCTGCCGGATCGCAAGGTGCGCGAGGCGCTACCCGATGCAATCGCCCGTCTCTCGGCCAGCGGAACCGATGCGCTGTCGCAGGCGATCCTGACGACCGACGTCGGCCCGAAGGTGTCGCAGAAGTCGTTCACGATGGACGGCCGGCGAGGCCGGATCGTCGGCGTGGCCAAGGGCGCCGGCATGATCCATCCGAACATGTCGACGATGCTCGCGTTCGTGATGACCGACGCGGCACTCGCGCCCGCAGCGCTCCAGAGCGCGCTGAAGAGCGCAGTCAGTCAGAGCTTCAACGCGATTTCTGTCGATGGCGACACCTCCACGAACGACACCGTCGCGCTTCTCGCTTCGGGAAAGATCGGGAACGACGCGGCGGCCGACGCGACGGATTTTCAGCGGGCGCTCGATGCGGTGTGCCTCGATCTCGCGAAGATGATCGTCCGCGATGGCGAAGGCGCGATCCGCGTGATGGAGCTTCGCGTGCAGGGTGCACGGAGCGAGAGGGACGCGAAGCTCGCAGCGCATGCGGTGGCCACTTCACCACTCGTGAAGACGGCGCTGCACGGCGGCGATCCGAACTGGGGCCGCATTATCGCGGCAGTGGGACGCAGCGGCGCACGGTTCTCCGCGCGGCGCGTGTCGCTCGCCGCGGGCTCCATCACACTCGTTCGCGGTGGCGCTCCCGCCGACTACCGCGAGAAAGACGCGGCGAAGGTGTTCTCGCGCGAGCATGTGCCGATCACGATCGATCTCGGCGCCGGTGACGCAACCGCCGTCGTCATGTCCAGCGACCTCGGGCACGACTACGTGTCGATCAACGCGGATTACCGGAGCTAGGGTTGTGTGTCGCAAATAGGCAGGCTTTCGCTGGTGCCGCTTGCGGCCGAGATGCAAGGAGCGAGGAGGAGGCGATGCGGGACATCGTTGACGACGAGCGACGCCGCAGATCGGCCGCGCAACCGGCACCAGCCCGGAGGGTTGTGGGCGGCGCCCACAACGAAAGCCTGCCTATTTGCGACACACAACACTAGGCTGATTACGTCATCCTGAGCCGCGACGACGGCGAAGGATCTCAAGATGCAACGACCTCGCATTCTGAGATCCTTTCGCTGACGCTCAGGATGACGTTCCCTCCACTCGACGTCGCGATAAACTTTGCGCCGCATGAAGCGACTGATCGCTCTCCTCCTCCTCCTCATCGCAATTCCCGCCTCCGCCGCTTCGCGCGCTCCGGTGCGCGCGCGGCACGGCATGGTCGCATCGACCAGTGAGATCGCGTCGCGCATCGGCACGGACGTCATGAAGAAAGGCGGCAACGCGATCGACGCCGCGGTCGCTGTCGCGCTTGCCCTCGCGGTGACGTGGCCGGCGGCCGGAAACCTCGGCGGCGGCGGATTCATGCTGATCCGCAACGCCGACGGAACAACCGACGCCATCGATTACCGCGAGCGCGCACCGCTCGCCGCCACCCGCGACATGTATGTCGATGCGAACGGCAACGTGATCAAAGGCGCATCAACAGAGGGTTACAAAGCGATGGGCGTGCCGGGCACGGTTGCAGGTCTCGCCCTTGCGCACAAACGGCACGGCAGGCTGAAATGGCGCGAGCTCGTCGAGCCGGCGCGAAAGCTCGCCGCCGATGGATTCATCGTCAGCGATTTCATCGCCGGCGTCTTTCGAGAGAAGGACTCGTTGAAGAAGCTCGAGCCCTGGCCTGAGAGCCGCCGCATTTTTCTCCGCAATGGCCGTTTTTTCGAGATGGGCGAACGCCTCGTGCAGCCCGAGCTCGCCGCGACGCTTGCTCGGATTCAGGGAAATCCCCGCGACTTTTACGAAGGCGTCACCGCGAGGCGCATCGTCGCCGACATACGCGAGCACGGCGGATTGATCACCGCGAAAGATCTCGCAACGTACGAGCCGACCGTTCGCACGCCGCTGCGCGGCACCTATCGCGGCCACGAGTTGATCCTGATGCCACCGCCGTCCTCGGGCGGCATCGGTCTCATCGAAATGCTGCACATGCTCGAGTCGTACGACGTCGGGTCGATGCCGTGGCAATCCGCACGGCATCTGCACCTCCTGACCGAAGTGATGCGGCGCGCGTTCGCCGATCGGTCGGTGTTCATCGCGGATCCGGATTTCGCGACCGTTCCTGTCGCGGCGCTCACCTCGGCGGCCTACGCGGAAGAGCGCAGGAAAACCATCGATCTCGAGAAGGCATCGAGCTCGCGCGAAGTCGGCGCCGGCAATCCATCGCGCTTCGAACCGACCGAGACCACGCACTTCGCCGTCGTCGATGCCGACGGCGCGATGGTGAGCAATACCTACACGATCAACGACTGGTTCGGCTCCGGCGTCACGGCGAAAGGAACCGGAGTTCTGCTCAACGACGAGATGGACGACTTCACGTCACGTCCCGGCATCCCGAACGACTACAACCTCATTCAGGGTGAGGGGAACGCGATTCAGCCGAAGAAGCGCCCTCTGTCGTCGATGACTCCCCTGATCATGCTGGACCACGGCAAGCCATGGGTGGCCGTCGGCGCGGCCGGCGGACCGCGCATCATCAGCACGGTCCTGGAGATCGTCGTGAACCTTGTCGACTACGGAATGAACCTGCAGGAGGCGCTCGACGCGCCGCGCATCCATCACCAGTGGATGCCGGACGAGATCTACTGGGAGCCTCGCGGTGTGAATCCCGACACGCGCGCGGTGCTCGAGGGCATGGGACACGCATTTCGCGAGAAGCCGACGCTCCACATCTCCGACGCGAACGCGGTGATGATCGATCCGGCGAACGGACTGCGCGTCGGAGCATCCGATCCGCGCCGAGGCGGCGTTGCCGTCGGGTATTAAGCCCACGTCATCCTGAGCGAAGCGAAGGATCTCAAGTTACGCATCAGTTACGCATCTTGAGATCCTTCGCCGTCGAAGCCTGCCCTGAGCGAGCGCAGCGAGTCGAATGGGCGGCTCAGGATGACGTGGCGTCGCATAGAATCCGCGGCCGAGGTATCTGAGATGAAGTTGGATAGGAAATCCCTGACGGCGTTCGCGAACCGCGAGCGTGAGGCATTCGAATCGAAGCTCAAACAGATCGTCGAGATCCCCACGGTCTCCGCGGAACCGGAGCGCCACGGCGACATCCTGCGCTGCGCACAGGTTGCGGCGCAGATGGTGCACGAGCTCGGCGGCGAGGCGACGATCATCGAGACGGACGGCAATCCGCTCGTGCACGGCCGCTTCAACGGCGCGGGCAGAAAGACCGTCACCGTCTACAACCATCTCGACGTGCAGCCGGCGTCCCGCGAGACCGAGCCGTGGTCGACCGATCCGTTCTCGTTCACGAAGCAGGGCGATCGCTACTTCGGCCGCGGCACGACCGACGACAAAGGCCCGGCATTGAGCGCACTGTGGGGCATCCGCGCGGCGCGCGACGCCGGCGTGCCGCTGAACATGAACGTGCTGTGGGAGTTCGAAGAAGAAATCGGCTCGGCGAACTTCGAGAGCGCGGTGAAGAAGCACGCACCCGCGCTGGCCACGGACCATGTCATCGTCTCCGACACGATCTGGGTGTCGCGCCAGCGCCCCGCCTGCCCCGCCGGCCTGCGCGGCCTCATGGGATTCGAGATGACGCTGGAGACCGGCCAGACCGACCAGCACTCGGGCGTGACCGGCGGGGCCGCGCGCAATCCCATCGGCGAGCTGATGAGCCTCGTGTGCCAGATGTACGACGCGAAAACCGGAAGAGTGAAGATCCAAGGCTTCTACGACGACGTCATTCCGCCGACGAAGCAGGAGCTGAGAGACTTCCGCGAATCCGGATTCACGGTGAAGCAGTTCAAGAAGGATCACCTGTTCCGATCGATTCGCACCGATGACGCGATGGATGTGATGAAGCGGATCTGGGCGATGCCGACGATGGAGATTCACGGCGTCGTCGGCGGCTACACGGGGCCGGGAATCAAGACGGTGATCGCCCCGCGCGCAGCGGTGAAGGTGTCGTGCCGGCTCGTTCCTGATCAGGACCCGAACAGGATCCTGAAGCTGATCAAAGCGTTCGTGAAGAAGCACAATCCCGACGTGAAGATCTCGGCCGAGGCGGCGATGTATCCGTATAGGGCGCCGACGACGGGGCCGCTGGCGGACGCGGTGCGCGCGGCGATGAAGTTCGCGTTCGGTCGCGAGCCAGTGTTCGTTCGCGAGGGCGGATCGATCGGCGCGGTCGTCTCGATGGAGAAGGTCCTCAAATGCCCCGTCCTCTTCCTGGGCCTCTCCTTGCCGGAGCACGGGTATCACGCTCCGAACGAGAACTACGACTGGCAGCAGGCGTCGGGCGGGATGGCGGCGTTCGCGAAGTACTTCGAGGTGGTGGCTTCCCTATCCTGAGCCGCGAAGACGGCGGAGGATCTCCGGTGCGCCTGCGACGCCCGCCGCGATATCGCCGTTCACACGTCCACATCTGTCGCACCGGAGATCCTTCGCTTTGCTCAGAGGCTGTGGAGAGATCCGGAGTGGGACGGCTTGCGAGCGCGACGACGGCAGATGCGAGGCGCGCCGACGAGTCGATGCGGGGACATCGTGGAGGAGGCGCAACGAAGCAGATGGCGTCGTCCCGCCGCAAGACGGGCCGCTCTGGATCTTTTCACAGCCTCTCAGGATGACGGAGCCGGCATCTCGCCCACGTACCTGGCTCGGGGGCGGATGATCGCATCGATGGCGTACTGCTCGATCGCGTGGCCGATCCACCCGATCGTGCGGCCGATCGCGAAAAGCGTCAGCGGCGTTCCGGGCGGCAGCCGGAGCGTTCGGGCGAGCACGACGAGCGCGAAGTCGATCGTCGGCTTCTCACGAATGAGCGATTCCGCGGCTTCGGCAAATTCGACGGCGAAACGCAGCTCCGGCGATCGCGCGTAATGCCCGCCAAGCAGCGCGAACAGGACTTTCGCGCGCGGGTCGCCGCCGGGATAGAGCGGGTGACCGAACCCGGCGATCTCCTCGCCGCGCCGCAGGCGGTCGGCAAGCTTCTTCCGCAGCTCGCGCGCACCTCGCAGCTCATCGAACAGCGCCTCGACGCGGGTGCTGATGCCGCCATGCTTCACGCCTTCGATGGCAGAGAGTCCGGCCGTGACGACGGCGTAAGGATTGGCACCGGCTGAGGCGACGCAACGGGCGGTGAACGCGGAGACGTTCAACTCGTGGTCGGCCGACAGGATCAGCGCGGCGCGGATCAACTCCGCTGCGCGCTTGTCGCGGGGAGCCCATCGCTTCTGCAGCGTCTCCTCGATCGTATTGGCGAGGTCCGATGTCTCGGCTGCGACGCTGGCCATGAGGTTGACGATCCGCCAGCCGGTCTGCGCCACACCGCGCGGGCGGAAGTCGAGCGCGAGCGCGTCGCGCGCACCGACGAGCGGAAGAACGGACTGAGCGCGCGAGACGAACGGCAGCGATTCGGCGGTGTGATCGCCGGAGATGACGTGCAGCGTCGTCTCCGCGATGTCGCTCTTCAGCGCGCCGGTCCAGATGAGAGAGGCGACCTCCTCGACGGATCGCGTGCGCACGAGCTCTTCCACGTCGTGACCGCGGTAGTAGAGCTTGCCGTCGGCGATGAGCGAGATCGCCGACTCCAGGACCGGGAGGCCCCATCGCAATGCGTGCTGCGCGGCGCGCTCCGGATTGCGGCGCTCTTCACTTCGCCTTCGGAGCCGGTCGACGTCTTCCCGCGAGTACCGGCGGCTGCGCGTTTTTCCGGGAAGCGGCTCGGAGCGGACGAGGCCGCGGCTGACATAGGCGTACAGCGTCGCCCGGTTGACCCGGAGACGGCGGGCGGCCTCGGCCGCGGTAATCCAGACACTCATGTTGATTGTCCTGTCAATATTGACGACATCGTAGCATGGCACCAGGTTCAAGGCATCGGAGATCGCGAGCGGACGTGGTTCGAGACGTCGAAGATCAAATACTCGCCGTCTCGATAGACGAGCTCCGCGTGCGAGCGGAGAAACGCGCGGAGCAGCGCATCCGTGGGCGCGCTCACCTCCAGCACGTACTCCTTCTCCAGCATGCCCGGAGCGGCGCCACGAACGCGATACCACGGAGTGTGCAGCAGCAGATGCGTCACACCCATCGTGCGAAGTTCTGCGGATAACGCGTCAGGCGACGGAAACTTCGAGAGCCACGCCGCGATGCGCGGTCCATCGAGATTTCCGCCTGCGACGAAGGGCCGCTCCAGATAGAGCGTGCGGTTCTCACCGAGCAGCAACACGCGCGCGGAGCGCGGGGCGAACCGGTCGATCCATCCATACGGCCGGGCGAACGCACGCGTGCGCTGCAGGTACGCAGCGGCGCTCTCCTGTCCCGTCAGATACGGAACGATTTCGTACGAACGGAGTGCGAACAGAACGAGCGTGAGCTGGGCGATCAGAGCGACCACCACCACCGCACCCGGAACGACACGGAAGAGAGGGCGGGTGCGCACGATCAGCGTCGCAAACACAATCGCCCCGGCCAGAGCGATCGGAACGAACGCGTTGACCGCGATTCTCGAAACCGGCGCCATCGTCAGGACAATGGGAACCTGCACCGCGCTGAGGATCACGAGGTCCCGCAGCCGCCGCTCTCGCGAGCGAAGTGCAGCGATGCCCATCAGCGCGCCGGCCGGAAGAAGGATTCCGAGCGATTCATCCGAGATACGCGGATCGAAGATGTCGTAACCGCGGAGCAGATTTCGCCAGCCCTCGAACGCCGCACCCGATCGATAGTTCGCCACCGCCGGCGCGTCGCGCAACAGCAGCGGCGCGACCGGAGACCCGGTCCAGATCGTGTTTCGAACGTAGAAGAACGCGCCAAACAGAAAACTGATTGCCGCCGCGGCCATGACGGCGCGTGCAGCGCGTCGATGGCGTGCGGCAGCGATGACCGCCATACCGAGGATCCAGGGCAGCGCGGTGTACTTCACGGCGGCGGCCGAACCGAGCGCCGCGAATGCCACAGCGGCATCGCTCGGTGTCGTGCTTTCCATCCAGCGCTCGTAGCGATCGAACGCGACGATCAGCAGGCCGAGCGTGCTCCAGTCGTTCCACGCCCACCCCGCGGTGATCATCAGTGCGGGTGTCCACGACACGATCCCGACGACCGCCACTGCCGCTGTCGATGAGAAACGCGACCCCAGCCGGTGCAACGCTGCAAGCGCGGCGATGAAGACCGCGAAATGCAGGAGTCTCGCGGCGATCCCGCCGGCGAGCATCAACGCCGGCAGGCTCGCCATCTGATCCGCCATGCAGAGGTACGAGTGCGAGTTCATCGGCAGCTCGTGCATCCTCCCATCCAGCAGGTACGCGTGCGGAACCGCCAGCTTGTAGATCAGCTCATCGGGCGAGTTGACGGGCGTCATCGCCTGCGCGAATGCCAGAAGCACAGGGATCGCTGCGGCGGCGAGCGAGGCAGATGCGGAGCGCCAACGGAATGCCGGCCCGCTGCGCCACACGACGGCGAGACCGATCGCGGCGCCCAGTGCCACCTCGACCGTGATGAGCACCTCGATCGCGATGCCGATCCACGCGATGACGGCCGTCACCGTGCCCAGCACGGCGAACCCGATGAGCAGCGCATCCACGAGGGACAGCGCTTCGAAATCGTCCGGCTCACGCGTGACCAGGAAAAACACGTGCCGCGCTGCTGCGATCGCGACGCATCCGTATCCGATGCACGCAGCGATCACCGCCGCGGCGGCCGCGGCCGGCCGGACTGTTTCCGCCAGCAGCCGGAATGCCGGCTGGAAACGGATCAGAAAGACGCCGAGAAAGACCGCGATGAGAACGGCACCGATGCCCGTCCACGACTCGGCCTGCCGCTCGCCGGCCCCATGCACGGCTCGACTGTAACAGGGCGAAGCAACCCGCGGCCAGGGATCTCGTATTCACGTACGGGAGGTGCTTCATGGAGGTGCTGGTCGTTCTGGCGGGACTCTTGATCGCGGGCTTCGTGTGCATCGCGGTCGTTGCCGCACTCGTTTCCGCGGCGGCGTTCGCGGTGAAGCTCGTGCTGTTGCCGATCAAGATCCTGCTGCTGCCGCTGGTCGCCGTAGTGGTCGTCGTCAAGTTCGCGATCCTGATCGCCCTCGGGTCCGTGCTGATCGCGCTGCTCATTCCGATCGCGGTACTGTGCATCCTGGTCGCTGCGCCATTCATTCTTCTCAGCGCTGCGGTATGATGGTCGTGAGAGGCGTCGCGCTCCGCAACTGGTCGTAGCGGCAGACTTCTTGCTCCCAGGGAACCGTGCCAATCGACAGCCCCGCTGCTCTCCGAGCGCTCGTCGTCGACGACGATGAGCCGATCCGTCGCATGCTCGCGAAAATCGTGGAGCGCCAGAATATGCGCGTGGACGAGGCGCGCGATGGCGCCGAGGCCATCGATCGCATCGACCAGGACGGATACTGCGTCATCCTCCTCGATCTCATGATGCCCCGCGTCGACGGCTTCGCCGTGCTGCGGCACATGCGAGACCACCACCGCGCGAAGCTCGATCGGACGATCGTGGCCTCGGCGATCCCGGAATCGGAGATCACGAAACGCTTCAATACGCCGGTCTATCGCATTCATTCGAAGCCGTTCGACATCCAGCGGCTCGTCGGCGACATCAAGGAATGCGCCCGCAAACTGCGCGACGGGACCGACGGCGGCTGATCATGCCGGTCTTGCGCGACGCCACGTGATGAATCATCCTCCCGCTGCACTCCGCCGACTGTGAGTGCATCGAGGTGATTCGCATGCCCCAGACCCCTCACGTCGAGGTGCATTTCACAGCCAGCGACGTCGTACGCGATGTCGTGATCGGCATGGCCGACGGCCTCACCGTGCCGTTCGCGCTGGCGGCCGGACTCAGCGGCGCGGTCAACTCGCCGGGAATCATCGTGACCGCCGGCCTGGCTGAGATCGCCGCCGGATCGATCGCCATGGGCCTGGGCGGGTATCTGGCCGCGAAAAGCGATGCCGAGCATTACGCAACGGAACGGAGACGCGAGCAGCAGGAAGTGATCGAGATGCCGCGCGAGGAGATGGCCGAGGTGGCGGATATCTTCCGCAGCTACGGAGTGGATGAGGAGCACATCGAGCCGGTCGTCGAAGCGATGCGGAAACGGCCGAAGCAGTGGGTCGACTTCATGATGCGCTTCGAGCTCGGCCTGGAGACGCCGAATCCGAAACGGGCGCGGATCAGCGCGGCCGTGATCGCCGGCGCGTACATCGCCGGCGGACTGATCCCCCTCTCGCCGTACATGATCACGGACAACGCACGGACGGCGCTTTACGTGTCGGTCGGAATGACATTGGTCGCTCTCGCGATTTTCGGATGGGTGAAAGGGCGCTACAGCGGGGCCAGGCCGCTGAAGAGCTCGCTGCAGACGACGATCACGGGAGGACTGGCAGCGTGCGCTGCATTTCTGATCGCGAGAGCAATCGCATAGATTGCGCGTGACACCCTGATGAGCAACATCGGCTGGCGACACCTCACCGCCGACGACAAGTCGGCGATTCTCCGCGGAGTGGCGGACGGGAAGGCGTACGCCGGACCATTCCACGCGGAGATCTATCCGGCCGACCGATGCAACATCGAGTGCTTCTTCTGCTCGACGGCGGCGATCCGCGGAACGGACGAGTTGTCCCTGCAACGCATCGAAGAGCTGATCGACGAACTGAAACGCGCGGGAACACGCTCGATCCGGCTGGCGGGCGGCGGCGAGCCGCTCTTTCATCGCAAAACGAAGGATGTGCTGCGACGCATCTCCGCCGCGCAGCTCCCCATCGAGAACCTCACTACGAATGCCGTTCTGCTCGATGAAGAAACGGCCGGAATCCTCGCCGGCTGCTGCGACGAAGTGACGGTATCGCTGAACACGGTGGGAGGCGAGAGTTACGCGCAGATGATGCAGACGCCGGCGCGAAATTACGATCGCGTGGTGGCGAACGTTCGGAATCTGATCGCCACGCGGAAACGAGCGAAGCGCGATCGCCCGGCCATCAATCTGCAGTTCCTCGTCTGGCGCGAGAACTTTCGAACGCTGCCCCGGATGTACGAGCTCGCCCGAGAGCTCGATGTCGATGCCATCACGTTCAACGGCCTCTCCGGCCTGCGCCGTGATCAGGAGATGAGCGACGGCGAATTCGCGGAGATGATGCGGTTGTACGAGGAGATCATCCGTCGCGACGAGTTCCGCCGCATCCGCACCATCAGCAGCTTCGAGCGCGACATCAGCGGCGATGTCGCCGCGATGACCACGCGGCTGTCGCGCGAGCGCGACGCTGCTCCGCTGCTGTCGCGCGTTTCACGGTTTCTGCAACGCGACGACTACACGCTGCGGGAGAAGCTCGCACACCGGCGCCGCGTTCGTGAGAACCACCGCGGCGATCAGGAGACCGCTTCGTTCGACGAATCGTGCATCATCGGCTGGCACACGATCGTGATCCGCAGCGACGGCCTGGTCGCTCCCTGCTGCATCCTGCCCACAAAACTCCTCGGCAACATCTTCAAGAGCTCCGTCAAGGACATCTGGTTCAGCGAGGCGTATCAGAAATTCCGCAGCGAGCTGGCGGCGATCATCGCGGATCCGGACGGCTGGCAGGCCGGCGCGAGCGACAAGACCGTCGTCAACATGTGCGGCAAGCGCGGTGAGTTCAGTTGCCCCATGAAGAGCTTCTACTACGTCCGCGACGTTCCGTTCGTGAAGCAGCTCGAGCAGACGTTCGCCGCGAAGCGTGCGGGCTCTTTATCCTGAGCGAAGCGAAGGATCTCCAGTGCACTGACGTAGCCCGTGGAACGCGCGTCGTCCGTGCACCGGAGATCCTTCGTCGCTTCGCTCCTCAGGATTGACGGCGGGACGCAAGCTTCTTCCGCAGGCGCTGCGTGTGCCAGTGGACGCGCAGGTAGAACAGCCGCACGGCGTCATACACCTTCAACACCGGCACGTGCCGGAACACCGCCACCTCGGCTGCGCGCGCGACGTTCTTGGGTGGGCCGATCCAACCGACTTCCCGCTTGCGCGCGACGGCGAGAGCTTCTCCGAGCTCGCGGTAGAAATCCTCATCCGCGCGGAAGAACATGTTCTTCAGCCAGCAGAGATTCTTCTCGACGCACGGGCGCTTCACCGCTTGAAACTTCGACGGCCGGTACACCACCTCGCCGCCGAGGAGCATGACTTCGCGCATCTCGTCGCGCAGTCGGGTGAAGCCCGGACCGTTCCACTGCGAGGCCACGCTGCCGTTCAACACATTGCCGAGCGGCTTGTTGTCCGGTGTCTGCAGCAGACAGCACGGATACATGTCTCCCGTGCCGGTGACCGTCGTCGTGTACCAGGCGAAGAAGCATTGTCCGTTCTCTTCACGAAAGGACGGCGCCGTCGGGAAGTCGTTCGGAGGATGGATCCCGAGCTCGCGGCGGACCTCCTGCAGCATCTCGTTCCAGCCGCTCACTGCGAAGTCGATCTGCAGCAGACCGGCATCGCGATCCGCTTCCAGAATGCGGCGGAGGTGCGGCCGCGCCGGCTCGGCGTCGACCGGTGTCAGCAGAAGATCGCGATCGATGCGCTCGCGCGGGATCTCCAGAATCTGGTTGATGGCGATGCGATCGACGCCGAGATTCTTCCCGAGCTCGTACATCTCTTCCGTGCGCAGGTACGTCTGGCGATCGAGCATGAACTGGACGACGACGGCGGGTGACTGGCGCTCGCCGCGCACCGCCAGAAGATGGCGGATGTTCTGGAGCACGCGCTCGAACAGATCGGGACGGACCTGCATCATGCGGTGGTAGTCGGTCGGGTCGACCGTGTTGAGCGACACGACGACCTCGCGAGCCTCGTTGTTCACAAGCCGTTGGGCGACCTCCGGCGACAACGCCACGCCGTTCGTCGTGACGTTGTCGATGACGACGTTGCGCGACGCGAGGTGATCGAGAATGGCGAGAATGTCGCGATGGAACAGCGGATCACCGCCGCCCGACAGCCGGACGGAACGGAGTCCCCCTTCCACGAGCTCATCGACGACGCGAACGGCGTGTGGCAGCGCCACCTGCTGTTTCGAGCGCACGTCCATCTGATTGCAGAAGTAGCAATCGATGTTGCACCGATCGGTCAGGTCGAGCTCCGCGTGAACGGGACCGGACGTGGCGCGGCCGGAAACGATCGCCTCGATGATCTCGCGCTTTCGCTGTTGCCCGACATGGGCCCAGCCGTGGCTTGCTCGCATTTGGGCTAATGAACCGGAAAAGGCGCTCGTGTCATCCCGAGCCAATCTGGAGTGCGGCGGCCATGCCGCCGCTATTCGAAAACTACCAGAGCGGCGGCATGGCCGCCGCACTCCAGACTACCGGTTCGCGTACTGCTTCGCGTAGTACGCCTTGTACTCCGCGCTGCGCTCCTTGATCGCGCGCCACCACGGTTCGTTCTCGACGTACCAGCGAACCGTCTGCTCGAGCGCCTGATCGAAGCCGGTATCGCACCGGAAACCGAGGTTCTCGAGCCTGGTCGTGTCGAGAGAGTAGCGGCGGTCGTGACCCTGACGATCCGCCACCGGCTTGATCAGCGACTTCGGCTTGCCGAGAAGCTCGAGGATCTTGTGCGTGATCTCGCGGTTCTCGCGCTCGTTGCCGCCGCCGATGTTGTACGTCTCGCTGTTGTTGCCGTGCTCGATCAGGAAATCGATCGCCGCGCAGTGATCCTCCGCGAACAACCAGTCGCGCACGTTCCTGCCGTCGCCGTACAGCGGAAGCGGAAGGTTGTCGATGGCATTCGTGACGAACAGCGGGATCAGCTTCTCCGGGTACTGCCACGGCCCGAAGTTGTTCGACGCGCGCGTGACGATCACCGGCAAGCCATACGTCTGCGCGTACGCGTACGCCATGCGATCGCCGCCCGCCTTCGACGCCGCGTAAGGATTGCGGGGATTGAGCGGATCGGACTCGCTGAACGATCCCTTGTCGATCGAGCCGTAGACCTCATCCGTGGAGACCTGCACGAAGCGACGGAGATTCGGCGCGTGCTTCCGGGCTTCCTCGAGGAGAACGAGCACGCCGTGCACATCGGTCTCGATGAAACTGCCGGCCTCCATCAGCGAGCGGTCGACATGCGTCTCCGCGGCAAAGTTGACGACGACGTCGACACCGCCGCCGTCGACGCCGGCATAGGCCTTCGCTGCGTCCTCCGGCTTCGCGATGTCGCCCTGGATGAATTTGTAGTTCGGCCGCCCTTCGTACTCCGCCAGGTTCTCGCGGATTCCGGCATACGTCAGCTTGTCGAGATTGACGACCTTCGCAGCGTCGCCGTACTTCCGAAACAGAAAGCGGATGAAGTTAGAACCGATGAAACCGGCGCCGCCGGTGACGAGATAACGCATGGATCTTCCTAACGGTCAGTAGATCGCCCAAGCCCGGGTCAGGTAGTCCGCGAACGTTAGCACGAACAGGACGCCGAGCCACAGGAAGGAACCAACAATGACGACCCACGTGAGGCGCGTGGAGTGGATGACGTGCATGAAGAAGAGGATGACCAGCGTCGCTTTGACCACGGCGATCCCCAGGGCCACCGGCGTGTTCAGGACGCCGAGGTTCACCGTCGAGATCCACACCGTGAGAACGGTGAAGATCATCAACGCGAAGAACACGCCGAAGTAGATCGGCAGCGGCGTCACGTGATGCGCAGGCGCTTGCTCGTGTGCCGGCTCAGGCGTCACCATCAGTGATGTCTCCCGATGAGGTAAAGAAGCGGAAAGAGGAAGATCCAGACGATGTCGACGAAGTGCCAGTACAGGCCCATGACTTCCACGGGTCCGTAGTACTCGGGCCCGAAGTCGGCACGCCAGGCGCGCCAGATGAAGTAGAGCAGCAGACCGGCGCCGATGACCATGTGCAGCGCGTGAAGACCGGTCATGCCGAAGTAGAAGAGCATGAACAGCTCGACCTTCGGCGCAAGCGGGCTCTGATAGGTGAAGTGCGTGCCGGGGAACAGGCCCTCTTCGAAGTGAGCGTGGTACTCCACACCCTTGATGCCGAGGAACACGCTGCCGAGGATGAGCGTGGCGATCAGCAGCCACACGGTCAGCATGCGTCGCCCGAGCTGCGACGCCCTCACGGCCAGAGCCATCGTCAGCGAGCTGCCGATCAGGACGATCGTGTTGATCGTGCCCAGGAGCAGATTCTGATGGTGCGCTCCCTCCACCCAGGCCGGCTCATACAGCATGCGGTAAACGGCATACGCGCAGAACATCCCGCCGAAGAAGAGGATCTCCGTCGTGAGGAACATCCACATGCCCAGCGTCGAGGCCTCGTGCTGCTGCCCCAGATCCTCGAAGTGATGCTGGAGGAAGGGGTGGTGCGGGTGGTGTTCGTCCGTCGTAGGAATCGCTGTCATGGCTGTAATCCGAAACTGAAATGCAGAATGCAGAATGCAGAATGCAGAATGCAGAAATGCAGATGCGGCACGCGCAGAATCATTTCTGCATTTTGCATTCTGCATTCTGCATTCTGCATTTGGCTTTCAAACATTCTGAGTGTCCCCCACCGCTTTCATCATGGCCGGGTAGTCGTACGCATCCCACGTCACGACAGGCGTCTCGTGGAAGTTCTCCTTCGGCGGCGGCGAGCTCGTCGTCCACTCCAGTCCTACCGCGCCCCACGGATTGGGACCGGCCTTACGTCCGAAGCGCAATGAGTAGATGAAGTAGATCAGCGGAAGCGTGTACCCGACGGCGAGAACCGAAGCGCCCGCCGTGGAAAGCACGTTGAGCACCTGGAACTCCGGCGCGTAGGCGTGATATCGCCGCGGCATTCCGAGATAACCGAGGAGGAATTGCGGGAAGAATGTCAGATTGAATCCCACGAAGACGAGCAGCGCCGCCAGGCGTGCCCACCACTCCGGATACATGCGGCCCGTGATCTTCGGCCACCAGTAGTGGAGGCCGGCAAAGTAGGCCATGACCGCACCGCCGACCATGATGTAGTGGAAGTGCGCGACGATGAAGTAGGTGTCGGTGACGTGGATATCGAGTCCGAGCGAAGCGAGAAAGAGTCCGGTCACTCCGCCAATCGTAAAAAGGCCGATGAATCCGAGGATGTAGAGCATCGGCGTGTTCCACGAAACCGAGGCGCGATAGAGCGTGGCCGTCCAGTTGAAGACCTTGATCGCCGACGGAACGGCGACGAAGAAACTCAGAAACGCAAAGATCATCGCCGCGTAGACGGAGATGCCGGCCACGAACATGTGATGGGCCCACACCAGAAATCCGAGGAAGGCGATGGCCAGGGAGGAGAACGCCACGAACTTGTAGCCGAAGATCTTCTTGCGCGTGAACGCCGCCACAACCTCGCTGGCGACGCCCATGGCCGGCAGAATCATGATGTAGACCGCCGGGTGCGAGTAGAACCAGAACAGGTGCTGATAGAGCAGCGGATCGCCACCGAGCGCGGGATCGAAGATGCCCACCCCGAGCCCGCGCTCGATCATGAGCAGCACCAGCGTGATGGCCAGCACCGGCGTGGCCAGCAACTGCACCACGCTGGTCGCGTAGATCGCCCAGACGAAGAGCGGCAGGCGGTACCACGACAGACCCGGCGCGCGCATCCGGTGCACGGTGACCATGAAATTGAGGCCGGTCAGAATCGATGAGAATCCGACGATGAACGCCGCGAACGTCGTGCCGAAGACATGCGTATTCGAGTATTGCGTGGAAAACGGCGTATAGAACGTCCAGCCCGTATCGACGCCGCCGGTGATGATGATGACGAGTCCCATCACCGCCGCAATCATGTAGAGATACCAGCTGAGGAGATTGAGCTTCGGAAAGGCGAGATCCTTTGCGCCGATCATGATGGGCAGGATGAAGTTGCCCAGCACGGCCGGAATGGAAGGGATCAGGAAGAAGAAGATCATCACGATGCCGTGCATCGTGAAGAACTTGTTGTAGGTGTCGGACGTGAGCAGGTCGCCTTCGGGCGTGAGCAGCTCGATGCGCATCATGATGGCGAAGAAGCCGCCGATGATGAAGAGCAGCGACGCGGAGACCATGTAGAGGATTCCGATGCGTTTGTGGTCCCTGGTGAGGAGCCACGACCAGACGCCGTAGTCGACGTTGAGGTAATTGCGCGTGCGCGCAGGTTCGATGAAGTGTACGTCGTGAAGCGTGGCGCCGGTCATGGAGTTCCTCTCGTCGATGTCGCAGATGCAGCCGGTGGTTGCTGAGGCGCAGCGCCTGGCGGCAGGCGCATGGCGCCGAGCGATTTCACGTACGCGAGCAGTTTCAGCAGATCCTCCTCGTTCACCTGCCCCTGAAACGTCGGCATGAGCGGTTGAAAGCCTTTGACGAGTTTCGCCTGCGGATTGAGGATGGACTCGCGAATGTAGTTGTCATCGGCCTTGAGCGTGGTGTTGTCGCTCAACGTCACCGTCGATCCGTAAACACCGATGAGAACGGGACCGCGGCCCGTCGCATCGATCGTGTGACACGTGTGGCACGCGTACTTCTGGAACACCTTTTCTCCCTGCGACGCGAGCGACCCCTCCGCTCCCCCGGCCATCCAGCGCTGATAGTCGGCCGCCTCCATCACCTCGACCCAGCCGATCATCCCCGAATGCTGTGTGCCGCAATACTCCGCACAGAAGATGTGGTAGCGGCCGGTCTTCGTCGCCTTGAACCACATCGTGCGATAGCGGTTCGGCAACGCGTCGGCCTTGGTCCTGAAATTCGGGAAAAACAGACTATGAATCACATCCTCGGACGCCAGCGTCACGCGGATGGGCCGGTTCACCGGTACGTGCAGCGTGTTGATCTCACGCTGTCCGCTGGGATGCTGGAACTTCCACATCCATTGCTTGCCGGTCGCATAGATGTCGAGCGCATCATCGGGAACACGGGACAGGTGGAAATAGAGCCATGCGCCCCAGACGAAGATGCCCATGAAGATGAAGAACGGGATCACGATCCACGCGATCTCGAGCGCCTTCGGCGGTTCCTGTTCCTGGGCCACCTCGTTCTGAGGCGTCCGCCGGTACTTGATCGCGAAGTAGAAGATGACGAGGAAAATGAGTACCGAGACCGTGCCGCAGAGGACCGTCAGGAAGATGTAGAACGTATCGACATCTCGAGCGAAGGAGGAAGCCTGCTCGGGAAACAGCGGAAAGTCGGCCAGCATCATGCCTTGTGATGCTCCTTCCGCAACATGACGAAGATGAAGCCGCCGAGGATCATGACGGTGGCCACTCCGCCCGCGCGAACGAACGTCATCGCGCTGCGGCTGTACCTGCCGGTGGCCGGGTCGTAGTGATAGCAGAGCAGCAGGAGCTGATCGGTGGCCGTGCCGATCCGGTTCGCGGATGCCTCGACGATGCCGAGGCGCAGATCCCGCGGTTTGTATTCGAAGCCGTAGAAATAGCGCGAGATGCGTCCCTGCGGGGTCAGAACCGTGAGGACGGTCCCGTGGGCGAAGTTGTCCGTCTTCGCATCGTACGCATACTGGAACCCGACCGTGTCGGTGAGCCGCCGGATCGCTCCCTCGGAACCAGTCAGGAAATGCCAGCCCTCGGTCGCGCCGGGACGGCCGTAGCGCTTCACGTATTTTTCTTTCTTCCGCATCGCCTCTTCAGGCATGTCGCGCGGATCGATGCTCACCGTGATGACATCGAACTCGTCGCCGACGTTGAATTTCAGCTCGGTCAGCGCGCTGGTCACACCTTCCATGACCATGCTGCAAAGCATCGGACAACGGTAGTACATGAAGTTGAGCAGGACTGGCTTGCCGCGGAAGTAGTCGCGCAGACGGACGATCTTTCCGCTCTCGTCGCGGAACATCAGATCGAGCGGGACCTGTGCGTTGAGCTTCTGCGTGATCGAGACCTTGCCCGGCAACTGCGCGGGCGTGGAGGAGGTCTGCGCGAAGACAGGAGCGGCGAGGAAGAGGAGAGGGAGGAGGCGCTTCATGGGTGCGCTCCCTGGTGGGGCGCCGGCGCCCCAGCGAGCGGGGCCCCACTCATCTGCTGCAGCAGCTTCTTCTTCGCCTCTTCGATCGGGATGTGCGCGATGCCCTTCTGCGGATCCACCCATCCATAGCTCTGCAACACCCGATCCTCGGCAGCTCGCATCTGAGCCATGTCGGTGACCGGCGTGGTCGCATAAGGTGGAAGGACCCGGCCGGTCGGCGCTTTCGTCGGGAACGGTTGCAATCGCGGCTCGGCCGGCACATTCATGTCCGCGGGCCGTGCCATCTCCGTCAACGGAGCGGTGCTTTGACGCCGCTCCGTGCGGACGAAGAACTTGAACAGGATCCACAGCGCGAAGTGCGTCACCACCGCGAAGATCACGAAGATCACGGCGAACCACATGAGCGCCCTGGCGTCGACATCGCTCTTCTCGCGATGTGTCTCGACGTTGGCGATCGCGTCGTCGGCGTGATGCGGATGGTGCGTATCAGGCATTGACCTTCAACACTCCTTCCCGCATCGCTTCCTCGACCCAGGTCTCGTGAATCGGAATGATCGTCTGCCCCTTGAGCTGATCGATGAAGAAGTAGAGCCACAGGCCGCCGATGCCGATGAGCGCGGCCGGATTCATCCAGGAGTAGTGGAAATGCCCCTCGTTCCACGACGGAGCCGCAAGCCAGTAAACGTTGACGTAGCGCATGACGAGGAGGATCACCGCCACAGTGGCGATGGTGTTCGCGCGGTCCTTGATATCGCGCACGAGCAGCATCATGAACGGCAGGAAGAAGTGGAAAACGATGAGCAGCGCGGCGACGAATGCCCACACGCCGAGCTGACGCACGAGGAAGTGCGGGATCTCTTCCTTCAGATTGGCGTACCAGATGAGGAGGTATTCGGAGAACGCCGTGTACGCCCACAACATCACGAACGCGAGCATCAGGTTGCCGAGGTCGCGGAGGTGATTGGGGCGAATGATGTCCGCCATCGCTTTCGTCTTCGAGAGTTGCGCGAAGAAGAAGATGACGATCGCGTACGCGGACAGCGCGGCGGCGATGAAGAAGTTGATGCCGTACATCGACGACGTGAACTTCGGCTCGAGCGACATCATCCAGTCGATGCCGGCGAACGTCATCGAGAGGACGATCATGGGCAGGCCCGACGCGGCCCACTTGCGCCGCGACAGATCGGTATACGGCGAGCGATCCTGGTAGAAGCGCAGCGACAGCGCGCGAATGCGCCACGCCCACAGGATCCATAATGCGAAGTACACCGCCGCGCGGATCAGGAACGCGGTGGCGTTCAGGTACGGGCGCTTGAGTTGCAGGATGGCGTCGTGCCCGACCACGCCCGGGTCGGCCCACGGATAGATGTCCCGCAGACCGATGGCGATCGGGATGAACAACACGGCCATGAAGATCATCGTTCGCGCCGCCGCCCCGAGCGGACGGCGAATGAGAATCCCCCACTCACCACCCGTGATGTACTGCAGCATCAGAATGCCGAGCGCTCCCGCCACGATTTGAAACCAGAAGATGTAGCTCGGAAGATACGAGCGATAGAACGTCGGTGCATCGAGAACCCATCCGATGGCGCACGCCGCCGCTCCAATCAGACCGACGATCAGCGCCGGCTTCTGCAGCGCGACGATCCCGGTCACTTCGGCAGGCTTCGAGCTCTGCGGACCGGCCGTCATGGTTGCACCCCCTGCGCCGGGGAGGGCGCCGGCGCCCCGCTCAGACTCGAGCGCTGCTCGGGCGGCACATCATGGATCGTGGCGCTCTGACTGATCTGCAGTGCACGGATGTAGGCGACGATCGCCCAGCGGTCCGCGACCGGCACCTGCGACGCGTACGGAGGCATCACGCCGAATCCGTTCGTCATCACATCGAAGAAGTGCCCCGTCTTCGCAGTCCGCAGGATTTCCGAGTGATACGACGGAGGGCGCCGGAATCCGCGCGACGGAATCATCCCGTTGCCGTCGCCGAGCCGGCCGTGGCACTCGGAGCAGAAGATGTTGAAGCGCTCCTCACCGCGATCGAGCACGGCCTTTGTCACCGGGAAGGGAAACCCGTCGCCGTCGGCGCCGCCGATCTTCCCCGTCTCGAGAAACGGATTCGAGACGAGCTCGCCGCGCGCGACAGTGCCGGCGAGGCGCGGCCGCGCGGACATGCCGTCAGCGAAGAAGTCGCTCGGCTCCAAAGGATCGTACTTGGGTTGATAGGACATCTTCTGGCGGCAGCCGGCGGAAAAAGCAGAAAGCAGAAAGCAGAAAGCAGAAATGAGCAACGCCCGCGCGCGACGGACATTTCTGCTTTCTGCTTTCTGCTTTCTGCTCTCGTTACCACGGAACATCAGCGACCTCCCGTGGCCCGAGAGTCTCGAGGAACTTGTAGACCTCTTCGATGTCGAACTTCGGATCGCGCGCCTGAATGACGAGGAAAAACTTGTCGCGCGAGGCCTGGCTGAATCGATCGACGTTGAAGACGGGGTGATACGGCATCGGCAATCCGTTCAATCCCAGCATGCCGAACACCGCGGCGAAGGCGGCGAGAAGAATCGTGCACTCGAACACGATCGGGATCCACGCCGGCCAACTGTTGTACGGCTTGCCGCCGATGTTCAGCGGATAGCTGATCACGTTCGCGTACCAGCACATGAAGAAGCCACCCACACCGCCGAGGACGCCGCCGGTCAGCACGATCGCCGACAGCCGCGAATGATGAAACCCGACCGCCTCCGCCAGGCCGTGAATCGGGAACGGCGAATACGCTTCGAAGTCCCGGAAGCCGGCCTCGCGCGTCTTGTTCGCCGCATCCAGCAGCGAATGCGGATCGAAGAACTCGGCCATGACGCCGTACGTCCCGTCGACCGGTTTCCCGACGGCCATCAGTGCACCTCCTCCGGATGCTCAGCCTCTTGAACGACCAGCGAGCGCATCTCGAAGATCGAGATCATCGGCAGGAAGCGCAGGAAGAGGAACAGCAGGAACAGGAACAGTCCGATCGAGCCGATGAACATCGACCAGTCCCACTGCGTGCCGTGGTACATGCCCCACGAGGACGGGAGGAAATCGCGGCTGAGCGAAGTCGGGATGATCACGAAGCGCTCGAGCCACATGCCGACATTCACGAACATCGCCGTGATGAACAACACCAGCGTGCTGGTGCGGAACCGCTTGATCCACATGAGCTGCGGAGCGAGTCCGTTGCACACGAGCAGCGCCACGTACATCTTCGTGTACGGGCCAAAGATCCGGTTCCACATCGCGTATCGCTCGAAGACGTTCCCGCTGTACCAGGCGTAGAAGATCTCCATGATGTAGGAGTAGAAGACGATGAGGCCCGTCGCCAGCATCACCTTCCCCATGTTCTCCAGGTGTTTCATGGTGATGAAGTCTTCGAGCTTGAAGAACTTTCTGGCCGGGATGGCCAGGGTCAGCACCATCGCAAAGCCGGCATACACGGCACCGGCGACGAAGTACGGCGGGAAGAACGTCGAGTGCCATCCGGACAGATTCGCGACGGCGAAGTCGAAGCTGACGATCGTGTGCACCGAGAGCACGAGAGGCGTGGAGAGGCCGGCCAGCAGCAGATACGCGTGCTCGTAGCGGTGCCAGTGCCGCGCGGCGCCGCGCCAGCCCAGGGCGAGCATGCCGTAGACCTTGCGGCCGACGAAGCTGTTCGACCGATCGCGCAGCGTCGCCAGATCGGGAATCAGGCCGATGTACCAGAACATCAGCGACACGGTGGCGTACGTCGACACCGCGAAGACGTCCCACATCAGCGGGCTGCGGAACTGCGGCCACAGCCTCATCGTGTTCGGGTACGGGAAGAGCCAGAAGTCGTACCAGGGACGTCCGGTGTGCAGCGCCGGATACAGACCTGCCGATGCGACGGCGAACAGCGTCATCGCTTCGGCGAATCGGTTGATCGACGTGCGCCACTGCTGCCGCAGCAGGAGCAGAATCGCGGAGATCAGCGTTCCGGCGTGACCGATGCCGATCCACCAGACGAAGTTGAGGATGTCGAAGCCCCAGCCGACCGGATGGTTGATGCCCCAGATGCCGACGCCGACCAGCAGCAGCTTCGCGATCGTGCCTGTCAGGATCATCACGCCGATGCAGCCAACGGCGAATCCGATGAACCAGCCGAACGGAGTCTTCTTGCGAAGGACGATCGAGCTGATGTGATCCGTGACGGAAGCAAACGTGTGCCCCGGCTCGACCGTGGGCGACGGGATGAAACGCTCCGGCACCTGACGCAGCTCCTGCGACGTCGGACGGACCTCGTGGACTGGTTGCTGATCCTTCGTTGCCATAACGATTCGTTGACCGTCTACCGTTGACCGTTGACAGGGCGGCGCGTCGTGAGTCGATACACCGCCTCGCCAACGGTCAACGGACAACGGTCAACGATCATCCTTTCCACTCCGGGTTCGGGTTCCTCACCACTGCCAGATACGTCGTGCGCGGTCTGGTATTCAGTTCCTCGAGCAGCGCATAGTTCGTCGGCTCGCGTTTGAGCTGTGAGACGTGGCTGTTCGGATCGTTCAGGTCGCCGAACACGATCGCCTCGGTCGGACATGCCTGCGCGCACGCCGTCGTGAGCTCGCCGTCGCGCACGCGGCGATTCTCCTTCTCCGCCGTGATCTTCGCCGCGTTGACGCGCTGCACGCAGTACGTGCACTTCTCCATCACACCGCGCGTGCGGACGGTGACGTCGGGATTGCGCATCGGCTTGAGCGCCGGCGTGTCGTAATCGGAGTAGTGGTAGAAGTTAAATCTGCGCACCTTGTACGGACAGTTGTTCGAGCAGTACCGCGTGCCGACGCAGCGGTTGTAAGTCATGTCGTTGAGCCCGTCGCCGTTGTGCGAGGTCGCTCCGACCGGACATACGGGCTCGCACGGCGCGCTCTCGCACTGCATGCAAGGCACCGGCTGGTGATACACCTCGGGATTCTCGACAGGGCCGCGGTAGTAGCGGTCGATGCGCAGCCAGTGCATCTCGCGCTCGCGCACGACCTGATCCTTTCCCACGATCGGAATGTTGTTCTCCGACTGGCAGGCGATCACACAACCATTGCATCCGGTGCAGACGTTCGTGTCGATCGACATCGCCCATCGATAGTTCGGATACTCGTACTGCGGGTACAGCGAGACATCGCCGTTTTCGTGATGCTCCGCCGCCTCGTGCGCTTCGACCTTCGCGAAATCGGGATTCTTCAGATACTCCGTGAACGCGGCGCTGCGGATGATGCCGCGGTCGGCGCCGATGTCCTCCAGATTGAGCGACTGATGCTCCTGCGTGCACGCGATCGGATACGGACCCTTGTTGGCATTCGCGATCTGCACGCCCGGTCCGCCGTTCATGGCATCCGAGTGCCGGAACGGATAGACGTTCACGCCAACACCATTGCCCAGACGGCCCGCGCGCGTTCTGCCGTAACCGTAGTAGATGGTTGCGGTGTCATCGGCATGGCCGGGCACGACCCACACGGGCAGACGCAGAGTCACACCGCGATAGGTCACATCGGCGAGGACCGTCCGCTTCTCGTTGACCATTCCGGCCGTCGGCGCGACGGCGAGCCGCTGCGCGGTGCGCTTCGACATCAGCATTGCGTTTTCCCACGCGATCTTCGTCTGCGGCTTCGGCAGCTCCTGGAGCCAGCCGTTGTTGGCGAAGCGTCCGTCGAAGATCGTCGGATCGTGCCGGATGTGGAGCTCGATGTCGGTTGACGGTAGACGGTTGACGGTTGCCGGCTGGATCGCGGTAGACGCGGCAGCGGCGCGCGGCGGCAACGCCGAACCGGCGACGAGGCCGTCGTGGAGCCACTTGCGCCAAGTCGGATCGGTCGCCGCCTGCGGCGCGCCGTGCGCGGCCCAGTACGCGCGCACTGCATCGTGCGGCGATTGATCGAGACCGCCGATCAGGACGCCCATCACTTCGATCGCCGCGCGGCCGTTGTACAGCGGTGCGATCAGCGGCTGCATGATCGTGACGGTGCCGTCATACGCGCGCCCGTCGCCCCACGTCTCGAGGTAATGCGTCTCGGGGACGTGCCAGTGCGAGTGCATCGACGTCTCGTCGTAGTAGTGGCTGAGATGCGCGCGGAACGGCACCTTGTCGAGCGCCGCGCGGAAGTTGAAGTCGCTCGGCGCGTCGAACACCGGATTGCCGCCCAGGATGATGAGTGCCTTCACGGCGCCGGCGTTCATGTCGGTGGCGAGCTGCCGCAGCGACTCGAGCTGATTCACCGGCGCGACTTCCGGGCTTTCGGTGACCGTCACGGTCGAGCCGTTGTTGCCGAGCGCCTGATTGATCGCGTGCGCGATCGCGTGCACGACAGGCGGCTGCTCGTGGCCGGCAATCACGATCGACGCGCCGCGGTTCGCCTGCAGGTCCTTCACGATCGCCGCGACTAATGACTGATGCGCCGGCGAGGGCGCCGGCGCCCCACTGAGACCTATGCCAGCCGCAATGGCACGGCCCAGCCCCTCGACTTCCGAAGGTCGCACGGCGACGCGATGATCGGCAACAGATCCGGTGGTTGTGGAGCTCGCCTCGATCACATACAGGCGATTCATCGACGTCGAGCCCTTTCGCACGCGGCGGCGGCTCATGAAGTCGCGCGCGTAACGGAGATGGGCTGGTCCGTCGCTCAGAAAATCGGACGCCAGCGAGACGACGACGTTCGCCTTCTTGAAGTCGTAGATCGGATTGACGTCCGAGCCGAACGCGATCCGCGCGCCCTGGCGAACGTTGTCGTGCCCGGCCGGTTCCCATTGATGCCACTTCGCCCCGGGATACAGCGCGATGAGCTGCTGGATCTGCGCGCCGAGCGTCGGCGACGTGATGGTTTGCGTCAGGAGGCGCAGGCCGGCGCCATGCGTCTTCGCATTGCCGAGAATGGGCTGGAGCGCGGCGATGAACTCGCTCCACGTGGAGATCTCGCCGAGCTTGCGCACGACCTGCGAGCGGTCCGGATCGTAGAGGCCGAGGATCGAAGCCTGCATGAACGCGTCGCTC
>Ga0210377_10000077_pt1 | contig 86357 bp, 88 predicted proteins | sample PLM4_65_b1redo_FD_155480 | JGI IMG/M metagenome (GOLD analysis project Ga0210377, IMG submission 155480) | Groundwater sediment microbial communities from an aquifer in East River, Colorado, USA - PLM4_65_b1 redo | ecosystem: Environmental > Terrestrial > Soil > Riparian zone | place: USA: East...
TCCACCTCCTGGTTCCCACCCCAGAAGGTGTAACAGATGTCATGTCAGTTTTTGGCGTTAGACCTGTAACGCATCTCGTGTCAGTTTTTTTGTAACAGATGTCGTGTCAGTTCGCAAGGGTAAATATCGGATGACCATAAATCCACATATGTTAAGATACCACAATATCTAAGAGTCAAGTAAAATCTTCAAAGAAATAAATATAGTAAGAGATGGCAATGAAATCCTACCGCAAAGAATTATGGTTCAACATCCCATCCCGTAGAGGCTTTGTCAATATCACCTCGCAAGTGGAAGAAGCTTTACGTGAAAGTGGCATCAAAGAAGGCATGGTGCTGGTGAACGCCATGCATATCACGGCCTCCGTGTTCATCAATGACGACGAATCGGGCTTGCACCATGATTACGAAAAGTGGCTGGAAAAGCTTGCGCCGCACGAACCCGTATCCCAATATCGTCATAATGACACTGGTGAAGATAATGCTGATGCACACATGAAACGCCAGGTGATGGGACGTGAAGTGGTTGTGGCGATCACAAATGGTCAACTTGATTTTGGTACCTGGGAACAGATCTTTTACGGAGAATTCGATGGTCGTAGAAAGAAACGAGTGTTGGTAAAAATCATTGGAGAGTGAGTATGACAGAAAATAAAGCAAAAGGCGAAATGCACGGATGCATCGTATGCGGGAAACTTTATCAGTTGTATGTTATCTATGATCCAGCAGGGAAATATCTGGGTAGTAAAGTCATGAGCGCAGGTGGGAAGGAAGTAAAAGATTCAACCCGTCCGCTGGTGGCGTGTGAAAAGCATACAGATAAGGAAATCGAACGAGCAGTCGCAAGAGTATTCGGGGAACAAAAACCGGAAGACGATTAAATTGGAGGCAAACATGGAAACAAGACGGTTTGGAAGAACAGGGCACATGAGCACGATCGCCATTTTTGGCGCGGCGGCATTTTGGGAGATCTCACAAACAGACGCCGATAAAGTAATGGAACAAGTCATCGAAGCTGGCATCAATCACATTGATGTTGCGCCATCCTACGGGCAGGCTGAAGAGCGTGTTGGTCCGTGGATGCCGCGCGAGCGCCAGCGGTTCTTCCTTGGTTGTAAAACCACGGAACGCACAAAAGCAGGTGCATGGGATGAAATGCAGCGTTCCCTCAAACGCCTGCAAACTGAAACCTTCGATCTCTATCAATGCCACGCCATCACCACCATGGAAGAGTTGGATGCCATCACCATGCAAGGCGGCGCGCTGGAAGCGTTCGTGGAAGCTCGTCAGCGTGGACTCATTCAATTTATTGGCATCACAGGCCACGGGGTGAATGCTCCGCAGATCTATCTCGAAGCGTTAAGGCGGTTCGATTTTGACACCGTCCTTTTCCCACTGAATTTCGTCCAGATGGCGAATCCAGAATTTCGAAAACCTGCCGAAGAGCTCATTGCTACCTGTAAAGCCAAGGATGTAGGCACCATGATCATCAAAACGATCACCAAGGCGCCGTGGGGCGAAAGGCAGCATACCGCCAACACGTGGTATGAGCCTTTCGATAAAATGGATGAGATCCAGCGCGCCATCAATTTTGGGCTCTCGCATGATGTGACCGGACTTTGCACTGCAGGTGATACGCGTATTTTGCCAACGGTGCTGGAAGCCTGCAAAAATTTCAAGCGTTTGAACGAAACCCAGCGCGAAGAAATGATACAATCTGCTACACAATATGAGCCTTTGTTCACATAAGCGAATTCAAAAACATGAGTGCGGAATTTTTTGACGCGATCAAGCAAGGCAATAAAAATGAGGTGGAACGTCGCCTCATGCTGGACCCTGTCCTGATTCATGCCAAAGAGAATGGTCTCAGTCCGATCATGGTTGCCGCCTATCATCACGAACCAGCGATCGCATCCTTCCTTGCAGATAAAACCGTTGGCATCAACATCTTTGAAGCTGCAGCCACAGGCAAGATCAACAACATCATTCGGTTGCTGGCACGTAACCCGCTGCTGGTCAGCGCCTATGCAGAAGATGGCTTCCAACCTCTGGGTCTGGCGTGTTTTTTCGGTCATATCGATTCAGCAGAATATCTTGTCAAAGCCGGCGCGCAAGTCAATGCGCACTCCCACAACGAACTTGGCACTGCACCGATCCACTCTGCTGTGGCAGGCGGGCATCGCAAGATCGTCAAGATGCTTCTGGACCATCGCGCCGACCCAAATATCCGCGAACATAACGGCTATACCCCACTCCATGCCGCTGCCCAAAACGGCGACGAAGAGATGATCCGTACCCTGCTCTACGGCGGCGCTGACTTGCTGTTAACCAGCACTGACGGCAAAACGGCGCTTGATCTCGCCATGGCAGCCGGACACGCAAAGGCAACGATCCTGCTGGGAGAAGGCGTAACAAAACGGTTTACACAAAAACGCGATTAAACAAAAATGGACAGGCTTATAAGCCTGTCCATTTTTGTTTATCACTACACCATAAAATTATGGGCAATCAAAAGTATATTTCACTAATTCTTCTATTTTTTGCGATTGATCTACTACATTACCAGATTTTGCCAAACCAACAAACTGGAATTCAAACCAGGAACCGTCAAGACGATCATCCGCCCTCACATTCTCACCTGAGAATGTGAGAGTGAAATTGCCATTGCCATTGGGGGCCATTTTGCCAGAAGCTCTCCATTCCCTGGGGTAATCACGCTTGAAGTCGACAATTCGATAGTAGAAAATCACATCTACAATATCAATATTAGGCGTTGTAATATTGAAGGTAATATCACGTGGCGCACAACGCAGGGTGAGGTTACTGCTGGACATGGTCATATTTGTAAACACACCTTTGCCCAATACATTATCCAAAGCGATTGGCGCGTCACCAGCAGGCTGGGTCGTCGGCTGAACAGCAGCTTCTTGAGTCGGTTGTACGACAACGGTCACAACCACAGGCGCCGCAGTCGGCGGGACAGCCGTGGGAGGCGGAACTTCAGTTGGAGCCTGGGTGGCTTCAACGACAACAGTCTGCACAACCACTACGGGGGTGGCAGAGGGCTCAACAACTGCGGCAACTGGCTGTTCGGTAGGCGCTGCCGGGGCACTGCACGCGACCAATATAACCGCGAGCAAGAGAATAAATAACTTTTTCATTTGAATTTCTCCTTGTTAGTTTTATAAAATTTTATAACACATATCCTCATTTATCCATGCAAAAGCACTTTACAGGAATGAAAAGCCTCACGTCGTCTATAGTTCTAAACCGCAAAACCATCGACATTTATTGCGATAATTCTTGTTATAATTCGCCCCATGCTTACCCCCGAACAAATTGAAAACAAACTCGACCGTATTCTCTTAAAGGTACAAAAACCCGGTCGCTATGTCGGCGGCGAACTCAACAGCACTGTCAAAGATTGGGAAAAGACCAAAACCAAGGTTGCCTTTGTTTTCCCTGACATTTATGATATCGGCGTCTCCAATGTTGGTTTGAAGATCCTTTACGACCAGGTCAATCAAAGAGACGATGCGCTGGCTGAACGCGCCTATTCTCCCTGGTTTGACATGGAAGTACTCATGCGCGAACATGGGATTCCGCTGTACGCGCTCGAATCAAAACAACCCCTAGCCTGCTTCGACCTCGTGGCATTTACCCTGCCCTACGAGACGCTCTACACCAACGCGCTCAATGTGCTTGATCTCTCAGGGATACCCGTCCGCTCGATAGAACGCGATGAGACGCACCCCATCGTCATCGCCGGTGGACACTCCACCATGAACCCCGAGCCCATGTACGCGTTCATTGACGCGTTTGTGATCGGCGAAGGCGAAGAAGTCATCCAGGATATTATCAATGCGATACAGCAATATAAATCCCAATCCACTTACAAACGCGAAGAGCTATTACGTGCTTTAGCAAAAACCCAGGGCGTATACGTTCCACAATTTTACGAAGCCTCTTATTTGGAAGATGGCACTGTCGCAAGCATCGAACCTATCATTCCAGATATTCCCAAGATCGTCACCAAGCGTCTCGTCGCAGTGATGCCGCCCCCGCCCACAAAATTCATCGTTCCGAATATTGATATCGTCCACAATCGCGTATCGGTGGAGATCATGCGGGGTTGTACGCGCGGGTGTAGATTCTGTCACGCGGGTATGATCACCCGTCCCGTCCGCGAAAGAAGCGTGGATGAAGTCCTGATGGCAGCAGAAGAGGCGATCAAGAATACAGGCTTTGAGGAGCTGGCATTATTGTCGCTCTCATCATCCGATTATTCCAATGTCTTGGAATTGGTCACAAAGGTTGGCGAAAAGTTCGGCGGCACGCATCTTAAAGTTTCCTTGCCGTCGCTGCGCATCGAATCTGTTTCGATTGATCTGATGGAAAAGCTCAAAGATAATCGTTCAGGTGGCTTTACACTTGCCCCCGAAGCCGCCACCGAACGTATGCGCCGCATCATCAACAAATTTGTGCCCGATGAAGAGGTCATTAACACCACACGTGAAATCTATCGGCGCGGCTGGAACACGATCAAGCTGTACTTCATGATCGGACACCCCAGCGAAACACTGGAAGACGTGCAAGCCATTGCCGATCTCTGTAAGCGCGTACTCGCCGAGGGGCGCAAAGTGGCAGGCATGCGCATTAAACTGAACGCAGGCGTGAGCACCTTTGTGCCAAAATCACAAACACCCTTCCAATGGGTCTCCTGCGATACCCCTGAACAGATCAGAGCTAAACAATCTTTGCTCAAGCGCGAACTCCTGCGCGATAAAAACATCAAACTGAGTTGGACCGAAGCCGAAGATTCATTCCTGGAAGCCTGGCTCTCCCGCGGCGACCGCAGACTCGCCGAGGTGGTTTACACCGCCTGGAAGAACGGCGCCAAATTCGATGCCTGGTTCGAGGGTCGCAAATACAAAACCTGGATGAACGCCTTCGCAGAGCATGGGCTTGATCCGCTCTTTTATACTCACCGCCAGCGCCGCACCGATGAAGTCTTCCCGTGGGAACATATTACCGCCGCTGTGCGCAAGAACTTCCTGTTCCAGGATTTCAGGCAATCGCTTGAAGGTCAGATCCGCGTGGACTGCCGCTTGAATTGTTTCGCCTGTGGCATTCTACCGACCTTTGCAAACATGCGCCGCGACAATCCCGGTGATGTCTGGAAATGCCCGGATGTAATAAGTCCGGCGGGCAGTAATCAGTTATCAGGATCCAGTCTAAAAGTTCCAATGCTTGGGGATTGATCCAAAGTTATTAATGAATAAGTATTCAGTACGTCCCGCAAGACCAGGTGATGTAGAAGCAGTGCATGAGATCATCGCAAAACAAAACACCCTTGATTTTGGCAGCGCGCTAAGAACACTGGCTGACTTGCAGAAACTCTGGGAACGTATCGACCTTGATAACGACACCTGTACCGCCTTTCAAGATGGAAAATTGGCGGGCTATGCTGAACTCCGCGATAACGACTCACCGTTCATCTATCTTGCTGAAAGAAACAATGTTGATCTCGCTTTTCAATTCCTAACTATTCTTGAAGAGAAGGCTGCTGCCCACAAGAAAGACGAGACTGTCAATCTATTCACCCAGATCAGCGAGAAAAACAATACATTGTTGCAGCTATTTGCGGCAAATGGATACAAATCCAATCTTTCGTTCCTCGTTATGGAACTGGAACTGAATGAGCCCCCCGCCTCCCCACAGTGGCCAGCTGGTATCACCGTTCGTCCATTTGTAAAAGATCAAGATGAACCGGTAACTTACCAAACAGACGAAGAAGCTTCAAAAGACAAAGGTTATCACGATCCCTTGAGTTATGAAGGCTGGGTCAAGCGTATGGGCATGGGTACAGAATCTTTTGACCCAAGTCTGTGGTTTCTGGCTTGCGAAGGGAATGAAGTTGCCGGGGTTGCGCTGAACGTGTTTGACAAAGAATCGAATATGGGCTGGGTGGATCACTTAAGTGTGAGGCAAGCCTGGCGTAAGCGCGGCATTGGCAAAGCATTGCTCTTACATAGCTTTGCCGAATTCCATCGACGCGGCATCAATCACATAAAACTATCTGTTGATTCAAAAAGCCTGACCAACGCGCCGCGCTTATACGAGAGCGTTGGGATGAAAACAGTCCAGCAATATCACATCTACCGAAAAGTGATTTAGCCAATTATTTATGTTAAAAAAACTCTTTGTTGAAAAGCTATTACAGGAACGCGACAAATTCGAATTGTTGTTGAATCGTATTGGCTACACGCGCCGCATGACCTTGAAAGGTGTTTCGGGAAAGTGGTCGATCAAGGATATTCTCGCGCATATACTGTCCTACGAACAATATATGGCAGATCGCATGAATGAAATCCTGCACCACGAGGTGTATGTTCCCTGCAAAACACAAACAGCACTGGATGCGTTTGTAGCTGAATTTGGTTATCCCGACTTTGGTTCCGCCTTGTTGGATGACGATGAGCCTAATGCCTGGATCGTTGAGAAATATAAGAATGTATCTCTGGATGATGTAGTGACACAGGAACTCCAGGCTTTCGCATCCATTATTTCAGCGTTCGAACAAATGACGCAAGAGACGATCACCAAACATAATCTCAACGAAAGAATAGCAAACCACACCTTCAAACATTACCGCGATCATATCAAGGATATTCGAGCCTGGTTGAAAACCAATGCGGTTAATTCAAAGAAACCTTAATGCGTATCCGAATCACATTCAAAAAACTGGGCGCTCTGCGCTATACCGGTCATCTTGACCTGCACAAATTATGGGAACGTGCCGCACGGCGTGCAGAACTTCCTCTCGCATATTCACAGGGCTTTCATCCACAACCGAAGATGAACATCGCTGCGGCGCTGCCGCTCGGATTCTCTTCACGTTGTGAAGTGTTGGATATGCGGCTCGAACACGAAATCCAATTGGATGGTTTGCGCGAGAAACTGCAAGGGACTTTACCCACCGGCATTCAAGTCACGGACGTGGAGAGTGTTGATGAGCGCGCGCCCACCCTGCAAACCCAGGTGGTTTCAGCGGAGTATGAAGTCAGTTTGGCGGATTCAGGCTTCGGGTCGGAAGTGACGCGGAAGATCGAATCCGTGTTGGAGTCTGAATCCATCATCCGCACACGGCGCGGGAAAGAATACGATTTACGTCCGCTTATTGAAGCTTTGGATTTGTTGGATGGTAAAATCTGCATGAAACTGGCGGCGCGTGAAGGCGCAACTGGCAGACCCGAAGAAGTGTTGGACATGTTGGGCATTGCGTTCGAAGACACGCGCATTGAAAGAACCCGTTTGATTTTTCAATCATAATTTGGAGGAGTCATGGCTTTAGCTGGAGCATTTTTCTTTGGATTTGCACCCATGTTCGTGTTCGCGGCTTTCGTGAACTGGCTGGATCGTTACGAGAAAGAACCTAAGGCTTTACTCGGAGCGACTTTTGTTTGGGGCGTGGTCATTGCAGGCGGCGGGGCGTACATTTTGAATACCGCTTTTGGGATCACTATATATACACTAACAGGCTCTGAGAGCGCCGCAGAATTTGGCACCACCTCCATTGTGGCTCCGATCATCGAGGAAGCGTTGAAAGGACTTGCTGTACTGGTCGTCTTTTTCCTCTTCCGCAAGGAATTCGATTCGATCCTAGATGGAATTGTGTATGGCAGTATTGCGGCAATGGGTTTCGCAGCCATCGAAAACGTTTTATACATCTATCGCAACGGCTATCAATCCAGCGGCTGGGAAGGCTTCTGGACTCTGGTTTTCATCCGCGTACTCCTAGTGGGCTGGATGCACCCCTTCTTCACGGCGTTCACTGGCATTGGGCTGGCGATTGCCCGCACCAGCCGTAACATGCTGGTCAAGATCATCGCTGTGCCTGCCGGATATACCACAGCCGTGATGTTGCATGCTTTTCACAATACCTTTAGTAGCATCATTGGCGGCGGGGGCGGGTTCTTCCTGGGCATTCTTGCTGACTATATAGGATATGCCTTCATGATCGGCTTTATCATTTGGATCATTACCCGCGAACGCAACATTCTCAAGAAGCAATTGGTGGAAGAAGTGACCAGCGGTGCGATCTCGCAAAAGCAATATAACAGCGCCATTTCGTTCTTCCAGACCGGTTCACATATCTCGGCGCTGACCTCGGGAAGCTTCCGCGCAACATCGCGCTTTTATCAAGTCTGCGGTGAACTGGCGCACAAGAAGGAACAATTTTCCACACTGGGCGATGAAGGCGGGAACATGAAGATCATCGAGCAGTTGCGCACAGAGCTTGTGCAACTCGCGCCACAAGCAAGGGCATAATTATTTATGTAGGGGCGACCCATCAGGACAAGCCATGTACTCGAATGGTATTGGCGGGTCGCCCCTACGATATGATAAAATTTCGTCGCTCGCCCTCGTAGCTCAGTGGACAGAGTGTCGGCCTCCGGAGCCGAAGAGCGCAGTTCGAGTCTGCGCGAGGGCGCCAAACAAATGCAAGTACCGCCGCAAGGCGGTTTTTGTTTTCAATTACAGCGTGCCGCTACATCGTGGAACCCAAGTTTTGATTTGGCACACAGGATATTCAAAAATCACTTTCAAGCATACAAGCGGTACAATTCTTCTGTGTTCAACAAAAAGTTCTTATCTCTGACGATTCTTTTGTTATTCTGCTCAGGCTGTGAATTCCAAGTGCAAGAAATTAAACCTGAGACGCCTACCGCGCTCATCATCACTGCGACCTTGCCTCCCACCCTCACACCGCCGCCTTCGCAGACGCCGCTCCCACCTCCCCCATCACCGACGGTAACACCCGTGGAAGGGACTGCCTCCACACAGATCAATGTGCGCGCCGAGCCATCCACAGTCGGTGAGGTGCTGGGTATCATCGCGGCAAACACCAAGCTTCAGATCGTTGGCAAGGACCCCGGTGAAAATTGGTGGCAGATTCTCTATCCCCAGGGTAGGGATGGCAAAGGCTGGGTCACAGCACAATATGTCACAACGGCAAGCAAGCCCGAAGTCCCGGTGATCGGAGGTGGCGGGGTAAATCCAAATAACGAGAATATGGCTATCATCCAGCAACAATTAAACATCCGCAGTGGACCCGGCACCGGCTTCAATTCCATTGGCACGCTGAACCCGCAGGATGTGATCTACCTCACCGGCAAAGACGCGAATGGCGCCTGGCTGCAAATTGATTTCCCGGCCGGACCCGAAGGCAAAGGCTGGGTCAACGCCGCATTCGTGCAGACACAGGCTGCGGATAAACTGCCTATCGTATCGGATTCTGGTACGGTGCTGGGAACCGGCACACCAATGGATACTCCGCTTCCACCTACGCCGACAGTTGTTCCGGCTCCGATAGACAATGACTCAGCCCAAGCCCCCGCGATCAACATTGTTTTCTCCGCGACTGGCACACGTTCAATTCAATATACCAGCGATGTCTCCGCTCCTAGCGGCGACACAGACGATTGGATCCAGTTCACGCCCATTACCCAGACCGTGTATATAGAGTTGACCTGCACAGGCAATGACCTTTTGAATGTTGAACTTTTGCAGGGCAATCAATTTATGGCAAACTGGGGAAGCTGCGGTAGCAGCAAAGAAATCACGCTCCCCACAAACATGACATATCTGCTTCATATTCAAGCCGTTGCAGGCGAAAGTTTTAACTACACTCAATATACGCTCAAGATCATCTCTTTTCCATAATCGCCAAATAGAACAAGCCAAATCCGAATGGGGCATTTGTGTAAGTTTGTACAAAAAATCCTTTTATGGTAGAGTTAATGCATAATTTCACAGTTAACGAGGGCTGATTCGTATGAATGCTGACAAAATCCCAGATATTATCATCGGCAGATTGCCAGTCTATTTACGCGCGTTGCAACGCCTGGCAGATAAGGGCGTGCTAAATACATCCTCCCAAGAACTTGGTGAGATGATCGGCATCTCTGCGGCACAGATCCGCAAGGACATCTCCCAATTCGGCGAGTTCGGCAAACAAGGGACAGGTTACTCCATCCCATTTCTCGTTGATCGCCTGCGTAGTATTCTCAAAGTGGACCGCGTTTGGGATGTGGCGATCATCGGTATGGGCGATATGGGTCACGCGCTGGCGCGTTACAACGGTTTCACCAATCGCGGCTTCCATGTGACCATGGTTTTCGATAACGACCCTAACAAGATCGGGCAAAAGGTTGGGGAATTCGAGATCTTCAGTACCGTTGTAATGATCGAAAAGATCAAACAACAAAAGCTCAAGATCGCGGTGCTCACCACACCCGCCTCCGCTGCGCAGGAAATCGCGGACCAATTGGTCAAGGCAGGCATCAAAGCCATCTTGAACTACGCCCCAATCAGCCTTACCGTCCCAGACGATGTGCGGGTGCAATATATTGACCCGGTCACACACCTGCAGAGGATGACGTATTATTTATAAGGTGAATTAATCTTTCGCCGCCTAACATAAATGGATTTGTTAGGCAGCGATTGTTTATAAGCGGTTATGCCGTCGCTGTATAACTCCTTTGCTGCCATATGCAACAGCATTTAAAGGGTAAAAGAAATTTATGAAAACAATTATTTTACGCCCTGCTGAACCAGAACGGGATTTCGGGCAATTGGCAGCTTGGTTCTCCATCCTTGAAGAGGATATGTCTTCAGAAGAGGGACTCAGGGAATATTACGAAAAGCGACGAGAGTTAATCATCCAACGAGTAGCCGAAGATGAACAAGGTGAATTGCTAGGATTTTATTGGGCTCATCGCAGCAGTATAGAATTATGTCATATTGACTTGTTCGTTAAGCCAGAACAACGCAGACAAGGGGTGGGTAACCAACTATATAAAGATTTAGAGCAGTCCGTCAAAGATGCTCAGGTGAAAAAACTACATGTCAGCATTCTGGATACGAATTCAGAAAGTCGGGCGTTCACTGAACAACGTGGATTTAGTGAAAGATGGCATTTTATCCCGATGAGATTGAATCTAGAGACTTTTGATGATCGATCTTATGATGACATCATTGCCAAGCTCAAAGAAGATGGGTTTCAGTTTACTTCGATGGAGGAATTGGGAAACACAGAAGAAGCACAGCGCAAGTTGTATATTCTGAACGACACAACAGATCTGGATGTGCCAGGCAAGAATGGCGAACACACATGGAATTCATTTGATGATTTTCAGAAAAGAGTGTGCCAGATGGATTGGTATAAGCCTGGCGGACAGATGGTGGCAATTAACACAGTCACTGGTGATTGGGTGGCGATGAGTGCAATTTCCCGCTTTGAGAATCACGCATATAATCTACACACGGGCGTAGACAGGCGCTACCGCGGGCGCAAACTTGCGCAGGCGGTAAAAGTGACGGCACTTCGCTATGCACGGGATGTGTTGAAGGTAAGCACAGTTCACACCGATCACAATACGATGAATCAGCCCATACTGGCTATTGACCGTAAGTTCGGCTATATTGAAATGCCAGGAAATTTCGTGATGAGGAAGATACTTGAATAAAGTATTGGCACAACACAGCGCCAGTAGGCAGCAGGAATTCTATCGCACGCTTTGTAGTCAAGCATGTTTCTAGCTTTGAGTTTTTCCCGCTCCAAAACATTTTCTTCTACCCACTTCTAACACAAACCATTCTAATCCCCCAAGATAATCAACAATTAAATAACTTACCCTAGGAGTTATGCCATGCCAACCACCTATCGCTTTCATGGACTCACCACACATCCGCATTTTTTCACAGTACCTCTCGATCATTCCAAGCCCAGTGAAGAGACCATCAACGTTTTTGGGCGTGAAGTGGTGGCAACCGCTCATGAAAATGATGCCTTGCCTTGGCTTGTTTTTTTGCAGGGCGGCCCAGGCTTTGGTGCACCTCGTCCAGAAGATAATAGCGGCTGGCTCAAGCGCGCGCTTCAGGAATATCGTGTGCTCCTGCTCGATCAACGCGGCACAGGGCTGAGTACACCGGTTACACATCAAACCATGGCACATTTCACATCCCCCGTGGAGATGGCTGATTACCTCAAACACTTCCGCGCAGATGCCATCGTGCAAGATGCTGAATTGATTCGTAAACAACTGGCGGGCGAACAAACACGCTGGAGCGTACTCGGACAAAGCTACGGCGGATTCTGCGCCGTACATTATCTCAGCGCTGCGTCACATGGATTAAGGGAAGTTTACATCACAGGCGGGTTGCCGTCCCTTTACAGACCGACAGAGGATGTCTATCGCGCTACATACAAACGGGTCAAAGATAAGAATGAGTTGTTCTACGCCCGTTACCCTGAAGATGAAGTTCGTGTGCAGGAAATCATAAAAACCTTGATGAGCCAAAAAGTTGTCTTACCGGGCGGAGGTCTACTTAGTCCACGTCGCTTTCAACAACTGGGGTTGGGATTTGGCGCCAGTGACGGCTTTGAAGAATTACATTACCTGTTGGAAAATGCATTTGTCGAAGGTCCTCAGGGTCCAGAGTTGAGCTACGCCTTCCTGCGTGGTGTGGAAGATCTCCAATCCTTTGACGCCAATCCCATTTTCGCCATATTGCACGAGTCGATCTACTGTCAAGAGTCCGCCTCAAATTGGGCTGCCGAGCGTGTACGAAATGAATATCCCGAGTTTGCCTTATCCCCCGCTCACCGGGTCCTGTTCACTGGCGAGATGATATATCCATGGATGTTCGATGAGTATGCCTATCTCCAACCCATGAAAGAAGCTGCGCACTTGCTTGCAGAGTATGATGGCTGGCCCCGTTTATATGATACCCCCGCCTTGCAAGCGAACAACATCCCATGTGCGGCTGCCATATATTACAACGACATGTATGTGGAACGTCAGTACTCAGAGGAAACCGCCCATAGCATTCGAGGTATCAAAACCTGGGTTACCAGTGAATACGAACATAATGGCTTGAGAGCCGACGGCGAGAAAGTTCTTGGGCACTTAATGGCACTCCTGCGTGGAGAAATCATCTAAAGATCATCCATGGTATTTATTCAAAGATGAGAGCTTTTGTATTCGATCTCGATGACACCCTACTAAACCGTGAAAAGCGAGTTGGGGATAAAACCCAGAACACACTCATCGAAGTTGCACATGCTGGCTCAAAGATCATCTTCGCCACATCCAGACCCGAAAGAGCAGTGAAGCGATTTATTGACACCGAACTTCTTACTCTTGTAACCCTGATCACCCTAAACGGTGCAATCCTGAGAGAGTCGTCAACGCATATCAGCCGTTATTCAAATCTGGGAGAGAAAGCCATCAAGTTGATCGAACACGAAGAATTGAGCTCAATCGCGCATTTCTCGGTGGAATTTGAGGGTCATGGATTTGCATCCAACGCGGATTACACAGATGAAGATTTGGATCGAATCCAAAGTGCGACGCGCGACATGGTCATTCCACTGTCTAAAATTGAGATCGACAGAATATCGAAAGTCGCCGTGGATGGACTCGGTAAAAATATCACTGACTATTGCGATTTCATTTCAGCGTTGGGTATGAAGGCTATTCCATCCATGGACGGGACTTTTTTGAACGTCATTGATCCCACAGTCGATAAATCGTCCACTCTGCAAATATTACTGGATCGCTTAAACATCCGCAAACAGGATGTGATCGTTTTCGGCGACGATGTCCCTGATATTGAAATGCTGAAGCTGGGCGGTCTGGCAGTCGCCATGGACAACGCCAAAAAGGAAGTAAAGGAAATCGCCGATATTGTGATCGGCGATTGTGACAACGATGAAATTGGTGGGTTTTTAAGGCAATATTACCAATGAAATAAAAACGGCTTCCTCATCGGAAGCCGTTCTGCTTTTACACCTGCGGCAGATTGCGCCGCAAAATATTGTACATGGGCAGTGCCTTCACCGCACCTTCCACCACACACGTCATCGGGTTATCCACGAGATAGGCAGGAATGCCCAAAGACTTCGTCAGTAGTTTATCAATACCGCGCAGCAATGCGCCACCACCGCACAACGCCACGCCACGATCAATAATATCCGCAACCAACTCAGGCGGGGTCTTCTCGAGTACACGTCGCCCCGTCTCAACAACTGCCTTCAACGGCTCCTGCAACGCTTCCACGATCTCGCCGGTCGTCAACGTGACAGGACGCGGCAAACCAGTCACCTGATCCTGTCCCTGCACTTCCATGCTGTTTTCGGTATCCTGCGGGACCGCGGCTCCGATCCTCATCTTGAGTTGCTCCGCCGTCGCTTGACCGATCACCACCCCAAACTTCCGACGCACATAATTCACGATGGCATCATCCAGGTCCATGCCGCCGGCGCGTAACGTCTCCGCCGAAACAATCCCATACATCGCCATGACCGCGGCTTCCGTACACCCGCCACCCAAACAAATGACCATATTCCCAGACGGGGAATTGATCGGCAAGTCCACGCCCAATGCCGCCGCCAACGGTTGCTGGATGAGGGACGCTTCGCGGCTGCCCGCCTCCAGAACTGCTTCGTAGACCGCGCGTCTTTCCACACTGGTAACGCCATACGGCACCGAGATCATTACCCGTGGACGGAATATACGCATCGAGCCGCTCACACGCTGCAATAAATACTGAAGCAAAGTTTCTGTGATCTCATAATCCGCGATTACCCCGTTCTTCAGCGGACGTGCCACTTCAATGCTCTCAGGCACGCGCCCATACATATCGAGCGCTTCCTTCCCCACTGCGACCATCTTCTGGTCAAACACTTCAATGGCAACGATCGTCGGCTCTTCCAACAGCACCCGTGTGCCATCGGCAAGCCGCGTAAACATAGTGCCCAGGTCGATGCCAAGATCTTTTGAAAATACAGCCACAGTTCCTACAATTCAACAAACAATGATTAAAACAACGGTTTTGAAAAAGCGCTGGTTTTACAGCGCTTCGTCCAATTCTGTAATATTGCCGCTCACCCTGCGGTAACGGCGTACTACATCAAGTCTCAAATTCGAGCGGCGCAGTGCAGCTTCCATAACGAGATATGAGTCGCGGTCTTCTTCTGGCGAAAGATTCGCAAGCGCATCTTCTGCACGTTTCTTTGCGGCCTTGGCACGCACAATATCAATATCTTCAATATTTTCCGCGGCATCCGCCAGGATCGTAACAATGGTTGGCTGCACCTCAGCCACGCCGCCTGCAACTGCAAAAAGTTCTTCCTTGTTGTTACGGCGGACCTTAATGATGCCATACTTGAGGGTCGTCAATACCGGGGCGTGGTGAGGCAAAATGCCCATTTCACCTGCCGCCCCCGGCAAAACGACAATGTCCACATCACCTTGAAATACGGTGCGGTCTTGCGAGACAATTTCACAACGGATCGTCATGCTACATCCAATGCCTTACCGCTTACGCGTCAACAGCGAGTTTCTGCGCCTTTTCACGCACATCTTCGATTGTACCAGCCATCATGAAGGCTTGTTCTGGCAGATCGTCGCATTTGCCATCGAGGATCTCGCGGAAACCGCGCACGGTTTCCTTCAGTGGTACATAGCGACCGGAAATACCAGTAAAGCGTTCAGCCACATAGAACGGCTGCGAGAAAAAGCGTTCGATCTTGCGGGCGCGCGCCACGATCAACTTATCGTCTTCGCTCAATTCATCGATACCGAGAATGGCGATGATATCCTGCAGATCCTTGTAGCGCTGGAGAATACGTTGTACTTCACGCGCTGTCCGATAGTGTTCCTCGCCAACGATATTAGGATCCAGAATTCGGGAGGTGGAAGCGAGTGGGTCCACGGCGGGGTAAATGCCTTTTTCCACGATGGCGCGTTCGAGGGCGATGGTCGCATCCAAATGTGTGAATGTCGCCACAGGTGCAGGATCAGAATAGTCATCGGCAGGTACATAAATCGCCTGCATGGACGTAATCGAACCGGTACGAGTGGAGGTAATGCGTTCCTGCAACTCACCCATCTCGGTTGCGAGAGTCGGCTGATAACCTACCGCAGAAGGCATACGCCCAAGCAACGCGGACACTTCGGAACCAGACATGGTAAAACGGAAGATGTTATCAATAAAGAGCAACACGTCCTTGCCCTGATCACGGAAATATTCAGCCATCGAAAGCGCTGTAAGAGCCACACGCAAGCGCACACCAGACGGTTCGTTCATCTGACCGTACACCATCACGGTATCTTTCATAACGCCTGATTCAAGCATTTCACGATAGAGCTGTGTACCTTCACGAGTACGTTCACCCACGCCCGCAAACACGGAGTTACCTTCGTGCTCTGTGGCTACTGAGCGGATGAGTTCCATGATGATAACGGTCTTACCAGTGCCTGCACCACCGAAGATGCCGGTCTTACCACCTTTTGTGAAGGGCGCGATCAGGTCAACAACTTTAATGCCAGTCTCGAAAACTTCCACACGAGTGGATTGTTCAGCGAATGCAGGCGCAGGGCGATGGATGGGATAGTACATGGAGGCTTCCACATCACCTTTTTCATCCACCGGCTGACCTAACACATTGAAGATTCTGCCAAGTGTGGATAGCCCAACCGGAACCATAATGGGAGCGCCAGTCGAAACTGCAGGCATGCCACGCTGAAGACCATCAGTGGTATCCATGGCCACAGTACGGACCCAGCCGTTGCCAATATGCTTTTGCACTTCAAGGACAAGTTTTTTCTGACCAGTGCGTTCCACTTCGATCGCTTCGAAGAGATCCGGGATCTCATGTTCAGCAAATTCCACATCCACCACACCGCCCAAAATTTGTACTACACGGCCATTCGCATTTGCCATGATTTATTCCTCCGATTATTTCTCGGCGAGCGCTTCCGCGCCGCCCACAATGTCTAAGATATCGTTCGTGATCGCCTGCTGGCGAACTTTGTTATAAGCCAACTGCAAGGCACCCACAAGTTCCTTGGCATTATCAGTTGCATTGCGCATGGCGATCATGCGCGCGGCATGTTCGCTGGCTTGTGATTCAAGCACAGCCTGATAGACCTGTAATGCAGTAAAACGCGGAACCATCTCATCCAGAATTTCATGCTGACCAGGCTCATACTCATATGCCGCGGCAGTTCCGGTCTGATTGTGACCAAAATCTTCAACCATCCCTTCCCTGTTTTCGAGCGCCAACGGGAGCAGTTTCTTTACTTTTGTAATTTGACGGGACATGCTTACGAAGTCAGTATAGATCAAATGGACTTCGTCCGTTTCACCTTTGAGAAACTCATCCACCGCAAGCCGACCGATCGCAGAGATCGCGCCGAATTTCGGAGTGGCAGGCAGGTTACTAAAATCAGCAAGGATGGGTTTACGCATACGGAGCAAAAGATCGCGCCCCTTACGCCCCACAGAGATGTATTTGACCGGGAGATGGTATTTATCGAACCGGTTCAACACATAGCGGATGATGTTGGTGTTATACGCACCTGCCAAACCGCGATCGGCGGTCATCACGATCACAAGCGCATTCTTCGGTTCTGGGCGCTCTGTCAACAGTGGATGCAGTTTGGTAGACCCGGGCTGACCGGTCACATGCGTCAGTACCTGCCAGGCTTTCGCCGCATACGAACGAGTCGCGGATAAAGCTTGAATCGCCTTACGAACTTTTGCCGCACTGACCGCTTCAAGCGCACGCGTCACTTGCGAGATATTTTTTACACTCCGAATACGGAGCTTCATTTCACGAGAGGAAGCCATAAATTATCTCGGTGTCTCTTCCTGGTTTACCAAAACCTACGCTTGCAGCCACGAACTGCGGAATGCATCGAGTGCCTTCAAAAGATTGGCACGTGTAGCATCTGAGATCGCTTTCTTTTCAACAATATCCCGCACGATCTCAGGATATGAGGCATCCATATAAGCGATCATGTCAGCCTGCCATTGTGCCATGCTGTTAGGAGAAACGTTATCTGCAAAGCCGTTCGTGCCAGCGAAGATCGCTACCACCTGATGCTCAACCGCCATTGGTTGATATTGCGGTTGCTTGAGGATTTCCTGCATACGCTGACCGCGACCAAGCTGTTGTTGGGTTGCCTTATCAAGGTCGGATGCCATGAGCGCGAACGCTGCCAACTCACGATACGCAGCCATATCCAAACGCAAGCGACCAGCCACCTGCTTCATAGCTTTGGTCTGGGCGTCACCACCTACGCGGGATACCGAAACGCCCACGTTCACCGCAGGACGAATGCCGGCGTTGAACAGGTTACTCTCGAGGAAGATCTGTCCATCTGTAATTGAAATTACGTTCGTGGGAACATAGGCAGAAATATCGCCTAAGAGAGTTTCAATGATCGGCAGAGAAGTGAGTGAACCACCCGTGCCAGCCACTTTAATGATCTTGTGATCATCCGCATCGCTCATGTGCTTGCGAGCTTCTTCAGCTTCGTCTTTTGAGATGGGACCCGTGTAGACTTTTCCATTCACGCCATCTTTTTCAGAAGCCAATGCCCCACTGAAATCTTTTTTGACAACAACATATTTATTCGCAAGACGAGCCGAACGCTCGAGCAAGCGGGAATGTAAATAGAAGACATCACCGGGATACGCTTCACGTCCGGGCGGGCGGCGCAGGAGCAGGGATACCTGACGATATGCCCAAGCATGCTTGGAAAGATCGTCGTAAATGATCAAGGCATCGCGTCCGGATTCCATGAATTCTTCACCCATGGCGGTTCCGGAGTACGGAGCAATATATTGCAACGCCGCAGATTCATCGGCTGCCGCGACCACGATGATCGTGTGATCCATGGCACCAGCTTTTTCAAGAATACCAAGTGTACGAGCAACAGCAGCTTTCTTCTGACCGATCGCTACATAGATACAGATCAGGTCTTTCCCTTTTTGATTGATGATCGTATCGATCGCGATCGCGGTCTTGCCGGTCTGGCGGTCACCAATGATCAACTCGCGTTGACCGCGTCCCACCGGGATCATCGCATCAATGGATTTGATACCTGTCTGCACGGGTGTATCCACATCCTGACGATAAACCACACCCGGAGCAATACGCTCGATCGGGCGGAAACCCGTCGTCGCAATGGGACCTTTGCCATCGATCGGCTCACCCAACGCATTAACCACACGTCCGATCAATGCATCACCCACCGGCACTGAAGAAATACGACCGGTGGCACGCACAGTCATGCCTTCAGCAATTTCTTCGTACGCGCCCATGATAATCACACCGACGCTATCTTTTTCAAGGTTGAAGGCTGTGCCCATGACGCCATTCGAAAATTGCACAAGTTCCTGAGCTCTAACATTCGCAAGCCCATGCACACGTGCAATACCATCACCCGCCTCAAGCACCGTCCCAATATCACTTACACCTACTTGCGGCTCAAAACTCTCAATTTGCTTCTGCAAATCACCTGTGATTTGCTGGATGAGATCCGTCATTTCAGTCGCCTCCACAATCATTTGTTCAAAATACAGGCCAGAGGTCCAGCCTGATGCGTTTTGCTGGGGTAGAACAACCCGGATAAGCGTTTTATCCGGGCGTCATCCGCATTTTTATCGCTAAAACTACTTCGTGATGAGTAGTACAAGCGACGCAATGATACCTGAAAGGATGGCAGTTGTCCAGTTACAAAACTCATACGCTCGCAGACATCCTTCATGCCCTTGTCATTTGAACGCGATGTACTATACTATCACCCGTTAATTCCATTTCAAAGGAGCAAACAATGCCAGAACCTCTTGCACGCGGGGAAGACAAACCTCCCAGTCGCCGTATGAAACGTTATTGGAAAGTTGCTGTGCTCGCCAACATCAAGGATGACAATTACCCCAAACCTGATGGGGTCCCACCGGATGCGTTCGCAGATTTCGATCACATCGAGACGATCGACTCGCTTCGCGCCGCCCTTGAAACTGACGGCCACGAAACGGTCTTTATCCAGGCTGATATGGATCTGCCCTACGCCCTCAAAGAAGTAAAGCCCGATATTTGTTTCAACATCGCCGAAGGACTCGGTGGCGACGCGCGTGAAGCACAGGTTCCGGCCCTTTTGGAAATGTTGAAAATTCCATACACCGGCTCGCGTGTATTAACCAATGGCATCTCCCTCGATAAGACCCTCACAAAACGAATATGGCGTGACCGCCGCCTGCCCGTTGCGCCTTTTCAAGAATTTACCGTTGGTGATGAGCCCGTCCGCCCGGAATTGAATTTTCCCCTTTTCGTCAAACCCGCCCGTGAAGGGACCGGCATGGGCGTGGACACAAAAGCCATTGTCAAAAACGAAAAGGAATTGCGCGAGCGCGCTCAATACATCATCAACACCTATCAACAGCCCGCGCTGGTGGAAACCTTTTTACCGGGGCGTGAATTCACTGTGGGTGTCTTGGGACGTGCCGACGCTAAATTGTATTCACGCCATCCTGAATGGTATGAAAAAGATGGCTTCCATCGGTTCCCCGTTCTCGAATTGGATATGAGACGCTCGGTTACACCGTTGGTTTATAGCAAAGAGTCGAAGTCTAAAGAGGTCGGTGAAGAAGGCGCACCCGATTATGTTTGCCCGGCAGTTTTGGAACCTGAACTTGAAAAGAAACTCAAGTACTTTGCAGTGCGCGCGCATCAATTATTGTACGCGCTGGATATTTCCCGCACAGACATTCGCCTTGATGAAGATGGTAACCCACGGTTACTTGAAATTAACACCCTCCCCGGATTGACACCCGATTACAGCGACCTGTGCCTGCAAGCCAAAGCAGAAGGTATTCGCTACGAGGATCTGATTCTGGATATTCTATATCTGGGTGCGTCACGCTGGGGCATGGTGGAACCACGCGATCTGTCACTCGAAAACAATAAGAAAAAATAAAATTGGGTGAATCAAAACAACAAAAAATGCCAGAGAAATCTCTGGCATTTTTTGTTTCAAGAAATATTCTATGCAGTTACGATCTTAATATTGAATCTCTGTGATGAGATCGCTGTTCTTAGATTATGCCAAAGCGGGACATACATTTCCACGCTGCGTGAAGTAGTAATATTGCCAAGATCGATCACCTCGCGCCAGCCAAACCAATCTCGCAAGATACGAACGACTATTGCTTTTGCTTCAATATCGTTTCCGCTGACGAATACATCGGTCTTTTCAATTAATTTATTGGGGTCAACCATCACATTGGCATTGACGGTATTGAGTGTTTTGATCACTTTTGTATCCGGTAACATGCGCTGGATCTGCTCACCCAAAGAATCGGTGTTGCAAACCGTCAACGTCCAGGTATCCGTGGAACGGTCCAACGGATTGGATGTATCGATCAAGATCTTGCCTTTTAGATTCTTCGCGCCAGCCTGCTCTAAAGCAGCTAATGAAGCGGAGCCTAGAGTGCAGTTGAAAATAATTTCACCGAATTCAGCTGCGTTCATGAAGGTCCCGTATAACGCATTGTGCCCTGCATCTTTTGCCCACGCAACGGCATTGGGGTTTGCCTCATCGCGTGAACCCAACATGACATCATGTCCAAGCTCCACCAGTTTCGAACCAATGGTAATACCAGTCGCACCCGTACCCAAAATTCCAATCTTCATATCACGAACTCCTTTCTAAAAGCATGAGATTTACCCGCACCCATCTGCCGCGTTGCTGCCCAACACAAACCGCCAGATTAACCCATTTTAGTCTTTAACCATTTCAAGCGGAAGGTCTCTTCACGTTCGCGTTCTTCCAGCGAGCTGACGATAAACTCGATCTGAGTCTTATACTGCGGAATAAAGATGTGTTGCAGGGCATTCACACGACGCTGCGTTTTTCGTAGTTCGTTGGCCAGCCGCCAGACCGCAGCCGTGAGCATGGAAAGCTGCGGGATGCGCAACAACACTTCACGGAAGGTAGAACTAGCTTCATCAAGTACAGCTGTGGTATCAGCCGGGCTATACAAAAATTTGGGTGTTTCGCCGCGCGACTCGATCTGTGGGATCGCCACGCCCATGATACCGCGCATGCGCATGTGCACATCCACAGTTTTGTTGACAGCCAGCGCGGCCCACTCCACATGATCGGAACCCATGACCACACGCGCCTTGTCCATCGCGCCATACGCGGTTTCAAGCAGTGCCCATACTTCCTTTTGGAGCGCATCAGCTTCTTTGGCCACACGAACTAACTCGCCGGTCAGAGCCTCACGCTTTCGATCAAGGATCTCATAACCTTCCTTGGCAAAGCGTAGTTCCTTTTTAAGGCGAATCAGGTTCGTGCGGGTTGGAGCAATATTAATTTGCGGCATCGTCGCCTTTGTAATATTTTTCGATCTCGTCCAGGTTGACGCGGGTCAATTCCTTCTTCGGCAACATGGAGAGTAGTTTCCATCCGATTTCAAGCGTACGTTCGATCGAGCGATTCTCGGTGAAACTTTGGTTGACGAATTCACGCTCGAACGCGCGTCCGAACTTGAGATAACGCTGATCCACATCGGACAACTCTTCCTCGCCGATCACAGATGCCAACGCGCGCACATCCTGCGTTCTGGCATAAGCGGCATAGAGTTGCGCGCCCCAACGTGGATGATCGTCACGTGTGCGACCCTTGCCGATACCATCTTTCATCAAACGGGAAAGACTGGGCAAAACAGCCACGGGCGGATAGATACCGGCAAAGTTCAACTCGCGTCCCAACACGATCTGACCTTCAGTGATGTAACCGGTCAGGTCTGGCATAGGATGCGTAATGTCGTCATTTGGCATCGTGAGGATTGGGATTTGAGTGATCGAACCTTCACTGGTGCGGATACGGCCCGTGCGTTCGTACAACGACGCGAGGTCACTATACAAATAACCGGGATAACCTTTACGACTTGGCACTTCACCGCGCACATTGGAAATCTGGCGTAATGCTTCACCGTAGTTGGTCATATCGGTCAACACAACCAACACGTGCATGCCTTTTTCATAGGCAAGATATTCTGCCAGGGTCAATGCCGCGCGCGGGGTGATGATACGCTCGACTGGGGGATCATCCGCCAGGTTAAGGAACATCGCTACACGAGTCAATGCACCACTTTCAGTGAACGATCTACGGAAGTAATCAGCTACATCGTTTTTCACGCCCATCGCGGCGAATACAATCGCGAATTCTTCGCTTCCGGTTTGTTCTGCGCCTGCCAGTTTACCCAACGTAGCCTGACGCACAATTTGCGCAGCAAGTTGATCGTGGGGCATACCAGCTCCAGAAAACAGAGGCAGCTTCTGGCCACGTAGGAGCGTGTTCACTCCGTCAATGGTGGAAATGCCCGTCTGGATGTAGTCACGCGGATAAATACGCGCGGTCGGGTTAATCGGTTGACCGTTGACGTCGGCATAATGGTCAGTCAGCGGTTCAGGACCACCATCAATCGGATTGCCCAAACCGTCGAAGATACGACCGAGCATTTCTTCAGCGACCGGAATGTGCAAGGTGCCGCCCAAAAAACGGACACGCGTGCCATCAATGGATAAACCGGTGGAGCCAGCAAAGATCTGAACGACCGCATAGCCTACGCCGACTTCAAGCACACGCCCGCGGCGCAGAAGACCTTTTGAATCCTGAATCTCCACAACCTCATCGTAACTGACGTTCACGCCGCCTTCCACCACGATGATCGGACCTTCGATGCGGCTGACGCCGACAACTTCCTGTCCGCCTTGTACTGTTACATCGCTCATGATCTGTACTCCGCATCTAATTGACCCATCTGCTCGTCAATTTCTTGTTGGATTACGTCGAACCCTTCTAACGCTTCATTTGTCACTGTGGATTTGGCGCGGATGATGCGATCCACCACCGGCAAATCATGGATCAAATTGATCGGCGCGCCGCGTTTGACAATTGCCATGCCGCGGTCATGGAAGTACAACACGAGTTCAAGCAAGCGAATCTGCTTTTCGATGGATGAGTAGGCGTCCACCGCTTCGGTGGCGTTCTGTTGCAAAATCCCTTCACGGATCAGGCGGGTGGTTTCAAGCACCATGCGTTCTGTGAAAGGCAAAGCATCGGGACCCACCAACTTCACGATCTGCGACAAGCGGCTTTCTTCACTCAATAACGCCATCGCGCGATTACGCATGCCAAGCCAATCCTTGCCAACTTTTTCCTGCCACCAGTCCGCAACATCTGGCACGTATTCGCTGTAGCTATCCAGCCAGTTGATGGCTGGGAAGTGACGAGCAGAAGCCAATGATTTATCCAATGCCCAGAAGCAACGGATGAAACGCTTGGTGTGTTGCGTCACAGGTTCAGAGAAGTCACCACCGGGAGGCGATACCGCACCTACGACAGAAACTGAACCCTGTGTACCGTTCAAATTATTCACATAGCCGGCACGCTCGTAGAATTCAGCGAGACGACCAGCGAGATAAGCGGGATAACCTTCCTCCGCGGGCATTTCTTCGAGACGACCAGAAACTTCGCGTAACGCCTCAGCCCAACGAGAAGTTGAATCTGCCATCAACGCAACGTGGTAGCCCATGTCGCGATAATATTCGGCAATCGTGATGCCTGTATAAATGCTGGCTTCACGCGCCGCCACCGGCATGTTAGACGTATTCGCTATCAGCACGGTGCGTTCCATTAATGGGCGACCAGACCGAGGGTCGATGAGATGCGGGAATTCCTGCAACACTTCCGTCATTTCGTTGCCGCGTTCGCCGCATCCAATATAAACAATGATATCGGCATCCGCCCATTTGGCGATGCTATGTTGCGTGACTGTTTTCCCGGAACCAAACGGACCGGGGATACCAGCGGCGCCGCCTTTTGCAACCGGGAAGAATGTATCGAGAATACGTTGACCGGTGATCAAAGGGACGTTCGCCCCACGGCGACTCACAAACGGACGTGCGCGGCGAACGGGCCAGCGTTGCAGCATAGTCACGGTCTTTTCTTCTTTGCCCATCTTCAACTTGGCAATCGGATCAGTGACCGTATATTCGCCGGCCTCGGCAACCCAGGTAATTGTGCCTGAGTCATCAGGGTTAAGCATCACACGATGTTCAAAAGTATCGGTTTCCATGGCAACGCCAAGGATGTCACCACCTTTAACTTCATCACCAACTTTCACCTTCGGCGTATATTTCCATTTCTTCTCGCGATTGATCGGGTCAAACCTGGCACCACGACTGATGAACGACCCCATTGCTTGTTCGATCAGCGGCAACGGACGTTGTACGCCATCATAAATACTTTGAATCAGACCAGGTCCAAGTTCGACCGAGAGCGGCAAACCTGTGCCATAGACCGGCGCTCCGGTTTGCATACCGGAAGTCTCTTCATAGACCTGCACAGTCATCTGATCGCCCTTAAGACCAATGACCTCACCCACCAGACGGTCAACGCCCACTTCCACAAGTTCCAACATACCTACATGACGAGATCCCTTTGCGCGGACCACAGGTCCGCTAATCCAGGTAACAGTTCCTACTTGATCACTCATGCCTATTCTCCCATCAACACTTTATACACAGCGGAACGAAGCGTACCCTGCAAGCGACTCAAGCGGGTTTCGAGCGTATTGTCGTAGCTCAATTTGCCGCTCGCAGCACTCACTACCACGCCTGTGCCTTCTTCCAAAGGATCGCTGATGGTAAACTGCCCATTGAGTTCCTTTGAAAGTTCACCGAGGTTCAAGGCTTTGCGCGTGGCTTCATCCGCATGTATCTCTGCCTGATTTACTTGTAATTGTGTCAACGCCTCACGCGCTAACATCGTGGCAATCGCACCGTAATCCGGACGTTTTTTTACCGTTTCCAAACGTTTCTTTACTTCGATAAACACGCCATCCAATAATTTTTCACGCTCATCCAACTGATACGATCGTGATTTCAACTGGGCAGTCGCGGATGTTTGACTGCGCAAACGTTCGGCATCCTGCTTCGCGCGCGCTAAGATTTCCTTCCGCTCAGACTCAGCCTCTCCCTGCGCACGATTGCGAATGGCTTCTGCTTTGGCTCTGGCCTCTTCCAATAAGTGTGCGGCTTCATCATTCGCATCCGCCATGATCGCACGTGCCAGCAGCTTAATATCTTCTTCTTCAGATTTCATAAAGCACTCAATCCAATCTCCTTTACCTGTGTCAGCGTCTACAGGAAAAGATTTACAACTTGATACCAATCGCCCGAAGGACAATATCGCCAAGCGAAGCCTGACCTTCTGGCGTGCCGCCACTGGCTGGAATTTCCATCACCAGCGGTATCGTGCTGCGAAGTTTAAGATTCTCCATGCGCGCTGGGATTAACGCAGCCACATCCTGAGTTACCAGCACAATGCCCACATCCTTATTGGCTTGAGCCTCATCCAGCGCCTGGTTAACCGCATCGGCATTCGTGGCGACCTTGCCGCCGACACCTGCCATCGAGAAACCCAGTACTGCATCAGGATGACCAATAACCAGAATCTTCATAAAAGTCCTTAATTCGGCAAGACGAGGAAGGAGATGATCAGACCGTAGATGGCAATACCTTCAGAGAGACCTACGAAGATCAGTGCACGACCAAAAGACTCAGGCTTTTCAGCTGTAGCGCCTACTGCTGCTGCACCCGAACCGCCCACCGCAATACCAGCGCCGATACAAGCCAATCCGGTTGAAAGCGCTGCCGCCAGGGTCGCATACTGGTCAACGTTGCCGCCTTCTTGCGCCACGCCGGAAGCTAATACAGAACTTGGTGACGCGAACCACACAACCGCCAGTCCGGCTGCAAACAAACCAACCAGGAAATTAAAACCATTGAAACCATTCACTAGGCGGGAAACAGCCTGTGAAGGGCTGGCCTTGCCGTTTTGAAGCAGATAGACCACAGCGGGGATCACCGGAAGCAAACCAACCAATACAGCAAAAACTAAAAACATTGTTTATTCTCCTTATGTATAGAAAGTTATTTAAGCGTAGCGTATTCGACCTGTTATTTTCAACCTACGATCAAGGTGTCTATTCCATCTATGCGATGACTTACGCCTCCTCTTGAGATGGATTCAACACCAACGGCTCAAAGCGCATACCGCCGCCGTGGAAGAACTTGCCCAGAATTTCGTAGTAGTGCAAACGCATGGTCTGGATATAGACGATCAGACCTTCGAAACCAATGATGAAGATGTTACCGATCAAGATGGTGATCCAAAAACCAATGGTTGGCTTTTCGCCAGCCAACGAAAAAATGGCAAGACTCAAACCACCATGTGCCACTGCGAACGCGCCCACGCGGACGAACGAGAGTGTGTTGGAAAGCATGCTGATCGTACCCTCGAACAGGTCCATGAAGGATGTGACAAAGAACATGCCAAGACCGCCTTCTATCAAGGGGCGATGTCCTTCAACAAGGTTGCGGAACAAGCCATTGAACATTAAGCCAAGAGCAAAAACTGGAGTCAGAATATTGAACGGAAGAGGCAGTTGACTGATGGCAGCAGCAATTTTAGGAGCGATAGGTGTAGTTCCAAGAAGTCCATTAAGGACAGTAAGGAAGCAGAAGTAAAAACAGATTGCTACAACGCCTGTATGACCGAACCAGAAATGTGCCCAATCTCGTGAGCGGATGTTATTGAACAATCCAAGCAGGAATGCGAAAAGCAATATGACGATGCCCGCGTCAATTGCAAGCCCAAGGATAGTCAGGATATTTTCAAGCGGACTCATCCACATCGGTTCAAAATGGAAATGAAGATATTCCTCGATCAAGTGACCTTCAAACCCAAAAATGCTTCCATAAAGAAATCCAAAGATTGTCGCAAAGAAACCGGCGTAAACGAGAAGTAAACCGAGGCTTTGCAACCCTTTCATGAAAATCCTGTTATGAGCAAGAACACCAACAAGCATCAAAACAAGTCCTTGTCCAATATCTCCAAACATAGCACCATAAAGAATCGGAAAGCTAAATGCAATCAAGAGAGTAGGGTCGAGCTCGCCATAGCTCGGACGTCCAAAGGTGGTAACCAAATCCTGGATGGGTTTCAACCATTTATTGTTCATCAACGCCACCGGCACACCCGAGTGATGCCCCGTGCGGCTGGTTGGAATCGCTTCAATTAAGATTTCGGGGGAGGCTTGTTTTAGCCTCATTCTCAGATCGTCCAGGTTAATCGTTGGAACCCACCCTAGAACCACATACGTACGGCGCAATTGTCCAAAGCGTACAATCGTATCCGCGATCACACGGCTGATATGAACATCCCAAAGCAATTTTTCCAATTCATCCTTGTACTTGCCAGCCAGCTTGCTGAGGGTCGCTTCCAACTCAGCGATCTTTTGCCGGGTCGCTTCCGCATCCTGTTTTAGTGTAACTGTGATCTGTTCCGGAGTTCCATTCAACTCCTCTGGCAGGCTCAGCGGATTTAGAAAGGCGCTCTTTGCCGCGCGCTCCAAGTTATCTGAAGCACTGCGCGGCCCCAGCAACCAAACAATGGGCTTCTTGGGGTCATCCTTCAACGTGAAGAACACATGCGGAACTCTGCCAAGACTGGTCTCGAGACGTTCGACCTTATCCGCTTCGATCACACCCAAAATGGAATGCATATAGGATGACTTCCGCAGCGCCCCGACTTCATAATTGACATGCGCAATTGGCTCGAGCTGACGCAGTTGACTCTCCAGCAGTTCCAAACGCTTCTTCTCGCCGATCAGCTGGTCACCTGTCGATTTGACATCCTCATCGACCCGGTCCACTGCCGCACGAAGCGTATCATAATCAATCAGGGAACCAGGCTTGGCATGAGTAGGATACATCTCGGGGAGTCCCACAGTTTGCATCATCCCCTGGACGCGTCGTTCCAGCGCGGAATAATTCCCAGCTTTATCCTGCCAGGCACTCGGACCGGAACTTTCCATCCCCAGATAAGTGCTATCCAATTGATGGAACACACCATGACCACTTAACGCCCTGGCGACAGCCACCAAATCCTTGGAAGGGATAATCAACTCAACTTCAGTCATTTCTCTCGGAAAGAACATAACATCTCCATGTAAAGGAATTACACTTACTAAAGTGGAATGGTTTTTAACAACAGCGGCCGATATTCTGCATTGGTCAAATTAAAATACTTGCTCTCGATCAAAATGATCAGATCCTGCACTTCAAAGTCACTTAGCATCAAGTATGCCAGCGGGATGCCGATGTGAAACGGGTCCCCCACAAAAGCCGCATTGCATTGTTTCATCACCTGCAACTTAAGCGCATGTTCAAGCTTGGGCAGACCCGATTGAGGATCTTCAAAGAATGAGCTGGCATTGGGAATGTTTGGGTAGATACGTGAGATTACAGCTGCAATATCCGAACCAGCCGCAATGGCGCGCACATCTTCGTCACGCACTCGAAAACCAAAGGGGAGTGTGTAATTGATGAGTTCTTCTTCAGAAAGCTTGTGGTAGATCTTGTAACGGATCACCCACATCAAATTGTTCATGTCCAACAGGGAACCAATGATCTTGACTGCCATCTCACGATCTTTGCCTGCAAGCTTCCTGGCTTCCGCCCATAACTTGCGCCAATACTCCAAATCCAGTGCCACCTCCAGCGGAAAAAGACTCTGCTCAACGGAAACACGTCTCGCGGCAAACGAGATGGTCCCTTCGTAGGGCGTGCCGCGCAGTAAATCAATTGCGGAAGCGACGTTCCCGGTTTCCACCATGGCTTGCGCAGGAATGGACGTATAGACGCCAAATGGAAAAAGGACTTCACGAACCCGATCCCATGCGGGTGTATCCGCATTCCAGGCTGAAACTGTTTGAATACTGCGTAATACGGCTTTAAGATTCCCCAACTCAAAGTAACGATACAACTGTCTGATCAACGGACGCGTTTGTTCAGGAGCCTGCTGAACCACGCTGGAGTAAGAATCGGCCAGCTTATGCTTAATTTGCAAAATGGCTCGCCGAGGCGTAAGCTCATTGTCTTTTAACCCCGCGAGATACTTGCCATATGGAGTACTCTTGAGTGCTGCAATTAAAGAGGCAACATCCGGCGCATCACTCAATTTCACCATATCCTGCGGGGAGAGCAAGTCGGAATACATTGCTCGCACCCGTGTACTGATAGCCGCATAACCCGAAACGCCACTCGCCATGGGTCACGCCCTGCCGATTACACGTTCTAGAACGAAGGCCACAGCTTTATCGAAGTTAGTCTTGGCTTTCGCATCGAGTTCACTATTCCTAGATGCAAGATCAGCCGCCATTTGATCTGACGTATCATCTATATGTACATCAGCGATTATTTTCCGCGCCTCTTCCTGGGCATCAGATTTTGCTTTGGCGATTAAAACCTGGGCTTCTTGCTCTGCTTTTACAGGAATTTCCTGTGACTCCCGCTTCGCCTTCTCCTGGATTTCCTGTGCTTGCTTTTCTATCTCAAGGACCTGTTGGATGTGCTTCTCGTTCATAAACGGTTTCACCTCACTCAGCTCTTGCAGAATTGTTATATCAATTGTAAAGGATAAATATTGGACAATCAAGGTTTAAATATAAATTGGGGTCAATTAGTGAAAATTTAGCTAATCAAACTTTTCACATACTCTGCATCGTCAATTCTGGGAGTTTGTTCAAGATCATCATTGGTATAGAGAAACAAACATAATATCTTCATAATTTCGTGACCAAATCCTTACAATCAATCAATATAATAGGTACACATAAATCTAAAAATTGGATGAAAGGGAATATCCATGTCAAAAACAAAATCACCATCCCCCAGGATACGAAAGAGAATCTGGATCATCGCAATCTTTATTATTCTTGCGGTTTCCGGCGGCTACGCATACTACAAGTATGGTAATCAGCCGTCTCAGGAAACCACAACCGAATCCGAATTGCAGACCGCAACTGTGCGCCGCGGTGAACTTGTCATTTACGCCAGCGGGAGCGGAACACTCATCTCAGCCAACGAAGCTTCATTCGGCTTCGGCACGAGCGGACAGGTAGTCGAGGTTCTGGTCGGTGTTGGAGATCAGGTTGAAGCCGATCAGATTCTTGCGCGGCTTGATGACACATCCGCGCAAAGCAATTTGGAATCTGTCCAAAGAGAGTATCTCGAATTGACATCCCCCACTGCAATTGCTGCGGCTGAGGAGTCTTTGGTGAACGCCCAAGATACCTACGATGATGCCAAAAGGAAAGTGGACAACATCGGTAGCAGGTATGCAGATGCCGAAACGCTTGAGTATCTTCATGCCCAACTTATACTTGCCTCGGATACCTTGGAAAGGGCTAAGAAGAGATACGATAATATGGGTGGCATTGATGAATCCGACCCTGCCACAGCCAGAGCGGCTACCAACCTGTATGACGCCCAGGATGCCTATGACATTGCCTTGGGCAACTACAACTGGTATTCGGCTACGCCCTCCGAGAACGAGATCGCGCTTGCGAATGCAGAACTCAATTCAGCCGCCGCCGCCTTGCAGGAGGTAAAGTGGTATCTGTCTGAATTGAAGGGTGAGACAATCCCTGAGGATGCCACAGGCGCCGATCTTGCCGCGCTTGAAAATGCCCGCGTCGCTTTGGAAAATGCCCAATCGAATCTGGAGACAACTCAACTGGTCGCGCCGATCTCCGGAACAGTCATGTCATTGGACTTCAGTGTGGGTGACGTGGTTGGCACATCTTCGGTTGTCACGATTGCAGATTTGGGTCAACCGTATTTGGAAGTTTTCCTCGACGAATCAGATTGGGCGAACATAACGGTTGGTTATCCCGTTGAAGTGACGTTCGACATCCTCCCGGAAAAGATATTCAACGGCGAAGTCGTTCAGGTTGACCCGGGACTCTATACCTCTGGTAACACATCAGTGGTGAGGGCGCTGGTGCAACTGGATAAAAGCGAATCCTTTAACCTCCCGCTCGGAACCGCCGCATCCGTAGACGTGATCGGCGGACGCGCTGAGAACGCGGTCCTTGTCCCAGTTGAGGCATTGCATGAGACAAGCCCCGGGGAGTACGCAGTGTTCGTTGTTGAAAATGGCAAGCCGAAGTTACGCGTGATCGAGGTCGGAATCAAGGACTTGTTGTATGCAGAGGTCAAGTCCGGGCTCGAAGCGGGCGAACTGGTCACCACTGGTATCACGGAGACCCAGTGATGGACATTCGAAAGATCATCGAAACGATTGACATCACCAAGGTCTTCGGCATGGGTGATGTGAGCGTCGCGGCGTTGAAAGGCGTGAGCATCGAGATCAACGCCGGTGAATTCGTAGCCATCATGGGACCGTCCGGATCTGGCAAGAGCACGCTCATGCACATCCTTGGTTGCCTGTCTCAACCCACCAGCGGACAGTACATCCTCGATGGCGAAGATGTGAGCGCACTCGACAAGGTGGAACTGGCGCACATCCGCAACAAAAAGCTGGGGTTTGTCTTTCAGGCATACAATCTGCTGGCACGTACAACTGCCTTGAGAAATGTGACCCTGCCTCTGCTTTATACCCGCGATGACAAACTCGACAATGGAGAAGGCGAGGAAAAAGGAAAAGCCATGCTCGAACTCGTCGGGCTGGCAGATCGCATGGAACATCAGCCCCACGAACTCTCCGGTGGACAGCAACAACGCGTCGCTATCGCACGCGCGCTGATCAATGACCCTGTGCTCATCATCGCCGATGAACCGACAGGGAATCTTGATACGCACTCCGGTGAAGAGATCATGAATCTGCTCCACAAACTGCACGGACAAGGAACCAGCATTGTCATGGTCACACACGACCCGAACATCGCAAAACATACCCAACGCACAATTAACCTCATTGATGGACTGGTGAATAACATCCTCCACAACGGGAGAAAGGTGCACGCATGAACCTTACAGAAGCCATGCGAATCGCATGGGATGCAATACTCAAAAACAAGATCCGCTCGGTGTTGACCATGCTGGGCATCATCATCGGCGTGGCAGCGGTCATCATCATGGTCGCGATCAGCGCAGGGACGGAAGCCACCATTCAGGAACAGATCACCGGCCTCGGCTCGAACCTGATCTTCGTGCAAAGTAGTTTTGTGCGGCTCGGTCCGGGCGCAGGCGGCGGAGGTGGAGGCGCAAGCGGCGGACTCGTCTTCGATGATGCGACAGCCATCGAAGAGCAAATCAACGGAGTGGCAGCCGTTGTCGTCGAGCAGAACGCGTCACAGACGGTGAAATCTGCAAGCGCCGAACTCGATGAAGTGTCCATTGTTGGCACCACACCCGGCTTTCTTTCCGTCCGTGATATGGAAATTGCTGACGGGCGATACTTCAACGATGTGGACGTGGAACGAAAACAGAAGGTAGCCGTGCTTGGCAGTACCCTTGCACAGGAACTTTTTGGCGACTCAGACCCCATCGGTCAATACGTGACCGTTGACTCGACCAAACTGGTCGTCATCGGCGTGTTGAAGGAAAAGGGTTCTATCGGCGGCACAGACTTCGATGCACGACTCTATACTCCCATCACGGTTGTCTTTCAAAAGTTTACGCCATCACAGTTCGCCCGCATCCTCGGTGACCGCGTCTTTATGATCACAGTGGAAGTGGACCCCGAAGCTGACATTGACAGTGTCATTACGCAGGTCAACCTGCTCCTGGTCAAACGCCACGAAGTCACACTCGACACTGCTGACTTTTCCGTCACTACACAGGATGACATCATCGATACGCGCGAATCCACCACAGCCGCGTTCCGCAATCTGCTTGCGTGGGTCGCGGGTGTCTCGCTCATTGTCGGCGGGATCGGCATCATGAACATCATGCTGGTCAGCGTCACAGAGCGGACACGCGAGATCGGCATCCGCCAGTCGGTCGGCGCGACGCCGGATGATATCCGTCTCCAATTCCTGATCGAGGCGTTGATGCTCAGCATTGTAGGTGGATTGATCGGCATTGTCGTCGGCATCGGCGGCTCGTATTTGTTTGGCACATTCAGCGACATGCGGACTGTTGTATCTGTCAATTCGATTCTGCTTGCATTCGGTTCCGCCGCCGCAATTGGCGCGTTCTTCGGTTTCTACCCCGCCAACCAAGCCGCGCAACTTGATCCGATTGAAGCACTTAGATACGAATAATTATTCTTTTGGTCGAGTAGCCTAATGGGCATATCGAGACCACCGGAAAAAATAATGGAGACACCATGAAAAATTTAACCATCTCAATCTTGACTATCCTTATTTTGACTTTGACCGCCTGTGGCGGCATGTCGAACACGCCTCAGGCTGACCTAGATCAACTGGACGATACTTACGAAAATGCACTTCCGGTTTCGACACAACTCTTGATTGGCACCTTCAAACTCGATGGAACAGACCTTGCGGTAACACCTGAACAGGCAAGCGAACTCATCCCGCTCTGGCAGGTGTTACAGAGCCTCTCCAGCAGCGACTCTACCGCGCAGGCAGAGATGGACGCGCTGGTTGATCAGATCCAGGAAACGATGACTCCCGAACAGGTTCAAGCCATTAAAGAGATGAATTTGACGCCGCAAGATATGTTCGCAACGTTACAGGAACAAGGTGTCGCCGGTCAGGATGGACAAAATTTCATTCGACCCGGATCAGAAAACGGCGAAGGCGGAGAGCTCCCTGCGCCACCCGCTGGAGAAGGTGGTCAATCCTTTGTTGGTCCAGGCGATGCAGGTGGACCTGGCGGAGGTGGAGGTCCCGGTGGGTTTGGTGGGCAGGAGCTCAGTCCCGATCAGATTGCCACGGCGCAAGCCCTGCGCGAAGAAAACGGAGGCGGTTTGCAGTTCATCAGTGCTCCCGTTCCACTCATTGAAGCGCTAATCCAGTTCCTGCAGGAAAAGGCTGGTTCATAAATCCTAAAGTAGTAGCGACTTCAGTTGTTCATCTACAACGACTTGAGTTGCCACTACGAAGGAATTGCTGATATTGGTATACTGAAAAGCAAGGACAGATAATGGCAAAAACGATCATGGTCGTGGACGATGAAAAACGGTTGGTCTCTCTCGTGGAGAGTTATCTCACACAGGAGGGTTATCGCGTTGTATCTGCCTATAATGGCAAGGAAGCGCTCACCGTGGCACGCCGCGAAAAACCCGATCTCATCGTCCTCGATGTGATGATGCCCGAAATGGATGGCTACGAATTCATGCGCAAATACCGCGTTGACAGCAACACGCCGATCATTCTACTTACGGCGCGCGTGGATGATGAAGAAAAAGTGATCGGGCTCGAAGTAGGCGCAGATGATTACATGACCAAACCCTTCCGCCCCCGCGAACTGGTGGCACGCGTCCGTGCTGTGTTGCGCAGGGTTGGCGAAAAAGAACCTGCCGCCAAAGTGTTGAAAGCCGCCGATGTCGTGCTCGACCGTGACAGCCGCACGGTAAAAGTCGCCGACCAATTCGTGGACCTCACCCCCTCCGAGTTCGATATCCTCACCGCATTGATGTCATCACCTGGACGAGTTTATTCACGCCTCGATCTTTTGGATATCATTCAAGGTGTGCGTTACGAAGGTTATGAACGCACCATTGATACACACATCAAGAATCTGCGCGGCAAGATCGAATCCGATCCGCGTTCCCCAAAATATATTGAAACCGTATACGGTATTGGTTATCGCTTCAAGAGAGAATAAAGATGCGTTCCATTTCCACGAAATTAATTCTCGCCTTCCTCAGTATTGGCATCATCAGCGTAGCCATCATCTTCATCACGGCGCGTTGGAACACACGGGCGGAGTTCATTAGTTTCTTATCCGATCAAAACCAAACCGATATCATCACTGAACTTTCAGATTATCACTTTGCACACGGCTCGTGGGTCGGTGTGGAAGTCATCTCCGTGCAACGACAGCCTGGCTTTGACCCCGAGCACAACAATCGCAGACCCTTCCAACCTTTCACGCTCGCAGATGAAAACGGGGTTGTGATCATTTCCGCTGGAAAATACAAACCTGGCGACGAACTTTCCAAAGCTGATCTTGAGCTCGGCACTGTGATCATTGAAGATGATAAAGAAATTGGCATCTATGTTCCGTCACGCATGCCATTCGAAGGACAACCGCGCGAACTGGAATTCATCGAACGCACCAGCCTCACTTTGCTGTATGGCGCACTGATCGGTTCCGTGATCGCGCTGCTGTTGGGCATCTTCCTATCGCGCACCCTCACCCGCCCCATCCGCGAACTCACACAGGCAACGCATGCAGTGTCTGAAGGCGATCTTTCGCAACAAGTGACTGTGCATTCCAATGATGAACTGGGCGAACTCGCCAGTGCCTTCAACAAGATGAGCACCGAGCTTTTGCGCTCGGTCAACACCCGCAAACAAATGACCGCCGATATCGCGCATGAACTCCGCACACCGTTGAGTCTGATCCTTGGTCATGCCGAAGCGGTCCACGATGGCGTGCTCCCACCCACTCGCGAAAACTTCGAGATCATTCGCGAAGAAGCCACGCGCCTTGAACACCTCGTCAACGATCTGCGCACGCTTTCACTTGCCGATGCCGGTGAGTTGAGTATTAATCTTCAAATTATCGAGCCCGAGCGACTAATCAATGAAGTGGCAGCACTCTATCAATATCAAGCGCAAAAGAAAAATATTTCACTGGATGTGGATATCGCCCCGGCTCTTCCTACCATTGAAGTTGATCCTGGACGAATGACTCAAGTCCTCACGAATATCTTGGATAATGCCACGCGCCACACTCCCACAGGTGGACGCATCATCTTGAGCGCGAAACAAATAGACGATCAAGTTGAACTTTCCATTCAAGACAACGGACCCGGTCTCAAACCAGAAGACCTTGAACGCATCTTCGAACGCTTCTATCGCGCCGATGCATCCCGTCAACGCGAAGATGGAGGCTCGGGCTTGGGGCTGGCTATCGCCAAGTCGATTGTTCAGGCGCACAATGGGCAGCTCTCAGCTGAGAGCGAAGCGGGAAATGGGTTGAAAATCAAGATCCTATTGCCAGTAAAGCTTCAGTAAAAGAAATCATCCAAAACAAAAACAGCGGAAGCATCTTTTGAGATACTTCCGCTGTTTGTTTACTCTTACACGCTAGTTGAAGTGGACGTCTGCAAGCGCTTACGTTTGATCAAATTTTTGGGCACCACGAGAATCGTTACCAGGATCGCTATGATCCCCACATTCTTGATCAACCCGAACATCAAGCCGCCACCATCGCCCTCACGTCGTTCCCGTCCTTCAAATTCACCACCGGAAAACTCAGGTCTTTCACCAGGCTCAAACTGACCATTCGCAGGAAAAGGTCGTTCGCGGTTTTCGAATTGCGGCAAGTCAGTTGACGATGACCCGCTGGCGTTAACGGCGAAATACGTAATCCCCATGGCAACTGCGAACACAACCAGAATGACCAAAATCTTTCCGAGAGTCTTCATGCGGTCACATCCTTTCGCTTGCGTGAGGAAAATAAGCGCCCAAGCGGCTGGAAGATATAGCGCTTGAACACATCCACGATCCAACCCCAATGCAGCGCAGTGTGTAAACCAAGCAATAACAGAAATAAGTTCGCTGAAAGATCATGCAGGGAACGCCAGGCAAAATTCTGCGGCAGGCTGATACCAAGGGACGGTATCACCTGTTCAGAGATCAGAAAACCCGAAAGCATTAGGACCACCACATCAAAGAACATTGCCCAATTGAGAATGTAATTGATACGCGACTGGCTGTTCATTTTGCCAACGATACGGCGTGAAGTTTGCACGATCCAATCCCAGCTCAACAACAGATGTACAATGATCGCCGCGAACGCTGCGGTAGACAGCCATTCATGGATCGCGATCCCGCTCGTGTGAGGGTCCATGGCGATCAGGAATGCGATAAAAATGGCAATATCGATCACCAGTTTTGTTTTGGTTTGATTTTTTGTTTTCGTTATCGTTTCAGTCATTTTGTCTCCTTGATGTTTGGGATTTTAGCGATAAGGGCAATATCATTGGTGATGAAAGTGCGAACGAATTATGAAGATACTGTAAAGATGGTGCCTAATTCTCATAAAGCAAATCTTTATACTTTCCACACAATTTCCACACTGGGATTTTATATAAACATGCTAAAGTTGATTGAAACGAAAGGAAATTAACCATGAAAAAAGTACTTCTTACACTTCTTGGCATCATATTGGTAGCAGGTGTATTGGCGGGCGCAGGCTTTGCCGGTTACCGCATCGGATATAACCACGGCGCACTGGCGTCTGCAGATGGGACGGTTCAACTTACACCTATGGGCAGAGGTTTTGGTCTGCAAGACATGCCCATGCATAATTTCAATCAAGGCTTTGGTGAGCGCAGATTCAACCAGAGAATTGGTCTTGGTGATTTTGGCATGCTGGGTCGCGGAGGCGGTATGCGTTTCAATTTCTTCTCCCCATTCCATTTCATTATCCGCCTTGCGATCTTTGGCATTATTATCTGGCTCGCTTATAAGTTAATCAAAGGCAGCGGCTGGAAGTTAGCCCTCACTCATCAGGCTGTTGAAAGTCCCAAAGCAGAACCTGCCCCGACCGAAAAGACCGAATAAATTTTGAGGTAATAATCAGTCTACACCCTTCGTCAGAAGGTTAGTAAACAAATAAGACCCTGGAGAACCCAGGGTCTTATAATAACTAGAGGAGAGAAGTCATGGATTTTTTCAATCGTTTGATCGTCGCACTCACAGAACTTCATCCCACCCATCCCATGATCGTGCATTTCCCGATCGCCCTCACCGGCGCGGCATTCCTGTTCATTTTGATTGCTCACTGGAAAAAGAATCCAGCACTTGAGCAAGCCGCATTTTTCAACATCGTCCTTGCCGCCATCAGCACGATCGTGGCAGGCATTACCGGTTATATTGATAATATCAACAACTATGTGGGCGAGGCGCCCAATGCCTCAACCAAAATCTTTCTAGCGATCACCCTATTCTTTCTAACGACCGGCATCAGCATCACCCGTTATCGCAACCCGGAAATTTTCACAAAAGGCAACCGCACTTTATACATCATAGCGTATGGGCTAAGTTTCTTCATTGCCATCGTGCTCGCATTCCTGGGCGGCGTCATCTTGTATGGTTTCTAGAGAAATATAAAACGAATTTATTTATCTTTATCCTGCTCATCGGACTTCTCACTGCCTGCGGATCACCAGCGATAGAGATCCCCGCCTCCCTGCCAACCGAGGAACCTGCCACGCCAACCCAAGCCTTTACTGACACCCCAGCCCCCACCAATACAGTTGCTCCAACCAACACAACTGTTCCTGCTGATACGGCTATTCCCGCTACGCAGGGGGCAATTCAAAGTGCGACAGTAAGTTTTGCTACTGATATTCAACCACTCCTCAAAAACCGCTGCGGAAATTGTCATGGCGGCAATAAGACCGAAGAAGGTTTGAATTTATTATCGTATGAAGCTATCCTCAAAGGCTCAGATAATGGGCCCGTCGTCAATGTTGGTGCTGCCGATGACAGTTTATTGGTTGAAATGGTTGCCACCCTGGAAATGCCCAAACGCGGACCCAAATTAACCCCGCCGCAGGTTCAACTTATCATCGATTGGGTCAATCAGGGTGCGCTCAATAACTAAGACAAAAATATCGTCATGAAAAGTAGTACTCAAAAGAATGAGCCCTGCTGTGAATTCTGGTATAATCCCCGTCGCTCAATTACTGGAGAGGTCGCATAGTCCGGCTTAGTGCGCACGCTTGGAAAGCGTGTAACCCACAAGGTTCGCGGGTTCAAATCCCGCCCTCTCCGCTGAAAAACACCCTGATATATAGGGTGTTTTTGTTTAACAACTTATATCTGTTTTGATTTGCTCCGGGTCAGATAACCTAATCCACTTTGACCATCCATGATCATTTCCAAATGATAACCAGAACGTTCCGTTGGAATATGGATAACTTTGATACAGTGGCTGGCTTTGGTTTGCTCGGAAACAAATTTTGGCATCTGGTTTTCAGACTGCTTGATGAAATCCAAATTTAGATGATCTCCCGGTTCATCAGGGTAGACCGCCAGTGGGTAGATCTGTGATTCCACCAGATCCTGAAAGAAATGAGTTCCATAAGAAGGTTCCGCAGCAAAGCCGCTCTTGTTGCTGGCTACTTCCACGAGCGCGCGCGAATTGAAGATGTCCGCATACGTGACGGGCACCCCTTGCATGGAATCTGATGAGCCCCAGCGACCAGGTCCCACCAAAATAAATGGATGTCCTTCCAATGCACTGTTGAGCTGTCCGATACAACGGGCAACTTCCACGTGATCATCAAGGGAATTCAGATCGTAGTAGGATTGCGCATCGACATAGACGATATATTCGATCTGGCTCACACGTCCTTGCGGTACCATCCGTGTACAAAGCAAAATTTTGTCTGGGGTTGCCAGGTCCGTGGGCATGGACTGGGTCTCGCGGCTATCGTAGTTGAACTGGTTCTGAGGACGACACTGCAACAAGTGCAGGTTTAGTTTCGGTGTACCGCTCTCAGGAGTGAGTGAAACGGCAAATTCGATATCGACGGGTTGTTCATATTGCTGCTGGAGTCGGGACAGAACCGTTTTCAGCAACGGCACAAAACTTCCGCGCTGCAGGAGACCGTCAAAGGTCAGGATCAGTTGCGCCGGGTCGATGCTACGACTGATCGTTAGTGGTGGATGGACCGTCTCTCCATCATCTACTGAAACCAACCAGCGCAGAGGCTGATAATCTGACCCCAAGACTGACTCAACCGGCACGGTGGTCAGGATGTTTTTCTCAAGATCTAGTGCGTCAACAAAATGTTGCGAATAATATCGGATGGCTTTAGGCGTCACATCCGGGCGTAATTGTGGGTGGCTTAGATTGACCATACGAGGATAATCGCCGGCAATACGATCCACCGCACGGGTTCCCAACCCCATCACCAGCCGCATAAAACCATCTTCACGTTTGAAGCGCGGATTCCACACAATGGGACTGTAACTATAAGCCACACCAGCCAGCGCTGGGAAATAGTATTGGCGGTGGCGTTCGCCCTGCACCTCTTGCAGCAGGATCGCCATGCGTTCATCGTAATCTAGCAACCCCACACGGCGACGATACATGAGCGCATCCGGACCGAAGACACTGGCATAAATCTGGCGGATGGCCAGGGTCAGGTCACGCAGGTTTTCCTTAATGGTTCCCTGATTCGGGCAGAAAATGCTCATGTATTTCCCCGCAAACGACATGCCAAAATTATCTTCCAGTAGACTGGAAGAACGAACGATCAAAGGCGTCTTGCCTACCTCGCGCAGGATCTCACGCAATTGATGAGCAACTTCTTCGGGGAAGCGCGCATGGGCATACTGTTCCTGGATCTTTGGATAATCGGCGCGGATCTGCTCAGCTGTCTTATATTTTTGATTCAGGAATTCCAGATGATTGGTTGCCATGAAATCATAGAAAACATCCGCACCAATAAAGTACGAACTCGGCAGGGAAATTTGCTTGAATATCTCAGGTGCCGTGTTTTGCAGAATCTTATATGCCAACAGCAGACCGGCGGCTTTACCACCGATTTTTCCGGTGCCAATGCGGCGTTCGAGGATCATATTGAAATCTGCGGCAGTGAACCAGCGTCTGGCAATGTGGATAAAGGCTAATTGGTCACTGACCAGGCTTTTGAGCAGGACGACACGCAGTTCCTGTAGGTGATGATCCACAGCGGTGCGCTGTTCATCTGGCAAGGCTTCATACTTTTCAGCCTGTCTCAAGACCATTTCCAACGGTGCAAGTTCCGGGTTGAAGGGCAGGCTTTGATCAGGCGCGATGCTTCTGCCGTCAGCTTGAGGTGCCCGCAGTTCGTCCAGAATATGACGGAGGATTTCAACCGGCAGGTTATATGCGAAGTAGAAATCGGTCAGGGTTCTGCGCACCCGGCTCCAGCGGAGTTCCCATTGTTGGACATCCTCTTCCAGGAGTCCATTGAAAATACCCTCACGCTGCTGGGACAACACGGCTTTTTCCTTTACCTCCGCGTCGAAACGTTGAGGCGTGATAATGCCCCGGCGGAACAGTTCATCCCGCATCCGGCGGCGAATGTCCGATGCCAGCATGGGATACTGGGCGATCAGCAGATAGATCTCAAGGATCTTGGATGACTCAGGTGGAGTATGCGACATTACAGTGCCCTATTATGTCTCCCTATACTCGTACAAAAGGAGACACTATACTAAAAGATATTGCGATTATAGTGTATGCCCAACCACACAGGCGAAGTTTTTTTTATGCCAAAGGAATGATTTACATGAACAACATCGAAGGATTAGTGATCCTGTTAACCTATCTAGCTGTATCCGCATCTGCGGTCTCGGGCGCACTGGAAGCACGCAAGCATGAGATGGATATTGTCGGTGCGACCACTGTCGCGTTCGTCACTGCTTTCGGAGGTGGGTCTCTACGCGACCTTTTGCTGGGCAGGACTCCCATCTTCTGGCTGGTTGATCCGGGGTTAACTATCGTAACGTTCGCCATTGCGATCATCTCATTCTATTTGATCGACCATATGTCAGAGAAATTGCTTTTTATCCCCGATGCGCTTGGATTGGGATTCTTCAGTATCCTCGGCGCCACGTTCGCGCTGCAAATGGATCTTTCCCTATTGGTCGCATCGCTCATGGGAGTGGTCACTGGCGTATTTGGCGGGATCCTGCGCGACGTGTTATGCAACAAGATCCCAAGCATCTTTCGGCGTGACACAGAACTCTATGCCACCTGTTCTTTCATCGGGACTTGGGTCTTCATCCTGCTCATCGCCCTGCATGTGGACGCATCCATTGCTTCGTGGATCGGCACATTCACTGTCTTCGGGTTGCGAATTCTGGCAATCCGTTACCGACTGACACTCCCACTGCCGTAAATAAAAAGGCTGGTCTTTTAGAGAGCCAGCCTTTTGGTTAATCATGATGTAGTTCTTACGGTGTCGGTGTTACAGTGGCTTCATCAGCAACTGCCTGCCCGGCAAAAACCATCAATGCAACTGCGGGGCTATCGGCTGAATGACCAGCAGAGACCAACCCCTGGTTTAAGAGTACATCGTACAACACAGATTTATCCATAGCACCGCCACCCAGGATATCAGAACCTTTTGAGGCTGCATCTGTGCGACCCGACCCCATTGCGATGGCTGCATAGGTGGTGAGATCTAAACCAGCGCTGCGCTCGGAAAGGTCTGCATTGTGGCATGAAACACAACCAATTGCGCCTTTATACCAAAGACTATTCTCCACAAAGAGCGGTTGAACATCAGCGGCGTACGTACCTTCACACGAATCGCCGTTCACATCCGAAAAAGTAAAGGGCTCAGTTTCGGGAGACTCTGCAGAGATCCATGCGCCGATCAAATCGGTGGCATTCACTTCGCATTTGTTGAACTCAACCATGCCTTCGCCCATTTGAGCTTCTGAATGCGCAACAGGGATCAAGGTCGGGATGGGTGTACGCTCAATTTTCTGCGTGGCTTGACGACAGGTGAGTGTCATACCACAAGATGAAACATAAATAATGCTGAACCAAAAAGCCAGCACTACAAAGAACAAGATTATTGATCCATAGATCATTTTACGGACATCATTCATTTTTTCAGTCCCTCCCCTATTGCGCCAGCTTCAACGTACGCAGGAAATTCACCACATCCCATCTTTCAGAGACGGTGAGATTCTCATTGAGAGCAGGCATACGTCCATCTACGCCGTTTGAAATGGCAAGGAAGAATGAACCATCGCTCTTGGACTGCACAACCTCAGAAGTGAAGTTTGCAGGGCGATTCGCAAGGAAAGGTGTGATCGGACCGTTCCCTTCGCCTGTCGCGCTATGGCACATCTGGCAATGGATCGCGTATAGTTCCGCGCCACGTGTAAGCGATGCTTCATCCACGGTAGATGGATTTTCGGGTGCGCCCATGCCCGGAATAGAAACAGCTCCCTCGACCGGGATCGAGCGTTCGGGAGGTAGAAGCGGATTTTCCATCGGGCGGTAGGATGGCTGAATCTCCATAAAACTGATCCAGTCAATTTTGATGACGTCGAACAGGAATAATTCAAGCACTCCCAAAAGGACGCCAATTGTCAGGAAAACCCAGAAAAGTTGTTTCAGTAATCTCATAACTGTTGCGCCTCCACGGGTCTGATGGATTCAGCGCCCATCTTGCTTAACGCATCCATGAATTTTTTCTGTTCATCTTGCGCGCATTTGAAGAAAACACCGATCTTGCCATCACTAACTTCAGCGACATACTCAAGAGGACGATAGTTTGGAAAGTAACTATCGAGGAATACACCCAGGAATGTAGAGAGCAGCGCGAAAAGCATCGTCATTTCAAATACGATAATCAATCCCGGTGGTATCGGTGTAATGTACTGTCCACCGACGTGGACGCCATACAAGTTCGGTGTTCCAAAATTAAGAAAAACACCGAAGGCGAAACCAGCGATAGCGCCACCCAATGCCAGGCGCGAGACGTTCGTCCATGGGTGCGGACGCCCAAGCATTTTATGCGTCACAGGTACGCCCGAGATAACATTAATGCGATCGTCAGTGACGCCCAACTCGTGCAGTTTTTCGATGGCGTCTGCCGCGGGGTCAATGTCCTGGAAAAGGGCTAATAGAGTCGTATCAGACATGTTCTGCTCCATTTATTCAAACTCGCTGACAGTCGGCACCTGTGTTTTACCAACTTTGCGCAGGGTATGCACCATTTGCCCTTCCTGCACTTCCCAAACTGGAATCAGGGGAATGAGGCGGGAGGCGAGCATGTACAACCAAATGAACAACGCAAAGGTTCCGATGGTCAGAAAGACTTCAACACGCGGGAAATAAAGTTTCCAGGTGAAAGGCATGCGGTTGATCGTCAGCATGACCGGCACGATCAAGTAACGTTCGAAGTACATACCTACGTTAATGAGCGTGCCAATCAAAGCAAGTAACCACGGCGTGGTGCGTATTTTTTTATTCCAAAGCGTGAGAAAGGGAATTACGATATTAAACAAGATCAATAGGTAGAACATCCATGCCATCGGACCTTCTTCCAACCAATGCAAGAGGAGGTCGGTCCATTTATCGCCGCCGTACCACTGAACGATATAGTCGTTGAAGAAGAAGTAGGCATAGGCAAACGAAACGATCATCATCAGCTTACCGAGACCATCAAAATGTTCCTTGCGGATGAAATAATCCATGTGCTTCATGGTCGCGCGCATAATGACCAACACGACCGCCACGGCTCCCATACCGGAATGCAACGCACCGACAACGAAATAGGGACCGAATACAGACGATGACCAACCCGGGCGCATCGCCATGGCAAAGTCCCACGAAACAATGGTGTGCACCGAGAACATAACGGGGATGATGGCAAAAGCGAAGATGTTCATGGCGGTTGTCAGGTGACGCCATTCGCCTTCGGTTCCGCGGAAGCCCAACGCCAACACCTTGAAAAATGTTTTACGCCAACCCGTGGAACGATCACGCGCCATCGCCAGATCAGGGATGAGCGGCAGGAATAAATACATGGTACTACCCAGTACGTAGGTGGTGATGGCGAGCAAATCCCACATCAGCGGCGAATGGAAGTTGGGCCACAACAATCGTTCGTTCGGGACCGGGAGCATCCAATAGAAAAGCCAGACGCGACCCATGTGCATGAAGATACTGGCTCCAGCCTGGATCAGGCCAAAGGTAGTCATCAACTCTGCGGCACGTGTGAACGGACGTCTGAACTCAGCTTTGAACACACGCAAGATCGCTGAAATGAAGGTACCCGCATGGCTGATACCGATCCAAAACACGGTATTCACAAGGAAGACACCCCAATAGGATGGGCGCATAACGCCAGCTATATACAAACCTTCAGAGATCATGAAGCCCCAGGCATAAAAGAAGCAGACAGCTACGAGTACCGATAGAACTCCGAAAACTGCCCAAAACTTCCACGAGGTGGTGGTCATGGATTCCATCACCATATCATTCATCACACCACGCGGTAGCGGATCGTACATCAACTGCTCGCGCGGATCATGTTCTTCCTCGTGCGGCGTCTCGTGTGCTTTTTGGGCACCATATAGATGATTGGATGTAACAGCCATAACTAACCTTTCTCGAGATAAGTCACGCGCGGTAGAGTATTGAGTTCTTCGAGATGCTTCGTGCCACGAGAGACCTGACCTAATTGACTCACCAGGCTTTCCTCATGGTCCACTCTGCCAAATGTGATCGCGCTGGCAGGGCAGGCTTGCGCGCAAGCGGTTGTAAATTCACCATCTTCCACTTCGCGCCCCTCGGATTTTGCCTTGTCCTGCGCGCTGTGAATACGTTGGATACAGAACGTACATTTCTCCATCACGCCACGGCGGCGCACTGTCACATCGGGATTGAATTGGTTGTGAAGCGGGAAAACAAGCTGCCCGTTAACCAAATTCGCATGGAATGGTTGAATATGATAATCACGCCAATTGAAGGAACGCACTTGATACGGACAGTTGTTGGCACAATAGCGTGTACCGATGCAACGGTTGTATACCTGCAAATTGATGCTCTCTGCTTCGCTGTGCGGTGTGGCAAATACCGGGCAGACGGGTTCACAGGGCGCATGTCCACATTGCTGACACAACATCGGCTGAAAACCGCCATCCATTTTCACTTCAGGGTACTCACCCTCCCATAAACGTTCGATACGGATCCAGTGCTGGGTGCGTCCATAACCGGCATCTTCCTCGCCGACGAACGAAAGATTATTTTCCATCGCACACGCCGCGACACACGCCTGACAACCGGTGCACAGGTCACGATCAATGACCATGCCCCACTTGCCCTCCGCCGCCTCCGCGATCGCGCCTTTTGCGCCGACTCGATTAAGGTCAACCATTTGGTTACTCATACTTCGCTCCTCTAATGCTCTTCGCCCATTCCCTCACCATAGACGCCGATACGGCTTTCAAGGCGGGATAAGGCTTGTGTTTCGCCAGTCTTTTTCACTTCGACCTTCATACCTGCAAAAGCAAGATCGCCTGCTGCATTGAAATGCGCGCCCAAAACATCTGCAGGATTTGCGCCGCGCGGAGAAACCTTCCCGCCATTCACATATTGAGAGGTGGGAACTAACTCCATGAATTTCTCGCTTGTGCCCAGCGAAGTGGCGTATCTACCATACGCGGTATGACCCTGACCAAAGGGCATCGCGATCACGCCGGGATGAATGGCTGGATACAAATAAACAGCCGCTTTCACCACCCCAGCCTCACTCGTGATCTCAACAACATCATCGTTGGTCACGCCCAGTTCATGTGCAGTTTCGGGATTCATTTCAACCCACGTATTCCACATGACAGTCGTTGTTGGATCGGGCAATTCCTGCAACCAGGGTTTATTCGCGCCAGCTTCAGCCAAAGTCGGTGAAACGAACGGTAGGAAGAAGAACTCGCCTTCCCCTGCAAATTGAGCCGCTTCCACCTTCACGCTTTTGCTTAACACGCTCGAAGCAGAGGGTGTCGCAAGTTCAGCAGTCTTTTTCCACCAGCCACCGTGTTGTTGGAAGTAAGCGGAGAATGTATTGATCTCTGGCGCAACAAAAGAACCGTCTGTTTCGCCGATGAGGTTGGCAAGTTTGCTTTGAATGAATTCAACTTCATCCTTAAACGGCAGGGACTCTGCAGATTTACCGCCAGCCAACTGCGCGGCGGCGATCAACACATCGGCAGTGCCACGGGCGTTGTATAGTAATTCATTTGTGTTTGGATCGTACACACCTGAAACTGCCGGCTGTAAACCAGAAAGCACAGATTGGGTTGTACCCGTCGCTACACGTTGATAGCCCCAAGATTCAAGTCCGTGATGATCCGGGAAGATGTAATCAGATGCGATAGCCGTTTCATCGGGGAAGGTCGCAAATGAGATCACTTGCGAAACAGACTCAAGGGCTTCTGCAAAACCAAATGACTTGGGCAGCTCAAAGATCGGGTTGACCCCGTGAATGAATAAAACTTTGATGCCGCCACTCTTCATCTTCGCGATGAACTCGGTCATTTCCTGCGCACTGGTGGGACGATGGTAGGCATCTTCATTGGGTGAAAGCGGAGACACAAAGACACCACCTGGTTTGCCAAAGTTATCGGCCAGCGCATTCAATGCCAAAACGGCTTCAGCAGTTGAAAGTCCATTGCTTTGACCAAGCGCTGCACCGCCAGGAATGGCAAGCGGAGTCTGTGCTTCAACAATCAACTGAGCGATATGCTCCAGTGTTTCCAACTTGACGCCGGAAGTTGAAGCAACTTCAAGCGGGTCAACCGAAGCAAACGCTTGCGGCATTGCGCCGCCCTTTGCTTCAGCCACGAGTCTGCCTATTGCAAGCGCGACCAGCCCCTCGGTCCCGGGGAGAAGCGGAATCCACTCGTCCGCTTTGGAAGCAGTTTGGGACATCCGTGCTTCAAAGTGGATGAAGTAGCCGCGTTGTTTGGGGTTACCGCGACGCATTTTTGCAAAGCCGCGGGTATAAGCAACAGGTGAAAGCCAAGTCTCGAGGAAGTTCGCACCGAACGACAGGACCACATCCGCATTGGCGAGATCAAAGAACGGCATGGCTGATTGACCAAGCAAATTCTCAGCCGCCTTGCTCAATGTGGCACGTGATTCGAACATGCTCAACGCGCCAAAGCGTACCGGGGCAGGCGCACCGATCGCGTTCGTTAGATCGGATGCAAGATCAAAAACATGATCTGAGCCAGTGCCCATCAAGAAAGCAATCTCGGAGGGGTTATTGCTCTTCAATGCCTCAGAGACAGTTTGAATTGCGGCGTCCCAATCTAATGGGCTCACACCTGAACCACGCCCCTGTTTTGTTGGACCTTCAATCCGATCAGGATTATACAAACCCTGCAAAGTGGCTTGACCGCGCGCGCATGTCTTGCCAAGGTTGACCGGGTTGCTCGGGTTGCCTTCCACTTTGATCGCACGTCCCTGCATGGTGCGGACGACAAGTCCGCAGCCCGCCGCGCACTCGCGGCACGTTGTGGCGTAATATGTACTCAAACCGTTGTAGGAATATTCAGGCATCTTCATATATGGTTCACGTTCAACATAACGTGAAGCCGGACCACAACCGGTCAATACCGCAGTGGTCGCCGCACCTACACTGGCAAGTTTTAGAAAATCACGCCGGGAAATTTTTTCGCTCATAGTCTATGCCTCTTTACCCGGATTAATAATGACAGGTTCCGCAATCGGTGAGTTTGATCAGCTTCTCTTCATCGTCACCGGCTTTTTGTTTATGACAGTTGAGGCACCAACCCATATTCATCACCTGGGGGTTCTCAGCAATGGTCACCTTGGTCATGTCACCATGACAGTCTTCACAGTTCACACCTGCGGCAATGTGAGGGCGATGCTTAAAATGTACAAAGTCTGGCACCTGCGCAACAGGTACCCATGGGATGGGTTCATTACGCTCAACAAACCCAACCAGTTTCACTGAGAGTTCAGGGAAATTGGGGTCTCTAGTTTTGGCAATTTGTTGGTGACAACCCCAACATTTATTCTGGGTTGGCAAACCAGGAGAAGGTCCACGTAGTGCCCCCGGATGGCAATATAAACATTGGATTCCGAACCCTACATGCAAATTGTGCGGGAACTGAATTGGTTGTTCGGGTGATTTTTGAGACTCAGAAATACCATACGCGGCAAGGCTGAACACAGCCAATGCCCCGATGAGGACCGCCACACGCCCCATCGGACTTATCACCCATTCAAAGAATTTCTTGATCATGCATGCTCCTATGACAAGTTTTATTCGTGAAATAACGCACGAAATTATACTAAATCAAGTCCGGTTTGTAAACTTTACTTCAAAATAACTGGCAACAAGCAAGCACGCGCAAAAGGTCGCCATTTTTTTTCTTTCAATTACTTTGTAAAAAATGCTATGGAACAAATACCTGGAGTTAATCATGCGTTACTACACATAAAAACTCGTCCCAATCACACTGCTGTAAAAATTAGGACGAGTCAACACAACGAATCAACAATAATTCTCGGGCTCCCGTTGGTACACTTCAAGGATAAATCCTATCCATGTGGGCGGGATTATACTGCAAAAGAAGAGTCAAGTACATACGCGTACACAGTACGCATGTTATACTTTGAACACCGTATGAAAAGATCTGTCCACCCTTCAATCATCCTGATCGTTAGTGTATTTCTAGTGCTGTTTAGTGTTGCATTCAGCCGATCCATCTCAGCCCAATCTGCTACATTTACTGGAAACACTGGCGCAGCTTTGTTCTTTCAAACAACCGCCACGCCCGAATCACAGGAAGATCGCTCAGAGATCGGCTCCACAGATGGCATTACCTTGATGAGCTTCGCGATCGTTGCGATCATCATCATCCCCATTCTCCTACAAAAGAAGCATTGGTCACAAAACTGATCAGGCTGTCTTCCAGCGCCTTGCCTTTTCAATTCGTTCACCCAGCGGGGGATGTGAATAGAACATGAATACCACCCAACTTTCAGGATCGACTTCTCCCAGGTTTTGATTTGCCAACCGCGTAAAAGCGGACGCGAACGCTTCATGCTTACCGGTAGCCTGCAACGCGTAATCGTCAGCCATATTCTCCCTCCAGCGCGAGATGGCATTGTTCAAGGGCATGGTGAAGAAATCATAAATCCCAAAGATCAGACCTAGTGCAGGCAACGCAGCCACATCCGCAGGGGATGTAAAGGCAAACGTGCCGATCGCCCAGTTCAGCCCTAATGACGCGAGATACAACCCAAGCGTCGTACTCAGAATCCCAAACGTGACCAGCACCGGAATATCGCGATGGACATGATGTCCTAACTCATGCGCCAGCACAGTTTCGATCTCGTCCGTTGAAAATTCGTTGATCAACGTATCGCCCAACACGATGCGACGCGTATTACCAATTCCGGTTAATGCCGCATTCGCAGATTTCGTCCGCTTGGACATATCAAACTTAAACACGCCACGGACTTTCGTTTTGGCGCGCTCGGCAAGTTTCAGCAAACGATCAGCCAGCTCTTTATGTTCATCCCCAAGTGGGACATATTTATTGAACAACGGCATGATGAGGATCGGCGCAAGGTTAATGAGCAAAACATTGAAGACCAAGAGTCCGCCTGCCGCCCACAGCCACCAAAGATCGCCAGTCGCGCGCAGGGCAAGATAAAGCAATTCGAGCAGGATCAAGCCAAGGGGTGCCCCGAGCGCCAGTCCTTTGAGTTGGTCAGTGATCCAATCTTTGAGCGTCTGATTCGATTGACCAAAACGATGCGGCAGAACAAATCCGCTGTAATAACCAAGCGGCAGATTCAGCAAGAAATAAATGCCGCCGAACACGGCGACAAATAACGGGACAAGCAACCACTCGTTGGTTGTTATGTTTGATAATGCCGTACGTAATGAAATTGCCCAACCATGAAGTATCCATGCCAGAAAATAAAGCGTGCTGAAGATCGTATCCACCACCCACAAGCGACGACGGATGCGCGCATATGCTTTGGCTTGCTTTTGCTTTTCAGGATCGAGCACGGTCATTTTGCCATCTCCGCCGCAAGCAACGCAATAACATCTTCAGATTTCATCACCTTGCCATACGAACCCAACGCCGCCAAAAACGCCTTGTGGACATGCTCCGCAGGAATCGTTGTCTCGCCATATTTCAGATCACGCGTGGTGCAGGCATCTTCAGCTACGATCACTTGAAACCCAAGATCTCCCGCAGCGCGCGCAGTCGCATCCACACACATATGCGTCATCATGCCGCAAATAACAACGCGCTCCACACCCCACTCTTTCAACATCTCAAGCAGGTTCGTTTCGCGGAATGAATTTGGGTAATGCTTGTACACAATCGGCTCATGCTCAAAGTGCGCCACTGAATCGTGGATATCTGAACCACTGTCGCCTTTTACAAAAAAAGCCGCATCTGGTTTTAATGAAATATGCTGAATGTGGATATGTTGTCCGCCATGCTCGCGAAAACACTGCAACAACATATACGCATTCTTCGCGGCGTCCAACGGATTCACCAACGGATACTTGCCACCTTCGAAATAATCTTTTTGTATATCAATGACCAGCAAAGCTGTTTTCATGTTTTTCTCCAAATTGGGGTTGCCAAGATTTCCAAAGTATAGTCCAAAATCAGGTTCAACAGCACGGGTACTGTATTATTAAAGACACTAGAATACCACCTCTTCACTACCTAGAATAATACTATGAACGCAAAACCCAGATCATGTACATACCGAATATTGATAGGGCTAGGTATTGTGCTTGGATTATGTCTGTTCCTATCCATCATCTCAACGATCAGCAACCGAAATCTGCCAAACGAAGATGCTTCTGATCATTTGAGCACGATAGACAAAGCACGACTGTTGGAAGCTTTGCACCTTAAAACGACACTTGGCAACCAGGTGTGGCAAGGTTGGGGGGATATGGATACTCCGGTCATTGTATGGAACCGGTCTTATGAGTTCCTGGTCAATTACAAAGGCAAAGCACCCTCTGGTTGGTCAATAACAGATGACAAGATGAGCGGACAGCCCTACTTTCGCCGGGTCGCAAACGAGCCACAGAATTTTGCGGTTCGGGTAGGTGACCAATGGTCAGCGAGTATCGCAACCAAACAGACCACCGATGTTTTTTTGATCAATGCATTTCAAGATACTTTTCCCAGCCCAATCAAACAGATATTCCCCTATCGCTTTCTGATTCAACCGAGCGAAACGCAAATAGGCGGATTACTACATGAAACCTTCCATGTTTATCAATACCAGATGGCTGCAACCCTTATGACAAAGGCAGAATCGATTCACAAACTGGGAGAGCAGTACGAGACAACCTCCGAAATATTCAGAACCGAATGGAAAGAAGAAAGTGCATTATTGGCAGATGCGCTGGAAGCAAAAACACAGGCAGAGAAAGTCGATCGCGTGCGTGAATTCCTGGCAGTGCGGGATGCCCGCCGAAAAGTCAATCAACTCAGTCCTGAATTGATTGACTATGAGCGCTGGCTTGAATGGGAGGAAGGGACAGCGAAATATATCGAAGTAGCTATTTTGAAACAAGCCAGCGAATCAACAGAGTACCAACCAATTCCTGAAATGAAGACTGACCCAGATTTCAAAAGTTATCAAGAATTTGACAGGCGCTGGACACAGGAAATATTCCAACTCCGCTATCAGACCAGCCCAGGAGAATCGCAATTCTATATGACGGGTATGGCCCAAGCATTTTTACTTGGTGATTTAATGCCCGATTGGAAAGATAAATATTGGGAAGATAATGTTTTTTTGGAAGACTTACTTCGAATGGCAATTGATAAATAACTGATCAAAGATTCACTTCCTCCCAAAATCGGCGGGGTTCTCGCCCCAATGTTCGGTTTCCCATTTCAAGACCGCGTTATCATCTAAATCATTTTCAGCAAGCCAGTTCTCGGCACTGCGAATCATCGCGAAGATCAAGGCATTCTTACCGGTATGTTTTAGATTGGTTTTACAAATTCCCGTATACGCCCACGAAATTCCATTTTCAGAATCAGAATAAATCGGCAATTGTTTATTGTGTTTCACCAGCCACGTCAGCGCATGCACGATCGCGAGAAACTCCCCCACATTATTCGTCCCATCCGGGTATGGACCTGCGCGAAAAATCTCCCTGCCTGATTCCGTTTCCACGCCGCGATATTCCAATTTACCCGGCGAGCCATTACAAGCCGCATCCACACAAATAGACGGAATGATTGGCGGCGCATCAGACTCTTTCCACTTTCCAAGCGAAGCGGATTTCCCCTTATACGCCTCGTACTTGGACTTGTAAGCTGCTTCAGCTTCCTTGAGCGTACCGAACGCCTTATATTCAGCCGCGACAAAACCCTTCACTTGCTGCTCACATTCCGCCCAGGAGGTGAAGATACCCGGCTTGCGCCCTTTCCAAACGACGTAATATTTTTGCTTTGGCATAATGAAACACAAAGGGCGGAGCAATGCTCCGCCCCTACTTTATGATTCCGCCGAATCTTCCCAACCAGCTTCTTCCACAGCTATAAAGATATCCGTAGCCGAGATCATACCCACCAGCACACCAAAATCATCCGCGATTGGCAGGTGATGAAACTTATGTTCCTGCATCAGGCTCGAACATTCTTTCAACGTCCATTCGGGTCTGCCGGTGATGATCGGTCCCGACATAATATCGCGCACAAGGGTTTCCGCCGGGTTGCGTTCAGCCGCCACGATCTTATCGTTGATATCTGTGGTGGTCACAATGCCATAGGCTATGCTTTTTCCGCTCATATCCACCACCACACTGTGTATGTTGCGGCGGCGCATCAATGTCATGGCATAGGAAACACTCGTATCTGGGGCAACGACAACAACAGGGGTACTCATCCAATCACGAACTGTGTGGGGCATATTCTCCTCCGATAAAGTTGTATGGCGGGATATGATCTCCCGCCCCACTTATTATTTTACAACCAATTCAACTGAATCCATCGCAAATAAAGAACCGTCTGCCGCGCTGATATCCTGGATCTCAACCCGCACCGCCGAACCAGACAGAATATTTCCCAATTCAACGATCGCGTTAAAGGTGCCTGGTCCGCCCAACTCTGCGGCATTCACAGTGATGGAACCTACTGAGAGTTCAATACCGACCAGATCATAAATGCGATAGGTGAGATTATTTTCGAACGGCGCGATGGCAACACTGCCTTTAAATTGAACCGAGCTATATGCTTCCGTGTTATTCGTTGGCGTCTCAATCGTGATCGTGCGCGGTCTGCCGTCGGGTGTGAAGGTGGTGTAATCGGTCATATCCAGATGATTGGCTGTGACCAGGCGATAATGCCGTACTGTCCTCAACGTTGGGCAACAGAAGGGGTCCTCTGTGGCATGAATCACAACATCTAAAAAGATCTCGCCATTTTCAATCGAGAGCGCATTCAATGCCGGTCGGTCATCTACCATGGTGGATGTTTGAAAAACAAGTTCCCCATTCACATCAGCAAAAATCGCCAGAAAGGCGAACACGCCGGTGCCGCCATAATTTTCAGCGACCAGCGCGGCATATTCTTTCGCACTGTCGTTGTTCAAATCGCCAGCGGCAACAAAGTCTGTAACGGTCACGGAAACATAGTCCGCGCCGCCTGCGGTACCCTGCTCAAATTTTCCATCTGTTAATTGCACGATCCGAATCCCATCGGAGATGCCCAGTTGATATTGGGCATTGCGAATTCTGGTCACATAGTCAGGGACAGTAGTTGGCGCCGGGGTCGCTGAAGGCTCCGGAGTTAGAGTCGCTTCAGCAAGAGAAGCAGGCGTCGGGGAGGGCGAAGCGGAACTACATCCATATAGCAGGAGTGCAAATAAAATTAATCCGCGCTTCGTCTGCGCTACGCTCCGCTCAGCGAGGCTTAAGGGATAACGGGAAACCATGTCAAGCCTCCATCGCCGGTTCGATACAACGTACGATGATTTGTCGTTGGATCTACGGTGATGACCCAGCCTGTGAGCGTGTTAACGAAATCCATCATCGCGAAGGTATCACCAAAGACAACATCGGGCGGGATAATGCTCCACGTGCGCGCCGCATCATGCGTGACGTAAAACTGTGCGCCGTTATAAATAACCGCTTCATTGGCTGACAGAAAATCGGCTGTGCCGCCATTGGGAATTAAGGTGGGCGTGAACGACCAGGTGTTACCAGCATCATTGGAGGTGAACACTGCCAACTGACTTTGATCGGATGGGATACGCACAATGACAAAAGCATCTTGCGCTGTGACGAACTTAACCGGCTCAAAACCCACCTGCGTACTCTGTGCAACAGGCGGCAAAGCCAACGTGGTGACCTGCGCCCAGTTCGCGCCGCCGTCATCGGTCCGATATAAATAGACTGTGCCATCGGAATACGTGACACCGCTCACCCACGCAGTCTGCATGTTCAACGGGGTGAGTCCGCTTTTGATGCCGCCCAATGGAAGCGAATCGCCCGCACTTGGGCTGTTGGGATCATTGGTGTAAGTTTGTGTCCAGGTCGCGCCACCATCTGTGGTTTGAAAAACTGCAACGCCTTGTGATCCTGCACCAGCGCCGAGATCAGCAAGCGCCCAACCATGATTGTTATCAATGAAAGTCATATTCGCGCCGCTGAAAGGCGTGGTGACAAAAGTCCAGGTGAGCCCAGTATCGGAGGTGCGATAGAGCGTGCCCGCATTGGGATAGTTCGCTATATCGGGTACTTGAATCCAAACATGTTCATTGTCAAGTATGGATGTGCTGACACTGTAGCCAACTTCAGTGACAGCAGGCGGCGTGACGTTGTACCAAGTAATCCCACCATCATTCGTGCGGACGATCTGAGTCTCGGTAACACCCCAGCCATCTAATTCATTGAGGAAACGAATATTCACCAATGAGGGCGCGTCAACCAACGGCGCATCGATCGCGGCGGGCACGGGCGTATCTTGAATCGGGGAATGGGGAAGCTCAGTAACCACATCTGGGGCCGTCTCCTGCGTTGGAGGCGGTTCAGCGGGTTGATCGGCAGGCGGTGTAGCTACTGGCGCATTACAGGCGGTGATCATCAATAACAATCCCACCAGGGAAATCAGGGTTTTAAATTTTTTCACAACGACATCCTTTCCGAGTCTTATATGTTTAATTCTATCCGCAATTTATTACTTTATGATGAGTGTGGAAAGGATGGCTTCGAATTTCTCCAGCAATGCGGCGCGGTCAAATTCTTTGACACCCGATTCTGGTGAGTAGTTACCGATGTTCGTACTATGCATGAAAAGGGTTAATTCATAACAAGAACCTTGATATACGGTGCGGTAGTAGGTTTGTTCGTAGACGTTCCCGGCTCCCACACCAGCAGCTTCACTGCGCGTGAAAGTAACACCGTCGATATCGACTTCGCCGATGATGGTTTCTGGACCACCAAAAGAACCAGGCTGTGTGCAGTTTGCTACAGCACCTGGGTCGAACGAAGCGCCAAACAGGAAATAGGCTTCGCTCAGATTGGTCTTATCCAACGATTTCGTATCGATGAATTGAAGCGCCACCTCAGGGATCAATTTGGTCACGTACATGGCTGGGAACTGGACGGGGGCGAACTCATCAGTGTAGATGAAGAACACCGCCGAATCGATGCTCCGATACGGAAACGATTGGCTGGACGTCCCCGGCGGATCAATTGCAACACGCAGTATAAAGTCAGCTACATCTACATCCGGGGAAAGCGTTACGAAATAGTCCTGCGTGGCGGGCAAAACTCCACGCCAAAAATAACAACTATTATTTTCCTGTGTGGGGCACAAAACTCTGCCATCTGCGCCAACAATCTTCAGTGGAACAACCGTCCAACCGCTGTTTGGATCTACGCGCATCGAAACGGACATGATCTGTCCCTGTAAGGCGTTGACAGAGTAGGTTTTGCTTGCACCTGCAGTGAGGCTGTCCAGAATATCAACGTACGTGCCGTTGGGCGCGAACCGGATCGGATAGACTCCCGCACTTTCCTGCAACGAGGTTGGCGGTATGGCTGGAGTAAATGTAAGAGTCGGGAGTGAAGTCGGAGTGTCCGCTGGCAACGTCAACGCGGGAGAGGTGGCGGGTGGAACAGTTGAGGAAGGCGGTGGAGTGACAACATCCACTTGAAATGAACAAGCCGAAAGACTTATGACTAACATTAAAAGCAAAAACCTGTATCGCATCTGGGGCTCCTTGAGCCTATATAACGATACAGGTTGCATAAGTGTTCCAATAACTTGAAACTATCCGAGATATTCCAAAATCGTCGCTTCACCTTGACCGACACCGACGCAGAGAGTCGCGAGTCCGTATTTGACGTTGCCGCGATTCTTCATCTCATGCACCAATGTCGTCACGAGGCGTGCACCCGAACAGCCGAGCGGATGTCCGATGGCGATCGCGCCACCATTGACGTTGACGATCTCAGGATCAACACCCAAGTCTTCGACAACCGCCAAGGATTGAATCGCAAAGGCTTCGTTGAGTTCAACAAGTCCGATGTCTTTCATTTGTAAGCCTGCACGTTGTAAAGCTTTTTTCGTCGCAGGCACGGGACCTACGCCCATCACACGCGGCGGGACTCCAGCAGAAGCAGAGGCAACGATACGCGCCAGCGGTTTATAGCCAAGTTGTTTGGCTTTCTCCGCGCTCATGATTAATAACGCAGCCGCACCATCATTTAATCCAGATGAATTACCAGCTGTGACTGTTCCGCCTTCTTTGGCGAAGGCTGGTCTGAGTTTCGCCAGCGATTCCATCGTCGTATCGCGGCGCGGACGTTCATCGGTATCAATAATTTTCGGGTCGCCTTTTTTCTGGGGAATGGTAACGGGCATGATCTCTTGTTTGAATCTGCTTGAATCGATTGCGGCTATTGCACGTTGATGGCTTCGCACTGAAAAAGCATCCTGCATCTCGCGCGTAATGTGCGGACGTTCCTTCGCGATATTTTCAGCCGTCTCCCCCATTGAATCGGTTCCGTACATCTCTTTCATTTTGGGATTAGGATAACGCCAACCTAAAGCGGTGTCGTAGGCGGTCAAGTTTCCGAATGAATAGCCCGCTTCGGCTTTGGGTAATGAATACGGCGCACGGCTCATGGATTCGACTCCACCTGCGATGTACACATCTCCTTCACCAGCTTTGATCGCGCGCGCAGCTTGATTGATGGCGTTCAAGCCTGAAGCGCACAAGCGATTCACCGTCACACCTGCAACCTCCACAGGCAGACCAGCAAGCAATGCCGCCATACGCGCCACGTTGCGATTATCTTCCCCGGCTTGATTCGCACAGCCGAAGAAGACTTCTTCCACGAGGGCAGAGTCAAGCTGGTTGCGTCGAACAATTTCCTTGATAACCAGAGCAGCCATATCGTCGGGGCGAACCGAAGCGAGAATCCCGCCCAACGCACCGATCGGCGTGCGGATTGCGTCCACGATGACAACGTCAGTCATTTTATCCTCCGAAAAAATTCTTAATCCACTAATCTACGCCAACTACCGCGAATTTAATAGATTAGCGCAAATTCGTGAAGACACCTGCACTTGCGTGCTGGTGCAAGTGTTAGCGGACAAATTATACCTTTCAGAAGGGATGATATTTGTATCATATCAAGTATGACGCTTGGCACTACTCGTCCAAAGCCAATACAGGGATAATAAAGGTGCGGTAATCCCGCTAAATAATATCCGACTACTCAGATAAGGAGTGCCAATGCCTGCAAAAGGTTGGATCGAAGTCAGTGATACGTATTGCAAAGGCTGTGAACTTTGCTTGAGCGCCTGTCCACAAGAAGTGATGGAACTGGACATGACGCGACTTACCCCGAAGGGCTACCACCCCGCGCACACGTTCAAGGACGGCTGCACGGGGTGCGCTATCTGCGCACTGGTCTGCCCGGACGCAGCCATCACGGTTTATCGTGAAATTACCAAAGCAGTTCCCACAACGGTCGGGGCGTAGCACCATACTACGCCCTTACTTATTTAATTGGAGAAACGAATGACAAAAGAATTATGGAAAGGCAACGAAGCCATTGCTGAAGCCTCAGTACGCGCCGGGCTCGAAGCATACTTCGGTTACCCGATCACCCCGCAAACTGAAATCCTTGAATACCTCTCACGCCGCATGCCCGAACTCGGACGCACTTTCGTACAAGCCGAATCAGAACTTGGTGCGATTAACATGGTCTATGGCGCGGCATGCACCGGCGTACGTGTGATGTCCACCTCCTCAAGCCCGGGTGTGAGCCTGATGATGGAAGGTCTATCTTATATTGCCGGTACAGAAGTTCCGGCGGTGTTGGTCAACGTGATGCGCGGCGGACCTGGTCTCGGCAACATCGCGCCTGCGCAGGGCGACTACAACCAGGCAGTGCACGGCGGCGGACATGGCGACTATAAACCCATCGTGCTCGCGCCCGCCTCCGTTCAGGAAGCAATTGATCTCACGGTGCTTTCCTTCGATCTCGCTGAAAAATATCGGACGATCTGCATGCTCATTCTCGATGGTTGTGTTGGGCAGATGATGGAACCCGCACAGATGCCCGAGATGAAAACGATCCAGCGTGTGGATTGGGATTGGGCGACAAACGGCAAAATGGGCAAACGGAATCGCCGCATCCTTTCTTCCATTTACCTGGATCCGATCCAAGAAGAGCAGATGAACCTGAGGCTGTTAGCCCGCCAACAGATCATTCAACGTGATGAAGTGCGTTACAAGGAATATTTCCTCGATGATGCCGAGTTCGCCATCATCGGCTTTGGGACGGCGGGACGCGTGGCTTTATCCGCTGTGCGTCAGGCGCGTCAAAAAGGCATCAAGGTCGGGTTGTTGAGGCCGATCACTGTCAGCCCGTTTCCGTTTGATGCGATCGAGCAGCTTGCGGGTCGTGTGAGCGGGATCCTGGTCACAGAAATGAACTCCGGTCAAATGCTGGAGGACGTCCGCCTGGCAGTAAAGGGACGTGTGCCCGTCGAGTTCTATGGACGCATGGGCGGCGTGGTTCCGTTCACCGAAGAGATCCTGCATGAGATCGAACGGATGGCTTCGAGCAAGTTGAGTTTGGAAACAGATCCGCGTGATGCTTGGCTTGAACGCATGGCGCACGTGTAGAGGTGAATGATGGTTACAACTACTTCAAATAATTTAGTTTACGAACGACCTGAAGGTTTTACTGATACACCCACCCATTACTGCCCGGGCTGTACCCACGGCGTAGCGCATCGTTTGATCGCGGAAGTTTTGGAAGAGATGGATGTGCTCGATAAAACGATCGGTGTTGCTCCGGTTGGCTGTTCGGTGTTCGCTTACAACTATTTCGATACAGACTTCGTCGAGGCCCCGCATGGACGCGCGCCCGCGATGGCGACTGGTATCAAACGTGTGCTACCTGATCGGATTGTGTTCACCTATCAAGGCGATGGCGACCTAGCCTCGATTGGTATGGGCGAGATCGTGCATGCCGCCGCGCGTGGTGAGAACCTGACCGTGATCTTCCTTAACAATGCAAACTTCGGCATGACCGGCGGACAGATGGCGCCGACTACCTTACCTGGCATGAAGACGACCTCATCACCGCTGGGTCGTGACGTGGAGACGCAGGGCTTCCCCATTCGCATGTCAGAAATGCTTTCAACACTAGATGGCGTTGGCTATTGCGTGCGCAGATCATTACATGACCCGAAAAATATTCGACTGGCGAAGAAAGCCATCCGCACTGCGTTCGAAACGCAAGCACGCGGACTGGGCTTCTCGATGGTCGAATTACTTTCCACGTGTCCAACCAACTGGGGCATGACCCCGGTGGACTCATTGAAGTTCGTGGAACAACACATGGTGCCGTTCTATCCGCTGGGCGATTACAAGGTCGCGGCGGGTGTGGCGCAAATTAAAGTTTAATATGTCGTTGCGAGGGCAAAGCCCGAAGCAATCTCCACTAACCAACTAGCTTGAGATTGCTTCGTCGCTCACTATCGTTCGCTCCTCGCAAAGACATGGAGATTACTATGCAAAAAGAAATCATTATCGCAGGTTTTGGTGGACAAGGTGTTTTGTTCGGCGGACAAGTATTAGCGTATGCCGCCATGGACACCGGCAAGGACGTAACATGGATTCCCTCATACGGTCCCGAGATGCGCGGCGGTACAGCCAACTGTACGGTCGTGATTGCCGATGACGAGATCGGTTCGCCCCTGGTAAAGAATCCGCCGTTGGCGATCGCCTTGAATTTACCGTCTTTCGACAAGTACGAAGATGTCCTTGCACCGGGCGGGACGTTGGTCGTGAATCAATCCATGGTCGATCGCGGCGCAAAGCGGACAGATATCAATGTCATCTTGGTGCCATGCAACGAGATCGCCGAAGAACTTGGCGACAAGAAATTGATGAACATGGTCGCCATTGGCGCATTGTTGACAGCTTTGCCAGAAGTTACCTTGAAAGATATTGAGAAAGCCTTGGAAGGTCACTTGCCCGCGCGGCACAAACATCTCCTACCGAAGAACTATGAGGCGCTGAGGAGAGGTTTTGAAGCAGCACAGAAAGTGCTCGCATAATTCAGTAAATAGTAATCGGTAATTGGGACCCGTCTCGCGAGAGGCGGGTTTTTTTATTGTTGATTCGAGTCCAAAATTAGTGTATAGTATCAACATCACACTACATCTTCTTCGCAACTTGTATCCATATTTTACTGGTAAGGAGTAGAGAAAATGGCAAACAAGAAAATCAAGATTAATCGCGCTCCCGTATTAACATTGTGGGCAACGATCGTTGCAGAACGGCTCGGTTACAACAAAAACGAATCACTGACTTTCGGCAAAGCGGTGGCTGGACTCAACGCACAATCCAAAGGGCGGCGCTTGGGAATCTACGAAGAGAAAAAGGACGAAGACAAGGAAAAAGGGTCAAAGGAAGAAAAACAAGCAAAGCTGGAGTTCATTGAGCTATTAGGGCGAGGCGTTCCCGCGGTCAAAACACCGCAGGGATTGCGTGCCGCGATCACGGGAGAGGAGATCGATCCGCAGAGTGTGGAGAAATATCTGAAGCAGAAATTTGGGGATGATCTGGATGAGGCCCGCACAGCCATGGAAAAGTTGGCGAAGGCTTATACACCCAAGCAATTGGCATCCGAAGCATATGGTTTATACGAGAAGTTCCGCCCAAAGATACCCGAGGGGACGAAGGGTTGGGGCGCGAAAGGTGATTTGGATTTGGAGTTCATCCGTTCGCTGGCAAAATAAAGCGCTTCACAAAAAGCAAACGTCTGCATAAGATGTCAGCGTAGAAAAATGAATTTGAATAGCAACCAACAACCCGTCTCGCGTGAGGCGGGTCTTTTCTTGTGTAAAATAGGGACAATATCGGGCTGAGAGACAAACTTATAGAGATGTGGAGGCAATATGCATGAAATCACATTGCTCGTCAATATTGTGGTTGCGTTGGTGGTGGCGTTCATCGGCGGAGTGATCGCGCGCCGCATCGGTTTGCCCACAATCGTGGGATATTTGTTGGCGGGGATTGTCATTGGTCCATTCACACCTGGGTTCGTGGGCGATACAGAAACGATCAGTCAACTTGCTGAGTTGGGCGTTATCTTCCTAATGTTCGGTGTCGGTCTACATTTTTCATTGGATGATCTTTGGAAAGTACGCGCAGTCGCCATCCCCGGCTCACTGGGTCGCATGGCAATTACCATCCTGCTTGGTTTTGGGTTCAGCCGGTTATGGGGCTGGAGCACAATGTCTGGAATCGTGATCGGTCTGGCAATCTCCATCGCCAGTACAGTCGTGCTCTTGCGAAATTTGGCGGACAACGGCTTGTTGAACACACCACACGGCAAAGCCGCCATCGGCTGGGTGATCGTGGAAGATCTGGCGACTGTGTTGATCCTGGTCTTGATGCCGTCACTGGTCAATACCTCCAATGGATTCAATTGGGGACAGTTAGGATTGACTCTGCTGAAAGCCGCCGGGTTTGTGCTCGTGGCATTTTTTGCCGGAAAAAGACTCATCCCGTGGATTCTGTTGCGCATTGCACATACACGCTCGCGTGAATTGTTCATCCTGGCAGTGTTGGCGATCGCGCTTGGCATCGCCCTCAGCGCCGCAGAGCTCTTTGGGGTTTCACTGGCATTAGGCGCATTTGTCGCTGGAGTCGTCGTCAACGAATCACCGCTCAGCCATCAAGTCGGTGCAGATGTGTTGCCGTTTCAGGAAGCCTTTGCAGTGTTGTTCTTCGTTTCGATCGGGATGCTCGTCAATCCAAATTACATCTTCAACAACATCACAACCATCCTGGCATTTACGGCATTGATCGTGATCGGCAAAACACTTGTGACCGTGTTGATGGGATTTATGCTGCCCTGGCCCGCGCACACAACTTTGGTATTAGCCACAGTCTTAAGTCAGATCGGCGAATTCTCTTTCATCCTGGGACAAGAGGGCATGGCTCTTGGATTACTTGACCGTGACCAATACTCGCTGATCTTGACTGGCTCGCTTTTGTCCATCACTGTGAATCCGCTGCTCATCCGCCTCATTGCCCCAGCCGAAAAATGGTTGCAAAAACTACCGGCTGTATGGCGGCTGTTGGATCGTCACCGACCCATGCCGCTGCCAGTGGAAGAGTCGATTGCAGGTCACGTAGTCATTGTCGGCTATGGCAGAGTCGGGCGTCATATTATCAATTTGTTGGGGAAGATGAACATCCCGCATTTGGTCATCGATGCGGACGCGGAACGAATCGAGGAATTAAGCCGACGCGGGGTTCCCAATCTCTATGGCGACGCCGCCAACTCGGAAGTGCTCACCCACGCCGGGCTGGAACGCGCCCGCGCCATCGTGGTGGCGGGACCCGATGAATCATCCAGTGAGTTGGTTGTCGCCGCGGCGCGTGACCTTGCGCCTGCTCTGCCCATTATTGCCCGCGCCACTACCGAAGAGGGCATTGATCAACTGGCAAAACTCGGCGCACAGGATGTCATTCACCCCGAACTCGAAGGCGGATTGGAGATCGTGCGTCACACACTGTTGAAACTGGGATTCCCTGTGCCAGAGATCATCCGCTACATGGATGCGGTACGGCGCGACCATTACGATATGCAGATCAATACAGAAGAGGAACATCGCCTCCTGCATGATTTGATCAACGCCAGCGGCAGCATCGAAGTGACCTGGTTCACGCTGCAGGCGGACAACCCGCTGGTTGGCAGAACGATACATGATGCCAATCTCCGCGTGCGGACTGGCGCATCGGTCGTCGCCATCATGCGCAACCGCCAATTGATCGCCAATCCCAAATCGTTCACCGTGTTTGAAGCCGAAGACCGCATCGGTTTTATCGGTGACTCAGAACAGATCGCAGCCGTGGAACGCTTATTATCAGAAACCGAATCAGGCGATGCAGGTGTTGAATGGGAAACTTAACATCATACCAATTCAACGAACTCATACAAGCTTTCACTGAAAGTTGAAACTAAGGAGTAGTTTGTTTGGCGGGCTTTTGTTGATTCGGACTAAAATTTAGTGTATAGTAACAACACATCATAAACTCTATAAGCTAAACGGCTAAGATATTAGGAGTCTACAATGCCATCTGCTGAGTTCATCAATATTGTAATTGGTCTCATTGGAGGTATCCTTGGTTTTCTTATCAAGGACTATCTTGATCGGAGAAGAGAACTTGAAAGTCAACGTATTGTTGATAGAAGGGAACATTATAGAAACCTTCTATTGTGCCTTAAGAGTCTCAACGAAGGAAAACGCGAGCATATAGAATTACTAAGCTTTGAGTATGCTTTCCTCTGGCTTCACGCACCAGATTCTGTTATTCATTCTGCAAATAATCTAATAGGAAGATTGAATTCACGAGGTAAGCAACCAAAGGTCTTACAAGAAGTTGGCGAACTCGTTCTTGCAATGCGAAAAGATCTAGGCTTTCAAAAAACAAAACTAGCTAATGATGACTTCCATACTTTGAAGTAAATAAACTTATCTCCTCATCTCTTTCTTCACTAAGACAGGATTCTTCTTGTATGTAATTGGAAAATGGGCCCGTCTCGAAAACAGGCGGGCTTTATTTTATTAACTCCACCACCACCTGCAACCCACCCTCTTCCAAATTCTTCGCCCCAATCGTTCCGCCCTGCGCCTCAACAAGTTGCTTCGTGATCGCGAGTCCCAAGCCCGTTCCGCCGGAGAGGCGTGCGCGGGATTTTTCTTTGCGCCAGAAGCGGTCAAAGATAAAGGGCAAGTCCTCAGCGGGAAGCCCTTCGCCATTATCGTTGACGGTGATCCGCGCACCGTTAGCCATTTCATTCGCAGTGACCCACACTTTGCTACCCTCAGGGACATAACGAATCGCATTCCCAACCAGGTTGCTAATGATCTGTTCAAAGCGTTGCGGGTCAACGAACGCGGATAAGTTCCCATTCTTCTCACTGAATGAAAGCGAAATATTTTTCTCCTCCGCTTCAGCAGAGAACATTTCCAACACACGTTCGATCACATCGCCAATATTGACATCGCGTTTGTCAAAGGGCAGTTGACGGGTCTCGGCAAGCGTGAGCAAATGCAGATCATCCACCAGGCGTTGCAAAACGTACGTCTGCTCCAACGCCATCGAGACCTGCGAGCCATTTTCGGAGTAGATGCCATCGACGATGCCTTCGAGTCGTCCGCGGATGACGGAGAGCGGCGTGCGTAATTCATGCGCAACATCGGCAAGCATGTCGCGGCGTTCGCGGTCATTGCGTTCAAGTGCAGTCGCCATCTCGTTGAAACTTTCAGAGAGACTCCGCAAGTCCTGTGGTCCCTCCGTTGGGATGCGGGCATCCAGTTTGCCACTAGCCACTTCATTCGCAGCGTAGATCACATCTGCAAGCGGGTTGACGAATCGACGCATAAGCAATGTGGCTACGACAACGAGAAACAGCGCCAAAATGGCTGAAATGATTCCAATGGGAAAAATAATGGCACGCGCAAATCCGAAGCGTTGTGAGACGGAATAAGTTGTGATTACCAAATACCCCACCTGCTCGCCGTGCGCTGTGAGATCGAACACCACATCGTCTTCTTGAATATCGTAACTTGAACCAGCTATCGAAACAGGGTCAGGTCTTCGGTCAAGAATGATGCGGTGCTCGCTATCCAACAGCAAAGTGCTCATCGAGTCCAATTGGTCCATTGAATCAAAAACCGATTCGATGCCATCCCAATTCCCTTTTGCAAGATAATAACCCTCAAGTGTGCTGACTAACGGGAACGGTGCGGGAGTTGATGAAGAGGTTAGAAAATACCCGATGATGAGTGTGAAAAATAAAAAGGATAAGAACAGCACGATCACAAAGGCACGCAACAACAGAAACAACAAACGCTGGCGAATTTCACGAACGGATGATTGCATCTCAAGCCTCAAATTTATAACCCACGCCATGCACGGTGATGATCAACTCATCAGGCTCCAGCTTATGGCGCAGGTTGCGGATGTGCGAATCGATGGCGCGCTCGTAACTTTCAAACGCGACACCATGCGCAGCGTTCAACAATTGGTTGCGTGAAAAAATGCGACCAGGCTGACTCATCAACGTAGCCATGATCTCGAATTCAGTGGGAGTCAACGCGACCACACGCTTCCCGATCTGGATCTCGTACAAAGCTCTGTCCAAGGAAGCATTGCCCACTCTGATCACCTCAGCCACCGAGTCACCGCTGGCACGCCGCAACACAACTTTTATACGCGCTACTAACTCACGCGGGCTGAATGGCTTGGTCATGTAATCATCCGCGCCGAGTTCCAGTCCGATGAGTTTATCCGTCTCTTCGACGCGCGCCGTGAGCATGATGATGGGCACGTTGCTCTCACGGCGAATCGCGCGACAGAGATCAAGCCCGTCCATTTCGGGCATCATCAAATCGAGAACGATCAGGTCAGGCTTCTCGCGCCGCGCAGATGATAAACCCTGCAAGCCATCTTTTGCTGTGACCACATCATAGGAAGACGCCTTGAGATAGTCACGGCAAATTTCGAGGATCTCGGGTTCATCGTCCACGAGGAGGATTTTCTTAGGCATAATCACCTTTTTACCACGAAGGGTCACAAAGGTACACAAAGGAAATTCTTAATGGTTTTCCTTCGTGACCCTTTGTTGCCTTTGTAGTGACAAACTACTCGTATCGCAACGCAACCATTGGATGCAAGTTTGCCGCGCGGAAGGCGGGATAGATGCCAAAGAACACACCGATCAGCAAGGCGGAGAAGAATGCCAACAGAATTGAATCAACTGTGATTACGGCAGTGATCAGCCCGGTCAAAGTGAATACCGAAGCGATCCCAACTCCGAGCAAAATCCCAATAATGCCGCCCAGCAGACTTAACGTCATGGTCTCGATCAGGAATTGAGCGTGTATTTGATTTTTTGTGGCACCGACAGCTTTTCGCAAGCCGATCTCTTTCGTACGTTCCGTCACTGAGACCAGCATAATGTTCATGATGCCAATGCCGCCCACGAGCAATGAAATCCCTGCGATGGCGCCAAGAAATATGGTGAGGGTCTGGGTTACTGAACTCAAAGTATCTAGGATATCTGTTTGATTTTGCACATTGAAATCCAGGTCGGCTGTTGGCGCAAGTTTATGCGAGCGTCGCAGAATGTATTGAATCTGTGCCGAGACGGTGTCCATCAATACTGTAGTTGTCACCGAGACTGCAATACTGTTCACGATCTTTTTATCGTTGTGCATTGCCGTTGACCCATATAGCCTGATATAGCCTGTCTCCAGTGGAATGAATACCGCATCATCGTTTGAGCCAAACCCCGATGAACCTTCGGATTCCAACACGCCAACTACTTCAAACTTCAAGCCATTGATTGAAATGATCTTTCCAATGGGTATCAGGCTTCCAAACAGATCCGTCGCTGTTTGCGATCCCAATACAGCCACCCGTGCCTCAGCATTATTATCGCTATCCGTAATATAACGACCCGTAGCAACTTTATACGAATGCACCTCTTGATACTTTTCTGTTACACCGGTCACATTGACGCTGAAACTTTCCGCGCCATATTTCACCGTATAGTTGGATTGATAACTCGGTACAATGGCTGTCACATTCCCGACTAGTGCGCGTTCGAGCAACTCATAATCTGAATAGTAAATGTAACTTGACTGCCTGGATTGACCTCCACCTGCGAAGCCAGACTGCCGCCCCGGGGATACAGTCAACAAATTTGCGCCACTGCTTTGGATGTCACTTGTGATACTGGCAGTAGCACCCGTACCAATTGACAACAGCGCTACCACAGTCGCTACACCGATTACAATTCCCAATATCGTCAGCACCGATCTTAATTTATTGGCACGCAGCGCACGCAAGGCAATTTTAAAATTCTCTGAAAACAACATCGCAAACTCCTTTTAAATCACTTCTTCAGGACGCGGAGCGCCCGCCTTGATCGGGTGATGATTAACTTCATCTGAAACAATTTTTCCATCAGAGAGTTTAATGATCCGAGTGGTATGCCGTGCCACATACGCATCATGCGTCACCACAATCACAGTCTGTCCCTGATCCCGGTGCAGGCTTTGGAATAAATCCATGATCTCCACGCCGGTCTTACTGTCCAACGCGCCGGTCGGCTCATCGGCAAGCAAAATCGCCGGCTCGTTGACCAATGCGCGCGCAATCGCAACACGTTGCTGCTGTCCGCCGGAAAGTTCATTGGGCGCATGATCTTTACGGTCAGAAAGTCTGACGCGTTCCAACGCTTTCAAAGCGCGGTCATTTCGTTCCTTGCCAGACACACCTGCATACGTCAACGGTAACATCACATTTTCCAAAGCACTCGTGCGCGCCAGTAAATTGAACTGCTGGAATACAAAGCCGATCTTTTGCCCACGGATTTCTGCAAGTTGAGTCTCGTCCAGGTTTTCAACAGATACTCCATCCAAAATGTACCTGCCACTGCTTGGTACGTCGAGACATCCAATGATCGACATCAAAGTACTCTTGCCTGAGCCCGAGGGTCCCATGATCGCAATCATCTCGCCTTTTTTGATGGTGAAACTTGCGCCATCCAATGCACGCACCTCACTATCACCCATCTGAAATACTTTTGTCAGATTCTCCATCTGGATCATGGTTTAGTTCCCTCCGCCAAAGGGTCCCCGCGGTCCTTGATTCGTATTTGTAGTCTGACCTAATTGCAGTCGGTCACCTACCTTCAAATTACCGGTCACTGCAACCTGGTCGCCAACAATCGACCCGCCAACAATATCAACACGTTTCGGCAAACCATTACCTTGGATCACCCACACATACTCGCCGCTGGCATCGTTTTGGATCGCGGTGATCGGCACTGCCAGTGAAGCAGTTGCCTCTTTCACCTGAATGACCACATTGACAGTCGTGCCTAATGGCATGAACACCGTCTCGGTCACTTTATCCAGATCAATGCGGACGGTATATTTCACCAAACCGGAAACCACTTCACCAACAGGATTGATGGCAGTCACCGTGCCTGTGAGTGTGACTCCGGACAACGCATCCAACGTAGCCTCAACCTGATTGCCCAATTTGACCTTCGCAATATCTGACTCGTCAACCTGCGTCTCCACATACAGATGATCCATATCCGCAAGATTCACGGAGAGATCATCGGTATTCGCAACATCGCCCGCGCGCTGTTGCACAGACAATACTTTGCCATCGAACGGAGCGATGATATACAACGAGTTAACTGTCGCCTGCGCCGCATCTACATTGGCTTGCGCTGCAGCGATATCTTCCGCTGTCGGACCGTTCTTCAGACGATCCACTTCCCGCTGGGCATCCGCTTCCTGCGCCTGGGCAAGCGACAGCGCAGCGCGATACTGTGCGGCTTCGAGGTCATCAGGAGTGCCCAAATACCAGTCCAAAGTAGCTTGTTTTTCATCACGAGTTGCGCGGGCATTGATCAGGTTTAATTCCGCCTCCGCTTTGTGAGAATCACCGTCCAGCCGGTCTTTCAGGCTCTTGTACCTATCTTCCGCTCTGGATACATCTCTGTTTGCCAGAATAAGTTCGTTCTTAGCCTGCTTAAGCATGTCATCCGAGTAGCGCCGGTAATCCAATTTGGTGACATCTTTCTGAGCATCTTCAACCGCCTGTTTGGCATCTGCCAGATCCTGTTCGGCTTGTGCCAAAGCCAGGGTCGAATGTAAGACATCGTCCAAATTTTCCTGGGCAGTCACCAGGTCAGACTGCGCTGAAATAATGTTAGAACTGGCACTGGTGATCTGCAGACTCAGCAGCACATCGCCAGCCTTCACCAAATCCCCAGCCTTAACATTGATTTTCTCAACCACACCGCTCGTCTTCCAATTTAGGGCAGCGAACGGCTGCGCTTCCAACGACCCAGAGGCTTCGATCGTCTCCGTCACTGACAGGGACACAACCGTCCCCTCCACATTATTTGCAGTCCTTTTACTTGCGTTAGCTGATGAAAAAGTCCTGACTGCCAACAATGCGGCAATCACAACAATAACAACAATTCCCCAATTTCGAATGGTTTTATTTTTAAACATGGTTCTTTCTCCTTGATTATTTTCCTAAAGGATACCGGGCGATTGTGCAGAATTTGTGCAGAAAGGTCACAGGATTATGAAGGTTTTTATACGAAAGGTCGCATCATTTTTACAAAAAGTTTGGTAATGAATAGAAAAGCGATAGTACAATCATGGGATGAAATATGAAAAACTCCCCAATTTGACTCTCCCCAAGATCGGATTCGGCACCTGGAGCCTCGGCGGCGGCACTTCCCCCGACCCGAAACTTGATTCAGTTTCGATGACCGCGCTCCGCTCCGCGCTGGAGATCGGCTACACCCACTTCGACACCGCGGAATACTATGCCGCTGGCCATTGTGAGGAACTGGTAGGACGCGCCATCCGCGAGACGAACACTACGCGGGAGAGTCTCTTTATCACAACAAAAGTATCGCCCGAACATCTGACTTATGACGCTGTGCTCAGGTCCTGTGAAAACAGCCTGCGTCATTTGAAGATGGAGTACATTGACTTGTATCTCATCCATTGGCCCGGCACTGGCGTGAAATATGAAGAAGCTTTCCGCGCCTTGAACAAACTCGTCCGCGATGGCAAGGTCAGGCATCTGGGTGTGAGCAACTTCAAACTCAAGCTACTCAAACAATCACAGGAACTTTCCGAAACGCCGCTCATTACCAACCAGGTCCCATATAGCCTGCCAGATAAAACCTATGTGGAGAATGGCGTTCTCGAACATTGCCAGAAGAACGACATTTCTCTGACAGCCTACTCGCCCATCAAATTTCGAAGCATGAATACCAATAAGACTCTGGGAAAAATTTCCGAAGTACATTCCGTCACGCCTTATCAGATCGCACTGGCATGGCTGGTGATGCAACCCCGCATCATTACAATTCCGATGTCGTTCAACCCGCAACATATCAAAGAGAATTTCGATGCGGCCGATATAGAACTGACCGAAAAGGAAATGTCGCAACTCTCCAACGCCTGGAACTAACGGCAAGAAGCCTTTTTCAGCCTTTGTGTCCTTTGCAGTACATATATGCATTCCCAAATCCTCCCCGAAATCCAGATCATCGAAGAGACCGAAACCAAACTCGAGCCGCTCTATCGCGTCATCATCCACAACGACCCTGTCACGCCCATGGATTTTGTCGTGCATGTTTTGAAGAATTGCTTTTATCTTTCCAATTCCAAGGCAGCAGAGATCATGCTTGCAGCGCATATTTATGGAAATGCGTATGTGCAAACACTCGCCAAATCTGAGGCAGAGAAACGTATCAAAAAAGCGCACTTTGAAGCCAACAACGCGGGTTATCCGTTAAAATTTACACTGGAGCCTGAGTAACGCGACACATCGTTCCTGAATCGGAATTCATGTCGCCATTTGCGAGATAAATCTCGCGATACCTTCCCCATATGTCATCCCAACTCGACACCCTCGTTCAAATCAACCTCGACGATCTGGTTTCATCTTTCGGATGGGAACAGCAACCATTGCTTGCCTCCACATTGCGGCGGCTCTTTCTTCGGCCTGCCAAAAAATTCGCCCAACAAATGGTGGATTTCGATAACTCCGTAGGCAAGACCGGTCTCGCCGATGCTTCACGCCAGATCATGTGTCAGCGTTATGTGCATGATGTCCGCGTGCATGGACAAGAACGTGTACCCGCCAATGGACCTGCGCTTTTCCTCTCGAATCACCCTGGTATGGCAGATACCATCAGTCTCTTTGCTGCGATCAATCGACCCGATCTCAATATCATCGCATTACATCGCCCCTTCCTTGCATCACTTACCCATACCGCCAGGAACTTATTCTTCATCGAAGATGAACCCGCTAAACGTATGAATGCCATTCGACAGATCTCGGCCCATTTACGCGCAGGCGGTGCTGGGCTCACCTTCCCTGCTGGCGAGATTGAACCCGATCCAGATGTTTACTCCGGAGCATTGGATTCGTTAAATCAGTGGATCGACTCTGCCGGGGTCTTCATCCGTTTCGCGAAGGACACACAGATCGTTCCGGTTTTGGTAAGCGGCGTCATCTGGCAAAAGACCGCACATCACTGGCTGACGCGTCTCAAACGGACACGTTCTGAGCGTGAGAAATTCGCCGCGGCTTTGCAATTGCTCGCCATGGTCACACGCGATGCCCGCCCAACGACAGTCCATGTCCAATTCGCAAAGCCGATCACGCTCGCTGAGGTCGGTTCAACCGAGGCACAGGCTATTCACCAAGTTGTGCTCGAGCGCATGCGCGGTTTGATCCAGAATCCCATCAACGCTGAAGGAGTATCTGCTCTTTGAAAAAGAATTGGATTCAGCGCGCACTTATATTTATTATTCTCGCCAGCCTGCTCTATTTTGCCCTGCGCAACGCGCCACTGACTGAAATTCTCCAAACGCTCCAACAACTTCAATTCTGGCAAGTCTTAACTTTGCTCCTGATCAATGCACTCATTTACGCCCTCATCACCTTGCGCTGGTGGATCATTGTCCGTGCGGAAAGCAGAAGCCTGCCCTATTTCCCATTGCTGGCTGTGAGGCTGGCAGTGTTCGGGGTCAGTTACTTTACGCTAGGTCCGCAAGTAGGCGGCGAGCCGTTACAGGTTTTATACTTACAACGCAAGTATGGCATCACCTACACACGCGCCACCGCCTCCGTCTTGATGGACAAACTGCTCGAGTTTCTCGCAAACTTTTTTCTGCTGGCAGTCGGGTTGACGTCCGTGCTTCAGGCAGGGATTATTTCCACAAACGGGAGCAACTCCCTCATGAGTCTGAGCGGGCTTGTCATCTTGTGTGTGTGGCCCCCCATTCATATCATCCTGATGATGCGCGGCATCTATCCTGTGTCCATCGTTTTGCGAAAAATATCCAACAACAAATTTGCACGCTTTGTCTTTGCATCCGAACGCATGGCAGGCACATTCTGCCGCAGGCATTTAGCTTCGTTGTTATCTGCCACTGCAGTTTCAATTCTCGCGGCAATTGGCATGGTGAGTGAATTTTTCTTCATCACAAGATTTTTGCAGATAGAGCTTTCATTCTCACAAACCATCGCGGCATGGACGGCGGGCTGGCTCGCGTTTCTCGTGCCTCTGCCCGGCGGTTTGGGCGCACTCGAAGCCAGCCAAGTATTTGCGCTGGGCGCGTTCGGCATCTCGGCGGCATCTGCGATCAGCGTCACATTTCTGATTCGCGGGCGTGATCTTTTGATCGGCGGACTTGGACTATTTTTTGCGGGGCGCGGGATTGGCAAGTAATTATTAAGGCTGTCGTCTCATCTAATAATTGCAAAACCATTTGCCAAAGGAGTTGACCATGAAATTGAACGGTAAACATTATGGGATCATTCTCAGTAGCCTCGCCACCGCGTTCCTGCATATCACGTTATATCCGGATATTATGTTCACATTGAACGGCCTCGGCTACCTTGGTTTGCTCGGCGCCTATTTTCTGCCCATATCTTTCTTTCAACAAAAACATAAATTGGTCTGGTGGGCCATGATTGGCTACACTGCGCTCACCATTGTCTTGTGGGTCGTGATAGGCGATAAAACCTTTGTAGCTGGCACATCGAGCGCGACTGGATATTACGCAAAAGCTGCCGAAGTGATTCTGCTGGCATGCCTTTGGGCTGATAAGAAATCCTAACGCCTTGATGTACAATGGGGGTTGTGAATCGCAAAACGCTTCATTTCACCGCGCCGCGTCAGGTAGAACTCCGCGAGGAGTCTTTGCCTGCCCTCGGCGCGGATGATGTTCTGGTGGAGACGATCTGCTCCGCCATCAGCGCGGGCACCGAAATGCTTGTCTATCGCGGAGAGTTTCCTCACCTCAAGGATTCACACGACAACTTGAGCAGTGATCTGAATTATCCGCTGGCATATGGGTATGCGTGTGTGGGTCGTATCACGGAAACAGGTAAAGAAGTAGATAAGTCCTTATTGGGTAAAATCGTTTTTGGATTTCAACCCCATACCTCAGCCTTTATCTGTAATCCTTCCGCCTTGATCTTCGCTCCCGATTCTTTCCCAGCCGAAGCCTGCTCCTTCCTCCCAAACATGGAGACCGCTGTGAATTTGGTCCAGGATGCCGCGCCGATTCTGGGTGAACGCGTCCTCGTGTTGGGACAAGGCGTGATCGGTTTGCTCGTTACAGCACTGCTGAAAGAATTTCCATTGGCATCGTTAGTCACATCTGATCGTTATGAGTTACGGAGAAGTGCATCGCGCGCGATTGGGGTTAATGATTCATTTGACCCTGAACTAGTCAATATATCTTCTCAAACTACTAAAACTACTACGAAACACCAGCGTGCCTACGCGCAAAGTTTCGACTTGATTTTTGAATTGAGCGGCTCCCCTTTTGTTTTGAATGATGCCATCGCCATGACAATCTTTAGCGGACGCGTTGTCGTTGGCTCATGGTATGGAGAAAAGCAAGCGCCTATTGACTTCGGTGGTGCCTTCCATCGCTCTCGCATCAAGCTAATTTCATCGCAAGTCAGTACAATTGCTCCAGAGTTGAGCGGGCGTTGGGATAAGTCACGCAGGTTCGAGGTCGCATGGGAAGCGTTAAAACGTATCCAACCGCAGAAATGGATCACGCATCGCTTTCCCATTGAAGAAGCTGATAAGGCTTACAAACTGCTCGATAAAAATCCACAAGAGACAATTCAAACCCTGTTTACTTATTCATGAAGGATAACTAAATGAAATCATATGTGGGATTCTGGAAAAGAGCCGGCGCGTTCGCTCTTGATTACATCATTATCCTTGGTTATTTGATTGCACTCACATTGTTATTCCTGTTTCTAAACAATATCTTCCATGTAGATCGATTCCTATTCACAACGCGCGCTCAATCGCAATTGATGGGTTTCTTATTCGTTACGCTGCCGGTCACACTTTACTTTGCATTTGGCGAGTCATCCAGCCGTCAGGCAACTTGGGGAAAACAAAGACAAAAATTGAATGTTACAGACTACAACGGAAATAAAGTTGGCTTTTGGAGGGCATTTGCCCGCGCACTCTTGAAGTTCATCCCATGGGAAATCTCCCACACCCTGGTTTGGGCAATTTATTACTCGCCTCAAACTGATTCCCTTTTGATCAATTACGGCTTTGGTTTGGTCTATCTGCTTATTGGTTTGAATATTGCCAGTCTGACAATGACAAAGACACATCAAACCTTATATGATTTTCTGGCAAAAACATTTGTCACAACACAAGGTAACAGCTTATGAAATTCCATTACACCAACCTTGAAACTTGCCATGCAGCGACGGGCGTTGTCGTGGTCATTGATGTAATCCGCGCGTTCACGAATGCGGCGTTTGCATTCTACAGAGGCGCGCGAGAAATTTACCCCGTCAGCGGCGTGGATGAGGCGTTGCAATTCAAAGCCGAGACTCCGAATTCGCTGGCAAGTGGAGAAGTGGGCGGTCTACCTCCTGAAGGCTTTGACTTTGGCAACTCTCCCACTCAAACCGACCTTCTGGACTTGAATGGGAAAATAATCGTCCAACGCACTGGCGCAGGGACACAGGGCATCGTCCGCAGTGTGAATGCAACAACAATGCTTGCAGCCAGCCTTGTTGTTGCGAGTTCAACGGCGAAGTACATCCAAAAACTTGCCTCAAGCGATGTGACCTTTGTAATTACTGGCGAAACTTTCAGCGGCGGCGAAGAGGATTTTGCGTGTGCAGAATATCTGGAAGCATTACTCAAAGGTCACCAACCAGATCCTGCTCCATATATTAAGCGTGTAATCGGATCGCGCGATGCACTCATGCATCTCGACCCAAACCTGCCCGCCTTCCCAAGATCTGATCTGGATTATTGCATGCACATTGATGCTTTTGGTTTTGTCATGCTCGTCACCAAAGAACATGGACGGCATGTCATGCGTGCCGTCAAACCCTGACACTTGTCACCTGAAGCTGGAGAACCTACATGTACACACTGGGAGTTCGTCGTGATTTCATTGCAAGGCATTTTCTGATCGGCGGAGATTGGGGACCGGAAAACTTTCCCAACTCACATCATTACGTTCTTGAATTACAACTCGAAGGCAAGGAATTAGACCAACATGGCTATCTCGTGGATATCATGGATGTGGAAAAACATCTTGATGAGATCGTTAACTATTACAAGGAACAAATGCTGAACGATAAACCTGAGTTTTCCGGGTTGAATCCATCCATTGAACATTTTGCACGAATATTGGCGATATCGTTGAGTGACCGCATCAAAGCAAAGAACATCTCCGCGCTGAAAGTTGTGTTGTGGGAGAACGAGTCCGCGTGGGCAGCGTACAGGGTCGAACGTCAAAGGTCAAACGTCTGACGTTCGACATTCGACCTTTGACGATGAGTATGAAAATCGGACTTATTATTTATGGTTCCCTGGATACCGTCAGCGGCGGATATTTATATGACCGCAAGCTGGTGGAGTATCTGCTCACGCAAGGTGATACAGTTGAGATCATTTCCCTGCCCTGGCGGAATTATGGCGCACACTTGACCGATAATTTTCGTTTCAAGTGTCCACCCAATTTAGATATTTTGATTCAAGACGAACTCAATCACCCATCATTGATTGGGGCAAACAACGGCAGGCATCCATACCCAATCGTGTCATTGGTTCATCACCTCCGCTGTTCGGAGCTGCGACCAAAATGGCAAAATGATTTGTATCGCATCGTTGAAAAGAAATACCTACAAAGCGTGGACGGATTCATCTTTAACTCCAAGACAACGCAAGGCGTGGTGAATGGGCTAGTAAATCATGGAAAGCCTTCTGTTGTGGCATATCCGCCAACGGATCGGTTTGGAGACATGATCTCGGAAAGTGAAATTCGTGAACGCGCAAAGGGCAATGAACTAAGAATTTTGTTTCTCGGCAATGTGATTTATCGCAAAGGATTGCATACATTACTGAGAGCGGTTAGCGATCAGCGATTAGCCGTTAGCGTGGATGTGGTTGGCGGAGTAACATCGGAACCGCGTTATGTCTACGAGATGGAAAGGTATATTTTGACGCACGGCCTGTCAGCGGTAGTCAAGTTTCATGGCGCATTGGATAACGGTCCGCTAATTGAAATGTATAAGCAGGCACATGTAATGGTCGTGCCATCGAGTTATGAAGGCTTTGGGATCGTCTACCTCGAAGGAATGGGGTTCGGTCTGCCCGCGATAGGGACAACGGCTGGTGCGGCAAGCGAGATCATCGCGCATGGCGAGGATGGATATTTGATAGAGCCAGATGACGCTGAGACGTTGGCTGATCATCTCAATGAGCTTGCAGCAAATCGTGATTTGTTGGTGGAATTGTCTTTGAATGCAGTAAAACGATATCACCGACAGCCGAAATGGAACGAGACGGCGAAGTCCATTCGGGAGTTTTTGTATCGGATGATTTCGTAGGGGCGAGGTCCTCTCGCCCCGTATTGTGGTTGCAACAGATCGGGCGGGGAGACCCTGCCCCTACAGGAACATCATGGAATATTCCTTCCCCCATTACCTCCTCTCCAAACAATCGGTGGATGACCGCGCACTCAACAAGGATGTGTTGAACGCGTTGAAAGAAAATTTGCCGAGTCAACCCATCCGCATTATTGAAGTTGGTGCGGGGATTGGGACAATGCTCAGGCGGTTAATCCGCTGGGATATTATCCAGCGTGCTGAGTATATATTGGTGGATGAGATGGCAGAGAACATCGAATATGCGTCAGCGTGGATTCCGCAATTCGCGAGCGAGGCAGGTTTGGGCGTGGAAAGAAGCGGGCAGAATCAATTGCGGGTGTTTGATGAGACTCGTGATGTACACATCCGGCTGGAGCGAGCGGACGTTTTCGATTTTATCCAAAAGAATAAAGAACCGGCTGACTTGCTGATCGCGCATGCATTTTTAGATCTGCTCTCAATGCCGGAGTCGTTGCCAAAATTATTGTCTCTCACAAAGGCGTTGGCATGGCTGACGATCAACTTCGATGGTGTGACGTTGCTAGAGCCAGTGATTGATGCTGCGCTGGATGAACAAATCGAGCGACTGTATCACCAAACCATGGACACGCGTCCGACGGGCGGGGACAGCCAAAGTGGACGGCACTTATTTGGTCATTTGCAAAGTGTCGGCGCGGAAATCCTTGCCGCAGGCGCATCAGATTGGGTGGTGCATGCGGTGAACGGAAAATATTTGGAGGATGAAGAATATTTTCTGTATTTCATTCTGCACTTTTTTAAAGAGTCGCTGACGGGGCACACTGAATTGGACACAGGCGCTTTTGCAGATTGGCTGGCAAAGCGGCGCACTCAGATCGAACGCGGCGAGTTGGTATATATTGCCCATCAAATGGATTTTTTGGCAGGGGTGTTAGCGAGGGATTGAAGCGAGTAAAATACCAGCAATTGAGATGAAACTTAACGAAGTCAGGATTTATCGTTTACTTACTACGCTTGAGGCAATGCCAAAGGGCTGGCTGAACGGGATCATTTTTGGGGGTATATTGATTCTTGGCATGGTCGATTATCTCACCGGCATTGAATTATCCATATCGTTCTTTTATTTGATCCCCGTGTCTATGGCTGCCTGGGCGCTTGGCAAATATCCCGGGTTCACTTATTCTGTTCTGAGTGCAACAGCCTGGCTGACTTTCAATTTACTTTCAGGGCAAATATTTTCAAACGTCTTTGTGGGAGTCTGGAACACACTGATCCGTTTTGGGTTTTATGGAGTGGTTACGATTCTGCTGACGGAATTACACAGCGCGCTGGAGGAGGAACGCCTGCTGGCCAGTACCGATCCATTAACTGGCGCGTTGAATCGGCGTTCGTTCAATGAGCTTGCTGAAAAGAGAATGATCCATGCCGAGGTCAATGGTCGCCCATACACCGTGGTCTACATTGACCTGGACAATTTCAAGCCGGTCAACGACAAGCAAGGTCACTCCATCGGTGATCTGGTCTTGAAAGCCGTTGTGGATACGATCCAAAAACAGATTCGCGTCGCGGATTTCTTTGCCCGTTTCGGCGGTGATGAATTTGCGATCCTGCTTGCAGATATCGGTCAGGATGATGCGAAGCGCATCGTCCAACGACTGAGAAAGGCGCTGCTTGAAAAGATGGATTTGCACGTTTGGGACGTCACTTTCAGCATCGGCGCCCTGACCTTTCTTACGATGCCGCATTCGGTTGAAGAGATGGTCCGCTTGACGGATGAATTAATGTATGAGGTCAAGGTCAACGGCAAGAACTCGATCAAATATTCGGTCTACGATTAGTGAAACGAATCGGTGGGTTAACCGTATAATGAATACGGAGTAACAATGATCTATACGTATGAAATTGAAGGAATTCCCGTCCAAACGGGCGACATTATCTGCACGATGAACGGCAAGCCCAATATTTTGCCAGGTGAGTTTTGGCGGTTCGTTGGTCGGCTCGTGCCCGGTGACGTGGATCACGTGGCAATTTACGTGGGTCCTGACGGGCGCTGTGTGGAAGCTGGCGGGCGTGGCGTGATCACGTTTGACGTGCGCTTTGGATACTGGGAAACCGAACGCATGGCGCGTCAACGCGGACTTTTGTTTGATACGTTTTACGGAGTTGTTTCTCCGCTGGATACTTTGGGGCTGGGCGAAGAGGACGAGCAAGAAATGCGGAAAACTGTCGCGGCGTATTGTCTGGCGCAGGTTGGCAAGCCATACAACTTGAATTTCTTGAATTCGGAGACGGAAGAGTCTTTTTATTGCAGTCAACTGGCGTATAAGGCTTATCGGCAGGTGGGCATTGATTTGAACACCGGGCTGGCGATGGAGCAACTCCCAGGAACGAATGCGATCATTTATCCGCAGGAGATCTGGGAGGGGTATAGTCATCGGGTATCGCAAAATGCCCCTGCTCTGGGAAGCAGTAATCAATTAGCCACAGACCCGTCTTGATGAAAGACGGGTTTTTGTTCTTTCCATCGAAATACCGAAAAGTCAGTGGAAGATGAAAAGTGTTATAACAAATTCGCAGTTGATTTTTGCTTCATTATCCTGTACAGTGGTTATGCTAGTTATTCCAATTCAAGAGGAGAGTACTACATGAGATCACAGTTTCTTGCAACCATGCGGATTGCACTGATCGTTGTCGTGCTATTTGCCCTGGTTCCATCTGTTGCCGCTAAAAAAGGCAGTGACAGCGGATTCCAAACCGGTTTTGTCCGTTGGCGAGCGGCTGAGAATGGCTTCGCTGACTGGACATTAAGCGGAGTCCAACTCAACGCTGGAGCACTTGAATTCAATGATGCGGCAGCCAGCAATGGCACGGACCCATACCCATCAGGCGGATATTACGATGGCAACTACTACAATGCCGGCTCTTTCCGTGTAGGAGAAGCAGTCAGCCCGGATGTCCCGGCAGGTTTCAACTACAAGGAAGCCATTGCTTCATGGAATGCGACCACACCGTCAGGCTCATGGGTGGTAGCCCAATTCCGCGCCCAATATGGAACGCGCTGGAGCAAATGGTATGTGCTCGGTATCTGGGCGGCGGACGATTCGACCATCAGCCGTCACTCGGTGAGATTACAGGGCGATACAGATGGGTTTGTAGCAGTGGACACCTTTGTTTCGTCTGCTAAGAAAGCCACAACCAATAAATTCCAGGTCAAACTTCTCCTGTTTAGCACAAATGGAGCGATCCCCTCTGTACAAAATGCCTCCGTCGCCTATTCAACCGAAGCGCCCAAGTCTGCGGATGTTTCTATGGGTAACTCTACAAATTGGAACACTCTGATCAACGTGCCGGAATGTTCGCAGATGGTTTACCAGGATGGCGGTGAAGTGTGGTGCAGCCCTACTTCCACATCGATGGTGTTGGGATCCTGGGGTTATATGCCTGGCGATTGTGAGCCACGTGTTCGCGACGCGGTGGCTGGCGTATATGACTGGATCTACGATGGTCACGGCAACTGGCCCTTTAACACTGCCTATGCAGCGGAACATGGATACGAAGGTTACGTTGCCCGCTTCACCAGTTTGGAAAAGGCTGAGGAATTCGTAAAGGCTGGCGTGCCAGTGATCATGTCGATTGCATGGAAGAAAGGTGATATGACCAATTCGAATATTTCATCGACGAATGGTCATCTGCTTGTCCTGGTTGGCTTTGATGCTGACGGGAATCCGATTATCAATGATCCAGCATGGCCCTTGAACGAAGATGTCCAAAACATGTATTTGCGCTCTGAATTTGAGCATCTTTGGCTGGAGGCATCCGGTGGGACGGTGTATCTGATCTACCCAGCGGGGATGGCTGGATTACCTTCCCTTCCGTAAACTGGAGGAACAACAAACCCGTCTCGTTGAGAGGCGGGTTTCTTTTTTGCCACGGATTACTTTTAGAAATCAGCGCAAATCTATGTAATCCATGGCTAAGGCGCTTCGACTGCGTTCGCCTATCGGCTCGCTCCGCTCAGCGCGATAGAGGGATTAGTAGTGTATAATCACTTCACAATCAATCTATCGAGTCCCGATTTACCAATCTAAAGGCTCACATATCAGCAGTCCACCGCTGTTTTCGTTTTTGAGCAAGCAACTCAATTCCCCCAAAACACAACCAAGACTTCTGAGGAACAGGAATAAGTTTTGAACTTCGAACAATTTAATTTGGATTCCCGCTTAATGCCGGGGATCAAGTACGCGGGTTATGAGACCGCGACTCCCATTCAGGAAGCGGCGATCCCCGCCGCCGTGCGCGGACGTGACATTATCGGCACCGCGCAGACCGGCACCGGCAAGACTGCCGCATTCGTCCTCCCCATTTTGAACAGACTACTGGAAGGTCCACGCGGGATGCCGCGCGCGCTCATCGTCACCCCGACGCGTGAACTCGCTGAGCAGATCAACCAGGTCATCCACGCGCTTTCGCTGGGCACCAAGCTCAGGAGCGCAACCATCTACGGCGGAGTCGGAGCCGGAAACCAGATCAAGGCTTTGCGCGCAGGCGCGGAGATTCTCGTCGCGTGTCCCGGTCGCTTGCTGGATCTCGTCCAACAACGCCACGCAAAATTGGAGCGCATTGAAGTGCTGGTGCTTGATGAAGCGGACCGCATGTTCGACATGGGTTTTCTGCCGGACGTGAAGCGTATCATCAAAGCCGTGCCGGTGAAACGACAAACCATGTTGTTCTCGGCCACCTTCCCCGCTGAAGTGGAGCAACTCGCCGCGCATTCGCTGACCGAACCGCAAAAGATCGCGATGGGCATTAGCAAACCTGCCATCACCGTTGCGCACGCGTTGTATCCTGTGCCCCAACATTTGAAATCCGGGTTGTTGTTGGAAATACTCAAAAAGACCGACACCGATTCGGTGCTCATCTTTACCCGCACCAAACATCGCGCGGATAAAGTGGCGCGCCAGATCGCACACGCGGGACATAAGGTCACGAGCCTGCACAGTAATCGTACACAGGGACAGCGTCAGCAAGCCCTCAGCGGTTTCAAAAGCGGACATTTCCCCATCATGGTCGCCACCGATATTGCGGCGCGCGGTCTTGATATTGAGAGCATCTCGCATGTCATCAACTTTGACATGCCCGATACTGCGGATGCTTACATCCATCGCATCGGTCGCACGGGACGCGCCCTACGCACCGGCGATGCGTTCACACTCGTCACACCGGAAGATACCGATATGGTCCGCGCGCTCGAACGTATCATGGGCGGACCCATCAAACGTGAGACTGTCGAAGGCTTTGACTACTCGCCTCCCGCCCCGCCGAGGTCTGCCTCAGATCGACGTGACGGTGGCGGTGGTCGCCCTCCACGTCCCGCCCCCACCCCGACGCATTTCGGCAAGAACCGTCTCGCGCCGCGCAGAAGAAGGTAAAAAATTGAACCCGTCTCTATGAGAGGCGGGTTTTTGATTGTTATATCAAGGGGAAAAACGTATAATAGCAATAACAACATTCGGTATAGGTGGATCATATGCCCAACGAACGCAAAACTGTAATGATCAGCAGTACCATACGTGATTTACCAGAGCACCGCAAAGAAGTAATGGATGCCTGCCTAAAGCAAGGAATGTTCCCCATCATGATGGAACATTTGCCCGCCAACGATGATGAGGCAATATCAGCCTCACTAAAAATGGTGGATGAGGCAGATATTTATGTAGGGGTGTACGCCCAACGATATGGATATATCCCAAAAGGTAAAAAGAGAAACCCAAAACAAATCTCGGTGATTGAGATGGAATACAATCGCGCCGTAAAGCGCAAAATTCCGAGGTTGATTTTTGTAATGGACAAAACCCATTCAATTACAGTTGATGATATTGACATCGAGAACGCAGCAAAACTCAAAGCCTTCAAAGATCGTGTACAGAATAAAAATATCGTAAACTTTTTCAAATCATCCGCAGATTTGCGGTCGCATGTAATTAATAGCCTTTCAAAGCATCTTGAAGCTAGCCTCGTTCCAATAATCAAGAAGCAAGTTCCAGCAATGGATTTAGTTACCTATTACGAAGCACTGCGCAAACGTTTTGGAGTTCTTGCACTTGAAGGCTTAACCCCGCCCCAGAAAGAAGAATATCTGCAGATTCAATTGCGCCAAGTTTTTGTAGAACAAAGCGTTCGAGAGAATCCGCCACCAATTGAATTACCTAAAGGAGTATGGGAAAAATTATCCCGTGATAAAGAGATACATTCTGATGATTTGCCTTCAGGTATTTCACTCAACGATGTACGTCAAGCGCGCGAATCGTACTACGAAAAACCATTACGCCCTGTACTGGATGTACTGACAGATTCTAATCACCAATACACAATCATTTTGGGCGATCCGGGTTCAGGGAAATCCACTCTTGCACGTTATGTAATGTTATCGCTTATTGATATTACTGGCGATAAAAAATTAAAACAAGCACTTGATGGTTATGTGCCATTGTTCATTGAGTTGCGTAGCTATGCTGGTTTATGTGCAGAGGGGACATGCACAACTTTCCTTGAGTTTCTTGAATATCTTGGCAAAACAGAAGGCTGGGCACTCACAAAGTCAGCACTCCAAAATTATTTGAAGAACGATGGACATACAGTTGTTATCTTCGATGGGCTAGATGAAATCTTTAATCCCGATCATCGCGAACAAATAACAAGACAGATTGTGGGGTTTTGCAATGACTATCCTAAACCACGCATCATTGTTACCAGCCGAGTGATCGGCTACCGACGCAAGATTCTAACTGATGCGGGTTTCACACATTTCACTTTACAAGATTTGGATGAAAAACAAGTTGAAGCGTTTGTAACCAAATGGTATGACCTAGCAATGGGCGACCGGCCTGACGAAGCCAAGGAGCGCAGTGACCGGATTTTGAAGTCTTTCAAAGACTCCGCCTCCATTCGCCAATTGGCAGGCAATCCAATGTTACTAACGATCATGGCAATCATCGGTAAGCACCAAGAAATGCCTCGCGAACGTTGGAAGCTATACGACCATGCTACTAGTGTATTGATTCAACACTGGGATGTGAACAAACATTTGAAAGATGAGAGTATCGAAGCAGATTTCATCGGAGAAGATGACAAGAAAGAGCTTCTGCGCCGTCTTGCCTTTCGTATGCAAAATGGTGATGGTGGAGTAGCAGGTAATTATATTCATGGCGATGGATTACAAGCAGAATTCGAAAGTTACTTAAGAGAACGATATAACCAAACACCCGACCGGGTTAAAATCATTGCTCAAGCAATGATCCAACAATTTCGCGAGCGCAACTTTATTCTTTCGCTCTATGGCGCAAATCTCTACGGTTTTGTTCACCGCGCATTTCTTGAATATTTCTGCGCATCTGCTTTCGTCTATAAATTTGAAAAAACAAAAGAACTGACATTGGATCAATTAAGGAACGATGTTTTCGGTAGACATTGGGAAGACCAAAGTTGGCATGAAATACTAAGGTTGATTTCTGGAATGGTTGACGAAAAATGGACTGGAGACATTATCAACTTTCTTGTTACCGTAACACCTCAAATATTGAAATCCAACAAAGCCTCAATAGAACTTCAGCGTCTGATTTTGGCTTCACAATGCTTGTCTGAAGTTCGAAATATTAGCGCTATAACAAATACAGCTAATCAGATCATAGAAGAAGTTTGTAAATTAGCAGATGAAGTATTGATCACAAGTCGCCATAAATATCGCCATGAACTTATAGACAAGGCAAATAGATATCGTACAATAGCGGCATGGCAAAGCGAAAATTCAAACTCACAGAAGCGGAACGGCAGGAACTGCTAGGGGCATATCGAGTATGTAAGGATGCGGCGACACGTACGCG
>Ga0210377_10000078_pt1 | contig 86128 bp, 79 predicted proteins | sample PLM4_65_b1redo_FD_155480 | JGI IMG/M metagenome (GOLD analysis project Ga0210377, IMG submission 155480) | Groundwater sediment microbial communities from an aquifer in East River, Colorado, USA - PLM4_65_b1 redo | ecosystem: Environmental > Terrestrial > Soil > Riparian zone | place: USA: East...
GGGCCGCCGAAGTAACCCCAGACTATGGCCTGAGCGATCACGTTCTGGTTGTTGAAAGGCCGGAAGGAGATGGTGTTCTTTTCTTGGAGCACATCCAAGTCTAACTGCGGCGCATCGGCATCTACCGCAAGAAGCCCGAAGATGTCGCTGTCTGCGTGCAATTCCCATTCAGCCATGCCGAGGTCCACGGCCTGCGAAATGTCCCTGGGTTTGACCCCGTCAAGATTCGTAGGATTCAAGGTATATGGTTCTATTGTCTTCCACTTCGCTCCTTTGGCGAGGTAGGTATAGTAGCCTTCGTCTTTGACATCTGGCTTGCCACCCGGTGTACCCGATGGTTTGCCCGGAGGCGTCTTGTAGTGGATGAATTTGATCTTGCTGAGGACGCGGTCGTTTCCTTTGCCCTGTGGGGCCGCCGATGCCAAATAACTGAACACGCAAACTGTGGTGATGACGACTACGGCCACTATCAAACACAACACTTTTCTACTCATACGTGACCTCCCCTTTCAATTTGCGGAACGTTTGCTGTTGGTGTGCACTGGACGCCCTTTCACGGCCGAATTTAACGAGGCAGACTCCATACTGTATTTCTATCACATTTCGGGAAATTTGTCAACGAACACTCTCCTCGAACGAGGAATGCCTCGGGAACGTGAACAACTACTATGAGGGGTGCGCTCCCCTGACGATCCAGAGACTCCTGAAGCTCCTCTAATCCCTTTTTTGCCTTCTATCCTGCTCCTGGGGCCTCCAGGAAGCTGAAAAACCGCGTTTTCGTGGGTTCTGGTGGCTAGGCTAAAAAAATCTGCAAATCTTTCAAAAAAGCTATCAACATTCCGGGGTTGAGAAACGCCTTTTCTTGTAGAGAGCAGACGATTTGGCGTCGTTGTGCGCTTGCTGGCCCGGCTTTAGGAGCTTTGGCAGCAGGAATCTGGTTGATTTCCGGCGTCTGGAGCGTTAGATTCGCGTTTTGAGCGGTCCCCGTCACATAGAATCGCTTTAGGAAGTCCGAAATGGCGAGTAAAGACAGCAGCAAGGCGGAAAACTTTGAAAAGACACTGTTTAAGGCGGCGGATAAGCTGAGAAAGAATATGGACGCCGCCGAATATAAGCACATCGTCTTGGGGCTTATCTTCCTCAAATACATTTCAGATTCCTTCGAGGCTATGCACCAGAAGCTCATGGAGGGCAAGGGCGAATACAAAGGGGCAGACCCCGAAGACGCCGATGAGTACAGGGCAGAAAACGTCTTCTTCGTCCCGCAGACCGCACGATGGTCTTATCTTCACTCAAGAGCGAAACTACCCTCTATCGGAAAAGATGTCGATAATGCGATGGAGGCAATCGAAAAGGCAAATCCTGATGCGTTAAAAACCATTTTGCCGAAAGTCTTTGCCCGGCCAAACTTGGATAAGGCCACTTTCAATTGTCTATAAGGTAACACATGCAAATTCAAGTTATAGTAGTGATGGTCTTACTGCTTGTTATAATCTCTCTGGGTTTCTACCTGGTGGGTGCGAGACGCCGAAAACGCCGCTCGCAAGAGACAGGTGAAGAGCCAAAGATATGTGCTACTATACAACCCGACACTTCGACTCGAACCGAAGAAGCCGATGTAATCCAACACGGAGGTGAAGCGCAGATTGTTGAAGTCGAACTGGTGTCGGCGATTACAGTGGAAGCTTCTCCGCCGGCGCAGGAGCAAGTGACATCAGAAGAAATACTATCACAGTCTGCTACAGAGAAAGATTCGCATATTCAAGATACACTCATAGAAGTAGGAGAGCATTCGCCCGAATTGGATTTAGTAAAAGAAAATAGAAGTCCTGAGGAATGCAACAATACAACGGGTACTATTGCGATCCCCAAAGAATTGACTCAATTTGAGGCAACCGGAGACTTGAGTGGGAAAGTTGATGAGGATCTGCAGCAAGGCACACATATCAGCCCGGGGAAACGCGGTGGACGCTTTCGCAAAGGGACTCAAGAGGGCAAGAGAGATAGTGCTATCGGGCCGCGCAAACGCAATCCAAAGCCAGAGATAGTGTGCTGGAAACGAGAGCGAGAGTGGGTTCTTGGTGTGGAGATACCAGAAGAACTGTGCAAAGCGGCCGAAATGGACGTCTGCCAGAATATGGAAGCTTTAACAGAAGATACGTTTCGCAAAGGATGCTGGCGGCTTATGAATCTTGGTGGCCAGATAGACGTGTGTACTTCAGATGGCGACGTTAAAATCGACATTGGCGAATCTAATTACTTGGTGTTCAAACTGAGCGGCGCAGATCTGACCGAAGGGCGTTATGTCAAGCGGCCTTCTGCTGGGTCGTATGTTGTTATTGCGCCTGAGGGCTGGGAGCGTGACGAGAAACTCGCAGGGAAAGCACCAGCAGCACCAGAGCCGGTTTGTCTGGGCGGCTATCATGCGCACTTCTTTGACTTGGTTGGAGACAACAGTTCACAGATCGCATTTAATGACCGCAGCGGTAGTCCAATCAAAGTCGTATCTGGCGGACCGCGATTTGCGTTCGTAGGGCATGAATTGCATGATGCAAGCGAGCGTTTGGGTCCTCTATTTGGGTGCTCACCACCTCGCATCCAAGTTTCGAACGGAAATTGGGCAGATGTTGGAACAATTGTAGTGGGGGAGGAAGGCAGTGGCAGAGAACGATGGCGCGAAAGTCTGAGCCCAAATCCCAACTTGGAAGAACAGCAACTGCCTGACAAAATTCCGAACATAGCGGTAGGTTGGTACTTTGTAAGGCTCTACAACTTACGGGATGAACTGATAGACAGTATGGATTTCCGGTTTGTCGCCGGTTTGCGCCGAATCACAGTTGACAAAGAACAGCCATTCCCCTCAGAAGCGGGCCATACAGAAGCAACCGTCGAATTCGAACACGATAGCAGTTATCACCTCGAGCCAGAAGGAGTGTCTCCAGAAACTCTTGCGATCAACCGCAACGATGAGAAAATGACTGCAATAATACCTCCTAATGCAAGTTACGACCGGACCTCGTGGTTTGTCGGGACTACTGCCAGTCGGCGTGTCCGAATCGAGATTCTGGTGGAGAGAATTTGGTGGACCATCAGAAAAGTCAATGAGCCCCCCTCTCAATGGCAGGACAGGTGTCTATTTTTATCTTGCGACGATTTCAAGGCAACGTCGGACAATGCAATCTGGCTTCGGTTGCCAAAATGCAGATACACTGATTGTGTAACAGTTGGATTCCAGCGGGCAAGGTCACGAGAATTCGCTCTGAAGGTTGGAGAAAACATGCTCGCTATTCCGCTTCGTGATTTTTCGGATTCGCAAGAGATCGCCGGCCGTACTGTTAGCCACTCTCTGACGGTATGGTTGAAAGTAAACGACAATGAGTATGAATGCGCCATCGTTCGTATAGGAGCCGAGAATGTTGCAATAAATGACGATGTTGCTCATATCCCCACTCCACAAGAAGAGCCGGTGCCGACAATATCAGTACCTTTCACGGTCCGACAGTTTATTACTTATTTGCTTAGAAAACCTTGGTTCAAAGACGAGGTAAGTACTGCACTAAGTCGGCTTGAGAAAAGTGCTCCTGACCATTGCCGGAATGGGCTTGCTAAATGGCGTGAAGAATTGCGAAAACAAAAACCTAATTTCAGCTCAATATGGATAAGCCTGCGTGCTATAGACAAGTATTTGCGTCCAGTGCCAGCTCGGCTTGCCAATCTAAAGGTACCTGAGGCTGCCTTTAAAGACATTTTCTATGCCGACAAAATACTTGACCATTGGTGGTCAGGCCTTTGAGAACATCCGATGTGTATGAGGGATTGAAATGAATCCAATCAGACTGGCAGAGGAAGTCGAGGAAAGGTACCGACGGTATCTGCAGACCACATTCTACTTCAAAGACCCGGTTCTGCGTGCATCTTTTGAAAAAGCGCTGAGTTCAGGCCGTCTCAGCAAAGGCCCATACCTTGAAGCAACGCCGATATTCAAACGAGGGTCTCAAACGTGCCGTGTGTTTGAGGATTTGCTCGAAGCGAAACCTGAAAAGGGATTTCTAAAGGCGGTGCAGGGTGAACGGCAACTTTACAAACATCAAGAGGATGCTATACGTCGCGTTTGCGAGGGCCATAATGTAGTAGTAGCTACGGGGACAGGGAGTGGCAAAACGGAGTCGTTTCTATACTCCATCCTGCTTCACCTCTATCGAGAATTCAGGGCTGGAACGTTGTGTCCGGGGGTAAGGGCATTGATTCTTTACCCGATGAATGCTTTAGCAAACGATCAACGTGACCGTCTTGGGGAAATCTGCAAACGGTTGGCGGATGAAAGTTCACCGTTCAGATGCACTTTTGGTCAATACATTGGCGAGACACCTGAGAACGAAAATGACAGCCAGCGCCATGCTCGCGACCATATCGCCGAGCGAAAACAAAAGGGTTACTCCATCGTTGAAAATGGGCAAGTTGTCCACGGAGAACTTGTCCTTCGTTCCGAGATGCGCACCACGCCGCCGCACATTTTGCTCACAAATTACTCGATGCTGGAGTATCTTCTGCTTCGCCCCGACGACAGTCCGTTGTTTGATGATGGGCGCTCGCAGTGGTGGACGTTTTTGGTGCTGGACGAAGCGCATCAATACCGTGGCGCAAAGGGCATTGAAATGGCGATGCTGGTTCGCCGCCTCAAGCAAAGATTGCGAGAAGGAGGATGTGCCAAACCGTTTCACTGCCTGGCTACCAGCGCCACATTAGTGGGTGGTGATGGAGACAAATCAGCCGTCGCAAAGTTCGCCGCCGATTTGTTTGGTGAGCCGTTCGATGAGCAAGGTGTTATTCTGGGCGAGGTGGGGGCCATCCCGGAATCCGGCTCAGCGACTCTCGACAAGCAAGATTACGAGTCGCTCTTGAAAGTCCTTAACGGTAGTACAGAGGCAGTTGACAGAATTGCAGCCCTCGCCAGTAAGTTGGGCAGTACTGCCTCAACAGTTGACAACAAGGCAAGGATTATGGGAGATCTTCTGCAACGCGATAGCCGAACCATAGAACTGCGCCGCCTTGTCACTGGTAATCCACTGGAAGTGCAAACCGTTGCGGATAGTATCTTTGCTGACTTCCCACCAGGAGAACGAGTGAATGTCTTATCGGATTTGATAGGTCTATTACTGCAAGCTGAAGACCCAGTATCAGCCACCCGGCTTCTCTCAGCCCGTTATCATCTTTTTCTTCGGTCACTGGAAGGCGCGTTCATCTCGTTCTCACCGCAAAAGAGAATTTCGTTAAATCGGGGCGGTGAAGATGGGGACAGTGCATCGTTCGAAGTCGGTTTGTGCAGGGAATGCGGGCAACATTATCTGGTTGGACGGATTGCGAACAACAAGCTGGTGGAAGCAATACGCGATCCGTCACGGCCTAAAGAGGAATTCGGAGCGACATTCTTCCTGCCTGTGGATGAGCAATTTGGTGATGATGAGGATGCAGACAATCACGGCACGGAGGTTTACAATCTTTGTGTGCGCTGCGGCGAAATCCGGCGTTCCCCAGAGCAACTGCAATGTGGCCACAACGCAAGTGTCCTCGTTCTGGAACAAGAAGGTGCAAAGGAGCGAGAAGATCAGATTCTGCGCTGCGCGGTTTGCGACTACCAGGCTACTGATCCTGTCCGCGAAGTGGTGCACGGCACAGACGGCCCGCATGCGGTGATTGCTACCACGCTTTACCAAAGCCTCCAGAGCCTCCCGGAGGACCGGAGGAAGGTGTTGGCATTTGCTGACAGCCGGCAGGAAGCCGCATTCTTCGCTTGGTATCTTGAGAACTCGTATAAGAAAATCCTTGGCCGAAATCTACTGCTGAAAGTGAATCAAAAGCAGGGCGCTCATGCACTAGAAGGCTCGTCCCTACAGGATTCGGCGACAGGTCTGCGTGACATTTTTCGCGAAAAGAATGTCTTTCCGCCCGCGACAAGCGACCTGCAGTTACGGCGCGAGGCATGGCTTGGTCTGTATCGCGAGCTCCTCACCGATGAACCCCGAATCTCACTTGAAGGCGTTGGTTTGGTGCAGTGGTCTTTGAAGTGGCCGGATTGGTTTCAACTACCGGAACTGCTCATGACTGCTCCTTGGTCGCTGACTGCACAAGAGGCACGTGACACGATCTTTGTTCTTTTGGATTCGATGAGGACCGACCGTGCCGTTGAGCTTCGAAGCGATCCGGCCGTTTCTCTGGCTTGGGCTGACCTTGGCGTCCAAAGGCAACAGATGCGGCTATCATCGAACACAAAAGGAAAGCTTAGATTTGCTGAGAAGCGATGGAGTGGCAAGACAGGTAGGCGAGTTTCGTTCATAGCCAATTTACTGATGAACAGAGGCTTCACAGCAGAGAGAGTTGTCGAGCAGTCAGTCGAAGCCTTGCAAGCGATCTGGGAAACTCTTCGGCAATGTGATGAACATGCGCCTTCAGCGAACGACCGCCTGCTCATTCCCGTGGAGGACGCTCGCAGGCTGAATCCCGATTGGTGGAGGCTCCGGTTTGTTGGGGATGCCGATAGCATCTATCAGTGTGATAAATGTGGCCGTCTCCAAGCGGTTTCGGTTCGAGGTATCTGTTCAAGGCAAAGTTCAAGGCAGCGTTGCCCTGGCGCGCTCAAGGAAATACGGCGACAGCAATTAGAGCCCAATCACTATCGCCTGTTATACGAAGCGGAACTGCCGGGTTCGCTGCGTGTCGAAGAGCACACCGCGCAAATCGACAAGGAAAAGGCCAGGGAGTTCCAACGCGAATTCCGAGAGGGCAAAATCCACGTTCTGAGTTGCTCCACGACGTTTGAACTCGGTGTGGACCTTGGCGGTCTCGATATCATTTTCCTTCGCAATGTCCCTCCTGAAGCGTTTAACTACGCCCAGCGTGTGGGACGGGCGGGCCGCAGAAGTGGCCACCCCGGATTTGCGATCACTTATTGCAAGCGAGGACCTCACGACCTTTACCACTTCGCCGAGCCTCATCGGATGCTAAGCGGCAAAGTTCAACCGCCTGTCTTAACCTTGCGAAACGAAAAGATCGTCGCCCGCCACGTCGCTGCGATTGCACTCTCGTTCTTTTTCAGAGCGTTTGCCGAGCGGTTTCAAACAGTCGAAAGCCTTTTCAAAGACCTGAGTTCACCATCTGGAGTCGCTGAGTTTAGCACCTTCCTCGTGCATAACCGTTCCCCGATCGAGGGAACGATACGCGGGGTCGTGCCGGAGGATATGCTGGTTCAGTTGGGATTAACCGATGGAAGCTGGATCAACAAAATCTGCGGAGAGAACAGCCGATTCGCCCTAGCCGAGGCCGAGGTTTCAAGCGACTACAAAAACGTCAAAGAACTCGAACGAGTATCCGCGTTGATGGGAACGCGTGAAGGATACAGAACCGCTGAGTGGGCTAATGCGCGAGCGAAAACCATTTCTGCAGAAGTTGTTCTCTCACTTCTTTCGCGCAAGGCTGTGATTCCTAAGTACGGTTTTCCTGTGGACGTCGTCGAGTTGGACACCCAGAGGACGCAGCAAACCCATGAAGCCTTTGAGGTTTCTCTGCAAAGGGATCTCAACATCGCCATTTCGGAGTTTGCGCCCACAAGTAAGATGGTCGCCAACAAGAAGGAATGGACATCGTACGGCCTCAAGAAAGTGGCGGGAAAAGAATGGGAAAGGAGACTCTACAAGCGATGCTCCGACCATAACGTTTTTCTTCGGTGGAGCAGGGGCGAGACCGAACCGCCCACACCCTGCCCAGACCGATTGCCAGTTCATACGTATGTAATCCCTCGCTTTGGGTTTGTGACAGACAGAGACAGGCCCAAAGACCCAAAGGCTCGTCCCGCGAAAGTGTTTTCGACGCGTCCCTATTTTGCAGGACGTCGCGGCCCTGAGCCTGAAACGATTTCGATGCCTGCTGCTAATCCACTTGTTGCTCTCAAAAAAACATCTCCCGGGTTGATGGCAGTTCTGTGCGAAGGTCTGCGCGGAAAAGGTTTTTATCTGTGCGGCGCTTGTGGAGCCGGATTCCGAAGCTTCCAAAAGCCCCCCCACAAAACACCGCAAGGCCAAGATTGCCGTGGAACACTCGATCAGGTCTCCCTGGGCCACGAGTTCGAGACGGATGTTTTACAATTGCAGTTCCTTCTGGCTCCAGAGAGTGGCACGGAAATCGTGCCATTTGCGTTCTCGCTTGCGTATGCCATCATAGAAGGTGCAGCCGAGGAGCTCGAAGTTCCCTCAGTCGATCTCAGCACAACTGTCGCCCACAGCGACAAACACGTAGTCCCTCCAATCATTCTCTATGACAACGTGCCTGGAGGGGCTGGACTTGTGGCGAGGCTCGAAAGAGAGGAAGTGCTGAAGAATTGCTTGCAGACCGCCTTGAAACGAGTCGAGGGCGCTTGCGGTTGTGCCCCCAACACAAGCTGCTACGGCTGTCTGAGAAGCTATAGAAACCAATACGCCCATGATTTTCTTCAGCGAGGTCCAGTCTACGAATACCTCACAAGTATCTTGTCGGCTTGGGATAACTTGTTGCATGGAAATAGTAACGTCTTTTCAGAAACGTAAACAAAGGCAGTTGTGTTATCTCGGTTTGTGCTTGTAGTTTGCCTCCGCACCGATGCTGAGATTGAAACGGCCATAAGGCAGATTGTCGATAAGGCCGTTGTTTCGGAGGGGATTATCGATGTCTTTGATGCGGCGGGGATAAAGAAGCCGGATATTTCTATTCTTTCCGATGAGTTCCTGAAGGAAATTCAGGGAATGGAAAGAAAGAACCTTGCTTTGGAGTTATTGAAGAAACTTTTGAACGATGAAATAAAGTTTCGGACGAAGAAAAATCTGATTCAGAGCAAAAAGTTTTCCGAAATGCTCGAAAACGCAATAAAGAAATATCAAAACAATCTGCTTACGACAGCGCAGGTTATCGAGGAACTAATCCGGCTGGCAAAGGAAATAAGGGATTCTGACAAAAGAAGTGAGCAGTTTAATCTTACCGATAATGAACTGGCTTTCTACGATGCTTTGGCAAATAACCTAAGCGCAAGAGAAGTCTTGGGCGACGAAAAATTAAGAGACTTATCAAGGGTTTTGGTTCAACGGGTTAAGGCCAACACTTCTATTGACTGGACGATAAAAGAAAACGTTCGGGCAAAGCTTAAAGTTATAGTAAAAAGACTTCTTCGCCAATATGGTTATCCGCCGGATATGGAATTGCTGGCAACGGAAAATGTTCTGAAGCAGGCCGAGCTTCTAGCTGATGAATGGGTAAGTGAAATAATTTGACCGGCTTATCGACGCCCACGGCGGCTGGCCAATAAAATAGAAAGTAGGAGAAATATGAAAGTAGAAATCAAAGGAAACGAATTGATAATCACGGTTGAAATGCAAACACCTACGCCATCGGCGAGCGGTAAAACTCTGGTCGTCGCGTAAGGTACAAATATTCGTATTCACGCAGTTGCACCGATGGGATTGTCGCAGTTGTGTTATCTGGCGTAGGGTACGTTTATTGATCCGAGCCAGTAGTCCTCCGAATTAAGCCTTGCCAAATCATGCATTTATGCTATCTTGCGGCCTTCAACGACCATGAAGTTCTCCGAGAGGAAAAGCTGTCCGCTCCCGAGGAGGTTCGCTGGCGTAGGGTACAAAAACTCATATCTGGGTAGAATCCGGGCGAGTGGCCAGTGGTTGCGAACGCTTTCAACTCGGATGAGCCGAGAGTAATTTGATCAGATGACAACAAAACCACCCTGTGTCGGTTCTCAGTTCCAAATCATACTATAATCTCTTGGAATCCTCAAGAAGCCTCTGTGAGCAGGCGAAGCCCATCAAATCCATGGTGTTCGACGAAGGTACGAAGACGCCCATTATTGATAAAAAAACAGTGCTATCTCATAGGGAATCGTGGTTTGGGGGGTGAAAATGAGTTTTTAGAGTCCTTAACGCGCGCGAGGGGGATCGGGAGCGGGCGAGTCTGCCCCGGTGAAAAAAAGTGAAATTCTCTGAAAAAAAGCATCTACATTTTGTGGTCGAGATACGCTTTGCTCTATAGGAAGTATAGAGTTTGGCGTCGTTATTGTAAGCTTTTGGCTTAATCCGCTTGTCGGCTTGGTTTTATGTGCTTGGCCGTTGAGAATAGTTTGACTTTCATTCTTTGGAGTGATAACTTTAGATTTCCCAGAGACTTGCATCAGGTGGAGATACTTACGGGATAGCGTAAAGACGGAGAAACTGCCATTTGTGATTATAAAATCAATCCTACGAGCGCGAGTGAGTTGGAAGGGAAGAGCACATGAATCGATTGTTGGCACGCCCGGGACAATACCTTTCGGACCATCTCCGGCAAGTTGCGGAAAAGGCGAAGGGTTTCGCAGAGTATTTTGGTGGAGAGAGTTATGCTGAACTCGCGGGACTTCTACACGATATAGGTAAGGCGGAGGCGCATTTTCAGCAACGTATCCGCAATGGCGACAGCGATTCGAAAGCTGAAAAGAAGCCGCACTGTCATCATGGGGCAGCATTTCTTCTCAATAGAGAGCCGATTCAATGGCCAGTAGCAATTGCCATCAACGGCCATCATGCTGGCCTTCACAATCGGGGAGATGTGGACAAACACCGAAATAGATGCAAGAATGCGGCGGCTGAGTGCGAGACTATGCTCAGGAGCGACAGTCCTGACTTTGCCGTTTCTGTGCCAGACAAGACGCTTCCGGATTGGTTGCAACCCCTGGCCTTTCTGCCCAACCATCGGGGAGAAGGATGGCTGGCGACAGACCTATTCACCCGCTTTTTGTTCAGTGCGCTCATAGATGCAGACCGTCTGGATACGGAGGAACACACCATTGGGCAGAATCTCTCACAGAGGGCACGTACATGGGAGCCCTTCAACCCACAGGAACTTCTTTCTGTGCTTGAGAACCGATTACAGGCCAAGGCCGATGACGCCCGCAAGCATGGGAGGTCATCGGACGATGTTCTGACTGTCCGCCGGAATGTAGGGCGGTACTGCCGGGATGCGGCCAAGAAGGACCATGGCCTGTTCTCTCTGATGGTTCCAACGGGAGGCGGGAAGACTCTGGCTTCGATGCTGTTTGCATTGCACCATGCGGTTCATCACAACAAGAACGCCCCCGACCACCAGAAAATCCGCCGACTCGTTGTTGTCATTCCCTATCTGAGCATTATCCAGCAGACCGTCAAAGAGTTCCGCGACACCTTCGAAACCACTGAAAGATACAAGGGCAAGCTCATCCTTGAACACCATTCGCAAGCCGAAGATGAACCGGACCCAAAGAAATGTGAAAAGACCGACGGGGAATATGACGAAGTGTCGGAGCGGCGAAGACTCGCTGCCGAGAACTGGGATGCCCCTATTGTTGTTACCACAAGCATTCAATTCTTTGAATCCTTGTTCTCTCGGCGTCCCGCAAAGGCACGGAAACTTCATAATATCGCGCAATCCATAGTGATCTTCGACGAGATACAGACGCTTCCCCCGTTGATGATGCAGCCAATCTTGAGCGTGATTGGCGAGCTCGCGAATCCCTTGCGGCCCTATGGATGCTCCTTTGTATTCTGTACGGCTACCCAACCGGCACTCGGCAGGACCGATGATCTGCTGACAGGATTGGAGAACATCCGACCTATTGTCCCGCTGGATGATGCGAAGCGGCATTTTCGGCAACTGGATCGTGTGCAATATCGATGGCCCAAGGATGGAGAGACCACAACATGGGAAGAAGTAGCGGCCTCCGTCCTGCAGCAGCCCCATCAACAAGGCCTGATAGTTGTCAATACCCGCAAGGCCGCTCGTGACCTTCACAATGCCTTCGCGGAAAAAATGGATGGGAATATGGATGGTCTTTTCCACTTATCCACATGGATGATGCCTGCCCATCGCGACGAAGTCCTGAAGGAGGTGAAACGCCGTCTTGCGCTCGATGGAAACGGAGATGGACGACAACGCTGCATCCTTGTCTCCACGCAATGTATCGAAGCTGGGGTGGACGTAGATTTCCCCTCGGTTTGGCGTGCGTTCGGTCCCTATGACTCCATTGTACAGGCAGCAGGGAGATGTAATCGCAATGGCCTTATGGATCGAAAGGATGCCGTCGTCAGGATATTTTATCCAGCGGACGGTTCTACACCACAAGGACTTTACAGCACGGCAATATCCCAAACCGAGCTTCTGCGCAAGATGGGCCTTGCCATACCGGAAGACCCGGAGTCGTTTCGTGCGTACTTCCGCTTGCTTTACCAACTCTCCGTTCCTGATGAATGCGGCATTCAGCAGGCCCGCAGCCGTCTTCACTTCGAGGAAGTGGATTCGATGTTCAAGTTCATCGATCGCAATACAGTCTCCGTTCTCATCAGAAATCAGTATATCGGAGATAAGCTTCAGGGAACGCCGGGAGGTCAGAAATACGATGATGCTCAGTCCCGATGGCGTGGCAAGAACAAGAGGAGTGGATACTTCACGCGGGAGGACTGGCGAGAAATACAGCCATTCATCATTAACCTGCCATTTCATCTTACCAGGAACAAAGATGTGAATAGTAGGTTGGAGAAGGCTTTCAATGATGAGAGTGCCGGTTTGTACGTCTGGAATGGGCAGTATCATGGAGGACTCTTAGGAACAGGCATAGATTTTGAAGGACCCATGCCACAGGAGGAATTAGTCATATGATCAGTGAACCAATACGCATCCGAGTCTGGGGGCCATATGCCTGCTTCACGCGGCCCGAATTTCACGTTGAGCGCGTAAGTTATCCTATTATTACACCATCGGCTGCACGCGGTATCCTTGAGGCAATCCTTATGAAGCCCGTCGAGAAGCCTGAATCGCACAAACGCCGCGATAAGGAGGGTTTCCGCTGGCATGTGCTGCGGATAGGTATCGTCCGCGAAGGAACGATGATGCCAATTCTTCGGAACGAGCTTGGCTATTCGGCACACAACTTCACCGGATATGACATCAACGATATGGATAATGTCCGGGCCCAACGGCACAGCCTGATCCTTTGCGATGTCGAATATGTGATTGAGGCCGTCATAGGAGCGTCGGGTGATAGCATGGGCAAGTACTACGGCTGTGTTGAACGCAGAGCCATGAAGGGCCAGTGTCATCATCGCCCTTATCTTGGCTGTCGGGAGTTTCCATGTGACTTCGAATGGGCACCAGCCGCGAATCCGGACGTCAGCATCAGCAAACCTTACGGGATCATCTTTCGCGACTTTTGTTTCACGGATGTCTGGAAGCATTGGCCAGACCAAGAAGACACATCATCTCGGCCCACTTCCTGGCAAAAGGACGGACGCACGATATCCCCTGCACCGCTACGGCCCTTATGCGCCGTTGCCGAAAATGGATGGATCAAGGTTGCGGAGATAGTTGAAGTGAATGGACGAAAGGAGGTGAGACAAGCGTGTACCCTGAACTCTTAAAGGTGGCTCTATTGCGCGGTATGACGGGAAGAGAGCACTCTCTTCCGCGACCAATCCATTGGGTAATCGACTTGTCACAAGAGGGGAAGCTGCTCTCGTTCTCGCCGACCGTGGCTGGTGAAGGAAGGAGAGGTAAGCGCTTCCAGTGTCCCAAGAACTACCACATGCAGTTCAAAGACGGAAAGATCCAATCTGTTTGCACAAATCAGAACAACTGGCTTCCCGATTTCTTGGTCGGTCCCGTCGATGAAGTCTTTCCTGGAGGCGTCGATGGCAGCAGACCTCTTACATTTGGCAAGCGGAGGCAAACATGGAGACTCATCTTCCAAGCAGCGCGGGACCTACCCAGTAATGTGATCATTCAAGGAATCAAGCGATTCCTCGTAACCAGACCTGACTTCCTTGTGGTCTTCAAGCTCCACATGGCTGGCGAAAACGCTGATGAAATCCCCAAACCATTGAAAGAAGGAAAGGAAAACATCACCTTCCGCGTGCACGGCGTGCTTGCTGTTTCCGACCCAGACCTAATTGAATGGTGGCGGTTACGCGTTCTGCGACAAAGGGAAGTCGTTGTAGACCGCCTGCCGGTTGGCGGCGATTTGCTAAGTGACGCACCCGGGCGGCTGACCGAATTCTTTCCTTCCGTATTGGGTGGCACCCCGATGATTTCATACAACAGGGCACCGTTCCAATCATTTGGAATGGGAAATCAGACAACGCCAATGCTCTTGGAGAACGCAGAAAAATGCGCTGCCGCCTTGAATGTCCTTTGTGATGATCCAGACAGCAACCTTTGGCTTGGCGGCATGACAGCGGTTTTCTGGGCCGCCAATAGCGAGCGATGCATTGCACCCGGCTTCGGCAGTCTGATTGAGATCCCTGACTCACTAGACGTCAAGGATTTCCTCGAATCACCGTGGGGAGGTATTAGCAGGGATTTACCCGATGGCAAGTTCTATTCGGCCATATTGAAGAAGACGAAGGGACGGTTCAGCGTTCGATCCTGGCATGAAACAAGTCTCCCCAAGGCAGAGGAGAACTTGCGGCGGTGGTTTGGCGTGCTTGACGCTCTGCCCAGCACCTTTGGTCATCCAGCAACACCGTGTAAGGTGTCGAACTTGGCGAAATGCACGGTTCAAGCGACCAAGAAGAGCAAACCTCCACATGCCACCTACAGTGAGTTGTTTGAAACCGCTCTCTTCGCCCGACAGTTCCCCTTTCGTCTCTTTGCTGCCGCACTGGAACGACAATCGCTCGAACTTGCCAAAGGATGCGACAAGAAAACAAGAAGTGAATTCGAAGACCGGCTTCGCGCCCGGACGTCCCTAATCAGACTTTATTTCGAACTGAATAAGAAAGGAGACTCAATTACCATGGAGAACCATACCGAACAGGCTGACGCCGCATATCTCTGCGGGCGTCTTCTGGCAATGCTGGACAAGATTCACATCGATGCCCACAAGAAGAGCGGCGGAACGAATAGCTCTCCAGCCAACCGGTCCTATGCAGCAGCCTCAACGACCCCGGCCCTGGCTTTCCCGCAACTTTGCAAGCTGACACGCTATCACCTTAACAAGATCGGCGCGGGATGGGCGTACCGACTTGAGAATGGCTACGATGCCGAGGACAATGGCGGAGTCGCATTCGAGGGCCTGAAACACATCTGTGCCCGGCTCAAGGAGGCCGCTGGCTGTAGTTTTCCGCGAACTCTGTCGCTGGAAGAGCAGGGGCGGTTCGCTATTGGCTTCTACTACGAACGCTGCCGACAGTGGCCTAAAGGTAAAGGCAAGGACGGCGGAATGAATGATACCAACCAAACCACCGAATCTGATTCGGATAAACAGGAATAATCGAAAGGAGCTATCTATATGACCGAGCAAGTGCAACAGAAAGAAGAACCAAAGCTTCATCACAATCTCCTCGAATTGCCAAAAGACAGGAAGGCAAGCGATGTTGTCGGCGAACGCCACGAGATGGTCCTGCTGATAGAGGTCGCTAAGTCGAATCCGAACGGCGACCCGGACACAGGCAATATGCCGCGTATGCAGCCGGATACTCTTAAGGGCCTAATGACGGATGTCTGCCTGAAACGTAAGATTCGGAACTTCTTCAGTCTCTACCATCCCAATGGGAAACCTTTGAACGATGGAGCCTTGGAAGGTCATCGTATCTTCATTCGGGAAGGGGCCGTACTTCAGGAGCAGATTGAAGATGATTCTGTGAAAGAGAACGCCAAAGAACTGTTCAAGCAATGGTTCCTTTCTGAGGTTGACAAATTGGGGGAAACAGACCAGAAAAAAACCTTGAAAGCCGCTATCTCAGGCACTCCGAATAATGCTGCGAGTCAGGAGAAGCTGTTCAAAGAAATCAGCAAGCGTTATCAGGCCGCTTGGGAAGGCAAAAAGCAAAAGAAAAAACCAAAGGCCGATAGCGATGATGAAGGCGAAGCCGACAGTCTGAATCCCGAAGTGAGCCCCGGAAAGAAAAAGAAACAAGATCCGGTGCTGGAGGAGCTTGATAGAATTCTAAAGAACTCAAAAGAGCACCTCGATTGCGCATGGAGAGATGCGCTCTGTAAAACTTATTTGGATGTTCGCTATTTCGGCGGCGTCGTGTCAACCGAAGGGCCGTTGAAGGGCAGTTTCTATGGCCAGATACGAGGACCGATTCAGATGAGCTTCGCCGAGAGTCTTGATCGCATCCTCCAATTGGACTTCTCTATCACTCGGTGTGCCTCCTCCAGTGAAGATCAGGAGGCCAATTCAGAAGGTGACGAAGGCAGTCACCGCACAATGGGTCGGAAACACCTTGTGGATTACGCGATCTATTGTTGTCACATCTACTTCTCACCGGCATTTGCCGCCAGGACGGGGTTTACCTACTACGATCTTGACAACTTTCTATTCGCTCTGAAACACATGTTCACAGATGACAAGGCCGCACCTCGGACGGGGATGCGTGTCGTGGGCCTGATTGACTTTCAGCATTCCACGGCGCTTGGCAACGAACACGCCCACAAGTTGTTTGACAGGGTAAAGGTGGACCGGGCCGACATTGATGACAAGGGTAAGCCGACCAAAGAATTCCCGCAATCCATCGCGGACTACAGCGGCAATCTTAAGGCGATGAAGTTCGAAGATGTAAAAAAGGAAGACCCTTGCCAGATACCCTTCGCGGTAGTACGCGAGAAGGACGAAGGCGGGGATGGGAAGGGCCTAGTGATCGCCCGCAAGATTGTGTGGGAATTCCGGGAAGCGGCAAAGGAAGGAAAGGATGTCGAGGCAGTCGCTGAAGAGAGAGTATAGACATGGCCCTTCATGAAGACGACTTGCTGCCGTTGTCCCGAATTGCAGATTTCGTGTTCTGTCCGCGACGGGCGGCACTGCACCTTGTGGAGAGTATCTGGGAGGACAACGTATTCACGGCCGAGGGCACAAATCTCCACGAACGGACCCACGAAGGTGGTGCCGAAAGGCGTGAAGGCATCGTTACGGCCAGATCGCTGCGAATCCATTCCTTTCGGCTCGGCCTTGCCGGGATGGCGGATGTTGTGGAGTTCCGTCCCTCTGACACGGGAGTATCATTGCCGGGGCGAGAGGGTCTATGGCAGCCTTATCCCGTCGAGTACAAGCGCGGTATTCGCAAGGACAGAATCGAGTATCGGATACAGCTTTGTGCTCAGGCGATCTGTCTTGAAGAAATGCTCCAGGCAGAGGTGCCCTGCGGGGCTCTTTTCTACGGCAAGAGCAAGCGCAGGTATGAAGTCGAATTCGATGCAGCGCTTCGTGAGCAGACCGAAGCGGCGGCCATTGGCCTGCACGAACTCTTCGACAGAGGGAAGACGCCGGCCGCCAAGTACGAGAAGAAGTGCGAGAGCTGCTCGCTGCTGGAACGCTGCATGCCCAAGATCACCGGCATCAAGAAGGACATCCGGCATTACCTCTCGCAAGCGGGGATGGACGAATGAAGCAATTGCTCAATACGCTGTTCGTGACGACCCAGGGGAGCTACCTGTCCAAAGAAGGCGACACCGTACTGGTCCACCAGGAGCAGGAGGTCAAGCTCCGCGTGCCCATTCACAACCTGGGGTCGATTGTCTGCTTCGGCAACGTCCTGTGCAGCCCGTTTCTGCTGGGGCTTTGCGGCGAGCGGAATGTGACGCTATCGTTCCTGACGGAGAACGGCCGCTTCCTGGCCCGCGTTCACGGCCCTATCAGTGGCAACGTCCTGTTGCGGCGGGAGCAGTACCGCCGGGCGGATGATCCGGCTGTCAGTGCCGAGATCGCCCGTTCCGTGGTGACCGCCAAGATCGCCAACAGCCGGATCGTCCTGCAAAGGGCGATGCGCGATGGGCCGGAACTGGCGGATTCCACGGGGATGAAGCAGGCCCTTGAGGATATGCAGCAGCACATCAAGACCCTTGCGGAGCAGGCGACCGTCGATCAGATTCGGGGCGTCGAGGGCCACGCTGCCGCGACTTATTTTGGCGTCTTCGACCATCTCATCAACACAAACAAGAAGCATTTCTTCTTCAAGGAGCGCAGCCGCCGGCCGCCTCTGGACAACATGAATGCCTTGCTGTCATTCCTCTACACGCTGCTGGTGCACGATGTCGAGTCGGCCCTGGAGGGCGTGGGACTCGACCCGGCGGTGGGCTTTCTCCATAGAGACAGGCCTGGACGTCCAGGTCTCGCACTCGATCTGATGGAAGAATTCCGAGCATATCTTGCCGATCGTCTGGCCCTTTCGCTGGTGAATCGCCAGCAAATCAAGCCTGATGGGTTTTTGAAGACAGAGTCAGGAGCGGTGATCATGGATGACGAAACTCGCAAGACCGTTCTGGTCGCATGGCAGAAACGCAAGCAAGAAGAGATTACCCATTTGTTCCTTCAGGAAAAGATAAGCGTCGGCTTGCTTGCTCATGTTCAAGCACAGCTTCTTGCTCGATACCTGCGCGGCGACATGGATGGATACCCGCCTTTCCTGTGGCGTTGAGGAGAATCTGAAAAGATGATGGTCCTTGTTGCCTATGACGTCAATACTGAAACTCCAGAGGGGCAAAGCCGACTCCGGCACGTGGCGAAAGCCTGTGAAAATCGAGGGCAACGGGTTCAAAACTCTGTTTTCGAATGTCTGGTTGACCCGGCGCAGTGGATCGAACTGAAAGGAAGGTTGATCGACATTGTTGATCCGGAGAAGGACAGCCTGCGTTTCTATTATCTTGGGAAGAACTGGAAGAACCGCGTCGAGCACGTTGGCGCGAAACCCGGCTATGATCCAGAGGGGCCGCTGCTGGCTTAGACGCGGCTCCGCGAACCCCAAGCGCCCATACTTTTCCAGGGAGGTTCGCGGCGGTTATAACTTGTTCATTGACAAGTCAATAGGGCATCCACCACTGTGAAAATCGAATTCATAGATGAGAGAAAGCCATAGGTTCGCGATGGACACAGCTTAACGTTTTGGTTAGAATGAAGTTGGGGAGTACACGGTCGCCCCCTTCGCGGGGGCGTGGATTGAAACAAGTTGGCTTGGCCTGCCTTGTGCGCTATGTACTGTCGCCCCCTTCGCGGGGGCGTGGATTGAAACGAGCTGGCGGCTGAGCATGCCGGCCAGCGAAGCTGTCGCCCCCTTCGCGGGGGCGTGGATTGAAACAGGGCGCTCAGCCAGGCTCGAATATCGCCGGCCAGCTGTCGCCCCCTTCGCGGGGGCGTGGATTGAAACGGTCTGGATGACGAGGATCCTTGGGTTGGTTCGCGTCGCCCCCTTCGCGGGGGCGTGGATTGAAACTTTCCTCAGTCGGCACGCTTGCCCATCAAGGTCCGTCGCCCCCTTCGCGGGGGCGTGGATTGAAACGGAAGCACGTCTATCGCCGGCCGTTCCGCCTGGTCGTCGCCCCCTTCGCGGGGGCGTGGATTGAAACAAGAGCACGGGCCTGACCTGGCTGAAGGCGACGGTCGCCCCCTTCGCGGGGGCGTGGATTGAAACCTCTCGGGCCGGTTACAGTTTAACGACACTTCTGTCGCCCCCTTCGCGGGGGCGTGGATTGAAACTATGCGAACCAACCCCAGAATCCTCATCATCCAGTCGCCCCCTTCGCGGGGGCGTGGATTGAAACGGCCTCATCGCAGTTATTTGAGGCTAGCCCGCCGGGTCGCCCCCTTCGCGGGGGCGTGGATTGAAACGCTATGACCCGCAGCGTGCTCTTGAGATACTTCGGTCGCCCCCTTCGCGGGGGCGTGGATTGAAACGCCGTCCTCTACGCCCGAGACGGCGTGATCGTCGGGTCGCCCCCTTCGCGGGGGCGTGGATTGAAACTGGCCTGGTCAGGCAGCCATACCTTTTGATGCAGTCGCCCCCTTCGCGGGGGCGTGGATTGAAACTCTGGTGATCGAGGTCAAGCCGTTCTGCAGCATGGTCGCCCCCTTCGCGGGGGCGTGGATTGAAACACCCGCGTACAGGTTATCGTAATACATCAGGGCCGTCGCCCCCTTCGCGGGGGCGTGGATTGAAACATCAATACCGTCGAGGTTACGCGGGGCGGTGTGAGTCGCCCCCTTCGCGGGGGCGTGGATTGAAACAGTTGACGATCTCATGTAAAACGGTCCCGATGCCCGTCGCCCCCTTCGCGGGGGCGTGGATTGAAACTGTTAGATTGTTAGGTTTGGACACCCGACCACATGTCGCCCCCTTCGCGGGGGCGTGGATTGAAACAAAGCTTTTGATGCATGCCCGCGATCGCTTCCGAGTCGCCCCCTTCGCGGGGGCGTGGATTGAAACTCAGGCATACCTCGACGGCATTGTAGCGATTGTGTCGCCCCCTTCGCGGGGGCGTGGATTGAAACAAGATGGATATCGCGAAAGGTTCCTGGAGTACAGTCGCCCCCTTCGCGGGGGCGTGGATTGAAACCTGGAGTACATCGGAGAAACCCCAGAACTCGCGGCGTCGCCCCCTTCGCGGGGGCGTGGATTGAAACCGAATCACAAACTAACGCAACTGCGACATTATGGTCGCCCCCTTCGCGGGGGCGTGGATTGAAACCGAGAGCGGCCTGCTGGTTTTCCGGGGCAAGCTGCGGTCGCCCCCTTCGCGGGGGCGTGGATTGAAACGGGTCTATAGGCAGCACACGTCTCTGGTTCTGACGGTCGCCCCCTTCGCGGGGGCGTGGATTGAAACATGCCACAAGATCACGGCCGTAATCTCAGACCAGCGTCGCCCCCTTCGCGGGGGCGTGGATTGAAACGCACGTAGAGCCTTACGTTTGTTCCGCGCTGTCTGTCGCCCCCTTCGCGGGGGCGTGGATTGAAACGTCGTGATCAATAGACCTGTTGCATCGGGCCACGAAGTCGCCCCCTTCGCGGGGGCGTGGATTGAAACGGCTGCGTGCTCCTGTTGGTCTTGCTTTTGGCAGGTCGCCCCCTTCGCGGGGGCGTGGATTGAAACGACTATCTGACGAGCAAGGAATTACCTGAGCATTGTCGCCCCCTTCGCGGGGGCGTGGATTGAAACATGGCGTCTTGTCTTTTTTCGCCGGAAAGAGGATGTCGCCCCCTTCGCGGGGGCGTGGATTGAAACGTCTGGAAATCCACCCACACGAGGCCCGTATTGAGTCGCCCCCTTCGCGGGGGCGTGGATTGAAACACAAACTGGGCAATTCCCATTTACCGCTTGGAGGGTCGCCCCCTTCGCGGGGGCGTGGATTGAAACAAGTACGTAGAGCGGAACGAACGGCGACAGCGCGGTCGCCCCCTTCGCGGGGGCGTGGATTGAAACTGTGCCGACACGGCCGGTGCTGTTCTGGCTGGCGGGTCGCCCCCTTCGCGGGGGCGTGGATTGAAACTTCTTTGCATCCAGCGTTACATCCGCCGTTCGCAGTCGCCCCCTTCGCGGGGGCGTGGATTGAAACACTACCGCACGGTGGGCGGGCGAGCGAGTCAACTGTCGCCCCCTTCGCGGGGGCGTGGATTGAAACTTTGCCACGACCCTGACCTATCTGCAGGATGACGTCGCCCCCTTCGCGGGGGCGTGGATTGAAACTATGGCGACCGTCTGTGCATCCGTCAGGTCGTCGGTCGCCCCCTTCGCGGGGGCGTGGATTGAAACATGATACAAAATGCGATAAATCCTGTTGAGATAAGTCGCCCCCTTCGCGGGGGCGTGGATTGAAACGCCGGACGACGACGGGGACGGCAACTGGACGCTGTCGCCCCCTTCGCGGGGGCGTGGATTGAAACATCGGCATCGATTGCAAGACTATAACCATCTGAAGTCGCCCCCTTCGCGGGGGCGTGGATTGAAACTGTTCGAGCGAGTCGCGATCCAGTCGTAGCTCGGTCGCCCCCTTCGCGGGGGCGTGGATTGAAACACCGCCTCAGCGTCTCTTCTGAGAGATCCAGAGCGTCGCCCCCTTCGCGGGGGCGTGGATTGAAACTATTTGCATGGGAAACAGTAGTTCGAATCTGCTTGTCGCCCCCTTCGCGGGGGCGTGGATTGAAACATACAAACCCATCGGAAAGAAGCATTTATTATAGTCGCCCCCTTCGCGGGGGCGTGGATTGAAACCTCGGAACGAGCCGGCCCGAACATGAGGAATACCGTCGCCCCCTTCGCGGGGGCGTGGATTGAAACATGACCTCGTTGATCTCTTCGGACGAGAAATTCATGTCGCCCCCTTCGCGGGGGCGTGGATTGAAACATTGAGAATCCGTCGGTATCCAGGGTCCCCGCCGAGTCGCCCCCTTCGCGGGGGCGTGGATTGAAACTGGGCCAAAGCAACAAAATGATTGTTTACATGCGTCGCCCCCTTCGCGGGGGCGTGGATTGAAACTGGGCCAAAGCAACAAAATGATTGTTTACATGCGTCGCCCCCTTCGCGGGGGCGTGGATTGAAACTGATGTGCCGTTGTGGGTGCGGTAGAGGGTAATAGTCGCCCCCTTCGCGGGGGCGTGGATTGAAACTCCGGCGTCTTTGACTTGAGTGTCTTTTCCACGCGTCGCCCCCTTCGCGGGGGCGTGGATTGAAACAAGGGGTGCGCAAAGGGGACGGTCCGCAAGTACGTGTCGCCCCCTTCGCGGGGGCGTGGATTGAAACTTCATTACTAATCGCGAGAACCTGCGTAAGACCGGTCGCCCCCTTCGCGGGGGCGTGGATTGAAACTTGACATCAGGTCAAGTATTTTCTGTCTAATCGTCTGGTTAGTTCACCGCGGAATGTAAAAAAGACCTGGATTTATCTCCAGGTCCTAATAGCGGGGGCAGGATTCGAACCTGCGACCTCCGGGTTATGGGCCCGACGAGCTACCAGACTGCTCTACCCCGCGATCATCAGTTCATATACGTATATACACGCACATATAGATATTAGTTCGTAAACTTCAGGCCCGCAAGAATCGAAAACCCAAAGTCACAAGAGCAAACATACCACACAAAGCATCTCTTATCAAGAGCAAAACTGCAAAATCACAAATTTCGGCGAATTTTGGCGGCAATCGCCTCAGCCTTTCCCTCCGGGTACTTGTAAGAAGGCCAACGACGAAACACCCCATCCCCGATCTTGCGAGGGATAATATGAAAGTGTAAATGCTCGACAAGCTGGCCTGCCGCACCGCCGTTGTTGCACAACAGGTTATAACCGTCGGACTGCATCGCCTCCGCCATGGCGCCGGCAATCTTGCCAAGACGTGAACAGACCTGGCCTAAAAGTTCCGCGGGACAATCGTACAATTTCTCGAAATGCTGCTTTGGAATCACCAGCGTGTGGCCGTCACTTAAAGGGCCGATATCGAGAAAGGCAAGAATGACGTCGTCTTCGTAAATCTTGGTGACCGGTATGTGGCCCGCAACCATTCTGCAAAAGAGACAACCATCCTTACCCATCGTAGGACTACCCCGCAGAATACACGTTTACCGGATTTCAACTGCTTTTTTGTTCTTGCGAATCCCCGGCGTCGGATGTGTCCTGTGCTGCGCCGGCCTCTGTGCTCTCCACTGCCTCTGCGGCAGGCCCCTTTGCCTTCTTGCGAGAACGTTTCTTGACCTGCTTCTTTGAACTCTCGTCAGCGCCAATGAGCTGAAACAGGACAAGCTGGCCGTTGTCACCCAGCCGGTGCAGGGCAAGCCTGATGATTCGCGTATAACCGCCCGGCCGGTCCAGATACCTTGGACCGAGCTCGCTGAACAACTTCCCGATAACTGTGCCCTTTCGGACACGTTCACCCTCTTCGTAGGTTACAATGTCGCGATTGCCAAGCAGAGCAATGGCCCGGCGTCTGGCTGACAGCGTGCCTGTTCTGGCCAGCGTGATCAGCTTTTCGGCGAAGGGCTTTACCTCCTTGGCTTTCTCTATCGTAGTCGAGATCGTTTCATGCTGGAAAAGTGAAGCCACCAGATTTCGCCGCATGGCCAGACGATGCTCTTTCGTTCGACTTAACTGACGCCCTGCTACTCTGTGACGCATATCTTCAAACTCCTCTTATACCTGTACATCCGTCATTCCCAAGGCCAGGCCGATGTCAGCAAGTTTCCTCTTGACTTCGCGAAGAGAAGTCTTGCCGAAGCTGCGAATCTTCAGCAAATCAGCGTCCGTCATCTTCGCCAACTGTCCGACCGTCTCAATTTTTGCCGAGTCAAGACAGTTGCTTGCCCTTACCGACAGCTCCAGCTCCTGAATCGGCATGTTGAGCCTCTGGGTCAGCTCCTCATCGACGGCCTGCTCCTGCGCCGGCGATTCGGCGACCTGAGAGGAGGTGACGGTCTCATCTCCAAGCTCGAAATACTGCACGAACGGGTTCACGTGCTTACGCAAAATCTTTGCAGCCTCCACCAACGCCATCTCCGGGGCGACGGTTCCATTTGTCCAAATCTCGAGGATCAGCCTGTCATAATTGGTTCGCTGGCCGACGCGGGTGTCCTCGGTCATGTAGCGTACGCGGGTCACGGGAGAATACACGGCGTCGAGCATGATTCTTCCGACTTCCTGGTCGAACCGGTCGGTGGCGCCGATCCGTTCGGCGGCGGGCACATAGCCGCGGCCGTTTTCAACGACCATCTCCATTTCAAAATTCACCGCTTCCGTCAACGTGGCCAGCACCAGGTCTTTGTTGACGATCTCGATGGCCGGGTCGGCAACGATGTCCGCAGCGGTTACCGCCCCCACTTTGCTTACGGAAACGCGCATCGTCTTCGGCCCCTGCTCGTGGAGCCGGAGGATAAGACTCTTGACGTTCAAGACGATGTCCGTGACGTCTTCGGTCACTCCCTTGATGGAGCTGAATTCGTGGGAGACGCCCGCCACCTTAACGCTCGTTACAGCGCTTCCTTCCAGCGACGAAAGTAAGATGCGCCTGAGACTGTTGCCGATGGTCGTACCAAAACCGCGCTCGAAAGGCTCAATGAAGAACCGGGCGTACTTATCACTCGATATCATCTTGTCTCGCTCGACGCGAGTGGGTAATTCCAAACCACGCCATGTAACTCGCATATAGGTCTCCTGTCCAAGTTTTGAGTCAACCGCGTTTTCTCAAGACTCAGAGCTGAAAAATGAATCGCTTGCAGAACCTCAACAAAAACTCATGGGATTCCGTGTTATCTCGAGCAAAGCTCCACAACCAACTGCTCCACAACAGGAATCTGCACGTCGTCGCGAGTCGGCATCGCCACAATTGTTGCTTCGGCTCTTTCCCGCGCCAACTGCAACCAGCCCTGCGTGCTGAAATTCGGATTCGCTTCCAGCTGCTCCTTGACTTTCTTGAGGCTCTTTTCAGCCCCCTTGACCGTTATCTTGTCGCCGATTTTCACTGTATAATCGCTGATATCGACCTTGCGTCCGTTGATGTAGATATGGCCATGAGCAATCAACTGTCTGGCCGCCTTGCGGGACGGCACAAAATTCAGCTTGTATACGACATTGTCCAGACGTCGCTCCAGCAACTGCAGCAACGTTGTGCCCGTATTGCCCTTTGTCCTTTCGGCTTCGTGGAAACACCGCATAAACTGCCGGTCCAGAAGTCCGTAATATCTCTTGATCTTCTGTTTTTCGCGCAGCCGAACCGCATATTCGCTTGCCCTGCCCCTGTGCCAGCCGTGCATGCCGGGCGCCAGATTGCGCTGTTTCTTCTCGACCGGACATTTAGCCGTCTCGCACCTGTTGCCCTTCAGCATGAGTTTCATGCCCTCACGGCGGCAGTACTTACAGGATGAACCTAAATAACGTCCCATCTTCCTTATCGATCTCCAAAAGTTTTCCTGGCGACGGTTTTACACTCTTCTGCGCTTGGGCGGTCTGCAACCGTTGTGCGGCAGCGGCGTCACGTCTTCTATCGATGCAATACGCAGTCCCGCCTGCTGCAAAGCGGAGATCGCCGATTCGCGACCTGAGCCGGGGCCCTTGACCCGGATTTCAACCTCGCGCACCCCATTACGCATGGCGGCGCTGGCACAACGTTGCGCAGCCCTCTGAGCCGCAAACGGCGTACTCTTGCGAGAACCTTTGAAACCCACGCAGCCTGTGGAGCTTGAGCACACCGTGTTGCCGTCCAAATCCGTAATTGTAATCAAGGTATTGTTAAAGGTCGCCCTTATATGCACGATAGCTCGGACAACGTTCTTTCTGACTTTTCGCTTTATCTTTTTTCCCATTGTCGATCCCGTGTTACGTAATTATCCGATGAGTTCGCCTCTTTAGCGGACTTCTTTCACGCCTTTCTTGCCGGCCACCGTTTTACGGGGTCCCTTGCGCGTCCGCGCGTTGCTCTGGGTGTGCTGGCCGCGAACGGGCAGACCCTTTCGGTGGCGAAGCCCCCGGTAGCAATTGATATCACGCAAGCGAGCTATATTCTGGGCAACCTGCCGGCGAAGCTGGCCTTCCACGACATAATTGCGGTCAATAATCTGCGTAATGCGGCTAAGGTCATCCTCGCTGAGCTTGGCGGCCTTCGCGCTCTTGTCGATGCCGGCCTCTTTCAAAATCTGCTGCGAGGTGTACTTACCTATGCCGGCAATGTACGTCAGGGAAATCCATATCGTCTTGTCATTGGGGATATCAACACCCACTATACGCGGCATATCAGCTCCTTATCGTATCTCATATCCTGCCTCACACCCTACCCTTGTGAAAAACTATCCTTGACGCTGCTTATGTCGCGGGTTTGTGCAAATGACCCTCACAACGCCTCTGCGACGGACAATTTTGCAGTTTTCACATATACGTTTTACAGAACTTCTTACTTTCATTTACTTTACCTGCTGTTGTGGTCATCGCTCACGACTCTTGCACGGATCCAAATTCGCCGCACAAAAACCGCGACTAATGCCGCAGTACTATTCGGCCTCTGTTCAAATCATACGGCGACATCTCGACCACGACCGTATCACCCGGCAAAATCCGAATAAAATTCATACGCATTTTGCCTGAAACGTGCGCCAAGATGTTGTGGCCGTTTTCCAACTCCACTCTAAACATCGCATTCGGCAAAGCATCCGTCACTTTGGCCTGTAATCTTATTGTGTCCTTCTTTGCCATTGTTCGATTGGGCGGCTCGTGATTCGTCATTCGCTCAAGCTGTTGTTCACCGCCCTCTTACAGTCAATACTTCACAACCGTTTTCCACAATCACAATTGTGTGCTCAAAATGAGCCGAGCACTTTCCGTCTCTCGTTACCACCGTCCATCCGTTTTTCAGCGTTCGCACGCCATAGGAACCGGCGTTGATCATCGGCTCAACGGCCAAAACCATTCCCTCGGTCAAAACAACGTCGTCGGCCAGCAGCTCGTTGCTCACAAAGTTAGGAACTCTCGGGTCCTCATGCATTTTCCGGCCGATTCCGTGCCCTACAAAGTCCCTGACTACCGAGAACCCGGCCGACTCAACGTACTGCTGCATCTGCGCGGCAATCTGACTCCACCTGACCGACGGCGCCGCCTTCTCTATGGCAATACCCAGAGCATGCTCCGTCACGTCCATCAGCCTGCGTCTATCGTCGGAAACATCGCCGATGGCAACGGTCACAGCCGCGTCCGAACAATAGCCGTTAAGCCTGACCCCAAAGTCAATGCTCAGGATGTCGCCGTTCTTCAGCCTGGCATCCTCGCTGGGAATTCCGTGAACAACCTGCTCATTGATCGAGGCGCATATCGCCCCCGGAAACGGAATCTGAGCATAGGGGCTTTCGACGCCTCTGAACAAAGCCTCCGCCCCCATGTCGGTCGTCATTTGAAATGCGACCCGGTCAAGCTGGGCGGTGGTCATTCCCGGCTTTGCAATCTCTTTTAGTTTTGAAAGAACATTCGCTACAACAGCCCCCGCCTTGCGCATCAGATCAATTTCTCTTCGACTGCGAAGCGTTATAGCCATTTACTTTCGTGTCTCGTGGTCCGTACCTCGCGATTCCTGATTCGATACAGTCTCAGCACTTCACGCTTCCGGCAAGGGAGTCCAGCTTCTCGAATATCGAAGCCTTCACTTCCTTAGGATCCCTGTCCGCATCGAAGTTAAACACGGTACCATTGTTCCTATAATAATCCACCAGCGGCTCCGTCTGCCGGTGATACGTTTCAAGCCGATTCGCCACCACCTCCGGACTGTCATCCGACCTCTGAACAAGCCTGGTGCCGTCACGATCGCACAGACCATCGTTCTTCGGCCTCAGATTCTCAACATGATAGACCGCACCACATTTCGGGCAGCTTCTTCTTCCGGTCATTCGCCCGGCCACGACTCGGTCATCAATCTGCAAATTCAATACGGCGTCTATTTTCTGGCCGTTTGCGTCCAATGCCTTGTCCAGTGAAGCCGCCTGGTTTACCGTCCTGGGGAAACCATCCAGTATGAAGCCGACCGCAGGGGCCTTTCGTATTGCTTTGGCCATCATCTCGATAATAACATCATCCGGCACCAGCTCGCCCGAATCCATATACCGTTGGGCCGTCTTGCCTAATTTAGTGCCCGCCGCCCTTTCCTGCCTCAAAATATCTCCACTGGATAAATGAAGCAGCTTGTATCGGTCAACAAGACCCTGACATTGCGTTCCCTTGCCGGCGCCTGGGGCTCCCAACAGCACAACTCTCATGTGTACGCCCCCTTGATTCTGCCGGCATCACTGAAACCCTCGTAGCTGCGCATCAAAAGGTTGGCCTCTATTTTCTGCACAAGGTCCAGCGAGACGCTGATAACGATCAACAGGCCCGTGCCGCCCAAAAACGCCGTCACTCGAAAAGGAATATCCATGGATTGTGCAAGCACGGACGGAACAACAGCTATGAACGCCAGGAATGCAGCTCCAAAATAGGTAATTCGGGTCATCACCGTTTCCAGATAGTCGGCGGTTCTTCGACCCGGCCGAAGCCCGGGAATGAAGCTTCCCGAATCCCGCAGATTCTTGGCCATTTCCTTCGGTTGAAACTGGACCGTTACCCAGAAATAAGCGAAGAGGAATATCAGCAGCATGTACAAGACATTGTAGGTGTAAGCATCGCCGCGGAAAGCCTCGTTCAGACTCATCATGAATCCCGATTCGGGGAACCTTTTTGCCAATTGGTCAAGGATGATCGGAGGGAACATCATGAAACTGGACGCGAAGATAATGGGCATCACGCCTCCATGATTGACCCTGAGCGGCAGGTAATGTCTCTGGCCGCCGTACATCCGCCGCCCCCGCATCTGCTTGGCCTGCTGAATCGGTATTCGGCGCTGACCCTGCGTGATGAGTATAGCGCCGGCGACAACAAAAATAAACGCTGCCACCAGGAACAATATCTTGCCGGGGCCATACCGGCCGGGCGATGCGACGACCGTAAGATCCGTTTTTTGCCAGACGTCCATCACCGCCCACGGCATTCGGGCCACAATTCCCGCCATAATGATCAAGCTGATACCATTGCCTATGCCGTATTCATCTATCTGCTCACCGAGCCACATCAGGAAGATGGTCCCGGCCGTCATACCCACGACACCCATCAGCATCGCACGGCTCTCCATGCCGGTATAGATCAATCCCTGCCCCGCGCCCAGAAGCTTCATGAACATGATGGATTGAATAACACATATCAGCACGGTCAGGTAGCGCGTGTACTCCTGTATCTTTTTGTATCCTGTTTGGCCCTCCTGCCTGAGCTTCTTCAACGCGGGGATGACCTCGCCGAGGAGCATAAGGATAATAGACGCCGTAATATAGGGCATTATTCCCAACCCAAACAGGCTGCTTTGGTCCAGTCTTCCGCCGGTGAACATTTCCATGTATTCGGCCGCTTTGCCCAGCGGGTTTTCCGACTGCGATGCGGCTTCAAGGGTCCGCTTGAAGTCAAAGCCGGGAACGGGAATATGGAAGCCAATCCTATATATCATCAGCAGCGCAAAGGTAAAGAGAATCTTGTTCCTCAGGTCACGGATTCTGAATATGTTGACCACTGTTCCAAGCATTTTTACATTTCTCTTATTTTGTGTTTCGCGTTCCTTCCGGCGACATCCGGCGTACCACGGACAACTCAGATCACTCTTGCTGTCCCGCCGGAAGCGGTGATTTTCTGTTCGGCACCCTTGCTGAATCTGTGCGCAGTAACCTCCAGCTTCTTCGTCAGGTCCCCCTTGCCGAGGATTTTGATTCTGCTCTTGGGGCTGTCGATCAGCCCGGCATCGGACAACTGCTCGACGCCAACAGAAGCCCCATCCTCAAACCTCTCCAACTGCCAGACATTGACAATTTCACACGGCACGGCGAAATTGCTATTGTTGAAACCGCGTTTAGGCAGCCGGCGAAAGAAGGGCATCTGTCCACCCTCGCGGAGTGAGAACGAGGTCGCACCGGCCCTGCTGCCGCTGCCTTTGTGGCCGCGACCGGAGGTCTTGCCGCGTCCGCTACCCGTTCCCCGGCCGATCCGGCGACGACGCTTATGCCCACCAGCAATGGAAGTTATTTCATGATTCAACATTGAAACCACCCAATCATCTATCGGCAATCGTCAAACGCTGATTGCCACACCCCGAAGGGATTCAATCGCTTCTTTGCTTCGCAATTTTAACAACCCACCCAGCGTCGCCTTGACGACGTTCTTGGCGGACGTGCTCCCATAGACCTTCGTCAGGACATCCTGCACGCCGGCATATTCGAGCACCGCACGAGCACTGGAGCCTGCGATAACGCCGGTACCCGGACTGGCCGGGACCAACGTTATCTTCGTGGCCCCGTACTTGCCGCTGACCTGGTGCGGAATAGTCCGGCCGACCAGAGCTACCCTGTACAAGGTCTTCTTGGCGTCTTTGACACCTTTCTCAACGGCCTGTGGAACCTCATTCGCCTTACCATAACCTATCCCCACGGTGCCCGCACGATCGCCGACCACTACCAACGCGGCAAAACTGAATCGCCGACCGCCCTTGACCACCTTGGAGCAGCGAAATACTTTTACCACCGTATCTTCCAACGGCTTTTCTTCCTGCTCTGAAAACCTGAGCCCCTCGGGAACATGCGCGGACGGGGCCGCACTTTCTTCCGGGTTCACGCTTCCAACAGGGTTAAGGGATTCTACTGCCAATTTTCTCTCCAAGCCTTATGATTGGTCCTATCAAAAAGCGAGCCCGCCTTTTCTTGCCCCTTCGGCAAGGGCCTTGACTCTGCCATGAAATTTATACCGATTTCTGTCGAAGCAAACGCACTTGATCCCGACGCCAAGGGCCTGTTTTGCAAGGGCCTCGCCCACAAGCTCGGCCGCCTTCTTATTGCCCGTCTTGGGCAACTGGTCCCGCAGGCTTTGGGTCATCGTACTGGCCGAGACAAGCGTGGCTCCCGCCATATCGTCTATTACCTGGGCGTAGATGTGTCTTGTCGAACGAAACACCGACAACCTCGGTCTGTCGGGCGTTCCGACGATCTTCTTGCGCACTTGACGCTTGCGTCTCAGCGCCGCTCTTTTAGCCTTTTTAGCTTTCAACTCTCAATTCCCTATTCGAAATTCTTATGCCGCCCCGGAAGCAAAAGCCTTGCCGACTTTGTGTCGCACGTGCTCATCGGCGTAACGAATCCCTTTGCCTTTGTAAGGTTCGGGCGGCCTGGTTTTTCTTATCTCTGCTGCAAATTGTCCTAACACCCTCTTGTCCATCGATAAGAGTGTGAACTTCGCGGGGACGTCATTACCCCTGGTCGTGGCGGCCTCGATATTGACCTTTAGCCCTTCGGGGATCACGCACTCGATCGTATTGGCGTAACCGACCTGAAGAATCAGCTTTCCGCCCTGCTCCTTGACGTTGTAGCCGGTGCCGTAAATCTCCATCTTCCGCTGAAAGCCCTTGCTGACACCTTCCACCATATTCGCAATCAAGGCACGCATGGTACCGTGCAATTGTTTGCTCTGGCGGTCGTCAGGACGGTCGTTTTCAACCAGTATTTTCCCCGCAGAATCGTCAAGTTTGACTTGTATGCGCGGGTGACAGTCCATTTGCAGCCGGCCCAGCGGGCCTTGCACTTTGACACACAATCCCTCGAGCTCGATCTTTACGCCCTTGGGAATCTCAATTGGTTTTTTTCCGATTCGACTCATCAGCTAACCGTACAAAGTATTTCGCCGCCGACATTGGCTTCGCGGCAGTTTCTGTCACTCATTACACCTTTGCTCGTCGAAACAATGGCAATCCCCATCCCGGCCAACACGCGGGGCAGCTTATCGACGGGCGAGTAAATTCTCCGGCCGGGCTTGCTCGTCCTTTTGATCTCACTAATAATGGGATGACCGTCCTGGTCGTACTTCAACGTAATCCTCAGTATTCCCTGCTTGCCGTCATCGATGCGGTCGAAGTCTTTGATGTAGCCTTCCTTCTTCAGAACAGCCGCTACGCCCTCGCACGTCTTGGAGGCCATGACTTGAACCTGTTCCTTGTTTATTCGCACAGCATTGCGAATTCTCGTCAGCATATCAGCTATGGGATCACTTAGAGTCATAATCTGGCATCTCTTCTCTTGTGCGAATCATTCCCCGATAACTACAGTTCGCATTCGGCACGCCACGCTCTCTACCAACTGGCCTTCCGAACACCCGGTATTTTCCCTTCGTTGGCCAGCCTTCTGAAACAAATCCGGCAAACCTTGAACTTGCGATAAACGGCTTTTGATCTGCCACAAATCTGACATCGCGTATACTGTCTGACGCGATATTTCTGTTTCTTATTGGCCTTGTTTTCCAGCGCTTTAGTTGACATCCACACGCTCCGAGTTCACATTTCACTGGTCTATTAAGATTCCTGTCTCTTGAACGGCATGCCGAACAGTTGAAGCAGTCTCAACGCTTCCCGGTCGGTCTTGGCCGTCGTGACAAAGGTTATGTTCATCCCCTGCTGAAATTCGAGTTTCGCGGCGTTGATCTCCGGAAAAACGCTCTGTTCAGCCAGGCCCATGGAGTAATTGCCTCGTCCGTCAAAACTGTCGTCGTTCAGACCGCGAAAATCTCTTACCCGCGGAATCGCCAGACTGATAAGCCGGTCCATGAATTCATACATTCTGGCGCCGCGGACAGTGACTTTCAGGCCGGTCTCCTGTCCCTCGCGGACTTTGAAATTCGAAACACTTTTCTTGGCCTTACAGGCCACGGGCATCTGGCCGGTAATCATCGCCAGGTCCTTTTTGGCCAGATCCAGAAACTTCTTGTCCTGCGTGGCCCGGCCTATGCCCATCGAAATAACGACCTTTTCCATCCGGGGCACGGCCATCCGGCTCTTGTAGCCGAACTCTTTCGCCAGCTCCGGAGCAATCTTCGAGTGATATAAATCCTTCAAACGTGCCATCTCGTACCCTGCGTCTGCTCAAATGACAAAACAGCCGTCATTTGCAAACCTATTCAGCCTTTCTCACAACGCCAATTTCGGTTCCGTCAACGGTGACGCGTTTTTTGCCGCCGCGATCATCCACTTTATAACGCACCCTGCTGCCTTTCGAACTTTTCGGATTCACCGGCAGAACATTACTGATATGAATCGGCTGCTCCACGTTGATCCGCCCACCCTGTGGATTCTTCCGCGAAGGCCGAACATGCTTCTTGGCTGTATTATGCCCCTGAACCACTACCTTGTTCTCATCGGGGATCACGCGCAGCACCTTGCCGGTCGCGCCCTTGTGGTCGCCCGCTATGATCTCCACGGTATCGCCTTTTTTAACGTGTAAAGCCATAAGATCGTTTCTCGTTATTCCATATCCCGTCCACTGACGGCAAGGCCGCTCGCGCGCTCAGACGACCTCGCTCGCCAATGAGATGATTTTCATGTAATTCTTTTCGCGAAGCTCTCGCGCCACTGCACCGAAGATTCTGGTTCCAATGGGGTTGCCCTCGGCGTCAATCATGACCGCCGCGTTGCTGTCGAACCGTACATAACTGCCGTCCGCACGTTTCACGGGGCTTTTCGTTCGAATGATCACGCACTTGTGAACCTTCTTGTCATCCAACTGACAGCTCGGCAGCGACTTTTTTATCGCGACACAGACGATATCTCCGATACCGGCGACATTCCGCGTAAACCTGCCCCGCGCCCCGCATTTTCCAAGGACCCGGATGCACAGTGCCGACTTGACACCGGAGTTGTCGGCGATATCCAACATTGTTTCTTGCTGAATCATTATCTCGTATCTCAAATCACGTTTGGCTTGCCTTCGTCACGACCTTCACAAGCCGCCAACGTTTCGTCTTGCTGCGAGGCCTGCACTGAGTGATTTCGATCACGTCACCCACGCCGCTTTGATTGTGCTCGTCGTGAACGGCCAGCTTCGTTCTGCGTTTTATATACTTACCGTACTTGGGATGCTTGATCCTGTAATCGATGGCAACCTGGACACTCTTGTCGCCGCTTGTGCTCGTTACTACGCCGGTTAACGTTCTTGCTTTTTGATCCTGCATCTTTGATTTTCCGTCTCAACAATCCTTACCGACAAACCGTCACTTGCCCTGACGCAATATCGTTTTGACCCTGGCAATTTCACGCCGGGCATTCACGACGGCCCTGGAATTTTCAAGTTTCTCAGTGACCGCCTGCGAGCGCAAGTCGAACAAGTGCCTCTCGAGCTCCTGCAGTTTGCCCTCCAGCTCATCCGGGCCCATCTCTCGGTAATGCTGCGCTTTCATCTGACGCTTTCCTCTTACAATGAACGCCTTCGCTTGACAAGCCTGCACCGGATCGGCATTTTGTGGGCGACCCTGACCAGCGCTTTCTTTGCCACGTCTTCGCTGACCCCGCCGATCTCGAAACACACCTGCCCCGGCCTGACGCGGGCTACCCAGAACTCAGGCTCTCCCTTGCCTTTTCCCATTCGCGTTTCCAACGGCTTGGAGCTCACCGGCTTATGCGGAAATATCCGGATATAGACCTTGCCTTCACGATGCAGAAAATGAGTTGCCGCAACCCGGCCCGCCTCGATATGCCGCGCGCTTACCCAGCTCATTTCCAGGGCCTGCAAACCGTAGTCGCCGAACGCCACGTAGTTGCACCTCGACGCATTGCCCTTCATTTTGCCGCGCTGGCTCTTACGGTATTTAACTCTCTTCGGCATCATTGCCATGGTTTACACCTTTGCCTAAACTACGCTCAAGAAAAACACATTCCTTCGTAAAGAATTTCGTTCTTAACTTCCATGGCCGCCAGATCCCTCGGGGCCGCCGCGTCCTGAAGGCGGCTCAGCCGAATCGCCTCGGTATGAAGTCCTGCCCTCTGACGTCGACCCGGCTTCGGCGCCCTCCCGGCCTCCCCCTTCCGGTCCCCCGCGCCTCGGGGCGCGACGGCGGCGACGGTACGGAGGTTGCGAGATTTCCTCACCGAACTTGCCTTTATAAATCCAGACCTTTATGCCGATGGCCCCGTAGGTAGTTCTCGCCGTTGCCAGGGCATAATCCACATTGGCATCCAGAGTATGCAGAGGAATACTGCCCATCTTCTGCGTTTCTCTCCTGGCCATTTCCGAACCCGCCAGCCGTCCTCCGCACATGATTTTAGCGCCTTTTGCCCCGGCGTTCATCGCCGCTTCGCAGAACTGCTTCATCGTCCGTCTGAACGAGGCGCGCTTGCCGAGCTGCTCGGCAATAGCCTCGGCCACCAACGCGGCGTTGAGGTCCGGCTCTTTTATCTCGATGACATTGACGTTTATTGTCCGGCCCGTGAGCTCTTCGAGCTCTTCCCGCAGCTTATCGACCTCTCCCCCCCTGGGGCCGATGACTACGCCCGGCCGGGCGCTATGCAACGTCACCTTCACCTCGTTGCGCGTTCGGATTATTTCGGTCTTCGCCACCGCACCCTTGGGCATACTCCGATTAAATTTCCTGTCAACATACTCCCGGATTTTCTGGTCCTCGACGAGAAAATCGCCGTAGTTGGCCTTCGGAGCAAACCATGTGCTCTGCCATCCGAGAGTTATCCCCGTTCTGAAACCTATTGGCGACGTTTTCTGACCCATAATCTCGTATCTCGTACAACGTGCGGCGTCTTATTCTTGCCCTTCCTGTGTGACTGTTACGTGTATGTGACAGGCTTTCTTGCGAAGAGGATGCGTCCGACCCCTGTCCTTCGCAATCCACCTTTTTGTGCCGAGGCGAATTCCTGCGTCGTCGACACAGGCACTGCTAACATACAGACTATCAACGTTAGCCTGTTGCTCGTCGGCATCTGCGATGGCACTTCGCAAAATCTTTGCAACCATCGGCGCCGCTCGTTTTCTTGTGAATTTCAAGACGTCCAGCGCGTCCTGAACGCTCCGCCCGACTATGAGTTGCGTGACCAATCGAGCTTTTTGCGGCGAAATCGGAGCATAACGGCAGAATGAATGCCAGTCCTTCAAATCATTGACCTCGACGGACAAGGCCGTCGCCAGGCGGCGAACGTCTTCCGTTCCTGGTTGGGGCTTGAAAAGGCCTTTCTGCCAATTCCTGACGGCCGCCACCGCTTTGTCCTTGTCGAACCCTCCCCGGGCAAGGTGGCTGGCCAGCGCATCCACACCTATCCGCCGTTCTTTCGATAGCTCTTTTAGCTTATTAGCGCTTAGCATACTATTTATACCGTTATACCTATCGCACCTGTCCGTCATTGCGCCCGGTTCGCAGCAAACCCCAGAATCACTTGCCCTTTCGGCCCGGATTCATTCGCCAGAGGCTCGAATGACGACAACAGATACCCTCATTCTACTCTACTTTTATTTTCTTACTTGAATGGCCCTTGAACAACCTTGTCGGCGAGAACTCACCCAGCTTGTGTCCCACCATATCCTCGGTGATGAGAACCTTATGGAACAATTTGCCGTTGTGAACCAGAAAAGTACAACCGACAAATTCAGGGATAATCGTGCATTTTCTTGACCAGGTCTTGATCGGCTCACGAGACCCGGATGCAGACAGTTTGTTGACCTTAATGAACAACTTCTGGTCAACATATGGTCCTTTTTTAAGAGATCTTCCCATTTCTTGTATCTCGTGTATCTTTCTTGCAGCGCTTCACGCGGCACGCCCACTGAGATCACAGGGCCAACTGTTTTTGCCTCTTGTTCTTACGCCTTCGAATAATTCTTTTATTACTGCACTTGCGCGGATTTCTCGTTTTCCCGCCTTTGGCCAGTACGCCGGTGGGCGAGCACGGATGCCGTCCGCCATTTGCCCTGCCTTCTCCACCGCCCATCGGATGAGAAACAGGATTCTGCGCCTTGCCCCGAACGTGCGGCCGGCGGCCCATGTGACGCTTCCGGCCCGCTTTGCCAATCCGTACATGCTGGTCGTCGGGATTACTCAACTGCCCAATCGTTGCCCGGCACGCTTTGTGAATCATACGCATTTCACCGCTCGGCAGGACCAGGGTGACCCAATCGCCTTCCTTGGCCATAATCTTTGCAGAGTTACCGGCGCCTCGAACGAGCTTGCCGCCCTGGCCGGCGCGCATCTCGACGTTGTGAACCTCCAGGCCGGCGGGAATCGCTCCCAACGGCATCGCGTTGCCGACCTTAGGCTCACATGAGACGCCGCTTTCCACGCTGTCCCCGACCTTCATACCCAGAGGGGCCAGTATGTATCTCTTTTCGCCGTCGGCGTAGTGCAGTAAAGAGATGAAGCAATTTCTGTTCGGGTCGTACTCGATCGTAGCGATCTTTGCCGGGATATTGTCTTTGTCTCTCTTAAAATCGATGATGCGGTAAATCTTTCTCGCTCCGCCGCCTCTGAACCGAACGGTTGTCATACCGCTATGGTTTCGCCCCCCCGTCTTCTTTATCCGTGTGCAAAGCGACTTCTCGGGCCGAGTGGTCGTCAGCTCGGCATAATCGTTAACCGAGCTGTTTCTTCGGCCGGCACTTGTTGGTCTGTAAATTCGAATACCCATAATAACCACTCTTCGCTAATAATCCGTTGCACAGCGATTTTTAACCGCGGGCTGCAAAGCTCCTGGCCCGCGGCAATGATATCTTAGAACAAATCTATGTGAAACTCCGGCTCCAGGAATACAACGGCCTTTTTCCAGCTCGCCGTCAAGCCCAACGTTCGGCCTCTGCGGCGATGCTTGCCTTTATGATTAGCCGTTCTTACCTTCTGCACCTTGACGTTATATACTCTTTCCACTGCGTTCTTTATCTGCGTCTTATTGGCTTTCTTGTTCACTTCAAAGCTGTACGCACCTTTGACGTTCGCAAAGTGCATCCCCTGCTCTGTAACCAACGGCCGAATTATGATATTATAATCATCCACGTTAGTACCCGTCAATTCGACTTGCCTGCTCCGTGCTCAGGACAGATAAAAGCGCCTCTTTGGTGAACAGCATCTTGCGGTAATGGCAGATGTCGCCGGCGTTCAAATCCTTCACGGGCATCACCGCCACCTTCGGGACGTTCCGGGCCGACTTGCAGAGATTCGCGTCCACGGAACCCACTGTTACCAGACAACTGCGGTCAATCTTCAAATTCGTCAGGACACTCACAAAATCTTTGGTCCTGGGTTTCTCGAAACTCAGCCCGTCCACCACGACAACGTTGTTACTCAACAGCTTCGCCAATATGGCCGAATCTCTTGCGAGTCTTCTTTGCTTCTTCGGCATGGACTGGCGAAAATCTCTGGGAGTCTTGGCAAAAGTCGCGCCGCCGCCGACCCGTTTACCTGTTCTAATGTTACCGACGCGGGCATTTCCCGTACCCTTCTGTTTGAAAAGCTTTCTGTCCGAACCGGCGACCTCGCTTCGGCCTTTCGTCTTGGCTGTCCCGACGCGCTTGTTTGCGTGATACATGACGATCGCCTGCTTGATCAACGGATACCTCACCGTGCCGCCCAAGACTGCCTCGTCCACCTTCACGTGGTCAACTTCCCGTCCGTCTGCGTTGTAAACAGTCAAATCAATCATTTTCCAGACTTCCGTTCTCCGGCTGCTTTACGTTTTTGGGCAGTGCGAACCAGACAATAACCGCCGGCCGGACCAGGCACAGAACCTTTGACGATCAATAAGTTCTTTTCCTCGTCTATAGAAACCAGCCGATGGTTTTTCGCGGTAACCCGGCGATTCCCCATGTGGCCGGGCATTTTCTTGCCTCTCTTCAACTTGCCGCTGTGGCCTCGATCGGTGGCAAAGGCGGAAATCGATCCCGGCGATCTGTGCTTGCGTTCCGTCCCGTGAGAGCCCGGCATGCCGCCGAAGTGATGACGCTTCATCACGCCCGCGAAGCCTTTGCCCTTACTCGTAGCCACAACGTCAACAAACTGGTCCTGCGAGAAAACAGCCACCGTGACAGAAGACCCGAGATCGGGCTGCTGCTTGGCGTCGTTCGGCAATCGCATCTCCCGGACGAATCTCTTCGGCGTCGCGCCGGCTTTCTTGGCGTGTCCGATTTGAGGCTTTTTTCTTCGCACGGTTTTGATTTCATCGAAGCCAAGCTGAACAGCGTTGTAGCCGTCGGTTTCACAGGCCTTGACCTGCATAACGACGCAGGGACCGGCTTGTATGACCGTAACGGGCACTAAGCTACCCGCTTCGTCATAGACCTGTGTCATTCCGACTTTTTTTCCCAATAGCGTTGCCATAATTTCGTACTTCTTATCCCGTGAGCCGATTCACACTACTTCTACGTTTCACAAATCAGGCCTTTATCCTTACAAAGACTCCGGCCGGCACCACCAGACGATTCAGCACTTCAACCGTTCGCGCGTTCGCCTCGTGAATATCCACCAAACGTTTATGCGTCCTGAGCTCAAACTGCTCGCGCGATTTTTTGTCAATATGAGGACTTCTCAAGACCGTATATCTTTCGATGCGAGTAGGCAATGGAACCGGACCACTTACGCGGGCATTGGTCTTTCGGGCGTGCTCTACTATTTCCTTGGCGGATGCATCCAGAGCCCTATGGTCATAAGATTCCATCTTGATTCTTATTCTTTCAGTTTCACTAGCCATAACTTTCCTCCGCGTCGACCGGTCTTCCCGGCTCTAACGCGTACAGGGCTGAGGCTTATTCAAGCCTCTAAGGTCTTGGAGTATACCGACTTACAAGGCAAAAACCCAACAAAAAATCTGTTTTTCGTACATAGTTTTTCTCTCTATACCAGCCTTATCTTATTTGGCACTGGCAGGAGAGACATTGTACCTGATTATTGACTGCCAACTACTGATTGTTCGACCCTTTTGCAGCAATCAGCTTTCAAAGGCTTAGCAGCCAGCCATCAGATTCGCCTTCCTTTAAGAGTCAGGTCTCAGACCAGCCTATCGCCGATCCAAACCATCCACGGGTTCTTGAACACCCCTAATAACGTTAATAAACCGTCCCTGACCAAAAATCACAGATATGCCACAGCCCAACTAAGGTTACGCAAAGCCGTCCTTGGCGATGCTCGCTACGGCTGAAAACCCCAAAATCTATCACACACACAATATCCTGTCAACACAATGTACAAAAAAATGACGGAAAATTAAAAAATTTTTCAGAAAATAACCTGGCTTGCAATCTGCTCGGGAACTCTCTCATAGCTCAATGGTTCCATCGTGAAGGTCCCCCTGCCGGCGGTCACACTCCTGATTTCGCTGGAATACCCAAATAGTTCCGCCAGCGGGGCTTTGGCGTCGATAACCTGCATGTTTCCATGCACTCGGCAATCCGTAATCAAGCCTCTTTTTGCAAGCAGACTGCCTTGAACGGCCCCGAAACTAACCTGCGGCACCACGACCTGAAGGCGCATCACCGGCTCGAGCAAAACCGGTCCTGCCTCTTTGACAGCTTTTTCCACCGCAATTGAAGCCGCCTGCTCAAACGCTAAACTCGAAGAATCCACAGAATGAAATGAGCCGTCAATCAGCGTAATTCTGACCCCCACAACAGGATAGCCCGCCAGCGGGCCGCTGCCCAGGGCTTCCTTGCTTGCTCTTTCCACGTCAGGAACATACTCTCTTGGGACCGCATCCCCCGGGGCTGCATTCTGGAACGTATTATCGCGGCTGCAATGGCCGTCCTCTGTAAACAACGGCTCAACCTCCAGAACAACATGGCCATATTGACCGTGTCCACCTGTCTGGCGTATGAACTTACCCTCCGCCTTCGCCGATTTCGTGATCGCTTCCCTGTAGGCAACGCGAGGTTTACCCACTCTAACATCAACCCCCATGTCTCGTACCAGCCTGTGCTGGAGTATTTCCAAGTGTAACTCGCCCATCCCGCTTATGATAGTTTCGCCCGTTTCGGTATCAGCTTTCCATCCAAAAGTTGGGTCCTCACGCCGCAGGATCGTAAGCGCATCGGTCAGTTTCGCCTTCTCTGCAGCGGTTCTTGGCTCTATCGACATGTTCAACACCGTTTGCGGGAAGGTTATGTTCGGTAAACAGATGGGTTTCCTTGGATCACAAATCGTATCGCCGGTAAGCGTTTCCTTCGGTCCCACAACGGCCACGATCTCACCGGCCCCGGCGGAATCCAGGATTTTTCGCTCGTTGGCGTGCATCTCGAATATCCTTGTAACGTTCTCACGCCGGTCGCGATTCACGTTCAAGACTCTGGTGCCGGCCTTCAATGTGCCTTGGTAGATTCTCAGAAAGCTCAGATCGCCGTGCGCATCGCCGGTGATCTTGAAGGCCAGCGCCACCAGGCTGCCATTCGGATCGCACTTGATGGGTATTTTCTTGCTCTCATCGGTCGGCTTGTGGCCGGTCAGAGCTTCCTTGTCCAGTGGAGAAGGAAAATAGGCCAGGACACCATCGAGCAGCCTCTGCACACCGATGTACTTCAAAGCGGAACCGACAAAGATCGGATGAAGCTTGTTGGCCAACGTCCCCTTTCGGATGCCCCGCGTGATCATCTCTGCACTGACGGGCTTGTCATGCACGAAGCTCTCCATGAGCTCAGCATCGTGCTCGGCGGCGAGCTCTATCATCTCGTTTCTCCGCTTTTGAGCCGCTTTCCTGAGCTCGGCGGGAATATCCGTTTCTTCAAAGGTGGCCCCCATCTTCTCGGTCTGATAAAACACAGCCCGCATCTCTATCAGATCGATGATCCCGGCGAAAGTACCCTCGCCCCCGATGGGAATCTCCACTAAGACAGGATGGGCCAGAAGCTTGTCGCGAATGCTTTCAACGGTCATCTCGAAGTCGGCGCCGACCTTGTCCATCTTGTTCACAAAGCACAGAAACGGCAGACCATATTTTTGCCCTTGTCTCCAAACGGTCTCACTCTGGGCCTGGACGCCCTCGCTGCTGTCAAACACCGCCACCGCGCCGTCGAGCACGCGCAACGATCGTTCGACTTCAGCGGTGAAATCAATGTGTCCCGGCGTGTCAATAAGGTTGATCTCAAAGCCCTTCCAGGGACATTTTGTCGCGGCCGAAGTGATCGTGATACCCCTCTTCTGCTCCTCCTCCAAGTAGTCCATGACCGCCGTACCGTCGTGAACCTCTCCCATCTTGTACGTTTTGCCCGTGTAGTAGAGGATGCGCTCGGTGACCGTCGTCTTGCCGGCGTCGATATGAGCGATGATCCCGATGTTGCGTAGCTTTGACAGGACGCTCGACATAGTTTTTTCCCGTATCCCAGTGCAACCGCCCCGAATGGGCGTACGATTCAAACCATCAGGGCAATATTTGCGCGACAATACGACATAAAAAAACTGCCACGGCTTTTTCGAAAAAGGCACCGTGGCAGTGAAAAACAACGACACTTACCAGGCGAAATGGGCAAACGCCTTATTCGCCTCAGCCATTTTGTGGACGTTATCGCGGGTGGTCATAGCCCCGCCGTGCCCGCCATACGCGTCAATCAATTCCGCGGCTAGACGATCCGACATCGGCTTTCCCTTCTTGGACCGGGCTGCGACCAATATCCATCTGAAAGCCAGCGACTGCTGACGCTTGGTGCTTACCTGCATCGGCACCTGATAGCTGGCTCCGCCGACGCGCTTACTGCGGACCTCAATCAAGGGCCTTACGTTACTGACCGCCTTTTCGAACACTTCAAGCGGGCTGGCATCCTTGACCCTGTCAGCGATAATGTTCATAGCGTCATAGACGACCTTCTGGGCGGTGCTCTTCTTGCCTTGCCACATTAGACAGTTGGTGAATTTCGAAATCAGCTTGCTGTTGAACATCGGATCCGGCTTTAATTGCTGACTTGAAGCAGTAAATTTCTTAGCCATTATTTTCCTCAAACTGGCCCTGTGGAGCCGGCGACTTTCCACTCACCTGACCGGCTACCGAACGGCCAACTCACTTTGATCTCTTTGCTCCGTATTTACTTCTGCCCTGTTTTCGATTGGCCACTCCGGCACAGTCGAGGACGCCTCGGACAATGTGATAGCGCACGCCGGGCAAGTCCCGCACGCGGCCTCCCCGGATAATCACCGTGCTGTGCTCCTGAAGGTTGTGATCGATACCGGGGATATAGGCTGTAACTTCTTTCCCGTTCGTCAGCCTGACACGAGCAATCTTACGTAAGGCCGAGTTCGGCTTCTTGGGCGTTTGGGTCCTGACGATCAGACACACGCCTCGCTTCTGCGGCGAACCGCTTATGTCGGATACTCGCTTGTGCTTCTTCGATTTGGCACGCGGGTGCCTGACTAACTGATTTATTGTGGGCATAATACTTATAATCCCTGTTCTTTACTACTACACCATTTTGTTTGGCCGTCGACAAAATAATCCCTCATTATAATACCCTTGCGGCGCATTCCAAGAGATTTTTATCCCTGCACTGCAAATTTTTTGCGAAAAACAACAAAAAATAGAACCCTCTGGTCCCAGAATCACCCAATGCACCGGGCAGGCTAATCCTTTGAGCGGCGGCCCCAGGGCCACGGACTGAGCACCATTTTGGCACCCGCTTGCCCACGGCGGGACTTTTCTCTTTGACATTGTGACCTTGGTATGATATAATATTTTTATGCTAATGGAGGAATGGTGAGAAGGCTTCTTTTTGCTTCTTATCAAGCTTTTCACCATAGAAATAGACGTTCAAAGACCGTCTAAGGGGGGACAGGTGAGACCGTCCGTTCGAATAGTGGCATTTTGCCTTGTCGCGAGGGAGCACTAAGCAAAGAACGTAAGGTTTCTTCGCCCCTTTGGATATTAATCGCCAACGGGAGTACACAAACTTGAATGGGCTCGGACCCAATTCCAACGGGAAAAGCACCCAATCAAACAGGGCAGTGAGAAGCCTGCGATTCGGAGGTAGCCTGTGATGACTCTACACAGCTTCGTAAACAGACTCACGCAACTGTGTTCATGGCTGTACTATCAGCATCTGTGGGAGGAATGGGAGCTGCTGGCCATAGGCATTGTGGTTCTGGTCCCCTTATTGTTGATCGCAAGACGACAGCGAAAGGAAAGAGCCGGCAGGATATATACCCATCACCATCCAGAACGCTCACCCATCATCGGCGTTAAACTGGCGAACGGTAAACACAGCCCGCCGGAAATTACAGATTCGAAAAAAGCCCGCTCGCATTCCGTCGAAAGAGGCAAAATCAAGCAAGACGGCGCAATCAAGCAAGTGGACGTCTCAAACGAGCAAATCAAACAGCTCCAATGCGAAATCGCCCGGCACCGCCAAACAGAGGCACGTCTCGAACAGCAACTCGCCGAGCTAACCGCCGCTAACGAAAAACTCAGGCAAGAAATAGATAAAGTCAAGCAGACTGAAGAGCACCACCAGCAGCAAACGGTCGAGTTACCGGCGGTGAACAAGGAGCTTCAGGAGGAACGGGTTGGACGAAAACGGGTCAAAGGACCAATCCATAACCAAACGGATTCGGCGCCGGCTGCCGACAAACAACCCACGGATTCAAAGCATGCCAACGAACCTCTGGATGTCGAGAAGCTCAAAGCCATAGCCGCATTGGCAAGGCAAATCCAGCAACGCCCCCGCCCCGAGCTGACGTAGTCTTCGCTCGGCCAAGCGGCCGACCGAAAATAGAGCCGTCATCCCCTTTTTACAAGCGATCATTCGCCCGTCAATTCCCGGCTCCTGCAGCAAGAGACAAATCCGTCTGCACAGTACGAGTGCACCCGCACTGATAAAGGATTCAACCTCAGAATCACTTGATTCCCAGGGCTTCCCTGACGGCGGCATCGGCCTTTGCCTCGGCCTCTTTGGCTTCCTTGATCTCCGGAGCCTCTTCAAATTCCTTCGGTAGCGGAGCTTCGACGAGGTGTTTGACCTTCATGTCGAGATACGGCTTGAAAGCCGTCCCGGCGGGTATCAGGTGACCGAGAATGACGTTTTCCTTCAGGCCGTGAAGCTCATCCATCTTGCCGGCCAAAGCCGCTTCAGTCAGGACCTTCGTTGTTTCCTGGAAGCTGGCGGCGGCGATAAAGCTCTCCGACCACAGTGAAGCCTTCGTAATACCCAGGAGTAACGTCTTGGCGGTCGCCGGCTTTGGCTTTCTGCCCGTAGCTCCGTGACCACCTATGCTTTCGATCTTCTCGTTGACACTGGTGAGGTCTTTCTTGTCGATGATCTGGCCGACCTGCAAATCAGCAGCATCTCCCGCGTCCACTATCTTGAGGCTATTCGTCAGCTTTTCGTTCTCTCTCTTGAAGACGAACTTGTCAACAACCTCGCCCGGCAGGAATGCGCTGTCACCGACCGATTCAATCTCAACCTTCCGCATCATTTGGGAACAGATTATTTCAATGTGCTTGTCGTTGATATTGACGTTTTGTGAACGATAAACATTCTGAATCTCTATCGTCAGGTACCTTTGCAGGGCTTCTTCGCCTTTGATTCGCAGAATATCATGCGGCACCAGAGGGCCGTCCGTCAAAGCGTCGCCGGCCTCGGCGAAGTCACCCGTGTGAACGTTCAAATGCCTGTCACGCGGGACGTGGTGCTCTTTTTCCATGCCGGATTCGCTTCGAATGGTGATGGTCATCTTGCCTTTGCGTTTATCACTTCGCAGCTCGACCCTTCCGCTGATCTCAGCCATCGCAGCAGGGTCTTTGGGTTTGCGTGCTTCAAACACTTCGGTCACTCTGGGCAAGCCCCCTGTGATGTCCTGGGTACCTCCGGTGGCTCTGGGCTGATGAGCGAGCAGTTGGCCCGCCTGAACCTGCTGGCCCTCCACCACCTCGATTCTGGCTCCCGCCGGCAAATAGTGAACGTCCAGTATCTTGCCGTCGGGATCCTCGATGATGATCTGCGGATGCTTATCGCCCTTATGCTCGATGACTATCGGCTTGCCTAATTGCCCCTTACGCTCCTCCTCGATTCCGATGGTCTCGCCTTCGATGACGTCCACAAACCGTATCAGGCCGGATACTTCGGCCAGGATCGGCGTCCGGTGCGGGTCCCACGTGAACAAGGAAACGCCGGCCTTCACTTTCTGGTCGTTTTCCACCAGGACAACCGCCCCGTAGGGGACCTTGAACCGGTCAAGCTCTCTATCCTTTGCATCAAGAATCGCTATCTCACCGTTCCTCTTGAGGGCAATGGTTATCGTTTCGCCCGACGCATTTTTAATTTGAACGGCGTTAATATCGCGGTACTGAACCTTTCCGGCGTAAGTCGCTTTCTGCTCTCTCTCGAGAATGGCTCTGGAGGCGACACCGCCGGTATGGAATGTCCTTAGTGTCAACTGTGTCCCCGGCTCGCCGATCGACTGTGCGGCCACGATACCAATCGCGGCACCTTCTTCGACCAGCTGTCCGGTGCTCATGTCCCAGCCGAAGCACTTGGCACAGACCCCGAAGGGACTGTCGCACGTCAAGGGGCTTCTGACCCTGACGGCATCAAGACCCAGGGCCTCGATCTTCGCCGCCGCATCCGGCGTGATAACCTCATTCTCCCGCACAATCATCTCGTCGGTGATCGGGTTGCGGATATTATCCCGGGCGGTTCTGCCGACCACAAGCTGAGAAAGTGGAATATCAACCTGCTCGCCGCGGCTGACCGTGCCTTTGGTAATGCCCTGGAGGGTTTGGCAGTCACGTTCAATGACGATCACATTTTGCGCCACGTCGATCAGTTTGCGTGTCAGATAACCGGAATTGGCCGTCTTGAGGGCGGTATCCGCCAATCCTTTACGCGCCCCGTGAGTGGAGCTGAAATACTCAAGAACGGTCAAGCCCTCCCGGAAGTTCGACTTAATGGGCGTTTCGATGATCTCGCCGCTGGGCTTGGCCATAAGGGCTCTCATTCCCGCAAGCTGCTGAATCTGATCGACGCTTCCTCGTGCCCCGGAATCGCTCATCAGGTAGATGGGGTTCAGGTACGGCGAGCCGTCCTCCTTGGTGTCTTCTCGCAGACATCGCATCATCTCATTCGTAACCGCCACGCGGGCGTTCGTCCAGGCGTCAACAACCTGGTTGTACCGCTCGCCCTCGGTCAAAACGCCGTCGTTATAGTTCTTGCGAATCTTGGCGACCTTCTTTTCCGTCTCTTCAATGATCTCGGCTTTACGTGGGGGAATTTTCAGGTCCGTAATCCCGAAACTCAAACCCGCCAGTGTAGCATACTTGAAACCGATGTCCTTTATCCTGTCAAGCAGGTCCACCGTTTCGGCCGAGCCGGCATACTCAAAGCAATCGCTGATCACCCGGCTGAGTTTTCGCTGAGACATTGTTGTGTTATAGAACGGCATTCCCGCAGGAAGGATATCATTGAATATACATCGGCCAACCGTCGTCTCTATAACCGTCGCATTGTGAACCTCGTCCGTATCGGTAATAACCTTCGGCTTGTTGAGCCGGACCTTAATCAATGTGCGCAAGGCGATCTTGCGCATTTCATAAGCCATCATGGCTTCGAAAGCATCCCGAAATACCCTGAGCTTCTCAGATTGCACCACTTCGCGCTTTTCCACGTGCGTCAAATAGTAATTGCCCATCACCATATCCTGCGACGGCCCGACCATAGGTGAGCCGTTGGCCGGCGAAAAGATATTGGCGGTCGTCATCATCAGAATATAGGTCTCGGCCTGTGCCTCGACGCTCAGCGGCAAATGCACGGCCATCTGGTCGCCGTCGAAGTCCGCATTGAAGCCCCTGCACGCCAGCGGGTGAAGCATGATGGCGTTGCCCTCCACCAGCACGGGCTCGAACGCCTGAACACCCATACGATGGAGCGTGGGGGCGCGGTTGAGCAGCACGGGGTGCTGGTGAATGACTTCTTCCAGGATGTCCCAGACCTGATCATCACGTCGTTCAATCATTCTCTTGGCGCTCTTGATCGTGTCGGCCAGCCCGTGCTGCTTGAGTTTGCGAATGATGAACGGCTGATACAACTCCAGGGCTATTTTCTTCGGCAAGCCGCACTGATGCAGTTTCAGCTCAGGACCTACGACGATGACCGAACGAGCCGAGTAGTCCACGCGCTTGCCAAGCAGGTTCTCGCGAAATCGCCCCTGCTTGCCCTTGATCATATCCGTCAGGGATTTCAGAGGCCGGTTGTTGCTGCCCAGAACGGACCTGCGGCAGCGACCATTGTCCATCAATGAATCCACCGCCTGCTGAAGCATTCGCTTTTCATTGCGGATGATGACTTCGGGGGCATTGAGATCCATGAGCTTTTTCAAACGGTTATTTCGATTGATAATCCTGCGGTACAGGTCGTTCAAATCGCTGGTGGCAAAATTATCTCTCTCGAGCAAGACCAGGGGTCTCAGATCCGGCGGAATCACAGGGATGACCTCCATGACCATCCACTGTGGCTTGTTTTTGCTGTTTTGGACCTGGTTAATAATCTTGAGCCGCTTTGTCAGCTCTTTGATCTTCTGCTTGCTGTTGGTCTTGACGACAGCCTGCCGGAGCTGGGCGCCGATTTCATCCAGATCGAGATTCTCCAACAGAGACCGAATGGCTTCGGCACCCATTGAGGCCTTGAACGCCTTGCCGTATTTGTTGATGCCGTCCCTGTATTCCTCTTCCGTAAGCAGTTGCCCTGCTTTCAGCGGTGTTTGTCCGGCGTCCGTAACGACATATTCCTGGAAATAGATGATTTTCTCAAGATCCGTGCTTTTCATGGCCAGAAGGTTCCCCAGTCGATTGGGAATGGCCTTGAAAAACCATATATGCACAACCGGCGCCGCCAGGTTGATATGCCCCATTCGTTTTCTTCGGACCCGGCTGTGGGTCACCTTGACGCCGCATCTATCACAGATAATGCCCTTGAACTTCGTGCCCTTGTACTTTCCGCACGCGCACTCCCAGTCGCGTTCAGGCCCGAAGATTCTCTCACAGAACAAGCCGTCCCGCTCCGGCCGATAGGTACGATAGTTGATAGTCTCGGGCTTCCGCACCTCGCCGAAGGACCAACTACGAATATCGTTCGGACTGGCTAACGAAATCTTGACCGAACCGTAGTCATTAATGCGATCGTAAATACTTCCTATCATGTAAGGCCCCTTACAATCGATCTTGGCAATTATAATCCTTCTTACAGAGCGACGCTTCCGAGCCGTTTCTTTTCGAGCTGGATATTCAATCCCAACCCTCGTATCTCATTGCACAGCACGTCGAACGACAGCGGCGTACCGGCTTCAAGCGTGTTCTGCCCCTTGACCATCGACTCATAGATCTTTGTCCGTCCTTCGACGTCATCGCTCTTGACGGTCAGCATTTCCTGCAGCGCATAGGCGGCGCCGTATCCCTCTAGCGCCCAGACTTCCATTTCTCCGAATCTCTGCCCGCCGGTCCTGGCCTTGCCGCCCAGCGGCTGCTGGGTAATCAGGCTGTACGGCCCCGTCGCCCGGGCATGAATCTTGTCATCCACAAGGTGATGAAGTTTCATCATGTAGATGTACCCGATGGTCGCCTTTTGATCAAACGGCTCGCCCGTCCTGCCATCGTACAACTGAGTTTTCAGCGTATGCGGGACATTCACGAAAAACTCATCGGGCGGCGGCACTTGTTCTTTCGCTTCGAGCTCGGCCTTTCTCCTGGTCATAAGCTCATTCGCCTCGGCGATCAGCTTTTTGATGCCCTCTTCCTTGGCGCCGTCGAACACCGGCGTTACCGCGTCAAAGCCCAGCACCCTCGCCACCCAGCCGAGATGCGTCTCGAGAATCTGGCCGACGTTCATTCGGCTTGGAACCCCAAGAGGATTCAGCAGGATGTCAAGAGGCGTTCCGTCTTCGAGAAACGGCATATCCTCTTCGGGCAAGATCTTGGCAATAACACCCTTGTTGCCGTGGCGTCCGGCCATTTTGTCGCCGATCGACAGCGATCTCTTGATGGCGACGTAAACTTTGACCATCTGCAACACGCCACTGGGCAGTTCATCGCCGTGCTTGAGGGTCTCTACCCTCTGCTTCCACTCATCCTGAACGTCAACGATCTTGACCCAGAACCTGTCCACGATCTTCTGGATGTCGTCGCGGAGCGAGGCGGGTTTGATCCACTTGACGCTGAAGTTCTCTATCTGCTCGTAAATGACTTCGTCATCGACGCTGGCGCCGACTTTCTGACGCGTGGTTGGATCGATGACGTTCACCTCGAACTTGGCGTGGATTGCATCGATCATCTGCCTGAATATCAGGCATTCTTTAGCCCTTGTCTGCTTTTCACATTCTTTGATCTGAGCCGCCAGAGTCTTCTTCTGCTCTTCGGTCCCGGCGCCGCGCCGGGTGAATTGCTCCGTGGTAATGACCACGCCCTCATATCCGCTGGGCAGCTCGAGCGAATCATTCTTGACGTCTTCGCCGGCTCTGCCGAATATGGCGTGGAGCAGCTTTTCCTCGGGCGTCAATTCCGTCTTGCTCTTGGGAACCACCTTGCCCACCAGAATATCGCCGGGGCAGACGCGCGTTCCTTCGCGAACCACTCCGTACTCATCGAGGTTCCGCAAGGCTCTCTCACTGACGTTGGGAATATCACGGGTGAATTCCTCTTTGCCGAGGCGCGTCTCGCGAACCTCGGCTGTAAACTCGTCAATGTGGATGCTTGTGAAGCTGTCGTTCTTGCAGAGTCTTTCGCTGACAATGATCGCATCCTCGAAATTGAAGCCGTCAAAAGAAACGAATCCAACCAGGATATTCTTGCCGAGCGCCAGCACACCGCCGTTGGCGGTACCGCCCCCATCGGCTATGACCTGGCCCGCTTTGACTTTCTCACCAAGCCGGACAATCGGCTTCTGATTCAGACACGTTCTTTCGTTGAGGCCGATGAATTTCTCCAGACGGTACTCATCCGTATGGTTAATGACAATCAGGGTTGCATCAACCGCGGTGACCACACCGCTGCTTCCGGCCCGAACGACCATACTCGAATTCAGCCCGACGATCGACTCCATACCGGTACCAACCAAAGGCGTTTCCGTCCTCAGCAGTGGAACAGCCTGTCGCTGCATGTTCGAGCCCATCAAGGCCCGGTTCGCGTCATCGTGCTCGAGGAAGGGAATGAGCGAGGCCGAAATGCCGACGATTTGTTTGGGTGAAATATCGATGTAGTCAACTTCGTCGCTGGAAACCTGGGTCAGCTCGCCGCTCTTGCGTGCAAGAACAAATCCTTTGTAGAGTTTGCCGCTCGCGGTGTCCACCGCGCTGGGCGGAGCAAATACCGCCTTCATCTCCTCATCGGCGCGCAGATAAGCTACTTCATCCACCACTTTGCCGTTCCTGACTTTGCGATACGGCGTGAGCAGGAATCCGTATTCGTCAACTGAGGCGAACAGGGCCAGCGAAGCGATCAAACCAATATTTGTCCCTTCCGGGGTTTCAATCGGGCAGATTCTGCCGTAGTGGCTGATATGAACGTCGCGCACTTCGAATCCGGCCCGTCTTCTGTTCAATCCTCCCGGTCCAAGAGCCGACAGACGCCTCTCGTGAGTCAATTGGCTCAGGGCGTTAGTCTGGTCCACCACCTGGCTCAGCTCGCCGCGACCGAAGAAATAGTTGATGCTGCTCGATACGCTTTTGGAATTGACCAAATCCGCGATGCGCACCGTATCCTGGTCCTCGCGTTTCATGCTCATACGTTCCTGGACGGTTCGCCGCAGCTTGAGCAGTCCCTTCCGGATCTCGTCGGCGGCAAGCTCGTCTATGGTCCGCAGCCTTCGGTTGCCGAGATGGTCGATATCATCGATCCCCCCCTCATTGTTCCGCAGCGCCATGATGTACTTCATCGTGTTGAGGAAGTCTTCCGGCCGAAGCGTCATCTCATTTTCGTCAACGGTCTGGTTGAACTTCCGATTGATGCGGAACCGGCCCACTCGGCCGAGACGGTAGCGGTTTGAATCAAAGAACTTCTCTGCAAAGAACAGCCGGGCCTTCTCTTCATTGGGGGGATTGCCGGGCCTTAAACGCATGTAGAACTTCAACAGAGCCTGTTCATGGCTCTGGCAATCGTCTTCGGCAAGGGTGTTCAGAATAATGGTATCCCGAACACTCTCGATGACCTCTATGGTCGCGGACTCTTTAACTTTCCTGGGCGCTTTCGCCTTAGTCTCGCCCTTCGCCGGGGCCTCCGCGTACGCCGCTTGCACCAGCGAAACCTTGTCACCTATCTGGGCGCCGGCCTTGACGATGATTTCACCGGACTGGCTGTCAACGGCGGGCTCGACGGCCCACATCGTCGGGGTAAGCTTCGAGACCGGCACCGTCTGCGTCGGATAGAACAAACGCAGAATCTTATCGCTCGTTCCATACGCCGAGCCCATCGCACGCAGAAAAACAGTGGCGGGTATCTTGCTGGACTGATCTATTCTGACAACAAGAGTATCTTTGTTGGAAACCCCTATTTCAATCCAACTGCCCCGCTCCGGAATCACCCGGCCGCCGTGCAGCACTCTGTCGCCTTCCTTGCTCTCGATGAGAAAATCAACGCCCGGACTACGGTGCAACTGGTTGACGATGACGCGCACGGCTCCGTTGATGATGAATTCCCCGCCGCCGATCATCACCGGCATCTCGCCCAGATACATCGCCTGCTCGGCCAAATCCGCACCCTCTTTACTGCGCAGCCGGCACCATATCTTCACCGGGTAGCCGTACGTCAGGCGGAGCTGTCGACACTGGGTGGGCGTATAATGCGGCTTCTCCAGCTCATAGGACAGATACTCCAGGAGCATCTTCTTGTCATAGCTTTCGATCGGAAACGTCTCGCGGAAAAGAGCTTCCAGCCCGACGCACGCCCTTTTCGTCGGCGGCACGTCTTTTTGCAGGAAGTTCTCGTAGCTCTTCCTCTGCACCGCCACCAGGTCCGGAATCTCAACGGCGTCGTTCACTTCGCCAAAAGAACGAACGACTCGGCCTGCATTGTTCTCACGCATTGCTCATCTCCAGCATAAATGCCCAACTTTCACGTAGGAATAGCGATGTCCGGCTGCTCACATGCCGGCCCCTACAAAGACAGACGCACGGGCTGGATTTACTTCAATTCCACGACCGCACCGGCCGCTTCGAGCTGCTTGCGTGCGGCTTCAGCTTCGTCCTTACTGATCCCCTGCTTGACCGGCTTGGGAACACCGTCAACAAGGTCCTTGGCTTCCTTCAATCCCAGCCCCGTCAGTGCTCGGACCTCCTTAATAACCTGAATCTTCTTATCGCCGAATTCCTTCAGGATGACGTCAAACGTGGTCTTTTCCTCTTTGGCTTCAGCCTGGCTCGGCGCGGCAGGTCCGGCCATGACCACGGCGCCGCCGGCCGCAGGCTCGATGCCATATTCTTCCTTCAGATAGTCACCCAGCTCCTTGGCCTGCATCAACGTCAAGGCCACTATCTTGTCGCCCAGCTTCTTAACGTCGCTGCTCCAGTTCTTTTCACTCTTGCCGGCACTGGCTTCTGCAGCGCCTTGTTCCTCTTTTACCTGTTCGTCTGACATGTCTATCAACTCCTATTACTCAAGACCCGGTGGTAGCCGAAACTACGCCGCTTCATTTAACCCCGTCATCAAAACAGGGGCAGCCACACGGGTGGTTTTATAATTCGTTTTATGCCGCTTGTTTTTCGCCGCGGTCCACGATAGTCTCCACGCATCCGGCGATAACCTGAGCCGGCGCTGCCAAAACCGCAGCCAGTCTCCTTGCCGGCGACAACGCCAAGGCCACCACTCCACTCAGCAGTTCTGTTCGCGTCGGCATCTTCGAAAGCCCATGGGCCGCCTTGGCGTCCAGGACCTCGCCGTCGAGAAAAGCGCCCTTTACCTCGATCAGTGGAATCTTCTTGACCCACCCGGCCATTTCCTTGGCGACATCGACAATGCTGTCGCCGCCGTAGGCGACGGCGCAGGGACCGCTGAACAGCGACGTCGCCGGCTCCATCCCCTGGCTGCACAGAGCTTTCTTGAACAGCGAGTTCTTGACCACGGACAACGAAATACCCTTTTGTCGAAGCTCGCCACGCATCCGATTGTTGTGGGTTCCGTCGACGCCCTTCATGCTCACAATCAGGAATTCCCGCACGTTCTCGCCGGCAATCCTCTTTTCCAGTTGTGACTGAAGTAACCCTTTTACATACTTGCTCATCCTATCACCTGCACTTCATATCTGTCTGTCAAATGCCCCCTCGTCAACTTGAACAAATCAAGTATCAAAACACAAGACATGCTCAAAACTCAACCACCAAACGTTCAAAAAGCCGGCTCGTTCAATGTCCTGTCATCCCGGCTTCCCGCAATGGTCATTTGTGCTTGTTTCGAATCTCGCACCCTGGATAAGGAACCATAAACCCGGTGATACAACCGAAATTTCAGATACTCACAAGGACGCTGGGACCCATCGTCGATGATAAAAACATCTTTTTTATGTAAGTACCCTTTGCCGTCACCGGCTTGATCTTCCTTATGTGTGAAACAAACGCCTCGACGTTTTCTACGAGTTTTTTCGGCTCGAAGCTCTGCTTGCCGACGACGGCATGAATGTTGCCGCCGGCATCGTTCTTGAACTCGACCTTGCCCGCGGCAAATTCAGCCACAGCGGTCACGACATCGGTCGTGACGGTCCCGTTCTTGGGCGAAGGCATCTTCCCCTGCGGCCCCAGCACGCGACCAAGCTTGCCCGCTTTACCCATCACCTTGGGTGAGGCAATGGCCACGTCGAATTCCGCCCAGCCGTCCAGTATCTTCTTGATCAGATCATCACAACCCGCCTCTATCGCCCCGGCCTTTCGCGCGGCCTCGACGTCCTGATCCTCACAGAAAGCGATAACCTTTTTGTGCTTGCCTATCCCATTGGGTAATGATACGGATCCCCGGATCAACTGCTCGGCTTGTTTGGAGTCGATACCCAACTGCAGCACACATTCTACGCTCTGGTCGAACTTGACAGACTTGAGCGACTTGATCTTCTCGACCGCTTCAGGCAGGCTGACCGCCTCTTTGCCGACCTGCTGCGATTCTTTCACATACCTTTTGCTTCTGGCTCGCATAGATCACATCTCACTTCGAGTACAACACTCTGGCTAATCCACCACTTCTATACCCATACTCCGGGCAGTTCCTCTGATGATTTTCTCGGCCTGCCCTACGTCATACGCGTTCAAATCCTTGAACTTCGCCTCGGCGATTTTACGCACTTGTTCAGCGCTTACTTGTCCAACCTTCTCTTTGTTCGGGGTACCGCTGCCCTTGGCGACCTGGGCGGCCTGCTTCAGTAGCACCGCCGCCGGCGGGCTTTTGACTTCGAAAGTAAAACTCTTGTCCACGAAGACCGTTATCACCACCGGCACGGTCGTTCCGTTGAGCTCTTTTGTCCGCTCGTTGAACTGTGAAACGAATTGACCGATATTCACGCCGTGCTGACCCAGAGCGGGACCGATCGGCGGGGCCGGTGTCGCCTGTCCGCCCGACGCCTGCAACTTAATTGTTACTGCTATCTGTTTGGCCATTCTTCACCCTTTGATTGCTATGTTCCCGGCCTGGAAGCCTGGAACTTTCAATTGCCACTGTAATTACATTTTTTCGATCTGCCAGTATTCTATATCGAGCGGCGTGCTCCGCCCGAAGATCGTCACGATAACATTCACAATCCCCCGCTCCGAATCAATCGAATCGACGACTCCCTCGAAGTTCTCAAACGCACCTTCTCGAATCTTAATCATGTCGCCTTTCTTGAATTCGACTTTGATGCTTGGCGCCTCATCGGGTTTCTCCGCCTCCAGCAGCATCTTGGCCACATCCGTATCCCGCATAGGCGTGGGCATGCCCTCTGTTCCTATGAAATCACCGACGCCTCCGGTCCCTTTGATCATGAACCACGCCCTTTCCGGGACGCGGCCGTCCTCCGTCGCCTCCATCTCCATGAAAACGTAGCCCGGATACAGTTTTCGCTTGTGGACCGTTTGTTTGTTGCCGCGAATTCGCTTGATCCGCTCGGTGGGAACTTCGATTCGGCCAATAATGTCGCTCAGACCTTCTCTCTCCACCTTCTGCGCCAAAGCATCCTTGACCTGTGCTTCTTTGTTCGCCGCAACCCGTAAAACGTACCACTGCATACTGACACCTTGTCTGACATCTCATTCGAGAGATGATATCAACTCAAGAGCCAACTAAAAAAGGCGCTAAAGCCGAAATCTGTGGTTCCGAGAAGTACCGACATAATGATCACGACCGCAATAACAACAAACGTCGAGACATAGATTTCCTGCCTGCTCGACCAGCTCACCTTCTTCATTTCGCCTTCGGCGGACACCATGAAATCAGCCACAGACGGCCTATTCACCAGCCAGAAAATCACAAAGGCCATGATGACAAACAAACCCGCCGGAACCATCGTGGCTATCCACAGGGTCGTTTTGGTACTAAACCCCCACGATGCAGCTTCCAGCTTCGTATAAAGGCGCAGACAGCCCAACCCGGCGATGATCGCCACGCCAAAAGCACTCCAGAGCCTCGTATATTTGCCCTGGCCACGTTTGTAAATATCAAAAACCATATTCACCTCACGGGCACCAACCAGAAGCGAACTCAGCAGCCTCACATCTCACTTCGCGCTTCAAAACAGGCCAGGAGGGAATCGAACCCCCAACCTTCGGTTTTGGAGACCGACGCTCTGCCAGTTGAGCTACTGGCCTACACAACGGACTGTTGATCTTTTCCTTTATTACTCACACTCGCCTGAGGTGTCAAAATTCACATTTTTCAACAGGTCGGTTATTTGCGTCGAACTTTGTGAACCGTACGCGTACGCTCGCCTTTGCAGAACTTCTTGAGCTCCAGCTTCGGCGCACCTTCTGCGACACTTACAGCTGTGCGATAGTTTCTGCTGCCGCACTGGCTGCATTCGAGCCAGACATTTTCTCTTTTGCTTTTCTTTTTAGCCATAAAAGTCGTCCCAACCAGCCCGGGCCACCTACGCAAGAACCATCGGATCACCGCGCCTATTTCCACCGGGACGCGCCTGGCCGATACCCACGGCCCTGTTTCCGGCGATTGCAGATCCCAGGGAGTTACTCAGGAATACTTATGCAATGATCTTGGTTACTACACCGGCCCCGACCGTTCGGCCGCCCTCACGAATCGCAAAGCGAAGGCCTTCTTCCATGGCAATCGGGGAGATAATCTCCACTTCCATGGCAATATTGTCGCCCGGCATACACATCTCGGCGCTCTTGCCTTCTCGGCTCATCAGTCCAAGAACCCCGCCAGTCACATCCGTCGTCCTGAAATAGAACTGGGGCTTGTATCCTGCAAAGAACGGCGTGTGGCGACCGCCTTCCTCTTTGGTAAGCACATAGACTTCGGCGTGAAACTTAGTATGGGGTGTAATACTGCCGGGGGCCGCGATAACCTGTCCTCGTTCCAGATCCTTCTTTTCAACGCCTCGCAAAAGCACCCCGATGTTATCGCCCGCCTGACCTTCGTCGAGCGTCTTGTTGAACATCTCCACGCCCGTAACAACCGTCTTGCGTGTATCCTTCGAAAGGCCAATGATCTCGACCTCATCGCCGGTATGAACCTTGCCTCGATCCACGCGGCCGGTACCGACCGTGCCCCGGCCCTTGATGCTAAAGACGTCTTCGACCGGCATCAGGAACGGCTTATCAACCTCACGCACCGGGATGGGGATGTACTTGTCCATCGCATCGAGCAACTCGATAATCGCCTTGCAGGCGGGATCATTGATGCTCTCGGCTCTCATGGCCGCCACGGCCGAGCCGCGAATCAGTGGAACATCGTCGCCCGGGAACTCGTACTTGTTCAGCAGGTCCCTAATTTCCAGCTCGACCAGGTCAATCAGTTCCGGGTCGTCGACCAGATCTACCTTATTGAGAAAGACCACGATGCACGGCACGTTCACCTGGCGAGCCAGGAGAATATGCTCACGAGTCTGCGGCATCGGTCCGTCAGCCGCACTGACCACCACGATCGCACCGTCCATCTGGGCCGCCCCGGTAATCATGTTCTTCACGTAATCGGCGTGACCAGGACAGTCTATATGGGCGTAATGCCTGTTTTCCGTCACATATTCCACGTGCGCCGTCGAAATGGTCAGAATTTTGGTCGGGTCGCGGCGGCCCTGAGACTCCGACGCCTTGGCGATGTCGTCGTACGACTTGAACTTCGAGAAACCTTTGAAATCCATCACTCGGGTTATCGCAGCCGTCAAAGTCGTCTTGCCATGATCCACGTGACCGATAGTTCCGACGTTGACATGTGGTTTTGTTCGCTCAAATACAGCTTTAGCCATCTCAATCTAAACCTCCAATGTGCCGGGTTAGCATTTGCCTGTTCCCTATCTGATTCCTGAGAAAAACTTCTTTTTAACCTGTTATAGTCAACTCACAGCCAAGATTCTTCGACACCTCGTGCAAAACAGCTTCGGTAGATACCGTTTTGGCCCTACGGACGCTCTCGGCTTGGCCCGCTTGCATTTAGCTGCTGATGGGGCTTGAACCCATGACCTCGTCCTTACCAAGGACGCGCTCTACCACTGAGCTACAGCAGCATCGCCCGACCCACACGCCCATCTTGTCGCCATACGTCGGGTCGAGACAACCTTTGCCTCCGGCCGGATGGCCGGAAAACACAAACAACACCCCTATCTTTGCGTTCACTGCGCTCACAGACCAAGCACAGGAATCTACGATTCTCCATCACTATTCAGGTAATATAAACCGGATACTTTACCGAATAAGCCGCGAGACTGCAAACATAAAAAATGAAAAAAAATGACAAAAAGGTGAAAAATTTCACTTTTTCATGTTCTCTTAGCCAAAACCACACCCAATATGCTCGTCCGCTCAGACACTACCGGCCATTTCCTTGCATATACCAACGCGGTCACAGACAGGCGCATGGGTATTCTGCACTGCACCGCAGGCTCTCATCGCCGGACCGCCCCGAGCAGGCATTCCGCAAGACCCTCAGGCAGCAAACTATGAAGCGAATCAATTTCCGCCGGAAGAAGGCTTCCGGCTCTTGTCCTGCGCCGCCGCCGCCAAATGCCTGTCGGCAAAAGCCATGTACTGCTGCCAATCGTACTCTGTCAGGGCATGCCCGCCTGATCGGATGTGATAGCCGATCAGGCCTTTCTGAACGGGTTCGTCAAGCCCAGGCATCTGGTCCGTCTCCAGTCCGCCCACCCCGAGCAAACGATAGACGGGATCGGCATGTTTGCAAGCCAGAAACTCACCCCGAGGGTCGGCCCACAAGTCCTCGTCGGCGCTAGCCACATATACGGGGCGAGGGGCGATCAGCGCGATCAGCATGTGCTGGTCAACCGGCAGATCGTCCTCCTTCCCATTGTATTTCTTGAAATTATCACAAAACCAATGCGGAAAACTGGTATTGATGCGACCCACGGTCTCTCCGAATTTCCGCCTGCTCAGAGCCGCCCCTCCACAGCCGGAATCGTTCGATATCACTATTGCAAAACGCTCATCCTTGGCCCCGGCCCAAAGGGAAGTCTTGCCCAGCCGTGAGTGTCCCAGTACTGCGATACGTGTCGCGTCAATATCAGCATCGGACTCGAAGTAATCCATGGCCCGGCTCAAGCCCCACGCCCAGGCGCCGATGGAACCCCAGGCGTCCGAAGCACGGCCACCTTCTGCCAGCTTGTCAAAAACAGGGTGTACGCCGTTCTTGAAACCATCATGGAAGTCCGGGTCGATGTCGCCATAGTAGATCGTCGCCAAGCCATAACCGCGTCCGATAATCTTCTCAACCGGATAGCTCGAAGAGGCACTGCCTCTGGATTCTTCCGTCGCGCGGTTATCCACAACTCCGCGTCCGGGGCGCATCCAGCTTTGCGAGAGTCTGATAGCCGGGTCGGGGCCGATTGTATGATTACCGCCGAAATTCAAAAGAACGAAGCCGGGAACGGGCTTTTTCGCAGCGTTGGGAAGGTAGATGAGAATGTCCATCTTCGGCCCGTCTTTGCTGCCGGCAAAGTACACGGTTACTTGTTTGCGTGTGGCCAGCCCCCCGAGAGCCTTTCGGTCAAGGTCGAAAACCTCGAAGGTCATATCCTTCGGCCGCTCAATCGGCGACCGGCCGTAAACATGGGTTCGGAACAGTTCGAGAATTTCCGGCCTGCGTTTGGCACGCCAGGCTGCACCGTCGGCCACTTTTGTCCCATCGGACGCCACAAGAGGATCCGGCAGGACGTATTTCGGAACGTTTCGCTCGTCGTAGATAACCCCGCTTTGCCGTTTTGAAAGCGAATCAACCAATTGCGGCGACGCTTTCCAACCATTATTTGCCGTTCCGCCAAAACTCTCGGAAAGGCAAAAAGCAGCACATGGGCCAATCAACAACATTGACATTGTCAGTCGCTTACTGTTGAGCATACAGAAACCTCCAAGGTTAATAATGTGCTCCATTCTAATCAGCCGTCCGGCGACCGGTCAACACTTTAACACAACGATTTGATCCTGCAGCCAACTCTCCTGTTGGAGGATTCACCTGGCAAGAAACAGAAATCCGAATTTATTTCCATCCGGCCACGTATGAGCCGTTTTCCTTTTCCGGCGTATCACAACGAATCCAGAGTTTCTGCGGCCTGGTCGAAACGGGATCAAAGCGGGTCCCATCCTTCCGCCGGAATTCGGCGGCTTCTACGGCATACGTCTGCCCGGCGGATATTTTAGGAACGCCCAGACCGAAAGGCTCGCCGGGTACACCAGAAGTAATTTCCAGCTTGACGTTTTCCCAGTCGAAGGAGTCGTTATTCGATATGATGAACTGCGCTCCGGCGAAAGAAACTCTTGCGTTCAAACGAACCGCCGAGCCTTCCGGCGGGCCTATGACGGCAGGGGATCGCTTTCCGGCAGGCTCACCGTGAAACAGAACAACATAAATCAGGATTAGAACGACAACTACTTTCAGCACCAGCGGGTTGCCGACCCTCCGGATAAGCCGTCGGTCTTCCTGCATATAGAGTTGCTTCTCGACCGACTCTTCATCCAGCCTCGCACCACAGAAGAAGCACCGGGTCGCCTCGGCATCGATCTCCTGCCCGCAGAATGGACATTTCTCTGTTCCCATCCGCGCTCTTCCAAGCAAACGTGGCCGTGACTTGGTGCGCCCGAGCCAAAGAGACTCTGCGAAACACGACTTGTGATTAAGAATGGCCTCTTCAAAGGACAAGAAACTCACGGCGAATGTGAGACTCTTGCCCTAATTGCCGGGCTGCTGCAGCTTGTCCAACTCCTTGTTCTTCGCAAGGCGGGCCTTCCATCCGCTGAGCCATTGGTGCCATTTCGGCCTGCCCTGCGGAACCCTTATGCCCTCCAATACCTTCAGAACAGCGTATGGGTCAGACCCCGCCGGCGGTTGGTCAAGATAATCGTTGATGGATTGCCTGATGGCGCTATTAAGGTCCAGGTCTGATTTCGAAAGGTAATTCCCTACCAACTCAGCCAAACGGTCCTGTTTGGATCCCCTCAAGCAGGCATCCAGCAGCTTCGGCAAGATGGATTCTCTATCCTCGGCCGTCCTGGCCGCCTCATATTGTATGCCAAAATAGTCTGCCGCCGATTCAAACTGACCCGTTGTGTAGTACAGATCCGCCAACTTCTTGCGGATTTCCGACCTGTATTCGCCGACTCCGCCCGTCTCAGCCGTCTTCAGAAAAGCGATTTGCTGTTCGTTTGTCAGCTTGCTACCCTCCGCGGTGAGCTTATCCACCCACAGCTTCCAGGCGACCGGGTCGGTGTCCTTGAGGTCCTTGAGTATTTTCACCATGGCCTGCCAAGCGGACTCACCTTCGGCGTTCGCGCCTATTTTTTCTGACAGCCAGGTCAAATCTTCCTTCCCGCCCACCTCATCCGCCAGAGCGATAAGTTTCTTTCTAAGAATCAAGCTGGGATCGTTGACATAATCTTTTCGCAAAAGTTTCAGGGCGACCGTCTTATCAATATAGATAAGCCCATCGACGGCCACTTCGCGGACAAAATCCGTCTTGTCGCTCAGGGCCGCCTCAAACAGAGCGCCAAACTGCTTCCTGGCCTGGGCCTTATGGACACTCTGAGGCGCACAAAGGCTCGCCATCGCGTTGAGCAACTCTCCCCGCACGGTCCCGTCGGAACCACTGTCGAGCCCATCCTTGTATCTCTCGGCAAGCAGTGCGAAGAACCGCTCAGACTCCGCAGCGGTCAAACCGTCCTGCCCGAGCAGTTTTCTCATGACTTCGGCCCCCTTGCGCACCCTCGTCGGCGCCGGGTCGGCCAGGAATTTCACCGCCCATCCCAGGGTCTGCTCCCGGGTCTCTGCAGGAATCTTAATCGTGGAATTCGGCAGGAAAGCGACATAGCACGCGTCACCGAGCGCGCCGAACAACTCAGTTGCAACGTCTTCGTCCTGTTCGGCTTCAAGCTGGGCCAGGAGCGGTTGTGCCGAATTCACCTCCCCCATAACGGGCAGTACGGCGGCTATCTTAAGCCGAACGGTCCTGTCCCGGTCCGAAATCAAACCGACCAGGACCGGCCCCAGTTTCTCCGACAACCTCGTTCCCGGCGCTACGCGCCATTCATAAGCCCTTTCCAACGCCCACAGCCGTACCTCGGCTTTCGGGCTGCGCAAATGCTCCTCCAGGAAAGCACTTTTGGCGGCGTCATCGGTAAGCGCGCCATATATCCTGCCCAGCGCCGTCAAATAGGACGTTCGCCAGAAATCTGCGTCGGTTCTTATCTCGCGAATCAGCGTCTCCTGACGAATCAGCCAATCGCGAAGGAATTTGTCCTTTCCTTTGCCCTTAAGCTCTTCAATGATTTGTCTGCGAGTCGCAGCGTCTCTGCCCACCGGGATGCCCAGAGAGCGCAAAGCCTCCTCCGCCGTGAAAGCGACTTGCTTGTCAGCGTCGTCAACCAGCCTGATAAGCCGAATCGTGGCCTCCATGTCCGGCCGCAGTCTCAGTGCGCGCAAGGCGTTTAGCCTGGTCTTGACCGGTTTTGAAGCGTCCGCGGCTAACTCTTCAAGCGACTTGCCTATCTTTTCATACTCGAAAATCAAAGTGGCTTCGGCGGCCGATTGGGCTTCAGCCTCAATCTCCGTCTCGAAGATGCCAAGCAACGGCTCGATAAAGTCCTCCTTGTTTCTTACCGGCTCCTCCGACGACCGCGTCTGCGTCAGCGCCTTGCAGACCGCGATGCGCGCGGCACTGTTCCTGGCTTGTTTCAATGTATCGATCAGGAACTTTCTAGCCTCCGGGTTTTCGCCCGAGAGCATCACAGTGGCAGCTTTTGTACGTATTTGGTCGTTCGGGTCATTGAGCAGCGCATTCTTAAAAATGTCCAATTGCTCATCCGGCTTGACTTCGGCGGACTCGGCGGTCAGCGCCGATTTCTCGGCGCCAAGCCCGGTCGCCTGAAATGCTGTCACGAAGAACAAGGCAATTAGGTATGACCGCTTCATGCTCATTCCGATGACCCAAAAGAAACTGCTGGTTCCTATACTGCGGCGTCCCTGCCCGTCAATTCTCGCGTCATCCTAATGCGAAAATTTCGCCACGTCAAGTAATTTTGCAGTAAACGCTCAGAAATCCTCACCGAACTCGATGCTCGATACTCCTGCGCCGGCCTTTCTGTCTGACGCGTCTGACCTGTCTGGCCCGTCAGACCTGTCATTCAAGGTCTTGGATGGAATTTTCTGTGAATCTCTCTTAGCCTTTCCTGGTCAACATGCGTATAAATCTGGGTTGTGGCAATATCCACGTGGCCTAACATTTCCTGAACGCTTCGCAAGTCGGCTCCTCCGGCCAGAAGATGCGTTGCGAAGCAATGCCTCAACGTGTGCACGGTTAAGTTTCTGGGCATCCCCGCCCGGCGTGCGTACTTCTTGACCAATCTCCAGATTTCGATACGCCCGAGGGGCCGGCCTGTTCGGGAAAGCAGCAGAGAATCCCCGCTGAAGGGCCTGACCAGTCGCGGCCGGAGCTTCGTCAGGTATTCCACCGTCGCCGCTATGGCAACCTTCCCAACGGGCACAATCCGCTCTCTATTGCCTTTACCGAGGCATCGCAGGTAGCCGATATCAAGGTTCAAGTCGGAGGTCCTCAGGCCCGCCAGCTCGCTGGCGCGTATTCCCGTGGCGTAGAGCATCTCGAGCATGACCTTATCGCGAAGATAGAACGGCTCCTTGCAGCTCGGGGCGTCCATCAAATTGACGACCTGCTGCTTGCTGCACACGTTCGGCAGCCGCTGCCAAAGCTTCGGGCTTTCGAGAATTGCCGTAAAGTCATCCTCGACAAGGCCCGTAAGCCTGGCGAACCGCAGAAACATTCTGATCGCCACCAGTGCGCGCTTGACCGAACCTTCGCTTTTCTGGTCCTGAGTCAGGATTCGCAGGTAGCTCTGGATAATTACCGGCCTTATCTGGGCCAACTGGTTGATTCGCCCGGCCTGGCAGTATGCCAGAAAATCCTTCAGGTCCCGGCCGTAAGCCAGAATCGTGTTCTGCGCCAAACCCGCCTCGACCGTCAGATAATTGAGGAAGTTCCTGACCTCCTGACCCAATGGAAGGGAAAGAATCTTCTGCCCAACAGATTGTATCTGTGTCGAAGGCATCCCGCGCTCACCGATTTGCGATTTGCGATTTTTCAATCGGCAGTCGAAAATCATAAATATTCACACTGCCGTACTGTCATCGGCATTAAGACAGCCATGCCTTTAGTCGGCAGGCCCCAAAGTCCGTAAACACGCAAAAGCCGTTCCGCCGAAACAAATGGCCCTTGCGTTCGAAGGTCAATCCAATAGAATTGTCCGGCATGAAGACTTTCGATTTTTCAATCGGTCCGTCATGCATGCCGGAGCAATCGAAAATTGGCAATTTCGGTCGGGTCGCCGGTATCGTCTGTGCACTCGTCATGGCAGGCTGCGCCCAGCCGCCCCCGTGTCTTCTGTCGAAGACAGAAACGGGGGCGACCGGCCAAATTCGCGTGCAGGATATCGGCACGGCCGAAACTATGGCGCTGGCCGAAGAGGTCCTGGGGCAAATGCACTTTACGGTAGAAAAGACCGATGTCCAGAGCGGCCTGATGCGAACCAGGCCGCTGCCGGGGGCGCAATTCTTCGAATTCTGGCGCAGCGATAACGTCGGGCCCGATAATAGCCTCCAGGCAAACCTGCACACCATCCGCCGGACCGTCGAGTTAGAAATAAGCCGGCAAGACAAGGAACTATGTATCGCCTGCAGTGTCAGGGTCCAGAGGTTATCCCTGCCGGAGCGCCAGGTCAGCAGCACCGCCCGCGCGTACGAAATGTTCTCCAGAAGCAGCTCCACGATGCAGAGACTGGCTCTCAATCCGCAGCAGCAGAAAAACATGGCCTGGATCGACTTGGACAAAGACGTCCCACTTGCCGAGGAGATTCTCAGGCGGATCGAGGCAAAGATCGCAGACCGAGCGAGCAATGAACGACATTCGACGGAGAACGAAACATGAAAGTGCTGGTCTGCGGCGGAGCAGGGTATATCGGCAGCAATATGACCGCCATGCTGGCCGCCGAGGGGCATGAGCCGGTCGTCTTCGATAATCTGAGCAAAGGGCACCGGGCGGCTGTCGGGCGAGCCGCGTTTGTCCGGGGCGATTTGAGCGATTACGATCTGCTCGTTGAAACGCTCAGGGAATACCGCATCGGCGCCGTCATGCACTTTGCGGCTTTTATCGAGGTCGGCGAATCGGTTCAGGAGCCGCTGAAGTACTATCACAACAATTTTTCCTGCACGCAGAATCTTCTGGCGGCGATGGAGGCCGCGGGCGTCAGGAAGTTCGTTTTCAGCAGCACAGCCGCCGTTTACGGGATTCCGCCGCGTGTACCGATTACCGAAGATTCACCGACCGAGCCTATCAATCCCTACGGACACTCGAAACTGGCGGTGGAAAAAATGTGCGGCTACCAGAGCCGGGCGGGAAAGCTTGCGTACGCGGCCCTGCGATACTTCAACGCCTGCGGCGCCAGCAAAAACGCCACCCTCGGCGAGGACCATCGGCCTGAATCCCATCTGATCCCACTGATCATCCAGGCGGCTATGGGAAAACGCGGCGAAATAAAGATTTACGGGACCGATTACGACACCCACGACGGAACCTGCATTCGGGACTATATCCATATCGAAGATTTGTGCAGGGCGCACCTGTTAGCCTTAGATAGGCTGGACGAGAAGCCCGAATTGATATATAATCTGGGCAACGAAAAGGGCTATTCGGTAAGAGAGGTCATTGAAACAGTGAAGAAGGTCTCCGGCAGGGATTTTCGGGTGGTCGAAACAGCTCGCCGGGCGGGCGATCCCCCCATATTGACAGCCGACGCCGCCAAGGCCCGAAAGGAGCTCGGCTGGAGAGCGGAAAAACCTGATCTGGAAGCAATCGTCTCCACCGCGTGGGAGTGGCACAACAGCCACCCGGATGGCTATCGGGACTGAAGAAAAGATTTTCGATTTGAGATTTGCGATTTACGATTGAAATATGAGGGATGAAAAATGAGCGAAATGTTTGTTGGAATAGATGTGGGCGGAACCAATGTCAAAATCGGCCTGTTCGATCCCAAGCTGAAGCTTCTCTGCAAGACATCGGTAACAACCGACGCGGATATGGGCCCGGAGGTTGTCATCGACAAGATGGCCAAGACCGTTAAGGAGCTTCTCGCCCAGGCAGGTTTCTCTCTGAAGGACGTTGTCGCCGTCGGCATCGGGACCCCCGGACCGGCCAAGTACAGCCAGGGCATCATCATCAAATCCACGAACATGCCGAAATTCAAGAATGTCCCGATCTGCAAGATGCTTAACGAGCGGCTCGGCGCGCCCATTGTGTTCGACAATGACGCCAACGTCGCCTGCTGGGGCGAGTACGCCGTCGGGGCGGGCAAAGGCGTTAAAGACATTGTCTTTTTCACCCTGGGCACGGGCATCGGCGGAGGGATCGTCAGTAACGGCGAGCTGGTGCACGGATGCGACGAAAACGGCGCGGAATTAGGACATACGATCATCTACCCGGACGGCAGGCAATGCAACTGCGGCCAGAGAGGCTGTGTGGAGGCGTACGCCTCCGCCGATTCGACCGCCAGAAGGGCCACCGAAGCCCTCGAAGCCGGGGCCAAATCCAGTCTCAGGAAAGTGCTCGATAAAAAGGGCCGGGTCACCAGCAAGGACGTTTACGAACACTTAGCCGCCGGCGACAAGCTCGCTAAAGAGATAACCGACGGGACCGCAAAGGCCCTGGCGATTACCTGTATCAACATGCTGCACGCCACCGAACCCAAGCGAATCGTCTTTGGCGGCGGGATGATCGCCGCCGGTGACATATTACTGAACGGCATAAAACGCTTCTTCGATGAGCATATCTGGACGCTGAAAAAAGAGGCAACCGAGATATGTTTTGCCACGCTGGGCGAAGACGCCGGCATAATCGGTGCGGCGGCTCTTGCTCAATACACCAAACAACAAGGCAAGCTAAAATGATTCCCGGCGAGCCGTTGTTCTGGCGTCTGGTTTTTCCTATCTCGTATCTCTCGCGACGAGAGGCTTGCCGAGCGGCTCCGGCCCCAGACCATTGTTTGACCGGCCCCTGGCCAACTCATAAGTGTCTTTGGCGATGGCGACCTGTTCATTCGTGGGGATGACAAAGACTCTCACTTTGCTGTCCTGGGTGCTAATTTCGGCTTCTACTTCGATGGCGGCTCTGTTCGCCGCGTAGTCGAGCTTCAGCCCGATTTGCGTCACGGCGTCGCATATCTTCTCACGCAGAAACGCCGCATGTTCCCCGATTCCGCCGGTGAAGACCACGGCATCGACGGTATCCAGAACGGCGGCGTAGGCTCCGATGTACTTCTTGATGCGGTAGCAGAAAACGTCGATGGCAAGTTTCGCCCGGGCGTCGCCTTTTTGCGCGAGTTTCTCAAGGTTCCTCACGTCGTTCGAAATGCCTGAGAGGCCAAGCAGGCCGCTCTGCTTGTTGCACAGAGTGTTCAACGCCTTTACATCGTAGCCTTTCTCGGCAAGATAGAAGAGAATCGCCGGGTCGAGGTCGCCCGATCGCGTTCCCATCGGCACGCCTTCCAAAGGCGTCAGCCCCATGGACGTATCGACGGACCGACCGTTCTTAACGGCAGTGATAGAGCAGCCGTTGCCGAGATGGCAGGTGATGGCGTTGATGTCGTATTTTCCTTTGCCCATCAGTGCCGCGGCACGCCGGGCAACGTACCGGTGAGAGATACCGTGAAAGCCGTATCTGCGGATGCCGTACTTCTCGTAAAGCTCGTACGGCAGGGCATACATATAGGCCACCTGTGGAATCGTGGCGTGGAACGCCGTGTCGAAGCACGCGACCTGCCTGGCGTTCGGCAAGTGCCGCTGAGCCGCCAGGATACCTTCGAGATTCGGCGGGTTGTGCAGAGGAGCCAAATCCGCAAATTTCTCGATTGATGCGATAACCTTCGCGTCAATAATTACCGAGCCTGTAAACTCCTCGCCGCCATGAACGACCCGGTGACCGACGGCTTCAATCTCCGATATTTGGCGCAGAACGCCCACCTCCTTGTCGGCAAGCGTTTCAAGTATGAGCTCCATCGCCCCTGCGACATCTTCGACCTTCACCGGTCTCGTGCAGGTCCGGCCGCGAAAGAAATGCGAAAGCTCGCTGGTCTCCTCCGCGATTTTCTCGACGTACCCCATTGCAATCACTTCGGCCTGCGGCATCTCATATACGTGATACTTGACCGAGGAGCTGCCTGCATTAATCACAAGGACTTTCACTGTGCGTATCTCCCTTTCAAACAACGCCTCGCCTCATGCGAGATTCGTACCGTCGGTCAATTGCCCTAAAGTCAGTATGACCGTCGCCACAATGTCATCGACGGTGGCGCCTCTGGAGAGGTCCGTTATGGGCTTGGCAAATCCCTGAAGGAACGGCCCGATGGCTTGTGCGCCGGCCATGTACTGCGTGAGCTTATAGGCGATGTTTCCCGAGTTCAGGTCGGGGAAAATGATGACGTTGGCCCGTCCGGCGACGGCGCTTTTGTCTTTGACTTTCCGGGCGGCCACTCTGGGAACGATGGCCGAGTCGGCCTGAAACTCACCGTCGATCGCAAGCTCCGGCTCTCGCTGCCTGGCTATTCGCAGAGCCTCCCGGACTTTGTCCACACTGGCGCCGGCGCCGCTGCCCTTTGTCGAGAACGACAGCAGAGCGACCCGGGGCTCCTCGCCCAGGATTCTCCGGGCGCTTACGGCCGAAGCCAGTGCGATATCCGCCAATTGCTCGGCGGAGGGATCGACGTTGACGGCGCAGTCGGCATAAATAAAAGCTTTGTCCTTTTCACCGAGGAAGTCCGGGATAACCATAAGAAAGTAGCTGGACGGCGTTTTAATCCCGGGGACCAGTCCGACGGTCAGGATACCCGCCTGAATCAGGGTCGCCGTCGCGCTGGCGACTCCACCCACGGCGGTGTCGGCGTCGCCGCAGGCCACCATCATGCCTCCATAGAACAACGGCTTGACAACCACGTGCCGTGCCACCTCAACGGAGATTCCTTCTCTCTGGCTGCTGTATCTTTCGGCATAGAACTCGAGCTTGTCGCTTTTGTGCGGATTGATTATCTCGATGCCGTCGAGCTTGACGCCGGCTTTCCGCATCGCCGATTCGATCTGTTCCGGTCTGCCGAGCACAATCGGCCGGGCGATGTCCTGGTCTTTCAGCCGCCTGGCCGCCTGAAGGACCCGCTCGTCCCTGCCCTCCGGCAGAACAACAGACAGCTCTTTTCCCCTTGCCCTCTCCCTGAAACAGCTTATAATGTCCATCCTCGTAACGTCCTTGTCTTGCAAGAGCAAACAACCGGTCGTTGTCATGTTTCTTGTGGCTCGACCTCGATATTAACGGTGAGTTCAAAAAAATGCAAGAGCAAATTGAATTTGTGCGTTTAGTCGGCGAGGAACACCGCGTCGGTTCGAAACTCGCCCAGGTCTCACGGCATTGGCAGGGCGATCAGGAGCATTTTCTCATGATCAGCCCCCATGATGACGACGCCGTCCTGGGAGCCGGCCTGCTCATTCAGTTGGCCAAACGTGAAAACGTGCCGGTGCACATCATGATCGTGACCGACGGCAGTATGGGCTATTGCAGCGCTGATGAAAAAGACAGCATTGCCGAGATTCGGCGAAAAGAGACCCTCGAATGTTACAAAACGCTGGGCGTGCCGAAATCGAATATTATCTGCCTGGGCTTTCCCGATTGCCAGTTAGCCAGCTATCGCGGCCGAAGCCCCGCCAAGCCGGACGACGCGGCGGCGGTCAACGGCTTTTCAGGCTTGCAGAATGCCTTCACGTTTCACCTGCGGCGGATTAAACCGACGCAGTGTTTCCTGCCGACGTGGAATGACCTTCACCCCGACCATCGCATCGTTTATGAAGAGTTTCTCATCAGCCTGTTCCACGCCGCGGGCAATATCTGGCCCGAGATGGGCGAGCCGTTGAACAAAGTACCCTACGTGAACACGTACGCCGTCTATTGTGATTTCGCCTCGCCGCCCACGCTGCGCATGCGAACGCCCGCGTCGTACCTTGAAAATAAGCTTAAGGCAATCGCGGCCTTTCGCTCGCAAAAGCAGATTTCATCGCTCATCGACAACGTCCGCCACTGCGGGCCCGAGGAGTACATCCGCGCGATAGAGTTCAAGCTGTACCATCCGGCGAATTATCGCAGCCTGTTCGAGGAGAAAAAGACAATTCCCATGATGCGGTGATAGCCGCGGGGAACTTCACGCCCCCGGCAGCAAAAGCCGAGCCGTCACGGGGAAGTGGTCCGACGGATAACGCCCGTCAACATTATCATAGAGTATTTCCGCTTCGAGCACTTTCACCGCCGGCTGCACGAACACAAAGTCAATCTTATTGCCCTGCCGGGTCCCTTTGAATTCATGGGCGGTCCGGACGTCCTTCACGTCCGGGTGCAGGAGACGAAACGTGTCCACCAGCGCAATGGGATTCTTCGAAGCGGTCCCATCCGCCCCGGCCAGCGCGATCTCGCCCTTGAGGTACGTGATGACCGGACTTGTCTCGCCCGAATTAAAATCACCCGTGAGCACAAAGGGCTCTTTGATGTTCCTGCTCTGTATTCGCTGAGTCACCAGGACCGTACTTTTTTCTCTGGCGGGCTGGGAGACGTGGTCCAGGTGGAGGTTGAAGGCGTAGAACGCCTTGCCCGTACTATTCTCGATGAGCCTGGCCCAGGTGCAGATACGCACGCAGGCGCCGCCCCACTGGTTCGAGCCGGGCACTTCCGGCGTATCGGAGAGCCAAAACGTCCCCGCTTCCGCCACCCCGAAGCGATCAGTGCGATACAAAATCGCCGAGTACTCGCCGTTGATTTTGCCGTCTTCGCGGGCGACGCCGATCTCGGCATACATGGGCAAAGCTTTACGAATCTCGTCGATCTGAAAACGCAGGGCTTCCTGCAGACCAATTACATCGCTTGGGTGGCTGCGAATGACGTCAAAAACCATTTCTCGCCGGTTCTTCCAGTTGTTCTGGCCGTCATTGGCCGCGCCGTAGCGAATATTGAACGTCATTATCCGCACCTCCAGGCCGTTCGTGCCCGCCGGCGCCGAATCGGCGGCTTTGACGGATGCCGTAAAAAGCATCAACAAACCAAAGGCAATAGCGAAAGCCAAGAGTGATTTCGTGATTGTGGATATTATCTTTCGATACATACGTTGCTCCTGAGATTCTAATCAAACGTTCTTGCGTTTTTCTTCTTCCGAGAGCGGCTCGTTCAATGAGCCGGATCGGAAACCCTGAAGGTCAATGGTCACATACTTAAAGCCCAGCGATTTTAGCTTCCCGACGATTTTCGAGCGAGCCGGCTCCGCCGCGACTTTTGCGATGTCCCCGGGCCGGACCTCGATTCGGGCGATGGTATCGTGATGGCGAACGCGAAATTCCCCCAGCCCCAGGCTTCGCAGAAAATCCTCCGCTTCTTCGACCTGCTTGAGGCGCTGCTCGGTGACTTCCAGGCCGTAGCTGAGCCTCGACGCCAAGCAGGGCGAGGCCGGCACATCAGCCGTAGGCAGGTCCACCTCCCTGCTCAACTGGCGGATATCCGCCTTGGTCAATCCCGCGTCCATCAGGGGACAGTGAACGCCGAAGACCTTCGCCGCCCGATTGCCCGGCCGGAAATCGTCTTTATCGTCGAAATTGCAGCCGCACACAACGGCGTTGTAGCCCTTCTGCCCGGCAATATTGACGAGGATGCCGTACAGATGCGACTTACAGTGGAAACAGCGGTCGGCCTTGTTAGCCGCATAGTGGCTGTCCTCGAGCTCATCGACCTGCGTCTCCAGGACCTCGGCTCCGATGACCGTGGCATTCCGAATCGCCTGCTCATACTGCGACCGCGCCAAAGAAGCGCTCAATCCAATACAGGCCAGCACATTCTCCGCCCCCAACGTATCTACCGCCGCCTTTAAGAGAAACGTACTATCGACCCCGCCGGAGTACGCCACGACAACCTTGCCTAATCCTTTCAGGATCTGTTTTAGTTTCGCGGATCTTTCGCTAAGCGTTTCTGGCATCAAAGCATCTCGTCTAAAATCTCTGCGGCCGATATCACGTATTTGGGGCAGACTTGCTTAAACAAATCTTTCTTTTTCGCCTCTTCGAAGCCTTCCTGGGTACTGATATTGCAGCCGAGAAGCTCCGTACAGGTGATGGAACCATGGCGAGCCTTGAACTTTTTGGCAAATTCCACCACCATCGCGGCCGTCTTCATCTTGGCTTCAACATCATCCGCCCTGGTCCTGCCGTACTTTAACCCGATGACCATGAACGCACCCGTCACCGCCCCGCAGGTCTGGTCAAGGTGCATCCCGCCCCCGAAGCCGGTGCTAATTTTGTAGGCATGCTTTTTATCCAGGCCGAACCGTTCGCAATACGTTCCGAGCACGGCCTGAGAGCACGAAAAACCTTCCTTAAACGTCGCCGCCGCCTTATCAGCATTGCCCATATTCAACTCCAGATCATTCTTGATCGCTTAAAACCCCAGAATATGCCCAAACAAAAGCTCTTTTGAAAACAGTCTGCCACCATCATACACCCACGCTCTCATATTGGCTGCTCGGGTCAGATGGTCCTATTTTCTATTAAGAAGCTCCGCGTTGTCAACCCACATGACAAAAAAGGGCTGTTCACGATCACGCTTTTTCATATAAACCAGGAAGGGCCGATTGAAATGGAAGTATCTGGGACTGGCTGCAATCTCGATTCTTGACTCACTTTCCAATGCTGCGCCATAACGGTCAAGTCTGAACTTTATCCCTTGCCTTGCTTCAACTATGGGCATGGCGGGATTTGCGTTTGTAACCATTTTCCCGATAAGCTCAGTAAAGCGGTGCTCTATTTCACAGAACATCTCAGGCAAGATCAGAACGTCGACGCGATTGAGAAAACGCTCGCGCTCATAGTTCTTCCCTTTTTTGAAGTTTGCTATCCGATCACGTATATAGCTAAGCGTTTGAGCCAGCGTCTCCTTCGGTTCGACCATAGCAACGACCACTTGATAAGGTTCGCTATGCCGACACAAATCGATTACAAATTCCTTCATTTGCAGTTCCTCGTTAGTTGCCTGAAGATCTTCAAGCAAATAGAGTACCTCCACCTGCTCGCGCATTTTCTTGTAGCTCGACTCAATTCCCCAGACTCCGAACGCTCCTACGTCGGTCTTGATGCCCTGGGAATCGGTAAAGGCAAATTTCTCTTTGATTTGGCGATAAGGGTACTTAAATGGCACATTAGCCGTAAGATATGAATAGGCCAGAATCGCACGGCGAATACCCGCAATATCATTGAAATCGGGCACGGAATGTGAGGGGAACTTAGCAGCCATATCCTTTTGGACCCTGCTGATGATTCCTTCCTCTACGCGGCCGGCGGCGGTATAGAAAGAACTCGCTTCCATATCTGCGTCAGATTGTTCCGCGGTATTCAAGCGGGCCGCAAGCTCCTCGGCGCTAGCAACTTCAACCGGCGCACCGATGACATCATCCTTCATCCGGTTCCACGCCAACTGAAAGGAAGAACACCAGATGACGTTCTTGTTCCGTGGGCAGGGACTATCGAGCGTGGGCAGGATGATCGTCTCCTTGAGCAAATCAGAGTTGCCGGAGAATGTTTCGGTCGCGCGAGAATACTCAATGCGCTGCACAAAATAGCGGCCGAAGTTTGTTGCCCAGAGAATAGCCGCTACTGCCGCTAATCCGACAATGATCGCCACTACATATAGCTTACCAGCATGAATCTCTCTCGAAACATCTTTGCTGGCTTGGGTTTGCATAAACAATTTCCCTTCAGTTTACGGTTTTCGCGGTTTAAGGACGAGAGATTCCTTGTCCTCAAGGAGGATAAGGATAGCCCATCCGATTATCGAAATTAGGGCGAGCAAAAACCACGCCAGACTTCGACCTTTTGACTTCACATAGAAGCCGAAACCGACTACCAAGATCGCCATTCCGGCCACGTAAATCGACAAGCCAAGCACGTTCAAAAGCAGAGAATGTGACATTGCCGTCACAGAGCCGCCGACGCACTGGAGAACAAATCCCCAGAATATAAACCAATAGAAGTTCTTGCGAACGCAGTCTGTCACCATCACACAGTTACCTCGCCCGATCATTCCTCATCTGTTTGTGTCTTTGTATCGTTTTTTTTCTCTTTTTCTGACCTTAGCCCCGCTAATATGAGCTCACGCGGTTTTTGCGCCAAGTCGTTCTTTTGCTCATCCAGCTCTTTTTGCCGATCGCTCGAAAACCGGAAATCATTGAGCCGCCCCTCCAGGTCTTCACCCGGCTTCAGGCTCAGGACAAAAGAGTCCCATTCCTTGCCTTTCGCCTGGTCAAGATTGTTTCTCCATATACAGTACTGCGCCAAGCCTCCATCACCCAATACCACTCGCCCGAAGTGCTCTTCCTGAAATTTCTTGTCCGGCTCACTCCATGAGGCGTAGAAGAATGTGGGCAACTTTTCATCTCCAGCGATTTTACTGACCCATACAACCTGATTTGCCTGCTCATTCCACTGGCCGTTCGTATCAAAAGGCTGACTCATACAGGCTAGTTTTACCTCAACTGTGCTGTCCGAGAACGAGAATATGCCAATTTCAAAATCAATGTCGTGCATAACAAAGTCACCAACATCTATTTCGGGCTGAGCGGCATTAGGATTATTCTCATTAAGTTTCTTCGCCTCCCAGGCTTTCGCAAAGAAATCCGTCGTGCGAATATACTGCTTCATTGACTCTTCCGCGCGTTTGGTATCAGATAAGAACACTAATCGTCGGTCTGCAATTTCGGGGGATGAATAGCCCATTTTATCTGCAACCAATTGGCGCAAGGGTCGAAGAATCTGTTCCTCGTCACCCTCGTAGCTCGCAACAAAAAGATGTATCTGCTTTGGACCGAAATAACTTCGCTCAATCACGTAATGCTTCATGCGAGCCGCAAGCTCAGCATCACTAGCGCCCCTGGAATCCAACGAGATACCCGACAACCAAACGTAAATCGCCATGTTCCTGATGTCGTTCCTGACGTTCTTATCACAGAAGGACTTAAGGTTGGCAAAATTCGGATCATCGCCCAACTCGTGTTCGAGCCATCCGATCAGGAAATCGACGGAGCGGTCTGCGATCATTTGAACCTTCTGCAGCGTATCATTCAAATTGTCGTCCCCTCCAAAACGCTCCGAGTAGAAAGCTGCCTGTCCCATTCTTGTGTCGAAAGTCGAATAGAATCCTGCTCCACCCACATCGTTCGGCAGATTGGTATCGAACGTGCCCCAAAATATATTGGGATCGATCCGCTTTTCGTACAATTTGGCAATGGCTGCCCTTTTGTCTTCGGGCAAATTTCGCGGATAAGTAAGCTTTCGTTCAATCCGCCGGCCGCACGGTTTCATTTCAATATAGTATTTGTATTCTTCGCACCCAGCTATAACAAGCAATAGGATGATGAATTTGAGATAGGAGTGTTTGGTCATGGTTTATCTCCTGATTTGAGGGTGTCCTTCCAAACCAAAATCCAAAACCGATGGAGGGAGTCGAACCCTCGACCCCGGCAAAACACTATTTATGGGCTTCGCCAATTGCTTTTTGAAGAATCTCTCCCAGACCGAGTTTTTCTGAGCAGCTCCTCAAGTACCTCATATCCAGCGACTGGCCCTGAACAGACAAGACTCCCAGCACATCCGACCATTGGCGCTGCGATACGCAGCCGGCAGATTGATACCACTGCAATTTCAGCAAAACGATATCCTCCGCCGAGACAATATCAAACAAGTGATTGATCGACTCATCAAGCTTTACCTTTTTCCTGCGATGAAACAGTTGCCGGTGAAAATCGTCATCTTTCTGAACAAAAAGATCGATCTTAAAAGCGGATGCCAGATGAATAACATTGAAAGAGCCGCGATTTGAAATGGCCCCCAACATAGCTTCTTTACTGATGTAGAAGTTTTCGTTCAGTGCAGTATAGAACCGTTCGGCCTTATCGCCGAAAGGAGCCACGGTTATGTCCGCATCCTGCGTGAACCGCACTTTGCCGTAAACCGAACTGGCAATCGACCCCCCGATGGCATAGCTGATCTTCAAATCGTCAAGAACATCGGTTAGCTGCTTTAGGACCAGATATTCCTCCGGCTCAGCCATCGTGTCGCCCCCCATAGACCCTTTCGTAAAGTTCATCGCCCAGGTGTCGCCTGGCCCAAAGATGCCAAATCTGCTCCTGCGAGGCGTCCGGATGAGCCATGCGCAGGCCGGCCATACTGAGCATTTTTCCCATGCGATACGCGCCGAATACACGCTGCGCCTTTTGGGCTATCGTCATATTCCGATATAGCCGGCACAGAATTTCTTCAGCTTCGGGTGATGTGTCGCTTAAAGCCATACGAAAACGAACAATGAGTATTCTCACTGCTTTGAAAACGGTTCGACAGGCTCACCGTCCTGAGCCCGTTCGACTGCGCTCAGGGTAAACTCCGTCGAAGGACAGCCGATGGAGGGAGTCGGACCCTCAACCCCAGCTTTACGAAAGCTGTGCTCTACCATTGAGCTACATCGGCGTTCGGGTCGGCTAATGGGCAGGGGCGGATTTGAACCGCCGACACACGGATTTTCAGTCCGTTGCTCTACCAACTGAGCTACCTGCCCATAATCGTTCGATATTAGCAGGCCGGCGTTCCGGCTGTCAAGTTTTTTGGCGGCAAAAACTCCAAATCCCAACGAATTTGCAAATTCCAGTCTGAATTCCTTCTTGCAGAGCGAGCTGCGTGTCTCGTGCCGCGATTTGCGTCAGAGGTGTCACGCCGCCGGCGTCTGGCAGCCGGCAAATCCGTAAGGTGGTACGTGCAAGCTGACATCAGTATAATATTAGGCGACGTTTGTACGGCAAATCCCCGATTGACGCTGACCCATCAGCGCAGAAAGGAAAACGCTATGGACCGACGCGACTTTCTTAGAGGCGCTTTAGTGAGTGGCTCGCTCTGCTTGGCCACATCCGCCGGCTCAGCCCGAACTTCGCAGCAGGAGCAGACAGCCGTAATCGACGCCCATTGCCACGCCGGCAAGGGTATGAACTACGGCAAGAATGACGCGACGAGCGACCCCTGGACAACGTACAACGACCCGATGTGGACCCTGCGCCGGGCCGAGGAAGTGGGGATCGACAAGACCATCATCTTTCCCATCAGCAACAGAACATACGAGGCCGCCAACGAGGAAATCGCTTCGTACGTGCGGCGCTGGCCCGACAGGTTCATTGGCTTTGCCAAGCACGATTCCGGGACCGAGGCAGGAAAGATTCAGGACATGCTCCGGCGGGAAGTTCGCGAGCTCGGCCTGAGAGGACTGAAACTGCACGGCGTACCAAGTAAGGAGATGGCTGAGACAGCGGCGGAGCTCAAAATCCCGATCCTCTACCACCCGCCGGCAGTTCGGCAGAGCCTTGAGGTCGTCCGGTCTTATCCCGACGTTGCTTTCATTCTGGCTCACCTGGGAAATTTTGCTTCACGCGACTGGAAAGAGCACGTTCAGGCCATCGAGGCGGCTAAACAGCTCCCGAACCTGTATCTGGACACATCCTCCGTGGTGTTCTTCGAGTACCTCGAGCGCGCAGCAAACGAGCTTCCGGCGGAAAAGCTCATCTTCGGCTCGGATGGTCCTCTGGTGGACTGCCGGGTGGAGCTTTACAAAATCCGGCTGCTCAAACTGCCGCAGGCGAAAGAACGTCTCATTCTCGGCGGCAATATTCTGTGTCTCCTCGGCAAGCAAGAACATCTGCAATCAAGTTGACGGATACCGAAAGGAACAAACAATGCGAAATATGAAGAGCATCGCATCGGCTATCAATATCGCAGTGACTCTGACCCTGGCCTTGTCGCCGATTTGCCTTTCCCAGACATCCTCCGCAAACAAGCAGGCCGTTAAACTGCCGACGGACGACGAGTGGTGGCTGCGTCCGCACCGGATGATTCAGACGAATCTTCGGGAAATCGACGCAACGATGGACCTGGATCGTTACATCCAGGACATCAAAGATTTCCAGGCCGATGTCGTGCTCTTCAACGTCGGCGGCATCGTCGCAAACTATCCCACGGACCTGGAATTTCACTGGCGCAACACCTACATGAAAGGCGACCTGGTCGGCGCCGTCCTCGAACGGCTGCACGCCGAAGGCATCCGGATGATCGGGCGATTCGACTTTAGCAAAATCAACGAGAAATTCGCCGCCCAACATCCCGATTGGCTCTACGTCAGCGAGTCCGGACAAAACGTCAATTACAACGGCCAGGTGCACACGTGCGTCAGCGGCGGCTATCAACAGGAGTACATGTTCAAAATCCTCAGCGAAGCCGTGGACCGCTATCCGCTCGACGGCGTATTCTTCAATATGATCGGCTACCAGCGAAGCGACTACAGCGGCAATTACCACGGCCTGTGCCAGTGCCAGAACTGCAAGAGGCTTTTTAAGGAATACGCCGGCCTTGAGCTGCCCCCGACGGTCCAGGAAAATAATCCGACGTACAGAAAATATCTCCAGTTCACTTCCGAAATGACGGACCGGCAGTTCACTCGCGTCAATCGCATGCTCAAGTCAAAACGGTCCAGCCTGGGTCTGTGTACTTATACGAAGGAAGGAATCGACATCATCCGCCAGGAGTCCAATACGGCGCTGGGCAGCGGCACGTATGATGATACGCACCGGGCCAAGAGAACACTCCTGGACGCCGGACGCCGGCAACTGGCGAACGCGGCGGTGCATTTTATCGACATCCCGTTCCGGCACACCTCCGTCGCGCCGTACCTGACGGGCAGGAGACTGTTCCAGCAGATGATTAACGGCGCCTGGGTGGATTTCTATTGTATCGGGCCACTGCACCGCCAGGAGGACCGTCTCGGCCTGGACATCGTGCGGGACATCTACCGATTCCACGCGGTCAACGAGCAGTATCTGGTTGATACGAAGCCCGCCGCCCAGGTCGCGCTCTTCCCCGGGAAAAACACAGAGTACATGGGGATGTTGCAGATTCTGTGCGAAAACCAGATTCCGTTCGAGCTTGTTCAGCTCGACCTTCCCCGGCTGGAAGAATACGAAATCGTCATAGTCCCCGGCGCTGACGGTCTCAAGGACGAGCAGATAGACGCCCTCGATCAATACATTGAGCGGGGCGGCAAGGCCCTTATCACCGGCAGGATCCCCGAAAAACTTCAGTGTCTGCACTCTCTGAAATTTAAGGCGACTCGCGCCCCCGAAAAAGGTTCCTACATTCGCATCCGTCCGGAAGACCGCGGCCGCCTCGCCAAGCCGATTTTCGACAAGCTCGACCTGGTGTTTCTGCAGGGCGTTTTCCACGTCTATGAGCCGGACGAAGGAACCGACGGCCTGCTCAGGCTGATTCCGGGTGACATGTTCGGCCCGCCGGAGAAATGTTATTACAGGAACGTCTCCGACGTGCCGGCCCTGTTTTACAGACAATATGGCAAAGGCTCAGTCGTTTATTTTCCCTGGGAAATCGGCTCTCATTATCAACAGCAATGTCACCAGGGACATGCAAACCTTGTCCTGGGGGCGATGGAGAATCTGGCGGGCCACAAGCGTAACCTGAACGTCCAATCGCATCCACTAATTGAGGTCACCCATCGGCGGGACAGCAGCGAGAAGTTCGAGTGGGTCGCCCTTTACAACCACAGCGGCCAGCGGGAAAACGCCCTCCATGCTCCCCTCCCGGTCAACAATATAGAAATTGATCTTCAGCCCGCCAGGCCCGTACAGGCCGTAAGGCTGCTCAAAGGGGCGAGGGAGCTTGAATTCTCCGCCGGCCCCGACGGCCGGGTAAGCCTGACCGTGCCGGAGTTGAAACACTACGAAATTGTGCTGTTTGAATACAAATAGACTCGTAGGATGGGCAACTGGTTTGCCCATGCTGTAGCCTACCGTTGAACGAGACTATTCTAACCTCGGCCTCTTACCCCGTTGACGACGTTCTGCGGCTTTCCTGCGACGAAGGCGGCGACGTTGCCTATCGCGATGCTCAGCAGCCTCTGTCTTGCCGCCCGGCTGGCCCAGGCGATGTGCGGCGTGATATGGCAGTTCTTTGCACTCAGGAGCGGATTGTCTTTCGAGGGCGGCTCCGTCGAGAGGACATCTACGCCGACGCCGGCGAGCTTCCCGGCATTGAGCGCGTCGGCCAGGGCCTGCTCGTCGATGAGCGGGCCCCGGCTCGTATTGATCAGGAAGGCCGTTGGCTTCATCAAGGCGAGCCGTTCGGCGTTGACGAGCTTTTCCGTCTGCGGTGTCAGCGGGCAGTGCAGGCTCAGAACGTCCGCTCTTGCGAAAACGTCGTTCAGTTCGGCCGCCTCACATCCTTCGGGCATTTGCGACAACCCGGTGACATCAAAGACAATCACCTTCATACCGAAGGCACGCGCCAACGTGGCCGTCGCCCGGCCGATTCTCCCGAACCCGACGATGCCCATGGTCAATCCTTCCAGCTCCAGCAGCGGCGTATCCCAATAGCAGAAATCCGGGCAGGCGGTCCATCGCCCGTCTCTTACCGTCCGGGCGTGGTGGCCCACGTGCAGCGCCAGGTTGAGCAGATGGGCGAATACCATCTGGGCCACGGAGGCCGTTGCGTAGCTCGGGACATTGCTAACCGGGATACCTCGCCGCCGGGCGGCCTCGATATCCACCACGTTGTAGCCGGTCGCCAACACACCAATGTATCTAAGTTTCGTAAGACTCCCGATGATGTCGGCAGACAGGACCGTCTTATTGGTCAGGATGATCTCGGCCCCCCCGGCCCGACGGACTACGTCCTGCGGGGCTGTGCGGTCATAGACCGTGCATTCGCCAAAGGCCTCCAGGTCCTTCCACGAGAGGTCTCCGGGATTCAAGGTACAGCCATCCAATACGACAATTTTCATCTTTATTCTAATAGAGCGTCAAGGTGACTTGACCCAACGGGCCGCAGTCGCCCACGTAGCTGCCTTTGATCGCGTCGGCCTTGACTTTGTAAGCCGGGGCCGCGGTGCCGGTCGAAATGACCGTCCCGGGCTCCAGAGTGCCTCCGAGCTTGACGACGTGGTTGACGCACCAGAGCAGCGAATTCCAGGGACTACCCATCACATTGGTTGCGGGGCTTTCGGCGATGGTTTGGCCGTTGCGGATCAGTTTCAGGCTCACGGCATCCACGTCCACCTGCTGTGGATCGACGGCGGGACCCAGCACGAAGACGTGGCCGCCGGCGCCACAGGCGATCATGTCCGCAGCGGTCGGCTTTGTGTCGCCTTGCACGAGCGGATAATCGCCGGCGTCGAATGCCGCGTGCACCCACCTGACACAGCCCTTGAGCTCAGCGACGTCTTTGATCGGGTGGTCAATTCGCTTGCCGATGGTAAAGGCGACTTCCGTCTCCAAAGCGATTTCCATGAAGTGACCGGCGGGAAGCCTTGAGCCGCTCGGCACGCGCTGAAGGCTGAAAAGCGGACCCCGTGCCGGCTCCGTGACGCCGAACTGTTCCTGTGCAGCCTTGCTCGCGTACGCGACCTTGTAACCCACGACGGGCCCAAGCTCTTTGCTCAGCTCTTTGGCCAGGTCGGCTTGAATCTGATAAGCCCTCTCGATGTCAAATGACCCGTACGTTTTTGTCGGATATGGAATTTGGGTCCTGGCCTGGCGCGCGGCAAGTATTTCCCTGACGATCTTATCCGTATCTACTGCCTTGCCGCACGTGCGCCCGCCGCCGGTCATCACGAATACAGCGGCCAAGACGACAACAGAAATCGTAGATAAAACGCGCCTCATTTTGTCACCTCCAAATCGAATACCGGTTCCGGAACCATCAGGTTTGCCCGATGGCGCATCAATCACAGCACCCCTTGGAGCAATCGCAATTCGGCTCCGTTCCCCGAAGCACACCGTTCAGGACGGCCTGGGCGCAGCCTACGCCTTTTCCCACCGAAATCGCGTCAATGGGGCAGTTGTTTTGACAGGCGCCGCACTCCATACACGAATCACGGTCGATGATCCGGGCTTTCTTGTTCTCGATCACGAATACGCCGTGCGGGCACACTTCGGCGCACCTTCCGCACCCGACACATTTGTCAGCGTCAAGATTCAACGTAACAACGTTCTTGAGATATTGGAGTCTTGCCATTTCATCTCCTCTGCTTATTTCTTGCGTTAGACAAAACGTCCTACTAACCACAGCCCAACGCCTACTGCTGCACAAACCAGTTGTATCGGAACGGCGATTTTCACTTCCCGTTTTACGCCGGATAGAGACGTGTACGTCGAAGCGCCGGTGAAGTTCAGCACCACAAAACTCGTCAACGCCGGTATCATCAGCACCCACGCCGCCGTGCTAAATCCTCCACTGGCCGCATTTGTATGATAGCACAGAAACAATCCTCCCGCGAACAGCACCGCCAGCCCGATCCACAAACCCTTGACGGAAAACGGCCGGCCTGGCAGCCAGGGCAGCAGGACAGGCCCCAGAACAACGGCGGATAGAAAGCTGACCAAGAGAATTAGAACAGCTCGTACTCCATCGGACATGGCAACCGAGGTCGAGTATCCTTTGGGATTCAAACCGGCCAGTACGAGAAAACACGCAGCAGTCAGAACCACGTATTTCCCCCACGAAACCAGCTCCACGGGTATCAGAACCACTCGATCCCTGAGCGGAAACGTCACCTGACGCATTTCTTCAGTGGCTTTCATGCCGGCGTCGAGAAAGGCCGGCAAATCCTCCGCCCTCACAGGTCCATAGACTACGCTGAAACCACTTTGCTGTTTGACCTTGTGCGCACTGACGCCTACTGCACCCAACTGGGGCAAAATAAGCGTCTTGTGCTTGACGATCTGGCTGAGGCGAACTTCTTCAATACGCATCACTAACTCTTCAGTTCCAAAAGTTCCCTTGCCTGCGGCGCACCAGACGTTTATGCCTTTGGTATCGAGCACGAGGATCCATCCGTCCCGGCCGACCAGTCGACTCCTCAAGCGATCGAAACTCATCTTGTAGTTAGCTGAGACAAAAACAGGCGAGCCGGCATCAGGATTCCCGACGGCGTAAATCCCGGGCTTCACCGAATATTTCATGCGTCCGATGGCCCATCGCGCTTTCCAGCCGCCAAACCTGTCCGCCCAGCCAAGTTCCGTCGGCGCCCTGGGAATTTGGCGCCCGTTGTGCGTTATGAATGAGATTCCTTGCATTTTTGACTCGTTTATTTACCCGAAAGATCATTCCGGCTCAAGTCTCGAACCATCAGCAACACCATCTCGGAGCATCTTCCGACATTATACGGCTCACTGCCAACCTCGCGAAATCCCCAGCGATGATAAAACCTGATGGCTCGCTCATTCCCCGTCCAGACGCGCAACCAGCACGAACGGCAACCTCGCTCGAGAACGGCGGCCAGACTTTTTTCAATGAGCATGGTCCCGATCCCTTTTCCAGTCCACTCGGGCAAGATATACAGGCGGGCTAATTCCACCGGATTCGACCCGTCTATGGCGGGCGGCGCATCGCTCGGGGCCAGTTTGGAATAGCCGCAGGGCCCTGTCCCGGCAAGCGCCAGCAGATATGTAATCTCCGCAGCGCCCAGCTCCGCTCCGATCTGCTCCAGACTGAAGGCCCGGCTGGTATAACTGGCGAGCTCTTCGGCGGGAATAATACTGGCGTATGACTGCGTGAAAGTCAGTTTCCCCATTTGCGACAAAACGCTCGCGTCCTTAGCCCCGGCACGCCGTATGGATATCCGCCTGGGGATGGCTGGCGCCATGTGCTTCGATTTTGCGGTCATTTCGATTTCTTCTCTTATACAGCGGCGTATCCGAACCAGCCCCGCGTTCGCACGCATATTTTGACTAACATCAGCATAACGGGTACTTCTATAAGCACCCCGACCACGGTCGCCAGCGCGGCCCCGGACGAAAGCCCGAACAGCATCGTCGAAGTAGCAATAGCAACCTCGAAATGGTTCGATGCGCCGATCATCGCCGAAGGGGCGGCGTCCTCGTAACTTAGCCTCAGAGGTTTGGATAACAGATAGCCAATCCAGAATATCAGATTGGTCTGAATGAACAATGGAATCGCAATCCACACGATGGTCAATGGATTGGACAGAATGACCTCGCCCTTGAATGAAAAGAGCAAGACCAGAGTAATGAGCAACGCGATTATCGTAACAGGCGTAAGAACATGCAGGAACTTGTTTTTGAACCAATCCAGCCCTTTGTGTGCGATAATCCACCTCCGCGAGAAATACCCCGCCACTAAAGGCAGAGCGACGTAAATCGCAATAGACAGCAATAACGCCTGCCAGGGTACAGGCAGTTTGCCCACGCCTAACAGGAAACCGCCCAAAGGCCCGTAAAGAACGAGCATGCTGAGCGAATTAATAGCAACCATCACGAGCGTATGTCCGTCGTTTCCTTTGGCCAGATATCCCCACACGAGCACCATGGCCGTGCACGGAGCAATGCCCAGCAGAATACAGCCCGCTAAGTAGCTTCGCCACAGAGGCACCTCCAGGACTTTCGCGCCCCCGACTTCGATGACAGTGCCCACGCCGTAATGGGCCCCCACGGGCAGGTCAAGGCCGAAAGGCATCTTGACGTGGTCCACCGCATCGGGACCTATCAGGCCGTAGAAAACCGTTCCCAGGAAAAACAGCGAGATCGCATACATCGTAAAAGGCTTAATGGCCCAGTTCACAAAAAGAGTCAGCCCCACGGGCTTAATACTCTTACCGGCTTTGAGCACCTCGGCAAAGTCGATTTTGACCATAATCGGGTACATCATAAAGAACAGACACACCGCTATGGGAATGGAGACAACAGGAGCTTTGTTAACATAGATTGCCAAGCCGTCGAGAAACCCGGCCAGCTCCGGCGTGATTTTGCCCAGGACAATGCCGCCGGCTATACATAGCACGACCCAAATTGTCAGGTATCTTTCGAAGAAATTCAATCCTTTGCTGTTTTTGATGCGTTCTTTCTGTTCTGAATCCATTGCGAGTATTTCCTTCATTTTCCCCTTTTCGGCTCACTATTCAATTCCTCGAAGAAACAAGCCAGCTCCTTCAAGACCTCGGGATCGACCCAGCAGTCGATGTTCTTGCCTCTTCTTTCCATTTGGATAAGCCCTGCTCCGTGCAGCTCCTTTATATGGTGCGATATCGTGGATGGCGCGATCCCGAGATTCTTTCCCAACCGGCCCACGCACTCTCTCATTTGTTCGGAATGCAGGTCGCAGGGTAATCCGTCAGTTACGGGTGGGAAGGGGATGGTTAAGAGGAGTTGAGGTTGAAGAGGGCGTCGGTGGGGTCGATGTCGGGTTGCTCGGCGAGCTTGTCGAGTGCGGCTTTGAAAGCGGCCGTCACA
>Ga0210377_10000079_pt1 | contig 85519 bp, 66 predicted proteins | sample PLM4_65_b1redo_FD_155480 | JGI IMG/M metagenome (GOLD analysis project Ga0210377, IMG submission 155480) | Groundwater sediment microbial communities from an aquifer in East River, Colorado, USA - PLM4_65_b1 redo | ecosystem: Environmental > Terrestrial > Soil > Riparian zone | place: USA: East...
GGGCCGCAACCCCCATGCGCCCTTCGGGTTCGCGGCGGCGCGGGGCCGTCTGCGTCGTTGCCGCGCCTCGGCGATGTCCCGCATCGCCGTCGTCGCGGCGCCTCGCATACGGCCCCGCGGCGCCGCGAACGCGACCCATGCCATGACTCGGACACACTCCTGGGAAGCCGTCGGGCGGAGGGGCCGTGGCGTTCCTCCGTTATCATCCGGATAGTGTCATTCGAGGGATGTGATGCCTCAGCAGGAACGGACGACCATCGCCCGACACAAGATCGACGACCTGCCCCAGGGGCCCGGGGTCTATATCTTCCGCGACCGGCAGGGCCGGCTGATCTACGTCGGCAAGGCGAAGTCGCTGCGCAACCGCGTGCGCTCGTACTTCCAGGCGGGCGGCGCCGGCCAGTTCCCGAAGACCGACGCCCTGGTGGCGGAGATCCACGACCTCGAGTACATCGTCACACGCACCGAGGTCGAGGCGCTCATCCTCGAGAACAACCTGGTCAAGCGCGAGCGGCCGCGCTTCAACATCCGCCTGCGCGACGACAAGAATTTCCCGTACCTGAAGCTCACGAGCAGCGAGCGCTTCCCGCGGGTGGTCATGGTGCGCCAGGCGCGGCTCGACGGCAACGCCTACTTCGGGCCCTACCTGCCGGCGTCGACCGCGCGCCGCACCATCCAGATGGTGGCGCGGCACTTCAAGGTGGCGACCTGCTACGAGCATCTCGACGGAACGCGGCCGCGCCCCTGCCTGCTGTTCCAGCTCAACCAGTGTCTCGGACCGTGCGCCGGCCTGGTCGGCGAGGACGACTACCGGCGCGCGGTCCACGACGCGCGCCTCTTCCTCGAGGGGCGCACCCGCGACCTGGTCGCCACCCTCGAGGAGAAGATGGCCGCGGCGGCGCGCGACGAGCACTTCGAGGCGGCGGCGCAGTATCGCGACCTGATCGAGACGCTCGAGCGTGTGCAGGAGAAGCAGAGCGTCTCGTCGCTCGGCCTCGAGGAGCAGGACTATGTCGCCTTCGCCCGCGAAGGCGGGCTCGCCTCGGCGCAGGTGTTCCAGATGCGCCGGGGTCAGGTGCAGTCGCGCCGCGAGCTGTCGTTCGAGGCGATCGACGTCGACGACGCCGGCTTCCTGGGTGCCTGTCTCGAGCGCTACTACGGCAGCATCGACGACATCCCGGCCACCGTCGTCGTGCCGCTCGAACCGGCGTCGCGCGAGGTGCTCGAGGCGTGGCTGACCCAGCGCCGCGGTGGGCGGGTCGCGTTCCTGGTGCCGCAGCGCGGCCCGCGGCGGCAGTTCCTCGAGACGGTGGTGAAGAACGCCCGACTGTCGTTCGAGGCGATGTTCCGGGCGCCGCACACGCATGGTGTCGAGATCCTCGAGGGGCTTCAGGAGGCGCTCGGCCTCGACGAGCCGCCGCATCGCATCGAGTGCTTGGACATCTCGCACCTGCAGGGGTCCGATCCGGTGGCGTCGCTCGTCGTCTGGGAGGCCGGGCGTCCGAAGCGCTCCGACTACCGGCGTTTCCGGGTGAAGGCGGCCGCCGGCGGCGAGCCCGCGCCCGGCGACGGCGCGGCGCAGAACGACGACTTCGCGTCGATGGCCGAGGTGGTGGGACGGCGCTACGCCCGGCTGCTGCGCGAGGGGGGCATCCTGCCCGATCTCGTCCTGATCGACGGCGGCCGCGGGCAGCTGTCGTCGGCGGTCGGGGTCCTGGAGGGGCTGGGGCTCGGGCATCTCCAGGTCGCGGCGATCGCCAAGCGCGAGGAGGAGATCTTCCTCGACGGGCGTGCCGGCCCGGTGCGGCTGCCACGCGACTCGCCGATCCTGCACCTCGTCCAGCGCGTGCGCGACGAGGCGCACCGCTTCGCCGTGACCTACCACCGCAAGGTGCGCTCGCGGCGCACCGTCGGCACCGAGCTGACCGCCATCGAGGGGATTGGCGCACGCCGGGCGCGGCTGCTGCTGCGCCGTTTCGGCTCGGTGCAGGGGGTGCGCGCTGCGGCGCCGGAGGCGCTTGCCGAGGCGGTGGGGGAGCGCCTGGCGGCGCGCCTGCGCGCCCATTTCGACCGCGCCACTTGATCCGCCGGGCGCCGGTCCCTATAGTCGCGCGGCGATGACGACTGTTCACTCCAGGGCGGGCGGCGGGATCGTCCGCCTGCTCGTGATCGTGCTGGCGGCGGCCGGGATTCCGGTCTTCGGCCTGTACTTCCTGCTGCGGTCGGCGACCCAGGTTCCCACGAACCGCGGCGCGCAGGATCCGGCCGACGTGCTCCTCAAAGTCGAGGATGTCTCCCTGATCGCTGTCGATGGCGTGCGCCTGTCCGCATGGTCGATCCGCGGCCGGCCCGGCGCCCCGCCGATCATCCTGGTCCACGATCTGGGCGGGTCGAAGGGCGACCTGCTCAACGCCGCCGTCACCCTGAACCGTGCCGGCTACGGCCTGCTGCTCCTCGACCTGCGACGCCACGGTGGCAGCGCCCCTGCCATGACGACGCTCGGGGCGAAGGAGAGGCTCGACGTCCTGGCGGCGGTCCGCTTCCTCAAGGAGAGCCTCGGCCCGCCGGCTGAGCGCATCGGCGGATGGGGCGTGGGCATGGGCGCCTATGCGCTCGCCGCCGCAGCGCTCGAGTCGCCCGAGCTCCGGGTCGTGGCCCTCGACAGTCTCTATGCCGATGTCCCGACCGAGACCGACCGGCTGCTGGCCGAGCGGCTGCCGCCGCCGTTCAACGCGCTGGTCCGGGTGGCGCGGCTGCTGTACGGTCCCTTCTTCCGTTGCCGGCTCGAAGATGTCTCGTTGCGCCGGCGCATCCAGGCTCTCGCGGGGAAGGACCTCCTGATCATCGCGCCCTCCGAATCGCCCGATCGTCTCGCCGAAGCCCGCCTCCTGTACGAAGCCGTGCCGGAAGCCGTGGACGGCGGGCGGAGTCTGCTGGTCCTGGGACGTTCGGGCCTGGCGGGTCTCTACGCCGGGGACCGGATGCGCTACGACCGGGCCATCGTGGAGTTCTTCGCCGCGGCCCTGCCGCTCGCGGGGGCCGGCGCGCCGTCCACGGGACCCATCGAGGTGATCGAACGATGAACCGGCATGCCGCGCGCGTCGCCGCCATGGCGGCCCTCCTGGCGCTCGTGCCCGTCGCGACCGGCGGCGCGGCACCGGCGGGCGGCCCGCCGACCCCGATGCCGCCGGTCCCGAACCGGCGCGGGATCATCCTCATGACGGTCGACAGTCTGCGCGCGGATCACCTTGGCTGCTACGCCGGCGGCGCGTCGGGAACCCCGGCGATGGACATCCTGGCGCGGTCGGGCATCCGCTTCGCGCGGGCCTACACCGCCTCGGTCTCGACGGCGCCGAGCGTCGCCGGTCTCATGACCGGCCTCGAGCCGGCGGGCCATGGCCTGCGCGGCGATCGGGGCGGCCGCCTGAACTCCGGGGTGACGACTCTGGCGGAGAGCCTGCGCGCGGCCGGGTGGGCGACCGCGGCGGTGATCGGCACGGACCAGCTCGATTCCGACCGCGGTCTCGCCCGCGGGTTCGACCGGTACGACGACGAGATCACCGGACTGCGCAAGCGGGTGGCCGGCCTGTCGAAGGAAAGGCGCGCGAGCGAGGTGGTCGAACGCGGACTCACGGCGCTGGACGCCCTGCCCGGCGACCGGCCCTTCTTCCTCTGGCTCCACTTCCACGATCCGCACTACGACTACGACCCGCCCGAAACGCGGAAGAAAGAGCGCCCCGACGCTGCGTACGACGGCGAGGTCGCGTCCGTCGATGATGCCGTCGGCTCGCTTCTGCGCAACATCCGCGGCCGGGTGCCCGGTGGCCGGCTGACCTTCGTGCTCGCGGGGACATACGGTGAGGGGCTGGGTGATCGCCAGGAGGTCGGCCACGGCTTCTATCTGCACGAAACGACGGCGAGGGTCCCCCTGATGATCGCGCCGGAGGTCGCCGTGGCGCCGGCGGGCGGCACCGACATCACCCCCGCCAGTCTCCTCGACGTCGCCCCGACGCTGATGGCGATCGCCGGGGTCCGCCCGCCCGCCCGGATGGACGGCCGCGTCCTCGATGCCGTGGCGACCGCAGCCCGGGAGAACGAAACCGCAGGGAGCCCGCGGCGCCGGGACCGCTCGGGCAACGGGCCGCGGCGGATCTACATGGAAGCGGCGGCCCCCTACCTGGCGTACGGCTGGGGCCCGCTCGTCGCGATGATCGAGGGTGGGCGCAAGGTCGTGTTGACCCCGGGTGGGCGAGTCGAGGCGTTCGATCTGGCGGCCGATCCGTCGGGGTCGCGACCGCTGGCCAAGCCGCCCCGCTGGGCGGCCGACCTCGCCCGCGACGCGATCGAGCGCCTCGGCCCGCTCGATCCACCCGAGGAGCGGCGGCAGGCGGTCGCGGCGGCGGTCGCCGCGATCGCGTTCCCCTGGGGCAACAGTCCGTTCTGCGCCGAGAAGGACGCGTTCCCCGACCCGCGCGACCCCGACCGTGTCGCCCTGAGCGCCATTCTCTTCCCGGCCCGGGTCGATGCCGACCAGGGGATCCCCGGGCGGGCCGGGAAGGTCGGGATTCAAGTCGTTGAGAAGGACCCTGCGAACCTGACGGCCCTCGAGCTGATGGTCATCCTCGGCCTCAAGAACCGCTGGGGTGACATGCTGCTCGATCCGCTCGAGGTCATGACCTGCAACTATCCCTATCGGATCGAGGGGTACCACTACCTGGGCCACTACTTCACCCAGCAGCGCGACATGCCGCGCGCCCTCGACGTGTTCCGAATCATGGCGATCGTGGATCCGGAAAGTGAGGAGGCCGAGTACGATCTCGCCTGCACGCTCGGGGCGCTGGATCGAAAGGACGAGGCCTTCGAACATCTGCGTCGGGCGATCGACCTGGGGGCGCACGATTTCGACTTCATGCGCCGGGACCCACGCCTCGTCCCGCTGCGTGGCGACCCGCGCTTCGGGGGGATGATCCCCGCAACGGGTGGCTAACCCCCTTGTAATCCCGTATTTGTAAGTAATTTGGTTTGGACAGGGCGCAACGTTCGCGGTATATTCCCGTCGACTCTCTGGGGACAGGGGATTGTCCACCTTCATGACGACCGCCATCGACAGCGGCCGACGGGATGCGTATTCGCACGACCCGCCGGCGCAGGCAGGGACTGATTTCGTCCCGGACGAGGGGTTCTTCTCGCGCGTCCGGCCCGATTTCGGGCCGCAGGCCATCGGCCTGCGTATCGGTCCCCTGCGGGTGCGGCTGGAAGGCCTGGCGCGCGAACAGTCGGACAGTCTCACGACCCGGTTCGGGTCATTCATCGACGGAGCCGCGGCCGTCCAGGAGCCCGACCTGACCGTCCGGCTCACGCATGCCGGGGTGCCGGCGTTTCTGGCCCTGCCGGCCGCCGGATCCGAGGTCTACCGTATGGGGCGCCGGACGCGTCCCGGCGCCCGCGACTGCTGGTCCTACGAATTCGCCGGTACCATCTCGGCGACCCGCCGTGAGGCGGAGCTGGCCCTGGTGGCGTCGTCGGGCCCGCTCTTCGACCGCGGGCTGGAGAATTTCCTTCGACCGCTGACCGCGTCGTTCATCCTCGAACGGGGCGGCCTGCTTGTTCACGGGGCGGGGGTGGTGCGCGACGGGCGGGCCTATGTGTTTTTCGGCCCGTCGGGAAGCGGCAAGACGACCGTCACGCACCTGTCGCCGCGAGATATCGTCCTGAGCGACGACCTGACGCTCGTGGTCGCCGGGCCCGACGGCTTCCGGGCCGCCGGCATCCCGTTCGGCCTGGCCCATCACCACCCCCCCGATACCAGCGAATCGTTCCCGATCGCGGCGCTCGTCCGGCTGGTGCGGTCGCCGGAGGTGCGGCGCGAGCGGCTTGCGGGCGCACGCGCCCTGGCCGAGATCGCCTCATGTCTGCCCTTCGTGAACCAGGAGGGGGGCGAGGCGGCCATGGCCCTCGAGGCGACCGACCGGCTGCTGCAGCATGTGCCGGTCTGGCGTCTTTTCTTCCGGAAGGACGACTCCTTCTGGAAGGTCATCCAGGAGAATTGATTCCATGGACCTGAACACGGTCTTGAGCAAGAGCCCCGACGCGGCCTCGCGCACCTACGACGGGCAGGCGACCATCGTCCTGCCGTCGCGCGCCGAGGTCAAAGTCCTCAACGAGATCGGCAGCAAGGTGTGGGATGCCATCGACGGACGGCGTACACTCGCACAGATCCTCGAAACGCTGCTCGAGGACTACGAAATCAATCGCGAGCAGGTCGAACGCGACGTTCTCGACTTCGTGGGCGAGCTGCGCACGCAGGGGATGGTGAGCTGACATGGCGAACGCTCTCGAGAAGATCCAGGCCCGCAACTGGAACAACGCCGTGCCGATGTCGGCGTTGTTCGAGCTGACCTTCGTCTGCAACCACGCCTGCTCCTTCTGCTACAACTGCCCGACCGGCCAGAAGGAGATGAACACCGCCGAGGTCCTCGACTCGCTGCGCAAGCTCGCCGAGTTCAACGTGCTGTACCTGACGCTGTCGGGTGGCGAGCCGCTGGTGCGCAAGGATTTCTTCGAGATCGCGCGGCGCGCGCGCGAGCTCGGGTTCGCCATCCGCATCTACACCAACGGCTATCTCATCGACGCGGCGATGGCGAAGCGTATCAGGCAGGAGGCCAACCCCGTGGAGATGGAGATCAGCATCCACGGCGGGCGGCCCGAGACGCACGACCGGCTGACCTGCGTGCCGGGCTCCTTCGCGAAGATCTGCAGCGCCGTGCGCCTTCTGCGTGCCGAAGGCATCAAGGTCAATCTCAAGTGCCCGGTCACCCGGGACAACCAGGCCGAGGTGCTCGAGCTGGAACGCCTCGCCGCGGAGATCGACGCGCGCATCCAGTTCGACACCGTCATCACGCCGCGCGACGACGGCGACAAGGACCCGCTGCGCCTCATGGCCACCGACGGTTTCCTCGAGAGCTTCTGGACCGACGAGGCCTACCGCACGGCGCGCAAGGAGCCGGTGCCGCTGCCGCGCCACGACGGCCCGGGCGAGGCGGTGTGCGGCACCGGGCGCTCCGCCCTGGCGATCGATCCGTACGGCAACATCTACCCGTGCGTGCAGCTGCGCCGCAAGGCCGGCAACATCAGGGAGCTCGCGAGCCTGCGGGACATGTGGCGGACCTCGCCGGTTCTGATCGAGGTGCGCAAGCAGGCGATCGAGATCGCCCAGGAGACCCTGAAGCAGGCGAAGAACGGCGACCAGTGCGGCTTCTGCATGGGGGTGGCCGAGGTGCAATTGGGCGACCCGAAGGCGATCTACCCGCAGATCGCCAAGAACGCGGAGTACCGCGCCAAGGCCTACGCCACCTGGAAAGAGCGCACCGGCGAGTCGGCCGAGGACACCGGGGGGGTCCTGACGAAGTGCGCGATGTAACGGGTGAGGAGGTGATCTCCGGCCTCCGGCCGGAATCGCCATGAGACCCTCGATCTTCCGTGCTTTCGCCGCCGGGGCCGCCCTGGCGATCCTGGCCGGCACGGTGCCCGGACGATCCGCTCCGGACGTCGGCCGGGTTCCGCTGACGCTTGTTGCCTCCGAGCCGCGGCTCGGACCGACCGCCGACGGCGCCGTTGTTCCCGAGATCGCCGGCTTCGGACTCTCCAGCCGGCCCGGCGAACCCGCCCTTCCTTTGCGCATCCTCATGGTCGCCATCCCGGACGGTGTGGAGCCGAGCCTGGCGATCCTGCGCACCGAATCGCGCGACCTGCCGGGTGTCGAGGTCGCCCCGGTGCCCGGGTCGCGGACCCGCGATCGCGAGGACACGGCGCGCGCCCTGCTCGGCGGTGACGACGCCGGCGCCGGGGACGCACGCCGCGCCCGGGCGCCGCGTCCTGAGGCTCCGGACCCGGAGTTCCACCGCGACCCCGTCATCTACGAGCGCGACGGCCTCTTTCCCGATGCGCCGGTGCGCCTGGGGCGGGTCGGCTGGATGCGCGACCAGCGGTTCGTCGAGGTGTTCCACACCCCGATCCTGTACAACCCGGCGCGTGGCGAGGCCCGGCTCTTCACGCGCGTCGAGGCCGAAGTGCGCTTCGATCGTCCGGACGGCGCTTCAGGGGCGGAGTCGGCCACGACCGCCCTGCCGCCCGGGAAGGCCGATGCGCACTTCGAGGCCGCCTATGCCGCGGCGCTCTACAATTATGATCAAGGCCGGCTGTTCAGATCGCGCCGCGGCGCCGGCGTCGTGCGGCCCGACGGCGGCCCGGCGCGCGCCGGTCTCATGACCGATGCGGCACTCCCGGACACGGCGCCGGCCGACGCCCCGGCGGGTCCACGCTACAAGCTGTCGGTGACCCAGAAGGGGGTCTACCGGCTCACCCAGTCGTGGCTCACCGCCAACGCCCCGGATCTCCTCGCCGTCGATCCGCGGACCCTCGCGATCGAGGTCGACGGCGCCGAGATCCCGATCGCCGTCCGCAACGCTGCCGGGGGCGACGGCGAGGCCGACGGGGCCTTCGATGCCGGCGATGCGATCGAGTTTCACGGCGGGCCGAAGGTCGAGGACCCCACGGCACCCAACTACAACTTCGTCGACCCCCTCCTCCCGGACATTTACGAGGCCAACGACTTCACCGACACGCAGGTCTATTGGCTGGGCGCGGCGGGCGCTGCCGGCTCACACCTGAGGATCCCGGCGGTGTCGGGAGCCCCGGTCGGCGGCCTGCCGCTGGCGGCGGATTTCGAGGAAATCGTCACCTGGGACGAGAACAATTTCTTCCTTCCGCTCGGCGCCGGCGACCCCTACGTTTCCATACCCTCACTCCTCGCCGGGGGGCCCGCCGCGCAGCGCGACATCTCCATTCCCCTGCCCGGTCTGGCTCCCGCGGGGCCGACGGCGTGGATCACCGCGCGGCTGCGCGGCGGCACCTCGCTGGTCGCCGATCCCGACCACCGCACCAGGATCTGGGCGAATGCCGACCTGGTGAACGTCGGCGACTTCAACTGGGACGGGGAGATCGACCGCGAGCAGACCCTGACATTGCCGCACGCGAGTCTGTCGAATCCGGTCACCGTGCATCTCCAGGCACCGGGTCTTCCGGGCGTGACCGTCGACCGGCAGTACACGGATTCGATCGTCGTCACCTATCGGCGGCTGTTCACGGCCGTCGGCGACGCCCTGATCTTCCGTTTCCCGAACCAGAACGCCCGTTTCCAGGTCGGCGGTCTCGGGGCGATCGCGCCGGCGATCCTGGAGATCAGCCGCATGGTCCCGGCCAACGGCGAGCCCGACCCGGTGCGCATCACCGGCGCGGCAGCCGCGGGCGCCCCGACATCGAGCTGGATCTTCGAGGTGCCGCAGGACGCAACACCGGGCGCCCCCGCGGTCCGGACCTTCATCGTCGCGGGCCCAGCCGCCTGGAGGGTCCCGGCCGCCGTTGAAGCGGCGCAGCCGGCGACCCTCAAGCTCGCGGGGCAGGCGGCCGATTACGTGGTGATCGCGGCGCGGAGCGCGATCGACGCCACGCCGGGCGGTGCGCTCGACAACCTCCTGGCGCACCGCCAGGCGGTGCAGGGATTGACGTCGAAGGTGGTCTACATCGACCAGGTCTACGACGAGTTCTCGGGCGGGCGGCGCGATGCCAACGCCGTCCGCGCCTTCCTGGCGTGGGCCTACCAGAACTGGCGCGGCCCCTCAGGCACGGATGAGCCGCCGACCTATGCCCTCATCGTCGGCGACGCCACGCTCGACTACAAGAACAACCTGGCGCGTGGCGACTGGATCGACCAGGTGCCGACGCCGATCTTCCTTCAGTACAGCAATATCATCGGCTACTACAGCAGCGACAACTGGCTGGCCTCAGTGAATGGCACGGACCAGATTCCCGACATCCACCTCGGCCGCATCACGACGCGCACCGCGGCGGCCTCGGCGGGGGTGTTCGACAAGATCAGGCTGTCCGAGACGACGCCGCCGATCGGCGCCTGGAAAGGCAGGGGAGTCCTGAGCGCCGGCGACGGCAAGGTCGCGGGCGAAGAGCTGTTGTTCCAGGGGATCAACGACACCCTGCATCAGGACTATTTCACCGACCCACCGTTCAGCAGCCCCTCGCCGCCGCTGTACTATGCGCAGCCGCCGTGGAATTCGACGGACTTCGCGAACTTCCACGCGGCTCTCATGGGCGAGCTGCAGGCCGGCTCGGCGGTCGTGACCTTCGTGGGACACGGCTCGTTCGATACCTGGGGTCTCGACACCTTCCTCACGGCGGCGGATGCCGCCGCGTTGACTAACAGCCTGAGGCTGCCGTTTGTATTCGTCGTCACTTGCCTGTCGGGCGGCTTCCACTACCTGCCGGCCAGCGGCTCGACCGCCGAGGGATTCGTCAACAACCCCGCCGGCGGCGCCATCGCCGCGTTCGCTCCATCGGGGCTGTCGAACGCTTGGGTGGGAAGCGTCGTGGCGGACGAGCTCTTCCTGCCGCTGCTCGGTCCGTTGCGCGACCGCACCCTCGGCCCGGCGACGCTGCCGGCGCGCGCGGCCCTCCTGGCCCGCGGTGCGATCGTCGACCTGCAGTCGTACACCTTCCTTGGCGACCCGGCGTCCCGGATCGCCACACCGGCCCCGGAGCCACCGTCGGGCCTCACCGCCGCGGCCGGGAACGGCCAGGTCTCCCTGACCTGGACGCCCCCTGCCGTTCCGGCGGCGTCGACACGGCTGTACAGGGTGGCGACCAGCCCGGCCGGCAACTATGCGCCGATCGACTGCACACCGACCGGACCCGCATCCTGCCTCGACGAGACCGTGATCAACTCGACGCGCTACTACTATTATGCCGTCTCCGTCGACGCCGAGCAGTTCGAGGGGAGATCCTCGAACTTCAACAGCGACTGCGACGCCGGACCCGATTGCGTCACGGCGCGACCGGTCAACCCCAACCCGCCGGCCACCCCCACCGGGCTTCAGGTGAGAGACCCCGGCAGCGGTGGCCGACTGAACGTCTCCTGGAACGTCAGCCCCGAGAGCGACGTCAACCGGTATACGGTCCGGTACGGCATCACGAGCGGGGTCTATGCCTCGTCGGTGAACGTCGTGTCGCCGGCGATTTCGGTGTCGCTGCAGGGCCTGACCAACGGGGTGCGTTATTTCGTCACGGTCACGGCGACCAATACCGGCGATCTGGAGAGCGCCCCGGCGCCCGAGCAGTCGGAGGTGCCGCACCTGTTCGAGGGGATCGCCCCGCCCCGCGCCATCTCCGACCTGACCGTGAGTCTCTCCGGGTCGGACGTGGCGCTCGCCTGGTCCAGGCCCCTGGTCGACATCTACGGCCGGGCAACGACCGTGGTCGGCTACCGCGTCTACCGGGGTACCGCCGCGAATTTCGCGGTCCCCGGAACGACGCCGCTGGCGGTCATCAACGATGGCGTCGTCACGACGTATATTGACGCGGGGGGAGCCACGCTGCCGGGAGACAGTTACTACATCGTCACCGCGTTCGACGCGGCCGGGCTCGTGTCCGGGGCCGGTCGCGATCTGCCGAACGGGGTCGGCGATCTCGATGTCACCTTCGTCTCCCCATCGAACGTCCACCTGGCCTGGTTCCCGATCACGACCGACGTCCAAGGGTTGCCGACCCTGATCAGCCATTACCAGATCCACGTGACCGCGTCGCCCGTGGCTCGTTCGGGTCTGGGGCCGGCGACCCTCCTCCTCGACAATGTCACCACGACGACCGCCGACCTGAACCTGCCCGCCAGTCCCCGGTACATCAGCGTCCTCGCCGTTGATAACCGGGGGAACCTGAGCCCGTTCTAGAGGAGCCTGGGGTCGATGGACGCCACCAAGCCGGAGGCCCTTGCGGGGGCGGCCGCCGTTCAGGCGGCGGCTTCCGATCCGGGAATCGAGACGGTCGCCGAAACCTCCGAGGTCACAGCCCTGGTGATGCGCGCCCAGGAAGGCGATGCCGACGCCTTCGCCGACCTCATGCGCCTGCACGAGCGACGGATCATCGGCCTGGCCGTGCAGATGGGTCTGCGGCGGGAGGATGCCCTTGACGCCTGTCAGGACACCTTCATCAAGGTCTTCAAGTACATCGGCAAGTTCGAGGCCGGGCGGTCTTTCTTCAAGTGGCTCTATCGGATAGCCATCAATGTCATCTACGATCATCTGCGGTCGGGCCGTGGGGCGCCGACCGTCTCGCTCGAAGAGCTCGACGCGGGCCAGGCAGCAAGGGCCGAGGGCGAGGCGCCGTCGCTCCAGGCACGGGTGGAATCGGCGCAGTTGGCCGAACGGGTCAGGCAGAGCCTCGACTGCCTGAGCCGCCGCGAGCGTATCGTTTTTGTCCTCAGAGATTTGCAGGAGCTGAGCACGGAGGAGATCGGCGTCATCCTCAGGCTGTCGCAGATCACCGTGCGGCGGCATTGCATGTCGGCGCGGCATAAAATCCGCCAGCGGCTTTTGCCGCGACAGCCCTGAACGATTTTGCGATCAGCGGGGTAGATTGCTACAGGGGAATGTGAGGGCAGTTTCTCCTTGACAAACCCCTGAATCGCCGTATTTAGGCCCCATCTGGCAGGGTCTCTTAATCTGCTCTACGGGGCCGGGTTTCTGGATCGCCGAGTGGCTATGAAACATAAAGTTACGAACGACCTACTCTCAGGAGGGGGGAATCTGATGAAGACATTCCTCAGAACGTTTATCGCGCTGGGGGCGGCGGTGCTGGCCTTTGTGGCCGGGCCCGCAGCCATGGCGCAGTCGTGCCCGGACACGGTCCCTTACTTCCATGGTCTCGGGGGCTCGATCACGGGCCTGCCTGAGGCATGGGCTGCGGGTTTCGCGTCACAGGTGGGGGTCCCGGCCATCAACAACGGCACGGCGCCATTCATCTGTACGTCCGACGCGACTCCGGGCATAGACTTCTGTCAGCCCGAGGCGGCGCCGTTGGGGAGCCTGACTCTGTCGGGGAACTGGGGCAACACGGGCGTCACCGGCTGCCCGGCGAGCTACTCCGATCCGAACGGCTCCAGCCCGGTCGTAGCCCTCGTCACTTCGATCGACGGCGAGGGGACGGTTGGCCACCTTGGAAAGTACGCCATCCTGTCGGTGGGCTGGTGGGGCGACCAGCAGTACTACCTGTTCGATCTCGCCCATCCCGACTTCGACTACAATGCCGGCTCCGCGGGGCCGCTGGGCGCCGCTGAGATCCCGAGCCCCAGGGCGGTGGCCGTCGTCGACAACGGCAACGGCACGGCTGACGTGACCCTCGAGTGGGATGCCGCCATCGCCTACGACGACTGCGCCTTCAACTACGTCGGAACCTGCACCGACGGCGTCGCGGGCGCGCGTCCAGGCGTGATCACGGGCTACATAGTCAATGCTCTCACCGGCCCCTGCGCGAATGAGCCGACGACCAGCATCCAGTCGCCATTCTGGACCCCCATCGGGAGCGCAGCCGGCCTGGGCACGACCCTCACTGTTGGGTTTGACCCCACCGGCGTGAACTGCACCTATCTCGCCCTTGGGTTGGAGGTGAACGGTAGCCAGAGCGCGGCTGTTTCGGCGCACCTCAGTATCGGGACCACCGATACCGACAACGACGGCGTACCGGACACGATCGACAACTGCCCGGATACCCCCAACGCCGATCAGCTCGACAGCGACGGCGACAACGTCGGCGATGTCTGCGACAACTGCCCGTTCGCGGCCAACAATGGCCAGACCGACACCGACAGCGATGGCGTTGGCGACGTCTGCGACAACTGCCCCGGGTCCGCCAACCCCGGCCAGGAGAACGCCGACGGTGACGGCCTCGGCGACAACTGCGACTCGTGCCCGGCGGTGGCCGACAGCGGCGCCGACAGCGACTTCGATGGTCTGGGCGACGCGTGCGACAACTGCCCGGCCCTTTCGAACACCGGCCAGAACGACTTCGACGGCGACAACGTCGGCGATATCTGCGACAACTGCCCGAGCACGGCGAACACCAACCAGGCGGACAATGACCTCGACGGTATCGGGAATGCCTGCGACAATTGCATCGACGAGGCCAACGCCGATCAGCTCGACACCGACGGCGACGGTTGGGGCGATGTGTGCGACGTCTGCGCGACCATTCCGAACCCGACCCAGGATCCGAGCGTCTGCGTCCAGGGCGTGACACAAACCGTGATCGACTTCGTGCAGAAGGGCGGGATCGTTTCCTGGAGGACCACGAGCGAGGTCGATGTCGTCGGCTTCAACCTGGTGTACTTCTTCCGTGATCTGAATCACGACGGCATCCTCGATAGGCATCAGCTCAACGCGACGACGATCCCGTGCAACCACTGCATCGACGCGATCGGCGACATCTACAGCTACCCGGTGGCGAAGCACAAGAGCAGCAGGCAGAACTTCGTGGTCTACATCGAGATGCTGCGCTCCACCGGTGCAATTGAAGTCTACGGCCCGGCGGTCCGAAACAACTAGGACTGGCGGTCAGGTTTTTTTACGAATAACGACCCCGGCCCCATTCGGCAGACAGCGCCGAATGGGGCCGGGGTCTCGATCTAAAAGGCGGGCCGTGATATCGAGCGCCGCATGAAGCACGTCCGACCGATACTCGCAGCGATAGGTCGTCCGGCCGGAGCCGTTCTGGCCTTGTTGGTCGGTGTCGCTGCGGCCGCACCCGCCAGCGCCCAGTACGACCTCAAGGCGCGCCGCGACCATGCCGTCGGCAGCGGACCTGTGGGCGTCCTCGCCGTCGACTTCGACGGCGACGGCAACACCGACCTCATCAGCGTCGACAAGCAGGCGAACGTCATCTCGCTCGTCAAGGGGTTTGGTGACGGCAGCTTCCGGACCCTCAGCACGGTCATCGCCGACACTCAGCCGACCGCAGCGGCCTACGTTGACGTGAACCACGACGGGTTCCCCGACCTGGTCGCCTCGAACTTCTCGCCGGGCAGCGTCACGGTGAACCTCGGCAACGGGGTCGGCGGGTTCGGCGCGAAGATCAGGACGCTGGTCTCCGCGAGCGCCTACGGGCTCACCATGGGCGACTGGAACAACGACACGCACCTCGATGTCGCCACGGTCAATACCCTCGCCAACAACATCTCGGTGCTGCGCGGCAACGGCGCCGGATCGTTCACCAACCTGGCGCAGTACACCGTCGGCACCACGCCGAGCTTCATCCTGAACGCCGACTTCAACGCCGACACGTTCCTCGACCTCGTCGTGGTGAACTCGGCGTCGAACAGCGTTCAGGTCTGGCGGGGAAACGGGGCCGGCGCCTTCACGCTCAACACGACCCTGAGCACGGGGTCGGCGACCTACCCGATTGCCGCGGCCGCCGCCGATCTGAACCTCGACGGCCGACCCGACCTGGCCGTGTGCCTGCGCGATTCGGGACAGGTGAAGGTCTACCTGGCCAATACCACGGGTGGATTCCAGAATCCGAGCAACCTGAGCCCGGGGCTCGGACCTCGTTCGATCACGGTGGCCGACCTCAACAAGGACGACAAGCCCGACCTCATCGTCGGCATGTCGCTCATCAGCGGCGTCGGCCAGCTCGCGGTGCTGACCGGCAATGGCACCGGGGGATTCGCCGCCCCGGTGATCGCGTCCACCGGCCCGCTGCCGATCGCGATCGCGGTCGGTGACTTCAACCAGGACGAGAACCTCGACGTCGTCGCCGCCAGCCTGACGGGGAACACCCTCTGCGTCCTCGAAACGACGGCGGGCGGCGCGTTCATCGTCGCCGACCGGATCCAGCTCCCGGCGAGCTCGTCGCCCACGGGGGTGGTCGTCGCCGACTTCGACCGCGACGGCAAGCCCGACGTCGCGGCGACGACCGAGGTGGCCGACGAGGTCTCCATTTCGCGCGGTGACGGTCTCGGCGGTTTCCTGTCCCCGACCACCGTGAGCACGGGCAACTTGAGCGCCCCGCAGGGGCTCGCCGTGATCGACGTCAACAAGGACGGCGCCCCCGACCTGGTGGTCCTCAACGGCGACAACACGATGTCGGTGCTGACGAACAACGGCACTGGCGGCCTCAATGCCAGCAACGGCCAGACGATCGGTCTGTGCGACAGCCCGGTCGCGATTGCCGCCGGCGAGATCGACGGCAATCTCAACGCCGATATCGCGTTCGTCTGCGATCTCTCGTATCACCTGTGCACCCGCCGCGGTACCGGGGTTGGCGGGTCGTCGGCGTTCGGGGCGGCCCTGTGCACGCTGTACGACGGTTTGAGCGTCCCGCAGGGAGTGACGCTCGGCCAGTTCAACTTCGACGCGCTCATGGACCCGGCGTTCACCGCGAGCACGAGCAGCCCGGCGGTCATCGCCGTCGGCGCCTCGGACGGATTCGGAGGTCTGCTCGACATCCCGGCCACATTCCCGACGGGTAACGCACCGCGCGGCGTCACGCGCGGGGACATCAACAACGACGGCTACGACGACCTGGTCGTGGCGAATGCCGGCTCGACGACCATCAGCGCCCTGATAGGTGACGGAGGAGGGGCCTTTTCCTACCCGTCAATCGAGAGCCAGGCCGGTCGCGCCCCGACCGCGGTGGCGCTGGCCGATTTCAATGTCGACGGGCTGCTCGACGCCGCCGTGGTGAACACCAACGCCAACAACATCTCATTCCTGCTCGGTGACGGCTTCGGCAATTTCACCAAGGCGGGCGATTTCGGCACCCGCGACCTGCCGCTCACCATCGGCGCCGGAGATTTCAACCTGGATGGCAAGCCCGACCTCGTGGTTGCGGACTACTACGCCGACAGCCTGACCATCCTCCTGAACCAGTCGGCCCTGGGCGATCCGACGCAAACCGCAACAATCCTCGGATTCGGTCGGACCGTCTTCCGCTGGGGCATCGTCCCCGGGGCGGTGTACGACGTCATCCGGGGCTCGGTCAACGCCATGACACCGGTGGTCGGGGCGATCGATCTCGGTCCGGTCACCTGCCTCGCCGACGATCTGACCGATCCCGACACCAGCGCCTTCCCGGATACCGAGACCCCCGCGGTCGGTGAGGGTTTCTTCTACCTTGTCCGCACGGTGGTCGGCGGGGTGGCCAACCCCTATACGATCGCCACGGACGGTCGCCCGGGAATCCCCTCGTCCGGCGGCTGCTTCTGATAGTGGCGCAACGATTTGAACGACCCTACCGCAGCCCGGGTATATGTGAGCATGATGACATGCCGTGAAGCAGGGAATGACCTCGCTCTCTATGCCGGCGGCGACCTCGACCGTCGAACACGGGACGAGGTCGGTCGGCACCTCGACAACTGTGCCGCATGCTTGCAGGAAGTAGCTGATTATAAATCAGTTATCGTCATGGCCCGTAATGCCTTCGAGAATGAGCTGGAGCTCCCGCTGGCTGCCCGGTCGGCCGTCGTCCGGTCCGCTTCGGCGCGTGCTGCGCGTGACCCGTGGTGGGGCCGGCTGCTGCCGCTGCCGGGACATCCGGCGCTGGCCGCCGTGGTCCCCGCCGTTCTGGTTCTGCTGGCGGTGACGGTGCCGTTCGCCCTCCGCGGCCACCGGGTCGAGAACGCCTCCGGGAGCCCGGTGCGCATCGACATGCGGGCCGAGGGCGGGAGAGTGCGGCTGGCCTGGAGCGATGGTCGTGGCACGCCCTACAGGGTCTACAAGAGCACCGATCCCCGGCAGTTGGGGAGGGGGCCCGCACAGGAGGTCAAGGGCAACCAATGGGTCGATTCGGAGCCCGATTCGGCCCCTGTCGTGTTCTACCGTGTCGAGTGAGAACGCAGTTTGGTGCTTGACAAAAACGATTTTGAGGGTAAATACCGGCGGGTGCGGATTGCCTCGCCGGGACTCAGGGTGTGGGCGAGTCTCAGGTTTCTAAATTAATAAATGGAGGCCACGAAAATGCTTAGAGACAAATCGCGTTTGACCCTGGCGGTGGCTCTGGTCGCTGCCACGATGCTGGTCGCCGGCGGCGTGGCGGTGGCGTCGAACACCGGATTCAAGATCAACAAGCCGCTCAGCGTCGTCGTAACCACCACCAGCCAGGTTGGCACCAACTGGACCTCGATTCCCTACTTCAACCCGTACGGGAATGGCGCCAACCTCTGCGCGCAGTTGGGGCTAGCCTCCACCGGCGGGGTCCGCGGCCTCCTGCTGAAGATCGACGCCGGGACCGGGGCGTCGCTGGGTGCGACCTGTGGGACCGCCGGAGCCGCTTCGTTCACCTGGAACCAGGGACAGGGCGTCCGCATCCGGAATCAGGGTGTCGGGGCACCGACCTCGGCCATCATCGTCGGGTCCCACAATCCGGCTGCGTCGCTCACGGTCCCGACCCCGGCTGCAACGGGGAACGTCGGCAACTTCTGGTTCGCGCTGCCCTACCACACCACCGCCATTACGGCGGCCGATCTGTGCGCCTCCGTCGGCCTGCAGTCCGTGGGAGCGGCTCGCGGCAGCGTCGGTCGTCTGAATGCGGCCACGGGCTCGTTCTCGTCCGCCAACTGCGGCACGGCGGGCGCATCGTCGTTTGTCCTGGTCCTCGGCGAGGCGGTCCGGCTCAGGAATGCCTTCATTGCAGCGCCTAACTCTCTACCCCCTGTCAACTTCGTGCCGGCGCACTTCTAATCTGTTCGAATACAGCTTCCTAGAGGAGGGAGAACAACAATGAAGCGCACTTTCCAACTTGTCCTGGTGCTTGCGGCGTGTTTCGTGGTCGCCGGAACGCCGTCGGCATGGGCGTCCTGCCCCGGCCTCGACACTCAGGCCGTGCGACACAATGGTATCGGGGGCGTCATCGCCGGTTGCAAAGACGACCTGCCCATCTCCGGGTACATCTACTCCATCGCCACCCCGGGCACGATCCACTCCAACGGCCAGCAGTTCGTCTGTACCGATGGCGGGGTCACCTTCCCGGACACCTTCCTGCCATGCAACCTCGTTCCTGAATGCGGAGCGGCGGGAGATGGTTTCGTGACCCTCTACTACGAGTTCGGGCAGGGCAATCTGGGATCCGTTGGTTGCCCAAACCCCGGCGGCCTCGGAGTTGATGGTACCAACCCGCTCGCCGTCCACATCGTCTGCAATGACGGGGCGTCCGTCCTTTACAATGTTGGTTACTCGACCACCTGGTCGGGATACAACCTCGACGGCGCCGGTCCGGCGGATGGGAGTTTTGTGCAAGCCGGTTTCGGCAACGGTCCTTCGCTCACCTCGCTGAATGCCGGGCCCTCGCCTTCGGCTGACAACGTGTGCGTCAACGTCCCGCATCCTGCGGCGGTCAGCGACTGCGACCCTGGGGCCGCCGACATTTCAACCTGCCCCGATCCGGGCGCCCGTCCGGCGCTGGTTCGCGGCAAGCTGTACACGCGGGAATCGCCCTGCGGAAGCTCGCCCGACCCGCGTACTACCGGGTGGGTCGCCCTCCCCACGCTTCCCGATGCAGCGGGGGATGCCTGCAACCTGATCACCCGTCCCACCACCGCGGGCCAGTGCGCCTTCGTCGGCGCCACCGGCACCTTCGGCACCGTCGAAACTCCGGCCGTCATCGGCTGGTTCCAGGTGGCGGGTCCCGCGGCTGCGAACGACAGGGTCAAGATCGACAAAGCCGCCTTCACCCAGGGCAAGCTGGTCGTGGCTTTCTCGACCATCAACGAGACGTCGATTGTCGGCTTCAATGTCTACAGCGGCGCCCAAAAGCTCAACGGCAACCTGATCACCGCGAAGGGTGCGGGCAGCAACGCCTACAACTTCGAGGTTGGTCGCGGCGCGCTCAAGGGCGGCAAGTCCGTCCTCGTCGAGGCCGTCAAGAGCGACGGATCGGTCGAAAAGACCGCTCCGGTGACGCTGAAGTAGTTCATTCTCAAGGAGGGAGAACTTCATCATGAAGAAGACCTACGAGAAGCCGGCAATCATCCACTCGGAGAAGATCGAGGCGCGCGCCACGAGCTGCTCCAAGTCGGATGAGGCCTGCCGGACGAGCGGCGGTCCGATCACGAGCTAGTCGATCGGGTCGTAACAGATCGGGCACTTCCCAGCCACCGGGCTCCCTCGGGACCTGGTGGCTGTTTTTTTGTCCCGCATGCGGCGCCGGCAGATGCTAGAATCCGCGCGCTCTCGAGGCTCTCCGACGATGACCCGGGAATCGCAGCCCGAACAACGATCGACACTCGGCGTGACGCTGTTCCTGGCGTCCGCCCTGGCGAGCTTCGCCGCCGCCGGGGCATTGATGCCGGTCGCGGGCCACATTTACGCGCAACGCGCAGGCGCCACCTCCCGGGCGTCGACGGCGCTCCTGGCCGCGCTGGCCGTCGGCGTTGTGGCCGGCGCCCGGGTGGGGCAGCGGGCGGCTCATGCCCGCCGTCGCTGGGTGACGGTAGCGGTCCTGCGGCAGTGCCTCGTGGCCATCTCCCTGGCGGCGGCCCCTGCCCTCCTGCTCCTCGGCGGCGGCATGTCGCTGCGGCTCTGGCCGCTTCTGGGCGGCACCGCTGTCGGTGACTGGGTGCTTCAACTTGGGCAGGGGCTGGCGTTGGTGGGCCTGCCCGCCGCCGCGATCGCGGCCTCCGCGGTGTCGGTCGCCGCCCTGGCCAGCGAGGAAGGAGCCGGCCAGGGAGCGGCGACCGGGTTCGCGCTCGGTCTCGCCGGCGCGGGAATCGCCATCGGCATGGCGTGCGGGGGCATGGTCCTCCTCCCGACGCTCGGCATGCGATCGACCTTCCTCGTCGGTCTGGGGCTGTCGGGTCTCGGCGCCGCGCTGGCCGCCTTGAGCCTCAGGTTGAGCCCCGCCGGCAGGGCGGCCGGCGCCGCCTCGGGGGAGGAAGCGATCCTGCCGGGCGATGCCGCGTCGGCCGGTGCGCGGGGGCTTGTCCCGGTTGTCGTCGCGTTCATCGCCGGATTCGGGTTGGCGGCGTCGGCCGTAGCCTGGTCCCGGACGGCGGGCCTCCTGGCCGGGCCGACCGAAGGGAGCGCGGCCGCGCTCCTCGTGGTGATCGTCCTCGGGATCGGCCTCGGAGGGTTCCTGTCGGCCGCCCTGCCGTGGGCCATCGGGCCCGGTCCGGCGGTTGCGCTGCTGTCACTCGGGGCGCTGGCGGTGTTCGGCTCCATGTACCTGGTGCCCGCGATCGCCGCCCGCGCCCTCGTGCTGGCTCCCGGTCTCGCTCGATCCGGCGCGTCGGTGCTCCTGGCGGCCCTTGTGGCCGGTGCGCTGGCGCTGCCGGGTTCGACGGTGTGCGGCTGGGGATTGGTCGCCATGGCCCCGAGCCGTCGTGGTCTCCCGGGTGACCGGCTGGCGGCCGCGCTCATCGGCTTCGCCCCGGGCGCGGCGTTCGGCGCCCTGGTTTCCGTCGCCGGCCTGGTGCCGGCGCTCGGGCTGCGGCGCACCTTGTCGCTCGCCGCAGTCGCTCTGGCGATCGGCGCCGCTCTTCTGGCCGCCGTGGCCCCCTGGCGCTCCGCCACGCACCGGGCGGGCGCGGCGCTCGCGCCCCTGGCCCTGGCCGTGCTCGTCGGCATGTACCCCGATGCCTGGGATCCTCGACTCGTTGCCGGCGGCATCTACCGCTACGGCGCCTCGGCGATCGAGCGCTTCGGGTCGACCGTGGGGTGGCTCGAGGGGCGCCGGCGCGGCGAGGCGCCGCTGTTCTACCGCGAGGGGAGCGAGGCGGTGATCGTGGTCGAGCGATCGATTCAGGCGTCACGCGGGTTCGAGCCGATCGAGACCGCAACCCTGACCATCGACGGACGCTCGGCCGCCGGCACCGGCACCGACATGCGGACCCAGGTGCTCGCCGGCACCCTCCCGATACTCCTCCACGGTCCGACCGAGACGGCGCTCCTCATCGAGATGCTCAGCGGCGTGAGCGCCGGATCGATGCTGCGCCACCCGCTGAAATCGCTGACCGTGATCGAGCGCGAGCCGGCGGTCGGGCAGGCGGCGGCGCTGTTCGCGACGCTCGCCGGCGAGCCGCTCGCCGACGACCGCCTCGTCGTCGTGCACGATGATCCGCGCGCCCGGCTTCGCGCCGACCGCGCCCGCTACGACGTCATCGTGCTCGCCGCCGGCGACCCATGGCTGCCGCATGCCGCGGGCCTGATGACCTCCGAGGGGTATGCGCTCCTGAAATCGCGCCTGACCGAGGGGGGCCTGTTCGCACAGAGGCTGTCGCTCGGCGCCGTCACCCCCAGGGCGCTGCCGATTCTGCTGCGGACCTTCGCGGCGTCGTTCGGATCGGTCCTGGTCTTCCAACTCACCCCCGATGACCTGCTCCTGGCCGGTTCGGACCGCCCCCTGACTCTCGACGGTTCGTGGCTCAGGACCGTGGTCGCATCGAACGCCGGGGTCGCGGAGGATCTCGGACGCGCCGTGGTCGTCGGCGCCAACGAAGTCGTCATGACGCTCCGGCTCGACCGCGAGGGGCTCGTGAAGGTGGCGGGGCAGGGCCCGGTCAACGACGACGACCACGCCCCGGTCCAGCGGATGGCCGAGCGCGATCTCTCGATACAGCACAACGACGCGACGGTCGCGGCCATCGAGGCGGCCTGGCCCGGCTTCGCCCCGCTGCTCGCCGGTTACGGCACGACCGACCGCGAGAAGGCCGACTTCCTCTACAGCCTGGCGAAATCGTATCTCGGCATCACCGCCGACCCGGTGCGCGCGCTCGACATCGCGCGCGAGCTCAACGCCCTCGGGGCGACCGCCCGGGCCCGCTGGGTCAGCGGGGAAGCCCGCCTGCAGCAGAAGGACATCGACGCCGCGCTGCGCGAGTGGGAAGCGGTGCTGGCCCTCGAGCCGGACAACCTCGATGCCCTCTTCAGCCTGGGGACCTTCCATCTCGACGGCCGTGACGACCGGGCGGCCGAGCGTTACCTCGCGCGCGCCGTCGCCGGTCATCCGGAGGCGGCGATCGTCCGCTATCACTACGGGCGCGTCCTGTTCAACCTGGGGCGTTACGATCAGGCGATCGTCGCCCTGCGGCGGGCGCGCTCGCTCGGCGCCGGGAGCGGCGCCTACCCCCTGGTCGACTACCTCGTCGGGCTGGCGGCGGCGCGCCTCAAGCGTGATGACGAGGCGGTGACGTCGCTGCGGGACTACCTGACGTGGGCCTACGGGCAACAAGTTTTGACCCGGGTCGAAGTCGACGCGCATCTCAAGCTCGCCGAGGTCCTCGACCGAAAGGGGAAGCGCTTCGATGCCATGCAGGAGCGCCAGAAAGGGGAGCGCCTCGTGCAGCGGATCGAGGCCTACGGTCGCATGCAGCAGCCCGCGGCCGCGGCGCCCGACCCCGCGTCCGGCCCGGAGCCGGCCGCGTCACCGCCCCCCACCAAGGCGCCGGACCCCGGCTCGCCCGCTGCGGATGGCCGCTGAGCGCCGCGCGGTCCTCGCCCCGCTCGAGGAGCGTCTCGGCCATCGATTTCGCGATCGGGCGCTGCTGCTGCGCGCCCTGACCCATTCGTCGTTCGCCAACGAGGCGGGCGGCGGTCCCGACAACGAGGCGCTCGAGTTCTTCGGCGACGCGCTGCTCGGCTTCCTGGTCGCCGAGGCGCTCCTTGGCCGCTTCCCGGGAGAGAACGAGGGCGCCCTCTCGAAAATGAAGGCGTACCTTGTCAGCCGCCGGGTGCTCACCGAGGTGGCACGCGATCTCCGACTCGGCGACTGGCTGCGATTGGGCAAGGCCGCGGCGCGCCAGGAAGGGGGCACGAGGGAATCGACCCTCGCCGACGCGGTCGAGGCGGTGCTGGCTGCGGTGCACCTCGACGGCGGCGACACGGCGTCGCGCCAGCTGGTCGGCCGGCTGTTCGGACCGCGCATGGACGGGCTCGACCGGGCGACCGTCGAGGGGAAGGACTATAAGACGGGGCTTCAGGAAGCGTTGCAGGCCACCGGCTTGCCGACCCCGCTGTACCGCGTGATGGCGACCGAAGGGCCGCCGCACCGGCCGGTCTTCGACGTCGAGGTGCTGGCCGACGGCAAGGTGCTGGCGCGCGGCCGCGGCGGCAACAAGAAGGAGGCCGAGCAGGAGGCGGCGCGCCTGGCCCTGCGTGTCATTCGACGGGGGAGCCGGGGGGAAGGGCGGTAGGATCCGACCGTGCCGGCCCGGCGGGAGTCGCCGGGCGGGTCACGGGGCGCGTCATCGCCTCGTCCTCCACCGGTTGGGCGCCGCGCGCCCGCAGCTCGCGGATGGCGCCGCGCATCGCCGCCGCCTGCGGGTGGGCGGGATTCAGCTCGATGGCGCGCTCCATGTTGTACAGCGCCCGGCCGTCATCGTTGAGGCCGCGCAGGTAGACAAGACCGCGATTGAAGTGCACCTGGGCCATCTGGGTGCCATCCATCGCGGGGTTGTAGTGCCGCGCCGCCTCGAGCTGGCGCAGGGCGTCCTGGAACTCCCCGGTGGCGTAGAGCACCTCGGCCAGATCGAGGCGCGCCTGCAGGTCCTCGGGCCACAGGTCGACCGCCTTGCGCAGCCACTCGACCGCCCCCGGCGTGTCGCCGCGCAGCTGCAGGGCGCGGGCGATCTTGCGGTGCGACAGCAGGTAGGAAGGGGCGATGCGCAGCGCCTCCTCGAACTGGGAGATGGCGCCGTCGAGCAGCGGCATTGCAAGGGAGCGCTGCCCCTGCGCGAGCAGGGCCAGCGCCTGCTGGACCATGGCGATCCCGAGGCCGTGGTGGATGCCGAGATGCAGTCCCTTGAACTGCGGTCCGCGGGCCACGGACTCGACCTCGAGCTCCTTGAGGAGCGCCTCACGGGTCACTCCCGGGCCGAACTGGCGCGCCAGCAGGGCATCGCCCTCGGGGCCGGCGGGCCCCTCGCCCAGCAGCACCAGCCCGGTGTAGTAGCTCTGCCGGGCTTTTTCCGGCTCGGCCTGGGCGTACCAGGCATTGCCGATGACCAGCGACTGCTCGATCGCCGGCACCACCCCGCGCGGATACTCGATGTTCACGAAGGTCGCCGCCACGAGAAACAGCAGGCAGGCGACCATGCTGCCGGCGCCCGGTGCCAGCTCGCGGGCGCGCGCCGCCATGTCGCCCGAGCGTCCGGCGAGGGCGATCGCCAGGTCGAACAGCCGCCGCAGCGCCCGACCGATGCCGAGAATCCCCTCGGCCGCGAACAGCGCCAGGATCGGCACGACCGGGACGCGGAAGCGCGAGAAGTTGAAGAACAGCAGAACCGTCGCCATGTAGCCGAACAGCAGGACATGGAGCGGCAGGAGGGCGCGCCGGCGCCGCCAGGTGAGCGCGAGTCCCAGGATCCCGAGCGGCGCCAGGGTGCCGAAGGTCGACAGGAGATGCAGCCGCACCGGCATGGAGACGCCGCCGCCCGCCGGAAGCGACAGCGTCGCCATCCCCGCCGGCGGCAGCGCCGGATTGAGCGCGCCCAGCAGCGGGGAGAAGTACTGCATGATGCCGTAGTCGAGGTTGTCCGGCAGCTCGTACCAGTTCCAGAAGTGAATGAACTTGCGGGACAGCAGCCGGGCCCACGCCAGCGGCTCCCCGGTGACGAACCGCATCCCCTCACGGAACCAGAACCACGACGACTCCATCGGCGACAGGGCGCGTCCGGCGATCTCCGACGCGCGGTCGACGAAATCGGCATGCTCGTACTTCGGGTCGGGGCGCACGAACGGCGGCGGAACGTAGAGGCCGTTGGCGTCCGCGTTGTTGCCGATGAAGAAGACCTCGCCGCCACCCGTCGTCAGCAGGACGAACTCGCCCGAGGCGGCGTAGTTGCGGATCGTCACCGGCGCGATGATCAGGAACGCGCCGGCGGCGAAACCGGCGGCGGCGCGCAGACGGCCGCGACGCCATCCGCCGCCCAGAACCACCGCCAGGATCGCGAGCAGAGGGGCGAGCACGATGAAGTTGTCACGGTCGAGCGTCAGGAGGCCGAAGACCAGGCCGGCCGCGACGAAGGCGCCGGTCGCGGGGCCGCGTCCCCCGGCGATGGCGGCGGGCGCGTCCACGGGCGGTTCCGCCGGCGCGTCCCCCGCACCACCGGCCGACAGGCGCGCGGCGCGCTCGAACAGCAGCGCCAGCAGGATGGTCAGGAAAGGCGAGAGGAAGGTCTTCATGACCATCCCCTCGTAGAAGATGGAGGGCCCGTACAGCGCCACCAGCAGGGCGGCAATCGCCCCGCGCCGGCCGTCGAAGTAGCGCCGCCCCGCCATCCAGGTGAGGACGACGGTGCCGACACCGACGAGCGACTGGGCGATCAGGATCGGCGTGAGCGCCGCGCCGAAAAGCCTGATCCACAGCGCCAGGAGATAGGCATAGAGGGGGCTCTGCACGAATGGCTCGCGGCCGATCCAGTCGCCGGCGGCGATCGCCTTCGCCCACTGGAAGTAGAAGCCCGGGTCGAGATCCTCGGGGACGATGAGGCTGCTGCCGCCGACCTGGATGATGTAGATGAGGCGCAGCGCCAGTGCCATGGCGGCGATGCCCAGCACCCATATCCATCCGGGAATGCGAGATTGTCTTTCTGGATCGGACACCGTCACCCCGCCCGCGCAGAAGGGCGGTGATTATAGCAGACGGTCCGCGGCCGCCGGGGGGCGCCTCACGGGCAGGGGTTGCTGTTGCTCCGCGGCAGACCTGCGCTCGTCGTCCCGAGACTGCTCTCGCCGCCGGTGCCGTTCCCGGTCACGAGGAAGAAGACCCCCTTGCCGGACGGCGGGTCGTCGCCATCGACCACCCAGGCGTTGACGACGCCGCAGTTGCGGCCGGCGAGCGGCACCGCGGCCGGGTCCTGGGTATAGACACCCGTCTGCTGCAGCACGGCGAGGTCGCCGCGATAGGCGTTGTAGGACGAGAAGCCGATCTCCGGCTGCCACTCGACGTAGAACCCGTCGGGCAGGGTGACCAGGATGAGGCCGTCATCCAGGTCGCAGGCGTCGCCCTCGGCATCGGCGTCGAGGTCCTCCTGATCGGGATTGGCGGTCGCGAGACAGTTGTCGCAGGCGTCGCCCCGGCTGTCGGAGTCGAAATCGTCCTGGAACGAGTTGCTGTCGTCGGGGCAGTTGTCGCACCGGTCACCGCGCAGGTCGTGATCGCCGTCCTCCTGCAGGGGATTGGCGAGCGCGGCGCAATTGTCGCACGAGTTCCCGAGGCCGTCGCCGTCCGTGTCAAGCTGAGTCGGATTGGTGGTGACGGGGCAGTTGTCGCAGACGGCCGCCACGCCGTCGCCGTCGGGGTCGACGATCCCGGACCGATCGTCGACCAGCGAGTCGCAGTCGTCGTCGCGGCCGTTGCAGATCTCGGGTGCTGCGGGTGAGACGCTCACAAGGGTGTCGTCGCAGTCGCCGGCGCAGATGCGGTAGCCGTCGCCGTCCTGGTCGGCCTCCGCGGGCGGGACGACGCCGTCGCAGTCGTTGTCGAGGCTGTCGCACACCTCCAGGTTGCCGGGGTATCTCGCGGCATCGTCGTCGTCGCAGTCACCGGCGCAGACAGCCACCCCGTCGTTGTCGGCGTCGATTTCGTTCCCGGGTGTCAGTCCGTCGCAGTCGTTGTCGAGGCCGTCGCACACCTCCGGGTTCCCGGGATGACGCGCGTCGCTGCCGTCGTCGCAGTCACCGGTGCAGATCCGATAGCCGTCGCCGTCGAGGTCGGCCTCGTCGGGCGCCGGGCCGCCGTTGCAGTCGTTGTCGACGCCGTCGCAGATCTCGGGATTTCCCGGGAATCGTCCGGGGTCGTTGTCGTCGCAGTCTCCCTGGCAGGGCGCCACGCCGTCACCGTCACCGTCGGCGTAGCACGTGGTGACCCAGCCGCTCACCGCCCCGACCTCGGTCCCGCCCACGGTGAGCGTGTTGCCGACGAACGCGCACATCCCATAGGCCGTCGGTCGGGTGATGAGGTTGCAGGCGTTCCCCGAGGCGTCGGGGAGGTTCGGCAGCAGGGTCCACTGCGAGACCCGCGGATCGGGTGATGAGCCGCAAGGCGCCTCGCGCGTGTACAACCGGCCGCGGGTGAAGGCCGGGCGGACCGCGGGATCGGGACAGGTATACCCGAACCCGAAGCTCCCCGGGTCGCAATCGCTGTGGACCGCGGGGAGGGGAACGTGGACGCAGACGGTGTCGGCGGTTGGCGGCGGGCCCGCGTCGATCGATGTGATGACGGGGGTGTTCTCGAAGCCGGCGGGGATCGGCGTCCTATCCGCCGGGCCGGCGGAGTCGAGGAGATATCCCTCCCATTCCACCAGGTACCCGACGGTCAGGATCGCGCTCGCACCGTTGTTGCAGATCACCTGAACGCCGACGGGGGTCGACCCGGTCCCCTGCACGTTCGGGTTGGGGCAGCCGAGCGATCCCGGATTACTAGCAGCGAATTCGTAGAGGACCGTCACCCCGCCATCCCCGGCCGCGCCGCACTCGGGAGCCAATTCGCAGGGGAGGTAGGTCTCCGGGAGTATGACGCTCTGGTCGTTGCAGACGAACCCCTGGCCGTTGGAGTTCACCGCCGCCGGCGCGGCCAGTGAGTACAGGAAGCCTGTGACCGGGTTGGCGTCGGGGCAGTTCGTGATGAAGGCGCCAAGCCCATGCTGCACGGACTGCCTGTCGATCCCGGGGCAGGCGGCTGTGGAAAGGCGCGGGCACACCACAACGAGGATCGCCGCCAACAGGACGCAGCGTCGAGTGGACACGAGGCACCTCCTTGTGCCGGCAGGAAGAGTGAGTCTTGTAATCTCATACGCCCTCCCCGGATTACGGTCAACCCTGCTCATTCCCAGGGTCGTCCGGTGGGGATCGGGGTCCGGGGCGCGCCGTCCTCGCACCTGCGGCGATCATCGTCGAGCGATCGCGCCGGGTCGTGCGCGAGGCGGCAGGGTCTTGGCAGAGCATTCCGAATGGATATGAATCGCGGCACCGGTAACCACCGGATCCCGGAATGTCGACAGGCAGCAGCGCGCAATCCCGGCGGGAATCAGACCTCGAGGGAGGCGGGGCTCATGCCGCCGATCGGCGCCCTGTCTCCATGCCTCTGGTTCCGGGGAGACCGGAATATCACCGCACGTTCCAACTCAACTGATCGACTCGTCCGCGGTCCTGGCCACCACGTATGCAATCCGGGAGCAGGCGAATACGGCAGGCCACCGTATCGACGTCACCGATTCGCGTGAGCGATCACCCTACCTGGGCATCGACATCATCTCACCCGCTGCGTGGCACATTCTCTCTTCGGATGTGAGGGGTGTGCGTACCGGAGTCGAGGAAAATGTGAATTGCGGCCTGCCGGCGTCAGTCCCGGTCGGCGGCGGCGGTCCGGGCACCGCGAACCCGGAGCACGGGCGTGATCGCGAACCACAGGGCCATCAGGAGGCTCAGGACAAAGAAGCGAACGTCGACGATGTTCGCCGGGCCGGGGAGGAACAGCGAGATCGACGCGGCCATCCAGAAGAGGAGAAGGGCGATCAACACGTCACGCCGGCCGGGGAAAAAGAAAGGCACGAGCGCCAGGATGAAATAGTCGTAGTGGCTGAGATGCCGGGTGGCAAACACCAGCGCCAGCCCGGCGAACAAGCCGTCGACCGGAGATGTCCGGCGCAGGTAAAGCGCCAGGGCCGCGAAGACGAGGCCGAGCGTCGCGAGGTAGGCCGATCGGTGCGCGGCGAAGGCCCGGTCCGCCTCGGTCACCCAGTTGAGGTTGCGGCCGTCCTGCCAGGACTGGACGATGGCGGCGGCATTGTGGTCCGGGCCATAGAAGAACAGGTACTGCAGCGACACGACGTTGTAGGACAACTGGCGCGCATGCAGATCGAGCTTCCCGAGATACGGACGCCAGGGGTTCGGTCCGTCGGGCGAGACCTGGAACGACGTCGCGGCGATGATGATGACGAGGCCGACGGCAAGCGCGGCGTACAGGCGGACATGCCGGCGCAGAAGATGGCGCCGGGCGGGGCTCAGGAGATTCTGGGCCGCCAGGCCGACGGCGAGGTACAGGGGGAAGATGCGCAGCCCGATGGCGAGCGCCAACGAGGCGCCGCAGAGGGCGTAGCGTCGTCGGGCATAGCCGACCGCCATCGCCAGGAGCGGGAAGAGGTGGAGGTAGCGCAGGTAGGCGCCGCCGATGGTCGGGTAGTCGTTGAACGGATTGGCGGCCCACAGGAAGAGGAACAGCGCGGCCGATTCAGCGCCGGCAAGAAGGACCAGGGCGGTGGCGGCAAGCAGCACCAGCGCGACGTCGAACCAGGCCGCGGCGCGCACGAACGTCCCGGTGTCGACGAACGGCTGCCGCGCCAGCGTCCCGAGGATGAGGGTGACGAGCGGCGAGCCGTTGTAGCCGTGATCCTGCTGGTAGCGCGACTCTCGCCACTCCGATCCGGGCGCGGCACGGAAGACCGCCACGTCGCGCTTGAATGACTGCCAGCGATTCTCCGCAAAGGCGGCACGGATCGTCCCGGCGCGTTCGAGAACCTCGCCACGCATCCCGAGCTCGTAGGTGCGCAGCGATCGGACCATGAGGTCAGGCTGCCAGGAGGCCGGATCGTCCTCGTGGTCGGCGATCACGGTGGCATCGTACAAGCCGGTGTAGCCGAGCTCGCCGAAATACTTCGTGTTCAGGTAGTAGTGATAGAACTCGCCCCAGTGGACGACCTCGACACCCGGGCGGAGCGGGGCGAACTGCAGGTGCGCGAGGAGCGCCGGCAGGGCGAGAAGCCCCAGGGCGACGGCATAGCGCCGGCCATGCATCGTCGGGTCGTCGCGGAACCAGGTCAGGATGGCCGCGAACCCGAGGAGGACGAAGAGCGTCGTGTAGACGATGCCCGGGTTCACGGTCGGGGGGCGGGTGTCAGCCGCGCTCTTCGCGCATCTGGTTGAGCCGATCAAGGAAATCGGGCTCGACCAGGACATCGCGCGGCTTGGCGCCGTCGGCGGGACCGACGATGCCGTTCTGCTCCATCATGTCGACAAGGCGGGCGGCGCGCGCGTAGCCGAGCTTCAGGCGGCGCTGGATGTGCGACACCGAGATCTGTCCCGCCTGCACCGCCAGGCGGACCGCCTGGTCGTAGGCCGGGTCGACCTCGACATCCCCGCCGCCCGCCGCGCCGCCCTCGCCCTGGGTCTCCTCGCGGGTGACCGACTCGTCGTACTGCGGCTTCGCCTGTTTCTTGAGGAAGGTGACGATGCGGGTCGCCTCGATCTCGGTCACCAACGGGCCGTGCAGGCGGATGAGCCGCGCCGACCCGGGCGGCACGAACAGCATGTCGCCGTGCCCGAGCAGGTGCTCGGCGCCGTTGGCGTCGAGGATGGTGCGCGAGTCGACCTTCGACGACACCCGCATGGCGATGCGGCAGGGGAAGTTCGCCTTGATCACGCCGGTGATGATGTCGACCGACGGGCGCTGCGTCGACAGAATCAGGTGGATGCCGACGGCGCGCGCCATCTGCGCCAGGCGGGTGATCGCCTCCTCGACCTCGCGTCCGGTCGTCATCATGAGATCGGCGAGCTCGTCGATCAGGATGACGATGTAGGGGAGGATGGCCGGTTTCTCGCCGGCCAGGAAATGGCGGCGCTCGGGCGCGGCCCCGCCCGCCGCCCCGTCCGCTATCGTCGCGCCCCCGACCGCGGCGGCGCCGTCGGTGCCGGCGATCGCCGCGCCGCCGCGCGCCGCCGCTTCGCCGCCCTCGCCGCCGAGGCGGGCCATCGCCCGCTTCATCCCCTGGTTGTACTGATCGATGCTGCGGACACCGGCCTCGGCAAGCTGCTTGTAGCGCCGCTCCATCTCGAGGACGGCCCAGCGTAGCGCGTTGCCGGCCTTCTTGGTGTCGACCACGAGCGGCGTCAGGAGGTGCGGGATGTTTTCGTACACCCCGAGCTCGAGCCGCTTCGGATCGATCATCACGAACTTCACCTCGTCGGGGCTCGCCTTGTAGAGGATCGAGGTCAGGATGCTGTTCAGGCAGACGCTCTTCCCCGACCCGGTCGACCCGGCGATCAGCAGGTGGGGCATCTTCGCGAGGTCGGCGAAGTACGGCGCGCCGTTGATCTCCTTGCCGAGGGCCAGGGTCAGGGCGGCGGGGGCGCGCTGGAAGCGCTCGCTGCCGAGTAGCTCGCGCAGCGAGATCACCTCGCGCGTCCGGTTCGGCACCTCGATCCCGACGGTCGATTTGCCGGCCTGGCGGTCGATCCGTATCGATTCGGCCTTGATCGCCAGGCACAGGTCGTCGGCGAGGGTCACGATGCGGCTGTACTTCACGCCGGCATCGGGCTTGAACTCGTACACCGTCACGACCGGGCCCGGCTGGATGGCGATCACCTGGCCGTTGACGTCGAACTCGCGGCACTTCTCGGTCAGGAGGCGCGCCGTCTCGACCATTTCCTTCTCGTCGATCTGCGACTCGCGCTGCGGCGGGTTGAGGAGCGACAGCGGCGGCGGGGTGAAATGGGGGAGCGCCTCGACGAAGTCGAACTGCGGCTGCTCGCTGCCCGGCCGGGCGTCCTTCTCGCCGGTCTGGGTGGTCTTGGCGGCCCGCCGGGCGGCCTTGAGCGGATCGCCCGCCGGCCGCGTGGCGCCCGCGGCGGCGGGGGTGGCCAGGCCGGTGCGCTCCGCCAGGTCGTCGGGGGTCTCGGGCAGCACGGGGATCGGCGCCGCCCCCTTCGGCTCGGCCAGCGGTTCGAGCGCGAGCGCCCCGGCGGCGGCCTTCTCCTGGCGCTGCCGCTGGCGCTGCTCGACCTCCTGGCGCTGGCGCTCGCGGCGGCGGGCCTCGCGGTGCCGCACGATGGCCAGCCAGGCCGACTGCGCCAGGCGGAAGAGGCGGGCGGCGAGGCCGCGGGCGGCATCGACGACCGACGAACGGCCGACCACGACGATCCCCGTCACGGCGAGGGCCACCGCCACGACGAGGCCGCCCCAGCGGTTGAACAGGCCGGCGAGGGCCCGGCCGGCGAGGGCGCCGACCAGCCCGCCGGCGCGATGCGCCGGGACCGGGCCGTGCTCACCCAGGGCCAGGTCGAGCGAGGCGGTCAGCGACACCAGGATCAGGACGCTCCCGAGGCCGCCGGCGAACAGGCGCGACGACCGCCTGAAGAAGACGCGCCAGCCTGTCAGGAAGAGCAGGGGCGGGGCGGTCCAGGCGGCCCAGCCGAAGACCTGGTACAGGGCCTCGGAGAGGAACGCGCCGACGATGCCGGCGATGTTGTGCGGCTCCTCGCCGTTCCAGCGGCCGAACGGCCAGGGGACCGGGTCGTTGTCGTTGTGCGAGGCCAGGCTCAGGACGAGGAGGACGGCGCAGGCCATGACGAGGACCGCCAGGCCCTCGGCCAGAAGCCCGCGCGACGCGGTGGTTTCCCGCCGGGGCGAGGTCTTGCGCCGCTTCGCCGCCATGACCGGGAATTCTACCTCACGTCTCGACCACGACCGGCATGATCATCGGCCGTTTGTCGAGCCGCTTGCGAAAGAAGCGTTTGAGGTCCTGCTGGATCATGGCCTTGAGGACGCCGCGGTCGGCGCGCTCCTCGGGGGTGGCGGCGTCGACCGACTGGCGCACGACCCGGGTGGCCTCGGCCAGGAGATCACCCTTGGCCTCCTCGCGCACGAAACCGCGGGTGACGATCTCGGGGGCGCCCGCCATGCGACCGCTCTGTTTGTCGATGGCGACGATCGCCAGGACGATGCCCCCCTCGGAAATGTGGCGCCGGTCGCGCACGACGATCTCCTCGACCTCGTCGAGGGAGCCGTCGATCATCACCCGCCCGGCGCGCACCGTGCCGTTGTGGCGGCCGCCCTTGCCGTCGAACTCGAGCACGTCGCCACTCGCGGCCATCAGGATGCGTTCGCGCGGCAGCCCGGTGCGCTCGGCGAGCCGGGCGTGGCTGTAGAGCTGGCGCGCCTCGCCGTGGATCGGCACGAAGAAGCGCGGCCGCACCAGGGTGAGGAGGATTTTCAGCTCCTCCTGCCCGGCGTGGCCGGAGACGTGGTACGGCGCCCCGCCGCCGAAGATCACCTCGGCGCCGCGCCGGTAGATGTGGTTGATGACCCGGTTGATCGAGCGCTCGTTGCCGGGGATCGCCCGGGCCGAGATCAGGACGATGTCGCCCTCCTCGATGGTCACGTCGCGGTGGTCGTCGAGGGCGATGCGCGACAGCGACGACATCGGCTCGCCCTGGCTGCCGGCCGCCACGATCACGACCTTGCGCGGGTCCATGCGGCGGACATCCTCGGCGTCGATCAGGACCCCCGCCGGCACGCGCAGATGCCCGAGCTCCTGCGCCACGGTCGCGGTCGAGACCATGCTCGAGCCGACCAGTGCGACCCGGCGCCGGTAGGTCGCGGCGAGGTCGATCACCTGCTGGATGCGGTGCACGTTGCTCGAGAAGGTGCTGAACAGCAGGCGAGCCGGGGCGCGGCGGAACAGCGCCTCGAACGCCGCCCCGACGACCCGCTCGGAGCCCGAGAAGCCCTCGACCTCGGCGTTGGTGCTGTCGGAGAGCAGGGCCAGCACCCCCTGGTCGCCGTAATAGGAGAACGACTGGAAGTCGAAGGTCCGGCCGTCGACCGGGGTCTGGTCCATCTTGAAGTCGGCCGAGTGGATGACGGTGCCGGCGGGTGTCCTGATCGCCAGCGCCAGCGTCCCCGGGATGCTGTGGGTGACCTGGATGAACTCGAGCGTGAAAGGCCCCAGCGTCACCTCGTCGCCCGCCTTGACCGGCTTGAGCAGGCGATCGTGCGGCAGCGCATGCTCCTTGAGCTTGCGGGCCGCGAGACCGAGGGTGAAATCGCTGCCGTAGACGGGGACGCGCGCCTTGCCGAACAGGTAGGGAAGGGCGCCGACGTGGTCCTCGTGGCCGTGGGTCAATACGATGGCGCGGATTTCCCTGGACCGCTCGAACAGCCACGAAAACTCGGGGATGATGACGTCGACGCCGAGGACCTGATCGTCCGGGAACATCACACCGGCGTCGACGACGATGAGGTCGGTTCCGCACCGCAACACGGTGCAGTTCAGGCCGAACTCCCCGAGGCCTCCGAGCGGGATGATCTGCAGGGGCGCCTGTGGCGCGCGCGGCGCCGGGGCGCTGTGGCGGGTGGTCACGGGGCGCATTATAGCGCCCGCGACGCGGCCATGCCCGTCCAGGTTTCGTGCAGAGCCAGGAACCCGGCCACCGGGATCTCCTCGGCGCGGCGGCCCGGATCGAGGCCGGAGTCGCGGGCGAGGGCCGCGGCCTCGACCGCCCCGAGGCGCCGGCCCGAGGGCCCCGTGATCGCCGCGAGATTGTTGAGCAGGGTCTTGCGCCGGCTGGCGAAGGCCGCCCGCGCCAGGCGCGCGAAGCCGTCGAAGTCGGAACCCGCGGCGCCGCCCGGGTCCTTCAGGGTCAGGTGGATCACCTCCGACTCGACGGCCGGCCGCGGCCGGAACGAACCCGGTCCGAGCCGCAGGATCGAATCCACCCGGGCGAAGGCCTGGCAGAGAACCGAGAGGCTGCCATAGGCCTTGGGCCCGGGCGCCGATCGGATCCGCTGCGCGACCTCGCGCTGCACCATGACCACGAGGTCCCGAAGCGCCGGCCGGAGGGGGAGGAGGGCCAGGATCACGGCGGTGGCGATGTTGTACGGCAGGTTGGCGATGACCCGCCCCGGGCGCGCGGCCGAGGCGCCCACGGCATCGATCAGTATATCGGGGGGGAGCGCCATGATGTCGGTCTCGAGGACCTCGAACGAACCGGGCGGCAGGCGCGGTACGAACGCCTCCCGGAGACCGGCGGCGAGAAGGGGGTCGACCTCGACCGCCAGGAGCCGCGCCACCCGCCCGGCCACCCTGCGGGTCAAGGCGCCCTGACCCGGGCCGATCTCGAGGACCAGGTCCTCCGGGCGCGGCTGGAAGGCCTGGACGATTGTCTCGATGGCCCCCTCGTTGACGAGGAAGTTCTGCCCGAGCGATCGCCGCGGCCTGAAGCCGGGCCCGGGCCTGAATCTCCCGCCGGTATCGCGCATCTCAATGGGTCCCCGGGGCGGAGTATGGTATAAAAACCGTTCACCGGGACGGTGAAACGACCAAGGAGTGAGCCGACGATGAGCAGCGAGAACATCCTGGAACTGACGACGAGCAATTTCGACGACGAAACGAAGAAGGCCGACGCGCCGATCCTGGTCGATTTCTGGGCCGAGTGGTGCGGGCCCTGCCGGATCGTCGCCCCGGTCCTCGAGCAGCTGGCGAAGGACTATGCCGGCAAGGCGCGGGTCGGCAAGGTGAACGTCGACGAGCACAGCGCCATCGCGGCGCGCTACGGGGTGCAGAGCATCCCGACGCTCCTCCTGTTCAAGCAGGGGAAGGTCGTCGAGCAGTACATCGGCGCCACCTCCAAGGACGTCCTGGCCAAGATCCTCGACAAGCACCTGTAATCGATTCCCCGGGCGCCGGGTCGACGCCGGCGCCCGGCGCCCCTGCCCGGAGCAACCGGAACCCCGGCCTCATCCCCTGCGTTTTCCAACCGCATCGCCCGGCGCGTAAATTGACGACCCCCGGGGGGTGGTCTACAATTCCGCGCCCTTCTTGGGGTTACGAAACATGGAGGCACACGCGGCGATGGAGCAGGACATCCGGCGGATCAACGATCTGGTCATGAAGGAGTCGACCTTCGTCGAGCAGGTCCTGGGCGAAGTGCGCAAGGTCATCGTCGGCCAGAAGGCCCTCCTCGACCGGCTTCTGATAGGCCTCCTGGCGGACGGTCACCTGCTCCTCGAGGGGGTCCCCGGGCTCGCCAAGACGCTGTCGGTCAAGACCCTGGCCGATACGCTCGATCTCAAGTTCCAGCGCATCCAGTTCACCCCCGACCTGCTGCCGGCCGACCTCGTCGGGACGATGATCTACAACCAGAAGGACGGCGCCTTCGTGCCGCGCAAGGGCCCGGTGTTCGCCAACATCATCCTGGCGGATGAGATCAACCGGGCGCCCGCCAAGGTGCAGTCGGCGCTCCTCGAGTCGATGCAGGAGCGCCAGGTGACGATCGGCGACACCACCTACCCGCTCGACCGCCCGTTCCTCGTCCTGGCGACCCAGAACCCGATCGAGCAGGAAGGAACCTACCCGCTGCCCGAGGCGCAGATCGACCGCTTCATGCTGAAGATCAAGGTCGACTACCCGACCCGGGTGGAGGAGCGCGAGATCCTCGACCGCATGACCGGCTTCCAGCCGGTCGATGTCCGCCGCGTCGTCCGGGGTGAGGACATCCTGCGGGCGCGGGCGGTGGTCGGGCAGATCTACATCGACAACCGGATCAAGGACTACATCGTCGACCTGATCGTGTCCACCCGCCGGCCCGAGGAGCACAAGCTCGACATCAAGGGGCTGGTGCAGTTCGGCGCCTCGCCGCGCGCCACCGTTTTCCTGACCCTGGCGGCCAAGGCGCACGCCTTCATCCGCGGACGCGGTTACGTGACTCCCGAGGACGTCAAGGCGGTGGCGTTCGATGTCCTTCGGCACCGGCTCATCCTGTCGTACGAGGCCGAGGCCGAAGACGTCACCACCGAACAGATCATCCAGAAGGTGCTCGACACCATCGAGGTCCCCTGAGGGGGACGGCGGGGTCCGCCGTCGCTGATGCTGCCCGCGGAAATCCTGAAAAAGGTCCGCCGGATCGAGATCCGCACCCGCCGGCTCGTGAACGAGTCGCTGGCGGGGGAGTACCACTCCGTCTTCAAGGGCCGCGGCATGGAGTTCTCGGAGGTCCGCGAGTACCAGTTCGGCGACGACATCCGCACCATCGACTGGAACGTCACCTCGCGGATGGGCCACCCGTACGTCAAGAAGCACGTCGAGGAGCGCGAGCTCACCGTGCTGCTGCTGGTCGACGTCTCGGGGTCGGGCGATTTCGGAACCCGGCGCCAGTTCAAACGCGAGATCCAGGCGGAGATCTGCGCGCTTCTGGCGTTCTCGGCCATCAAGAACAACGACCGCGTCGGCTTCATGGCCTTCAGCGATCGCATCGAGACCTTCCTGCGGCCGCGCAAGGGGAAGGACCATGTCCTCCGGGTCATCCGCGAGGTGCTCTACTTCCAGCCGCAGGGGCGCACCACCGACATCGCCATGGCGCTCGAGCACCTGATGCACACCGTCACAAAGCGCAGCGTCGTGTTCGTCGTCTCCGACTTCCTCGGGGCGGGTTTCGCCAGGCCGCTCCGCATCGCCGCCCGCAAGCACGACGTCATCGCCGTCACCGTGACCGATCCGCGCGAGGAGGATCTGCCCGCGATCGGGCTCCTCGAGCTCGAGGACGCCGAGACGGGCGACCGGGTGCTGGTCGATGCGCGCGACCGTCGCACGCGCGACTCCTTCCGGCGCTGGGCCGTGGAACGGCGGGCGCAGCGCCAGGCCCTGTTCCGATCGGTCGGGGTCGACGCCCTCGAGCTGCACACCGACCGCCCCTACGACGTGCCGCTGGTGCGCTTTTTCCATCTCAGGGCTCGCAGGATGTCGCGATGAGCGCCGCCTTCGCCCAGGGTGCGACCACCGCCGCCGCGCCGCTGTCGGTCGAGGTCGCAGCCGATCGGACGGCGGTCACCGTCGGCGATCCGGTGCGCCTGACCTTCAGGATGCGCCACACCCAGGGCGTCACCATCGTCTCGTTCGACCCCGATCGCTCGCTCGCCGCCCTGACCCTCCTCGACCAGGTCGAGGCCGCACCGCGGGCCCTCGAGGACGGCCGGGTGGAGGAGGCGCGCATCCTGACCCTGGCGGCCTACGAGACCGGCAGGAAGGAGATAGCGCCGGTGCGCATCGTCTATCGCGACTCCGCCGGGGGAGAGGGGTCGGTCACGACCGCCCCGATCACCGTCGAGGTGGCGTCGGTGCTGATCGCCGGGCAGACCGATCCGGCCGACATCAAGAAGCCGGTCGCGATGCCGGAGCGGGCCGTGTGGCCATGGGTGGTGCTGGCGGCGCTGATCCTGGGCGCGGCGATCGCGGCTCTCTGGTGGCGGCGCCGTCGCCGGAGCGGCGCCGGCGCGGAAGCGGCCGCCCCGCCGGAGGTGGCGCGACCGGCGCACGAGATCGCCTACGCCGAGCTCGAGCGGCTCCTCGCAGGGGGACTGCTCGAGCGCGGCGAGATCAAGCTGTTCCACATCGAGCTGGCGGAGATCGCCCGGCGTTACATCGGCGCGCGCTACGGCATCGACACCTTCGAGCGCACGACTTTCGAGATCCTCGAAGCGCTGCGCGTGACGCGCCTGCCGCTCGCCGTCACCACGATGACCGCCGAGCTCCTCGGGACCTGCGACCTGGTCAAGTTCGCGAAGTACCTGCCCGACCAGGACGAGACCCGCCGCACGGTCGAGCGCGCCTACCGCCTGGTGGACGAGACCAAGGTCGTGCCGGCGCCGGCCGCGGCGCCACCCGCCGCCGTGGCCGCCGGGGGGACGCCGTGAGCCGCATCCACCTCGAGAACCCCTGGGGCGCGCTGGCGATGCTGGTCGTGCTCGCGGGCGTCGCGCTCTGGATCCAGCGCGGGCGCCGCCGCCACGCCAGCCTGTCGTTCTCGGACACGCGCCCCTTCCGGTCGATCCCGCCCGGTCTCGGGGTGCGCCTGCGCCATCTGCCGACGGTGCTGCGACTTCTCGGGCTCGCCCTGCTCATCGTCGCATTCGCCCGCCCGCAGGCGCTGTTCCAGGAGGAGGAGGTTCTCACCGAGGGGATCGACATCATGCTGGCGCTGGACGTCTCGGGGAGCATGCGGACCGAGGACTTCCGCCCGAAGAACCGCCTGGTCGTCGCCAAGGAGGTCGTCGCGCAGTTCGTCCATGGGCGCCGCAACGATCGGATCGGGCTGGTGGCGTTCGCCGCCAACGCCTACACCCGCTGCCCGCTGACGCTCGACTACGGCGTGCTGCTCGACCTTCTCGAAGGCAGCGACTTCGCGACCCGCGAGGAGGACGGCACGGCGATCGGCATGGGCCTGTCGACGGCGGCGGCCCGTCTCAAGGACTCGGCGGCGAAGAGCAAGGTGATCATCCTGCTCACCGACGGGCGGAACAACCGCGGCCAGATCGATCCGCTGACCGCGGCGCGCATCGCCCTGGCGCTCGGGATCAAGGTCTACACGGTCGGTGTCGGCAAGGAGGGCGAGGCGCCCTACCCGATTGACGATCCGCTGATGGGCCGCCGCTACATCATGGTCACCGCCGACATCGACGAGGAGGTCTTGCGCGGCATCGCGGCGCCGACCGGGGGCCAGTACTTCCGCGCCACCGACGCGAAATCGCTCAAGGGGATCTTCGAGCGCATCGACCGGCTGGAGCGGACCGAGATGCAGGTGCGCGGCTACACCCGACGCGCCGAGCGCTTCGCCGTCTTCTTGTACCCAGGGGCGATCCTGATCGGCCTCGAGCTCCTGCTCGGCGCCACCTTCATGCGGCGGCTGCCATGAGATTCGCGGCACCGTTCTATCTCTGGCTGCTCGGCCTCGTGCCGATCCTCGCCGGGCTGATGGCGCTCGCCGCCTGGCGGCGCGGCCGCGATCTCGAGCGCCTTGGCGAGGCCCCCCTGGTGCGCCGCCTCGCCGCCTCGGTGAGCGTCGAAAGGCGCGTCATCAAGGCGGTCCTCGTGGTCATGGCGGCGGTCTTCCTGATCCTGGCGCTCGCCCGGCCGCAGTGGGGGGCGCGCCTCGAGACGGTGACCCGGCGCGGTATCGACGTGGTGGTCGCGGTCGACACCTCGTCGAGCATGCTGGCGGAGGATGTGGCGCCCAACCGGCTGGCCCAGGCGCGCGCCGCCGTGCTGTCGCTCATCGACCTGCTGGAAGGGGACCGCATCGGTCTGGTCGCCTTTTCCGGGACGGCCTATGTCGCCTGCCCCCTGACCCTCGACTACGGCGCCGCCGCCATGTTCGTCGACGTCCTCGATCCCGATCTCCTCCCGATCCCGGGCACCGCTGTCGCCTCTGCCCTGCGCGCCGCCACCGCCGCCTTCCCGGTAGGGGAGCGGCGGCACAAAGTGGTCATCCTGATCACCGACGGCGAGGACCACGAAGGCGATGTCCAGACCGCGGCCATGGAGGCCGCTGACGCCGGGGTCATCGTCTACACGGTGGGGGTCGGCAACCCGGCCGGCACGCCGATCCCGTTGCGCAACGCGCGCGGCGAGGTGACCGGCTACAAGGAGGACCGCGACCACCGCAAGGTGACCAGCCGCCTCGACGAAGGCGCGCTCGAGGCGGTTGCGGTGGCCACGCGCGGCAAGTACCACCGGGCGTCGGCCGAGGGGATCGAGCTCGGCCGCATCTACCAGGAGATCGCCGCGATGGATCGCAAGACGCTGTCGTCGCGCCTGCAGTCGGCCTTCGAGGAGCGCTACATCCTGCCGCTCGGGGCGGCGCTCCTGCTGTTGCTGTTCGAGGCTGCGATGGGCGACCGGCGGCGCTCCTGGCGCGCCGCGCGCGGCGCGACGCTGGCGCTGCTCGCGCTCGCGGCGATGCAGACGCCGGTGCCGGCGGCCGACGTGGCGTCGCGCAACAACGAAGGCAACCGCCTGTACGAGCAGAAAAAGTACGACGAGGCGCTGCGGAAATACACCGACGCCCAGGCCCTGAAACCCGGGGCGCCGGAGCTGCACTACAACATCGGCAACGTCCTGTTCCGCAAGGGCGACGTCGACAAGGCGATCGAGGAGTACATGCGGGCCCAGTCGGCCGCCGATCAGCATCTGCGGCAGGCGGCCACCTACAACCGCGGCAATGCACTGATGCAGAAGGGGAAGGCGCAGGACGCCGTCAATGCCTACGTGCAGGCTCTGCGGCTCGATCCGACCGACGCCGAGGCCAAGCGGAATCTCGAGCTGGCACTGAAGCTCCTGGAAGCGCAGAAGCAGCAACAGCAGCAGCACGAGCAGCCGAAGCCCGATGATCAGCAGCAGAAGGAGAAACAGGAGCAGGAGCCGAAGCCCTCCCCCCAGGACGAGAAACCGTCCGATCCCGCGAAAGAGCCCCGGAAACGCCCCGGGCAGATGAGCGAGGAGGAGGCACGCCAGATCCTCGACGCCCTGAAGGAGACCGAGAAGGAAGGGGTGAAGAAGCACGCCCGGGCCGCGACGCCGCGGCGTCCGCGCAACCCCGAGGAGGACTGGTGACGCGGGCGCCCCGGCTCGCGCTCGCGGCGCTTGTGGCGCTGGCGGCGGCGCTCCCGGCGGTGCCGGCCGCCGCCCAGGAGCAGGTGCGGGTGCGGGCGCAGGTCGATCGTTTCGAGATGGGCGAGGGGGAGGATCTCCGGCTCGTCGTCGAGGTGATCGGACCCTCGCTCGACAAGGTTGGTCCGGCCGACATGGGAGACCTCGGCGACTTCGACATCTCGGGCGGGCCGTCGGTCTCGACCCGGTACCAGTGGGTGAACGGGGTCAGCACCGCGAGCAAGTCGTGGACCTACATGCTGACGCCGCGCAAGACCGGCAAGCTGGCCGTTCCCGAGCTGAGCCTGCTGGTGGGCGGCCGCACCTACAGGACGCGCGCCATCGGCGTGACGGTGCTGCCGCGCGGCACGGTGCGTTCGCCGCACCAGCCGCCGCCGGCGCGGCCGGCGCCCGGAGGGCCGCGCGAGCCCGCGCGCAGCCGTGTACCCCTCCCTCCAGTCGCATTGCGGGTGCGCGCCGAGATCGACGTGAAAACGGCCTACGTCGGCCAGCAGATCACCCTCAAGGTGGTGCTTGCGGCCCAGACCGAGGTGCTCAATGCCGGCCCGCCGGAGAACCCCGAGTTCCCGGGATTCTGGGCCGAGGAGATCAAACTGCCGGAACGCCCCGAGGTCCGCCGCGTGGTCTACGACGAAGAGCCGTGGACCGAGATCACGCTCATGAAGCGGGCCCTGTTCCCGACCACCGCCGGCACTCTGACCATCCCGCCGGTGGCCTGGCAGATCCAGGTCCGCCGCCGCAGCAGCGACCCGCTCGAGTCGTTCTTCTTCACCCCCACCGAGACCGTCACGCGGCGCTCCGATCCGATGACCGTCAACGTGCTGCCGCTCCCCGCCGCGGGCCGGCCCGCCGGGTTCTCCGGGGCGGTGGGGCGCTTCGACCTGGCGGTGACCGCCGACAGGGACATGGCGCGCGTGAACGACGCGATCGGGCTCAAGGTGCGGGTCTCCGGCGAGGGGACGCTGGGCGCCGCCGGGCCGCCGGTCCTGCCGGAGATCGCCGACTTCAAGCGGTTCGAACCCAAGGTGACGTCGTCGGCCAGCGTCGTGGGCGACCGGATGCGCTCGGAAAAGGTGTGGGACTACGTCGTCATCCCGCTGGCGCCCGGGGTCCAGACGATCCCGGCGATCAGCTTCTCGTTTTTCGATCCGCACGACCGGCAATATCACGCGGTCGGCAGCCGGCCCCTGGCGGTCAAGGTCGATCGCGCCGAGGCGGGTGCCGTGGCCGGCCTCCCGGCGGTCGCCCAGAGCGATGTGCGCCTCCTGCGGCGCGACATCCGGCACCTGAAGCAGGCGACCGGCGGGCTGGTCGATCGCTCGCGACCGTTCTATCGCTCGCCGCTGTTCGTGCTGCTCGTGCTGCTGCCGTTCGTCGCCGACGCCGGGCTCTGGGCCTGGGCCCGCACCCGCGACACGTCGCCGGCGGCGGCGCGCTCGCGGCGCGAGCGCCGGGCGCGGTCGGTCGCCCGCCGGCGGCTGCGCGAGGCGCGCCGCGCCATGGCTCCGGCGACGGCGCGCGCCTTCTACGCCTCGGTGGCGCAGGCGATGACCGACTATGTCGGCGACAAGTTCGGTCTTCCCGGGGCCGGTCTCACCCAGCCGCGCATCGAGGAGATGCTCGAGACGCACGGCGCGCCGGAGGATCTGCGCGCCGCCTTCCACCGCACGCTCGAGACCTGCGATTTCGCCCGCTTCGCCCCGTCGTCGTCGGGCGAGGCGGAAATGCGGCAGGCGCTCCGCGAGGCCGAGGAGACCCTGGTCGGCCTCGAGAGGAGCCTGAACCGATGATCACCTGGCGGAGGATCACGACCGGCGTCCTGGCGGCCCTGCTCGCGGCGGCGATTCTCGGGCCCGAATGGCGGGCCGCCGCGCCCGACGGGCGCACCCCTGACGAGCTGTTCGCCGCGGGCAACGCGGCGTACGAGGAGGAGCGCTACGACGACGCGGTCGCCGCCTACCAGAAGGTCCTCGGCTTCGGCGTCACCGACCCGCGCGTTCTCTACAACCTCGGCAACGCCCATTTCAGGCTCGGCCGTCTCGGTCCGGCGATCCTGAACTACGAGCGCGCCCTGCGGCTCGATCCGTCCGACCGGGAGGCGCGCGACAACCTCGAGCTGAGCCGCGGTCTCATCCGCGACCGGGTCGGCGAACCGGAGCTGCAGTATCCGATACGTGTCGTCAAGGAGACGCTCGAGGCGATACCGACGCCGTCGATCGCCTGGGTCTTCCTGGTCTGCGTGTGGGCCGCGGCCGCGGCGGCCGGCGCCATCCCGCTGGCAGGCTCCTGGATCCGCCGGCGTCTTCTGGGCTACGCGACGGTGGCGCTCGGCCTCCTGGCGCTCACCGCCGGCGCCTCGCTCCTGTACCGCGGGCGCCAGGATGCGGCGCCGATCGCCATCGTTCTCGAAGACCGCATCGACGTGCGCAGCGGGCCGGGGGAGGAAAACACCATCCTGTTCACCGTGCATGAAGGGACGCGCGTCGAGTTGCGCAACAACCTCGAACGCTGGGTGCAGGTGAGCCTGCCGAACGGCCTGAGCGGCTGGGTGCCGGTCGCCGCTCTCGAGAAGGTGTGATCGGTCTCTACGTTCACGTTCCGTACTGCACCGTCCGGTGCAGCTACTGCGACTTCTACCTCGTGCCGGCGCGCGGCCGCGACCTCGACGCCTTCGTCGAGGCGCTCGCCGCCGAGATCGGTGCTGCGGGGGTCGGGCACCCGGGGCTCGCGGCCGACAGCCTGCACTGCGGCGGCGGGACGCCGTCGATCCTGCCGCCGCCGCTCCTCGGCCGCGTCCTGGACGCCGCGCGCGCCGCCTTCGCGGTCGAGCCGGGAGCCGAGATCACCCTGGAGGCGAACCCGGAGGACATCGATGCCGCGCGCGCCCGGGCCTGGCGCGCCGCCGGCGTCGGCCGGATCGCGATCGGCGTGCAGTCCTTCGACGACGCGCGCCTGCGGCTCATGCGCCGGCCGCACGACGCCGCGCGCGCCGCGGCGGCGGTGCGCACGGCGCGCGCCGCCGGGTTCGCGAGTGTCGCCGTCGACCTCATCCTCGGACTGCCGGGCGCGGATCCCGACCCGACGCTCGCGGATGTCGCCCGCGCCGTCGAACTGGGCGCCGACCACGTGTCGCTCTATCTCCTCGAGGTGCATGCGCGGACCCGACTCGGGCGCGCCATCGCACTGGGCCGGGTCGAGCCGCCGTCGCCCGACGCCGCGGCCGGCAGTTACGAGGCCGCGGCCGACGCCCTCGAGGCGCTCGGCTACGAACACTACGAGATCTCCAACTTCGCCCGGCCGGGGCACCGCAGCCGGCACAACATGAAGTACTGGACCGACGCGGAATTCCTCGGCTTCGGCCCGTCGGCGCATTCGTACCTGGACGGCCGTCGCTGGGCCAATGCCGCCGACGTGGCGGGCTACCTGCGCTGCGGCGGCAGGGAGGTGGCGCGGCTGTTCGACGATCAGCCGCGCCGCACGCGCGCCCTCGAGGCGCTGATCACAGGACTGCGGCTCGCCGACGGTGTCGACCTCGGCGGGCTTGAAGCGCGCTACGGGAATGTGCTGCCTGCCGCCGGCGACCCCGTGGTCGGCGAACTGGCCGCGGCGGGTCTCCTGCGCATCGCCGGCGAGCGCCTCAGCCTGACGCGCCGCGGTCGCCTGGTGTCGAACGAGGTCTTCGAGCGGCTGATGCGGGCGGTGGAGGAACTCAGTTGATGTAGCCGAGCGACCGGAGCCGCTCGATCTCCTCCGGCGGCAGGTCGCGTGTCGGGTCGGACTCTTCGCCGGGGGCCGCCGCGCCGGGGCGGGCGCCCGCGCCGGGGAGGCCGCCGGGGATCGGGCCTCCCGGCGTCCCGGTTGAGGGCCCGTAGTCGGCGAACTCCAGCAGCGCGCGCATGAGACGGGCACGGACCCCGGCCAGCGCCGGATCGGCGGCGAGGTTGGTCGTCTCGCTCGGATCGGCCGCCAGATCGTACAGCTCGAGGAACTCGCCCCCGGGGCGGGGAATGTGGATCAGCTTGTGCCGGCCGTCGCTCGCCGCGCTCCAGCGGCCGCGCGGGCCGGGGATGTGGTAGCGCGGATTCTCCGGGTGGATCAGCTGGTAATCGCTCTCGGCCCAGGTGACATCGCGCCCGCGCGCCGCCGTGACCGTGGCGCCGGCCCGACCGCCGAGGGGGGTGAAGAGCGGCCGCCCCTCCACGCCCTGCATCCCGGGGATGCCGGCGAGGGCCAGGATCGTCGGCGCGATGTCGATGTTGAGCGCGGCGCCTTGCTCGCGCGCCCCCGCCGCCACCACGCCCGGGTAGCGGATGATGAGCGGGATGCGCAGCCCCTCCTCGTAGAGGTACTCGCCGTGGGCGTAGTGGTAGCCATGCTCGCCGAGACTCTCGCCGTGGTCGGAGGTGAGGAGGGTCAGCACCGGGCCGTCGACGGCGGCGAGCCGGTCGAACAGGGCCCCCGCGGCGGCGTCGGTGCGCGCGATCTCGCCGTCGTACAGCGCCACGACGTGGCGCGCCTGCGCCTCGTCGACCACGTCGCCGAAGATGACCTGTCCCTTGGTCAGGCGGCCCGCCGCGAGATCGTCGTAGAGGGTGAAGGGGCGATCGAAGCCGGGGTCGAAGGCCCGATCCCAGGGAGCCGGCGGTTCGTACAGCCAGTGCGGGTCGAGGTAGTGCACCCAGAGGAAGAAGGGGCGGTCGGCCGGGCGCGCATCGAGCCAGCGCACGGCGGCGGCGGTGATCGCGGCGGCCGAATCGGCGTCCCAGCGATCCTCCGGGTTGTCGTACAGATCGAAGCCCTGCTCGAACCCCTGGCGGGGTCGCAGAAAAGTGTTGGAGACGAAGGCGGCGGTATCGAATCCATCGCGCTTCAGGATCTCGGCCAGGGTGGTGTTGGTCTCCGGCAGCCGCGTGAACAGGCCGCGGGCCCCGTGCGACTTGGGAAGGCGCCCGGTCAGGATCGAAGCCACCGACTGTGTCGTCCGGGGGAGTGTCGTGCGCGCCGCCTCGAAAAGCGTCGATTCGCGGGCCAGGGCGTCGATGCGCGGCGAGACCGGACGGCCGTAGCCGTAGCAGCCGAGGTGATCGGCGCGCAGGGTGTCGATGGTGACGAGAACGATCGACGGCCGTCGCGATGGCGCGCAGGCGGGGAGCAGTGTTGCGAGGGCGGCGGCGACGAGCGCCGTCGCGCCCGCCGACCGGCGCCGGGGGCCTGCGGTGCCGGACCGGGGACGCTCGATCATGGGCCGCGATTATAGCGTGAGGTACCGCGCGCGCCTCGTGTACGATCGGGGTGGGGCGCCGGCACAGGCCGTCCGGCGGCGCCGGAGGAGAGTACCCGATGAGCCAGGGCCGCATCGATCTCCGTTCCGACACGGTCACCCGGCCGACACCGGCGATGCGCCGCGCCATGGCCGAGGCGGAGGTCGGCGACGACGTCTTCCGCGAGGATCCGACGGTGCGCCGCCTCGAGGAGAAGGCCGCGGCGCTCCTGGGCAAGGAGGCATCCCTGTTCGTGCCCACCGGCACGATGGGGAACCAGATCGCGGTCAAAGTCTGGACCCGCCCCGGCCAGGAGGTCGTGCTCGAGGAGCAGAGCCACATCTACAACTATGAGATGGCGCAGATGGCCGCCTTCTCGGGGGTGCTGGCGCGCCCGATCACGGGTGAGGGGGGCATTCCTTCCGCCGACGGCGTCCGCCGCGCCTTGCGCTCTCCCGTCTATTACGTGGCCCAGACGGGGCTCGTCGCGCTCGAGAACACCCACAACATGGCGGGCGGGACGATCCTGCCGCCGGAGGTGGCCGAGTTGATCGCCGCCGTGGCCCGCGCCGCGAAACTGCCGCTGCATCTCGACGGGGCGCGGATCTTCAACGCCGCGGTCGCCGGCGGCCGACCGGCCGCCGATCTGGCGCGTCCCTTCGACTCGGTGATGTTCTGCCTGTCCAAGGGCCTCGGCGCGCCCATCGGCTCGATCCTCGCGGGGCCGGCCGCGTTCATCGACGAGGCCCTCAGAGTGCGCAAGCGGCTGGGGGGCGGCATGCGGCAGGTCGGGATCCTGGCGGCGGCGGGGCTCGTGGCGCTCGACCAGCAGATCGACAGGCTCGCCGACGACCACGCGATGGCCCGGCGGCTCGCTGAGAGGGTGGCGGTCCTGCCGCAATGTCGGGTCGACGCGGACAAGGTCGAGACCAATATCCTGATCTTCTCGGTCACGGGCGCGCGTCTGCCGGCGCCGCGCCTCGTCGAGCGCTGGAAGGACGCTGGTGTCCTGGCGCTGGCGCTCGATGACACGCGCATCCGCGCGGTCACGCACTACGATGTGACCCCCGCCGACATCGAGATCGCGGCCGACCGCCTGGCGGCGATCATCGCCTGAGGCCGCTATCGCGCCATGGGACGGCGATGAAGCAAAAAGGCGCCGGGCCGGATGGGACCCGGCGCCGTGGTGTGCCGTGCCTGGATCGTCCTGCCGGCCGCCTTACGACTCCCTGATCGTGATCCGGCGCGGCCGCGCCTCGGCCGCCTTCGGGAGAATCAGCTCGAGAATGCCGTCCTTGTAGCGCGCCTGGATGTTCTCCGTGTCGACGGAAGTCGGCAGGGTGAAGCTGCGGTGGAAGCCGCCGTAGAGTCGCTCGATACGGTGCGCCGACTCGGTGCCGGTTTCCTTCTCCCGGCGCTTCTCGCCGCGCAGGGTGAGGGTGCCGTTCTCCACCTTCACTTCGATGTCCTCGCGGGCGACGCCGGGAAGCTCGGCCATGAAGATGAGCCGATCCCCCTCCTCGACAATATCGACCGGAGGGATCCAGGCCCCGAACCCATCGGCATCCTGGGTCGGCGTGAGTGCGTCGGTGAAGATACGGTTCAGACGGTTCTGCAGGGCGATGACATCCCGGTACGGTTCCCATCGGCTGATGCTCAACATGTTCATCCCTCCTCGCTATTCGGTGTTTCGATGGCATCAATCGATGAGCAATATAAAAATATGAGTGTCAACATATCAAGTATTAAGATTATTATTTTCAGTCTGTTAGACATGTATATGAGAAAATACGCAGACACTCGACGTCCGACGGAGGGGGTGACGATGGCATCGGGCTCGCGCCCCGGACGTGGAAGCGGCGGCGCGGGACGCGGCTTGATCTGCTTCGCAGCGTGAAATAGAATCCGCCTTCCGGCGCAGCGACAGGCGATCTGGAGGTTCCCCGTGGATTTCCGCCCGACCGAGGATCAGGAACTCACCCGCCGCACCGTTCGCGAGTTCGCCGAGAAGGAGATCGCCCCGCGCTCGCGGGCGATGGACCAGTCGCAGGAATTCCCGCGCGACTTGATGGCGCGCCTTGGGGAGATGGGGCTTCTCGGGATCGTTTTCCCGCCCGAGTACGGCGGCTCCGGTCTGACCTATCCCGATTACGCCATCATCATCGAAGAGCTCGCGCGCGTCGACGCCGCCATCGGGCTCTCGGTCGCGGCGCACAATTCGCTGTGCAGCAACCACATCTTTCTTGCCGGCAGCGAGGAACAGAAACAGCGTTACCTTGTGCCGCTGGCGCGCGGCGAGAAGATCGGCGCCTGGAGTCTGACCGAGCCGACGGCCGGCAGCGATGCGGCCGGTACGCGGACGACCGCGATACGCGACGGCGGGGACTACGTGCTGAACGGCAGTAAGACCTTCGCGACCCACGGTTCGGTCGGGGATGTCGCCGTGGTCTTCGCCGTGACCGACCGAACGAAGGAGAAGCACGGCATCTCGGCCTTCATACTCGAGCGCGGCATGCCCGGCTTCAGGCCGGGCCGCAAGGAGGACAAGATGGGCTGCCGCGCCTCCGACACCGCCGAGATCATCATGGACAACTGCCGCGTGCCGCGATCGCAGCTCCTCGGACGGGAGGGCGAGGGGTTTGTCGATGCCCTGCGGATTCTCGACGGCGGGCGCATCGGCATCGGCGCCATGGCGGTCGGCATCGCGCAGGGGGCGCTCGAGGCCGCCGCCGACTACGCCCGCAAGCGCGAGCAGTTCGGACAGGCGATCGGCCAGTTCCAGGCCGTGCAGTGGATGCTCGCCGATTCGGCGGTCGAGGTCGAGGCGGCGCGCCTGCTGGTCATGAAGGCCGCGACCCAGAAGCAGGCGGGCCATGACGTGAACATGGCGTCGGCGATGGGCAAGCTGTTCGCGTCCGAGACCGCGGTGCGGGTCGCCGACCGGGCCGTGCAGATCCACGGCGGCTACGGCTACGTCAAGGACTACGCCGTCGAGCGCGCCTACCGCGACGCCAAGCTCACCACGATCGGCGAAGGGACCTCGGAGATCCAGCGCCTGGTCATCGCCCGCCAGATCATCGGTCGCGCCAAAGAGCACACGCCGTGAACGGCGGGCTGGCGGAGCGGATCGCCGCCGGCGACCCGCTCGCCCTCGCGCGCGCCATCTCGCTGGTCGAGGATGGCCTCCCGGAGGGCGAAGCCGTCCTTGCGACCCTGTTCCCGAGGACCGGCAAGGCGGAGGTCATCGGGATCACCGGCCCGCCCGGGGCCGGCAAGAGCACGCTCGTCAGCCGCCTCCTCACCCACTATCGCGGCGCCGGGCGGCAGCTCGGCGTCGTCGCCGTCGATCCCTCGAGCGCCTTCAGCGGCGGAGCGATCCTGGGCGATCGGATCCGCATGCAGGAGCACACCCTCGACGCCGGTGTCTTCATCCGATCGATGGCCAGCCGCGGCCGGTTCGGCGGGCTCAGCCGCGCCACGCGCGACGCCGTCGACCTGATCGACGCCGCCGGACGCGACCCGGTCCTCATCGAGACCGTCGGCGTCGGGCAGGACGAGGTCGATGTCGTCCGCGCCGCCGACACGGTGCTCGTGGTGCTCACCCCGGGCCAGGGGGACGACATCCAGGCGATCAAGGCCGGGTTGCTCGAGATCGCCGACATCTTCGTGATCAACAAGGCCGACCACGCGGGTGCCGATCGGCTCGCCGGGGACCTCGACGGCATGCTCGGCCTGGGCGAGGCCCGTCCCTGGCGGCCACCTATCGTCAAGACCACCGCCCATGACGGCGGCGGCCTCGAGACCCTGGTCGCGGCGATGGCCCGGCACAAGGCATGGCTCGACGCCGGCGACGCGCGCGCCGCCCGCCGCCGCGACGGCATGCGCTCCCGCCTGCTCGACATCCTGCGCGAGCGCGCCCTGGCTCCGATCCTCTCCGGCGGGCCCGGCGGCGCCGATCTCGCGGCCTGGGGGGCGCGTCTCGAGGCGCGCAGCGTCGACCCGTACGGCGCGGCGCGCGCCCTCCTCGAGGGGCGCCCCGACGACGGTCCGACGCTCGATCATGTCGGCGTCGCGGTGCGGCGTCTCGACGACCGCCTCGCATTGTGGCGCGACCTGCTCGGACTGCCGCTGGGCGGGATCGAGGAGGTGCCGGGCGAGGGTGTGCGGGTCGCATTCCTGCCTGCCGGCCGCACCCGCGTCGAGCTGGTGGAGCCCGCCCGCGACGACAGCCCGATGGCGCGGCAGATCGAGCGGCGTGGCGAGGGGATCCACCACCTCTGCTTCGAGGTGGCTGACCTTGACGCGGCGCTCGGCCGCCTGCAGGCGGCGGGGATCGCCGTGACCGGCGAGCCGGGGCGCGCCGGCGCCGAAGGGGCGCGGGTCGCCTTCCTGCACCCGCGCGGCACGGGCGGAGTGTTGATCGAGTTGCGGACACGGGGCGCGCGGGCGCGGCCCGAACAGGACTGAGGGGCCGGCGCGGCCTCGGACGCACTCCTGAGGAGCGATGTTCATGGACAAGACGGTGCGCGACGCCGACGAGGCGATCCGGGACATCCGGGACGGCGCCTCCATCCTGATGGGCGGGTTCGGCCTGTGCGGCATTCCGGAGAACCTCATCAAGGCGCTGGTCCGCAGGGGAACGCGCGATCTGACGGTCATCAGCAACAATGCCGGCGTGAGCGATTTCGGCATCGGGCTTCTCCTGGGCACCCGCCAGGTGCGCAGGATGGTCGCGACCTACGTCGGCGAGAACGATCTCTTCGAGCAGCAGTTCCTGTCGGGCGAGCTCGAGGTCGAGCTGGTGCCGCAGGGAACCTTCGCCGAGCGCATCCGCGCCGGCGGCGCCGGCATCCCGGCGTTCTTCACGCCGACCGGCTTCGGCACGCCCGTGGCCGAAGGCAAGGAGACACGCGCCTTCGGATCGCGGCATTGCGTTCTCGAGCCGGCGATCACCGCCGACTTCGCGTTCGTCAAGGCGCACACGGGCGACCGTCTCGGCAACCTCGTCTACCGCCGGACGACGCGCAATTTCAATCCGATGATGGCCACCGCCGGGCGGGTCACCATCGCCGAGGTCGAGCATCTCGTCGAACCGGGAGCGATCGACCCCGACGCCGTCCACACGCCCGGCATCTTCGTGCAGCGGATCCTCCAGGGGCAGGCCTATGAAAAACGCATCGAGCAAAGAACGACTCGTCCTGCGGGCGGCCGCTGAGCTGCGCGACGGCTACTACGTCAACCTCGGCATCGGCATGCCGACGCTGGTGGCCAACCACGTGCCGCCCGGCATGCAGGTCTTCTTCCAGTCGGAGAACGGCATGCTGGGCATCGGTCCGTTCCCCGTCGCGGGGGAGGAGGACCCGGACCTGATCAACGCCGGCAAGCAGACGGTGAGCGAAACGCCCGGGTGCTCCTACTTCAGCAGCGCCGATTCGTTCGGGATGATCCGCGGCGGCCATGTCGACCTGAGCATCCTCGGCGGGATGGAGGTCGACGCATTGGGAAACCTGGCCAACTGGATGGTGCCCGGCAAGATGGTGAAGGGGATGGGCGGCGCCATGGACCTGGTCGCCGGCGCCCGCCGCGTCGTGGTCATGATGACCCATGCCACCAAGGAGGGGGAGCCGAAGATCCTCGAGCGCTGCACCCTGCCCCTGACCGGCGCGGGGGTGGTGCATCGGGTCATCACCGAGATGGCGGTCATCGATGTCACCCCGTCGGGACTCGTCCTACGGGAGATCGCCCCGGACACGACCGTCGACCGGGTGCGGGCCCTCACCGGGGCGCCCCTGACGCCCGACCCCGACGGCGTCCGCACGATGCTCGGAGACTGAGCCGTGACCGTGCTGCCGTTCCTCAAGGCGCCGCAGATCGTCATCGTGTATCTGCAGAGCCCGCGCGAGCGCTACTGGGGCCTGGTACGCGCGCTCGACGCAACCGGGATCGTGATCCAGGGGACCGATCTCGGCGGTTTCGACGACTGGATGCGGCAGGTGGCCGAGAGTGCGCCGAACACCACGCCATCGACGATGTTCTTCCCGCTGAACCGCGTCGAGAAGGTGCTGGTCGATTCGCCGTCGGGCGATGCGCCGTCGCTCGCGCAGCAGTTCGAACGCCGCATCGGCCAACCGCTCGCGGTCTTCCTCGAAAGCTGAGACGGGTACCCGCCGGGTGTGCGGGTGCGCGGGTGCGCGGATCAGCCGGTGGCGGCGGCGGGTTCCTCGACCGTCGGGCCCCCGGGTTCGGGCGCGGCCACCATCATGACGCGGTCGCGTCCCGCCTGCTTGGCGGCGTAGAGCGCCCGGTCGGCGCGCTCGAGCAGGGTGCCCGCCTCGCCCGCGTCGTCGCCGGGATGGCAGGCGACGCCGATGCTCACGGTCGTGCGCACCAGCCCGCCGCCGCTGCTCATGGCGAGCTCCCCGATGCGGGCGCGCAGGCGCTCGGCGATGCTGCGCGCCCCGTCGCGATCGGTCTCGGGCAGCAGGACGCAGAACTCCTCGCCCCCCCAGCGGCAGGGGATGTCCGCGGCGCGCATCGTCTGCCGCACCACCTCGCCGACGCGCTGCAGGAACCGGTCGCCCGCCAGGTGCCCCAGCCGGTCGTTGATCTCCTTGAAGCGGTCGAGATCGAGCACCAGCACCGCGAACGACGAGGCGTAGCGTCGCGCCCGCGCCATCTCCTCGGTCAGCTTGCGCTGGAAGAAATCGCGCAGGTACAGGTGCGTGAGCTGGTCCACCGTCGCCAGCTGGAAGTTGCGCGCGTTCTCGAGCGCCACCGCCGCCTGCTGGGCGATGGTGGTCAGCAGCGACAGGTGATCGACCGAGTACGCCGCCGGACGCGGACTCTGCACGCTGAGCACGCCGATGGCCTCGCCGCTCACGATCAGCGGCGCGGCGAGCAGCGACCGCACCGCCGGGTCGAGCACCACCGGCGCGCACGGCAGGGCGTCGCGGTCGGTCACCAGGTCGGTGACCATCAACGCGCGCCGCTCGTCGACCATCCAGTTGGTGAAGCCCTCGCCGAGCGGGCGCTCGGGCGGCGGGAGCACGGTCCCGTCGCGGGCGACGAACTCGAGACAGGCGGAGCCGCCGCCGCGCGGCCGGATCGACAGGAACAGGTGCGGTGCGTCCACCACACGGCCGAGGTTCGCGGCGATGCGCTGAAAGACGATTTGCGGATCGAGGCTCGAGGATATCTGCGCGCCGATGGTGTGCAGGGTGCGCAGCTCGCGCGAGCGCTCCTGCAGCTGGTCGTTGAGGCGGTTGAGCTCGGAGCCGGCCCGGTTGAGTCGGCGCAGCAGGGCGCTCGTGACCAGGATGGTGCCGCCCAGGGTCGCGAAGCCCCACAGCCCCGACGAGGAATAGAGCAGCGCCATGCCGAGCGCCAGCGGCATGGAGAAGGCCTCGAGCAACGGGGCGTAGCGCAGGTAGTGCCCGAGGTACGGCAGCACCGGCTCGCCGCGCGCCGCCACCGCCCCTCCCATCACCAGCAGGTTGGTGATGCTGTAGGCCACGTAGAGGGCGGCCATGGCGCCGACGGCCTGCCAGCTCAGATCGCGCAGCGGCCAGCCGGGGGCCACACGCGCCGCGACCAGCCGCCCGGCGAAGGCGGCCATGACCAGTGCCGAGGTGTTGAGTGCTATCGCCGGCAGGACCGGGCGCTGCCGGGTCTCGGCATCGATCTGCCGCAGCGCGGTGCCGCCGACGCCGCCGAACAGGGCGGCCAGGAAGGGGAGCGGCGGAGGCAGAACCGCGATGGCGGTCAGCATGTAGGCCATGTCCAGGGAGTACGACAGACGCGCGCTCGGGAACAGCGCCACGCTGTAGTACCAGGACAGGGCGATGAGCGACGCGAAGACGGCGGCCGGGAGCGCGTCCCGCCGGACGAGTCTTACGGCGGGGACGAGCTCGGCCAGCACCGCGACCACGGCGATGAGCCCGAGCGTGAACGCGTAGGCGCGGAAGCGTCCCGCGCCGGCGTCCACGCCATGGGCCCCATGGGCCGGGATTGTCGTCTCGTCCATCGGGGCCCCTTCGGGGCGAATCTAAGGGCCGGGACGGGCCGCGGCAACCCGATCGCACCTAGGAGTGTGTCCGAGTAATGAGATGGGTCGGGTTCGCGGCGGCGCGGGGCCGTATGCGAGGCGCCGCGACGACGGCGATGCGGGACATCGCCGAGGCGCGGCAACGACGCAGACGGCCCCGCGCCGCCGCGAACCCGCAGGGCGCATGGGGGTTGCGGCCCCATGCTTCGTTGCTCGTCGGCATCGATGCAGCCACATCGATTCCTCCTCGCGCCTCGCCTGGGACCCGCAAGCCCCATGCGCGCGACCCATCCCATTACTCGGACACACTCCTATGGCCCCGGGCGTCGGATGGTTGACAGTGCCCGGAAGGGCGCACTAGGATTCGCTCTCCGTGACCCCCGATCGCATCGTCCTGACCCTGCCCCCCGACCCGGCCTTCGCGCGCCTGACGCGTCTGGCGACGCTGCACTTCCTGCGGCATCACGGAATACGGGCGGTCGAGGCGCGTCGACGGGCGGCCGCGGTGGAGCGGCGCACGCGCGCCGCGCTGCGCACCGCCCAGCGCAGGCCCGCCACCGCGGGGGCGCTGGCCCTGACCCTCGTCACCCGCGGTCGCGCCCTCGAAGTGCGGCTGCGTCGCAACCGGGGGGCGGCGGATCGCCTCTTCGTCGTGCTCCGGCCCGAAGGGGCGGCGTGAGCGCCCCGCCCGTCGGCGTCCTCGGCGGCAGCGGCCTCTACGGCATGGCCGGCCTCGAAGGAGCGCGCGAGGAGCGCCTGCGGACCCCGTTCGGCGACCCGTCCGACGCCTATCTGGTGGGGCGGATCGGCGGCCGGCCGATCGTCTTCCTGGCGCGCCACGGACGCGGGCACCGCCTGATGCCGGGTGAGATCAACTACCGGGCGAACATCTGCGGCTTCAAGATGCTCGGTGTCGAGCGCCTGGTGTCGGTGAGCGCCGTCGGCAGCATGAAGGAGGACATCCGGCCGCTCGACGTCGTCCTTCCCGACCAGATCATCGATCGCACCCACGGGCGCGTCTCGACCTTCTTCGGGGGCGGGGTGGTGGCGCACGTCTCCGTCGCCGACCCGATCTGCGCCGACCTGCGCGCGGCGGTCGCCGCCGCCGCACGATCCACCGATGTCCGGCTGCACGACGGCGGCACCTACGTCTGCATCGAGGGGCCGCAGTTCTCGTCGCGGGCCGAGTCGCTCGTGTACCGCTCGTGGGACGTCGACGTCATCGGCATGACCAACGCCCAGGAGGCGAAGCTGGCGCGCGAGGCCGAGATCTGCTATGCCACCATGGCGATGGTGACCGACTACGACTGCTGGCACGAGGAGGAGGCCGACGTCACGGTCGAGGCGGTCGTGGCGCGCCTGCACGACAACGCCGCCCGCGCCCAGGCGATCCTGGCGCGCGTGCTCGAGCTCATCCCCGCGGCGCGCCCCTGCCACTGCGCCACGGCGCTGCGCAACGCCATCCTGACCGAACGCGCGCACATCCCCGAGGAGGCGCGTCAACGCCTGAGGCCGATCGCCGGCCGCCACCTGGACTGATCCCATGTCATTGCTCGTCGTCGGCTCGGTCGCGTTCGACACCGTCAAGACACCCTATGGCGAGGCCGAGGAGGTGCTGGGCGGCTCCGCCACCTACTTCTCGGTGGCGGCCTCGTTCTTCACGCCGGTCCGCATGGTCGCCGTCGTCGGCCGCGATTTCGGCGAGGGGTCGCTGCGCCTGCTGCGCGACCGGGGGATCGACGTCACCGGTCTCGAGGTCGCCGACGGGCGCACGTTCCGCTGGAGCGGCGTCTACTCCGACGATCTCAACGAGCGCACGACCCTCGCGACCCATCTCAACGTGTTCGAGTCGTTCAAGCCGAAGATCCGCAAGGAAGACGTCGGTTCGCGCTTCCTTTTCCTCGGCAACATCGACCCTGATCTGCAGCGCGAGGTCCTGCGCCGCATCAAGCCGGGGTTCGCCGCCTGCGATACGATGAACTTCTGGATCGAGGGGAAGAGCGACAGCCTCAAGCAGCTGCTCGCCAGGGTCGACGGTCTGGTGATCAACGACTCCGAAGCGCGCCTGCTGGCCGGCGAGCTCAACACCACCGCGGCGGCACGGCGTCTTCTCGATCTCGGCCTGCGCTTCGTCGTGATCAAGCGCGGCGAATACGGGGCGGCCCTGTTCTCCGGCTCGCACTACTTCGCGGTGCCCGCCTTCCCGATCGAGCGCCCGGTCGACCCGACCGGAGCGGGGGACAGCTTCGCCGGCGGATTCATGGGTTACCTGGCGCGCGAAGGGCGCACGAGCGGGCCGGCCCTGCGTCAGGCGATGGTCTACGGCACCGTCCTGGCATCGTTCTGCGTCGAGGACTTCAGTCTCAAGCGGATGGCCACCGTCACCACGAAGGCGATCGAGGCCCGGGCGCGGACGCTGCGCGAGGCGCTCGACGTCGACGGGCCGGCGCGGCGGGGATGAACGGGCCCGCCCCGCGCGGCGCCGCGGGGGCGTCGACCCTCCTGCTGGCGCTGGTCCCGGCGCTCCTCGCGCCGCCGGCGGCCGGCCTCGGCCTGGCGTCGGGCCGGGCCCTCGTCCTGCCGATCCTCGCGACCGCCGCCGTCTATCCGATCTACGCCCGGCTCATCCTGCGCGGTCGCCCGGTCGCCGCGGCGTTCGCGGCGGTTCTCTGGGCGGCGTCGCTGTCGGCCTCGATCATCGTGATGACGGCGCGCGACCCCGACCGGGCCGCCGGCGCTGTTCTCAACGGGCCGGCCTATCGCGACGAGATGTTCGCCTTCATCGCCAGCGGCAGCGGGCGCGAATCGCAGCCGGCACGCTTCGTGCCCCAGCATCTCCTGCACCTCGCCGCCTTCGCCGCTTTGACCGCCGCCAGCGGCGGCCTCCTCGGCCTGGTGCTGGGGGCGGCTCTCGTCGGCTACATGTCCTTCTACGTCGGGGCGCTGGCGGCGGGCCCGGAGCCGGGCCTGGCGGCGCTGTTCGGCTGGCCGCCCTGGGCGGTGCTGCGCGTCGTCGCCTTCATCCTCCTCGGCACCGTTCTGGCGCGGCCGCTCCTGGCGCGCCTCGCCCTGCGGCCGCCGGCGCCGCTGCGACACCGCCTCTGGCTCGGCACCGCCGCGGCACTGCTCCTCGCCGACATCGCCCTCAAGGCGCTGCTGGCAGAGCACTGGGCGGCGCTTCTGCGGCCATGCCTGCGCAACCTCGCTCCTTGACAGGCTTCGCCGCCGGCCACTACGATGCGGACGTTTCGTGAACGCGTTGTGGGGGAGGTGCGCATGAATCCGCGGGTGCTCAGCGGCTCGCTCGACGGCAAAGGCCTGCGTGTCGGCATCGTCGTGTCCAGGTTCAACGATTTCATCGTCGATCGCCTGCTGCACGGCGCCCTCGACGCTCTCGAACGCCACGGCGTGGCCGAAACCGACGTGACCGTGGCGCGGGTCCCCGGCTCGCTCGAGATCCCGCTTGCGGCCCAGGCGATGGCGCGATCGAAGAAGCACGACGCGGTCATCTGCCTGGGGTGCGTTGTGCGCGGCGAGACCAGCCATTACGACCAGGTGGTCTCCGAGGTGGCGCGCGGCGTCGCCCGCGCCGCCCTCGAGGCCGCCATCCCGGTGGCCTTTGGTGTCGTGACCGCCGAGAACCTCCAGCAGGCCATCGAGCGCGCCGGAGCCAAGGCGGGCAACCGCGGCTGGGATGCCGCCCTCGCCGCCATCGAGATGGCGGCGCTGCTGCGGCAGATGAAGGCCTGACGATGGCGGCCAGGCACCGGGCGCGCGAGTACGCCCTGCAGATGCTTTACCAGGCGGAGATCGGCGGTGTGCCGATGACCGAGGTCGCGGCGCACTTCTTCGAAGGGGGCGACGCCCCCGGTGAGGTCGTCGAGTTCGCCGTCCGCCTGGCGGCGGGCGTGGCGGCGGCGCGCGACGAGATCGACGCCCTTCTGAAGGACGCCATCGACAACTGGCGCCTCGAGCGCCTCGGCACCGTCGACCGGAATGTCCTGCGGCTCGCGGTGTTCGAATTCCTGCACGAACCGGCGACCCCGCGCGTCGTCGTCATCGACGAGGCCATCGAGGTGGCCAAGCGTTTCGGCGGCGAGGAGTCCGGGCAGTTCGTCAACGGGATCCTCGACGCCCTGCGCCGCCGTCTCGACGCCCTCCCTCCCGGGGACGGCGCGATCACGAATCCGTCATTCACCTGAGGCTGGCGGCCCCGCACTCCCCACACTAGATTGAGGGAGGTGGCCACAGGTGCGTCCGCGCCCGCTGCCGGGTCCGCGACCGAGAGCGCCTGAGAGGGACATGTGAGCGTCGTCGGCAATCTCGAAGATCTCTCCTTCCCCGACATCCTTCAGGTGGTCCACCTGAGCCGTCAGTCCGGGACGCTCATCCTGTCGGCGGCCGACGGCGAGCGCCGGGTGCGCTTCCGCCAGGGGCTGGTGTGCGACGCCAGCCTCGGCACCGACGGGCCGCTGCTCGAAGACCTGCTGGTGACCCGCGGGCTGGTGTCACCCGCCGTATTGCCGGCGGCGCGTGCCCGTCGGGCGGAGACCGGCCTTTCGCTGCCCGCGGCGCTGGTCGCCATGGGCGCGGTGTCGCAGGAGAGCCTCGAGGCGGTGGTGCGCGAGGAGCTGCGTTCGATCCTGCGCTTGCTCGTCACCATGCAGGAGGGGGAATTCCGCTTCGAGGTCGACGAGAGCGAGCCGCCGCCCGAGGAGGCGGCGCTGCGCGAGGGTCTCGGACCGGAGGCGATCCTGGGCGGACTGCCGGACACGGCGCCGCCGCGCTGGCCCGAGGGCACGCCGCCACTGGCGGCGAGCGTGCCCCGCCGGGTGCTCCTGGTCAGCGAGCGGTCGATCGTGACCCTGGCGCTGCGCGAGGAGCTGGAGCGGGTCGGATTCGAGGCGTCGGCGTGCGACGACCAGGAGGCCGGCCTGACCCTGGTGCGCGCTTTGGCCTCGCGGCGCGAGCCTTTCCTGCTGGTCTCGGACCTGGTCCTCCCGGACCGCACGCGCACCGGCTGGGGCGGGGGCCTCGAGTTCCTTCGTGAGGTCCGGGCGGTCGTGCCCGATCTCGTGGCGATCATGATCGGCGATTCGCGGCATCCGAGCGCCGCGGGCGCGGCCCGGGCATCCGGAGCCACCGGCTACCTGGCGCTCCCGGACCTCGGCCAGGCGCCCTTCGACGACATCGGCGTGCGCATCCGCGATTTCTGCACCCAGGTCGGATCGGCGCTGTCGCTCGCCGATCAGGTGGCGCGCATCGACTGGGGCACCGGCCCGCGCGTCATCCGCGTCACCGACCCGTTGTCGCTGCTGCGCGGCCTCATCGGCGAGCTCAACGCCGGCGACGGCGGCGACATCTCGCTTCTCGTGCTGCGTCTCGCCTCGGAGTATTTCGAGCGCGCCGCGCTGTTCGCGGTCGTCGGCGGGGAGGCGATCTGCCGCGGCGCGTTCGGCGCGCCGGTCGACGCCCGCCTGCGCGGGGCGTCTTTCCCGCTCGGCGGCGCATCGGTGCTCGGCAAGGTGGCGGCGCGCGGCGAGACCTGCGCCGGCCCGATCCCGGACGACGCCGCGAACCATGATCTGCTGGCGCGGCTCGGGGACCCGCCGGCGCACACGTCGGCGGTCCTCCCGGTCGCCGGCGGCGCCGTGGTGTACGGAATGCTCTATGGCGACAACGCCCCCAGCGGCGCGGCCTTCGACGATCTCCGTCCGCTCGAGATCTTTCTGAGCCAGGCCGGGCTCAGCCTGCAGAACGCGCTCCTGCGGCGCCGGCTCGAGGCGCTGCGGACACCCGACCGCGAGGCCGCCGCATGATCGTCGGCTGCCCGGCATGCCTCCGGCGGTACCGCCTCGACGACGCGCGCTTCCGGGCCGGGGCCAGGATGCGCTGCGCAGGCTGCGGCCACCTGTTCGAGGCCGACGCCCACACCGTGCCGGCGGCGGAGACCACGGCGGTGGAGATGCCGGGCGGCGCCGCGCCCGAAGCGAGGAGCAAGGCGACCGCCTCGGAGGCCGCGGCGCCGCGGGCGACCCGCGACGCGACGACCGGGAAGGACGACACCCCGCTCGTCGTGGTGGCGGATGCCGGGCGTGCCTTCGGGGCGGGTGTCGGCGCGATCCTCGCGCGGATGGGATTCCGTGTGTGCAACTCGGAGGACGGGACCGCCGCCTTCCGGATGGCGGTCGCCGAGCGCCCGGCGCTGATGGTGGTCAGCGTCCATCTCGCCGGGCTCTCGGGCATCGCCATCTGCGAAGGGGTGAAGAACAGCCCGCACCTGAGATCGATCAAGGTGGCGATCGTCGGCTCCGATCTGAGCGCCGACCTGTTCAACCGCGACACCGCCCTCGCCTACGGCGCCGACCTGTTCCTCGAGGAGGGGATGGCGGAGGGGACGATGCGCGCCGCCCTCGAAGATCTGCTTCAACCATCGGTCCCGGACGCCGACGCCGTTGCCGGCGACGACATCGGCGGGGCCCTGGCCGGCCTGACGGCGTCGCCCACGGCACCGCCCGGAGTCGGCGACGAGATCCGCCGGCTCGCCCGGATCATGCTCGCCGATTTGCGGCTCTACAACCCCGAGCGGTTTCAGGCGGCGCTGATATCGGGCCGGCTGCTCGAGGTCTTCAAGGACGAGCTCGAACGCGGCCGGGCGATCATCGACCACCGCTTCCCCGACGTCACGACACGCCAGGATCTCCTGGCGGCGGCGCTGCGCGAGGGGATGGAACACGAGCACGCCGAGTACGGCGCCGCCTGACGGCATCTCCAACCGCGCGCCTCGTTCCACCGCCGGCGCGCGCCACGGTCACGACCCGGACGGATCCTAGTGTCCTGAGTCAGAAGTCCCTCACCTATTGCGACGGCCCTCCACGCCGCTGGCGGCGTTGGGCCTCCTCCGAATACTCCCGGTATTCCCTCGTCGGCCCGCCTTGCCAGCGACGTGGATCGCTCGCCGGAATAGGCAAGGGACTTCTGACTCAGGACACTAGTTCGTCAGGTAGGCGTACAGGGTCGCGTTGACGACCTTGTCGGTGGTGTTGTAGAGCCGCACCCGGTAGCGCGGGAAGCCGAGCGTCTGGCGCGACTGCGATGCGGCGGTCATCCGGTAGGTGCCCTGGGTCAGCGGCGCGTTGATTTCGATCGGAAACAGGAGCTGGGCGTCCTGCTCGAAGGTGCGCGTGATCTCCGCCTCGTCGGGGATCAGGATCACCCCGACCGAACCGCTGCGCAGCGCCCGGCCGCCCGCCCGCGCCCCCAGGCTGAGGACCACCGAGGTGAATCCTTCCGCCGGCAGAATGCCGCCGTCCACCAGGCGCCCGGTCTCGGAGGGCTCGACCGGCGGCACCACCAGGTCGGCGAAGGTCACGAGGGCGGCGTGGCGGACGGTCCCGTCGATGCCGACCTGTCCCTTGACCTGCTGGACAGCGGGGAAATTGACCACCCTGACGGGACGCGGCTCCTCGCCGGTGCCGCCGGCGGGCCTGGTGGCGCCGGCGAGAAGCAGGGCGAGGATCGCTGCGAAGAGGAACGAAGCGCGCATCGGGAGCCTCCTGTGCAGGTCCGGCGGGAGAATGGGGCAACGACGCCGGGCGGCGCGATCAGGATAACGCGCCGCCACCCGCGCCGCCCACGAGTTTCAGGACGGGACGGGCTCCTTCGAGCACACCCTCCGGCCGCGGCCTCACGTGACGATGCCAGTGGCAGAGGACGAACAGGGCCCACAGCGCACGGCCGCGGTCGGCGCGACGGTCGCCGTGGTCGCGGTACCAGGAGGCGACGACCTTCCCGTCGAGACCGGCGGTTTCCTCGAGACGCGCGCTGGTGACCAGGTCGCGGAACGGTTCCGCCAGGGGGCCCGCAAGCCAGTCGCCGACCGGCACTTCGAAGCCGCGCTTCGGGGCGTCGAGGACCCGGTCGGGGACGACACCCCGCAATGCCCGGCGCAGCAACCGCTTGCCATGGCGCGGCGAGACGTGCGTCGCCGCCGGCAGCGACAGGGCCATCTCCACCAGGTCGGGATCGAGGAAGGGCGCGCGCACCTCGAGCGCGTGCCGCATGCTGGTGCGGTCGACCTTCACCAGCATGTCGTCGGGCAGCGACAGGTCCATCTCCGCCGCCATCGCCCCGTTGAGACCGCCGCCGAAACGGCGGTGGCGTTCCTCGACCAGGGCGCGTCCGAGGTCGCCGTCGACGACACCCGGGCGCAGCGCCCGGCGCGCGCCGGCGGGGAGGATCGACAGCCAGGCGGCGTGGGTGGTCGCCAGGTCGGCCGACAGTCCCTCGATCATCTTCCGGGCACGATGCACGGCGCCGGGGAGCCCGGCGCCGTGGCGCGACGGCAGCGGCCGCAACAGGGCGGCCAGCGCCGCGCGGCCGGGGCGACCGAGGTACCGCAGCCGGCGCGACGCGGCCAGGGCGCGGAAGATCCGGTAGCCGCCGAAGATCTCGTCGCCGCCGTCGCCCGACAGCGCCACGGTCAGGCCGCGTCGCGCCGCCCGCGCCAGGAGCGAGCAGGGGATGGCGCTCGAGTCGGCGAACGGTTCGCCGAACGCCGCCAGCGCCGCCGGCACCTCGGCGATGAGACCCGCGGCGTCGATCGGCACCTCGACATGCCGCGTGCCAATCTCGTCGGCCAGGCGGCGCGCCATCGGCCCCTCGTCATAGAAGGGATCGCCCGGCACCGCCACGGAATAGGTGCGCGGCGGCTCGGACAGGCCCGCCGCCATGAAGGTGACCACCGCCGACGAGTCGATCCCGCCCGAGAGGTAGGCGCCTATGGGGACGTCGGCCTCGAGCCGGCGGCGCACCGCCTGCTCGAGCGCCGCGCGCACGGCGCCGGCCGGATCGCGGGGGACCGGGCGACCCAGACGCTCCTCGAGCCGGTAGTAACGGCGCACCGGGCCGACGGTCCCGGAGGCGTCGGCCTCGAGCCACGAGGCGTGCGGCAGCTTGCGGATGGCGCGGTGGATGCTCCAGGGGGCCGGGATCCAGCCGAAGGTCAGGTACAGCTCGACCGCCTCCATGTCGATGTCGAGCGGCACATCGGCGTGCCGGGCCACGGCGTCGATCTCGGAGGCGAACGTCAGGCGTCCCTGGTCGACGGCGTAAAAGAGCGGCTTTTCGCCGAAGCGGTCGCGCGCCAGCACGAGGCGCCGCGTTTCGTTGTTCCAGAAGGCCAGGGCGAACATGCCGTTGAAGCGCGCCAATGCCGTGGCCGGCCCCCACTGGAGGAGCCCCATCAGGACCACCTCGGTGTCGGAACGCGAACGGAAACTGACCCCCTCGCCCTCGAGCCGGCGGCGCAGGTCGGCGGCGTTGTACAGCTCGCCGTTGTAGGCCAGGCAGCCGCGGTCGAGCGGATCGCGCATCGGCTGGGCCGCCGCCGAGGTCAGGTCGATCACCTTGAGGCGGCGGTGCCCGAGGGCGGCGACCGCCCGGCCGCGGAGCGCCCCATCGCCGAGGAGCCTGACCGCGCCCTCGTCCGGTCCACGGTGGGCGAGCGCTTCGGTCATCGCCCGCACCGATTCGTGACGAACCGGCCGGCCGTCGAGGCTGAGGACCCCCGCGATGCCGCACATGGTTCAGCTCCTGTCCGCGGCCGCGTCGCCGTTCCACAGCGCAGCGAGCGCGCGGGCCGATCGCTCCCACGGGTGCGCGGCCGCCCAGAGGCGCGCCGCCGCCCCCATGCGCGCCCGCCGCGGCGCGTCGCCGAGCAGGCGCGCGATGGTGTCGGCGACCGCTCCGGCATCGCCCGGCGGCACGAGGAACCCGGTCTCGCGGTCGCGCACCGCTTCGGGCACGCCGCCCGAATCGCCGGCGATCGCCGGCAGCCCGTGGCTGGCCGCCTCGAGAAACGCGAGGCCGAACCCCTCGAGGCCGTCGTAGGCGCCGGTGCGCCGGCTGAGCTGCACGAAGAGGGTGGCGAGGGCGAAATGGGCCGGCAGCTCGGCGTCGGGGACATGCCCGGCGAAGATCACCCGTTGCGCCTGCCCGCGCGCGCGCGCCCGCTCCTCGAGCCGGGCGCGCTCGGGGCCGGTGCCGACGATGAGGTAACGGATATCGGGCCGACGGGTGGCGATCGCCGGCAGCGCATCGATGGCGACATCGTGCCCCTTGACCTCGACCAGCCGGGCGACGCTCAGGAGCACCGGGCCTGCGCCAATCCGGTAGCGGGCCTGCAGATCCGCGACCAGGGCCGCGTCCGCCGGCCGCGGCAGATCGACCCCCATCGGCAGGACCATCGTGCGGCGCGCCGATCCGGGCAGCAGGCGGGCCACCAGATCGCCCGTGAACCGGCTGTTGACCACCACCGCGTCGGCCCCCTCGACGATCCAGCGCGCCAGGCGTCCCCACGGCGGCACGTCGTGGTAGTCGAGCAGGTCGGCGCCATGCACGAAGACGGCGTACGGCACTCCCGCGGCCGCCGCCAGCACCCGCATCGGCGCGCCGAGCGACAGGAGCTGTCCGCAGACCAGGTAGCCGAAGCGGCGCCGCGCCATCAGCGCGGCCATGTGGACCGCGGCCGCGGCGCCGCGCGCCACGCGCGCCGGCGTTCCGCCATGAGCCGGGATGGGCCGCCGCACCACCTCGATCGGCAACCTCCGGTCGATGGCGGCATCGCCGGGTGAACGCGGCGCCAGGAGCACGGTGCCGCCCGCCGGCAGATGACGCGCCAGGCCGTGATAGAGCGTCGACTCGCCGCCGCCGAGCGGCGGGAAGTCGTTGACCGCGAACAGGACCGGGGCCCGGCTCATCCCCGTTCCGGCCGCCGGTCCCCCTGGACGCGGCGCGCCGCGCCAAGCAGGATCTCGACCACCAGCAGGATGAGACCGCCGTCGACAAGGAACAGGATCGCCTGGCCGCTGGTCCCTTCGCGAAGCCCCACCGCCGACAGCCCCAGGGCGAGCGCCAGCGTCAGGATGAGCGCCAGGGCGCGCCGCTGCCCGCCGAGCACCTCGGTGAGGCGGTGATGGATGTGATCGCGGCCGGTGTAGTCGATCCACTCGCGGAAGGTGCGCACCCGGCCGGAGGCGATGCGCGCCACCGTCGTCTGGATCATGTCGTAGATGAGGACGCTGAAGATCAGCACGGGGGTGGCGAGCGCCACCAGCGGGTCGCCCTCCGCCCAGTCCTGGGCGATGGCGAGAGTCGCGAGCATGAACCCGACGCTGGCGCTTCCGGAGTCGCCGAGGAATATCGACGCCCGCCGGCCGGGTCGGAGGTTGTGCGGCAGGAACCCGAGCAGCGCCCCGGTCAGCGCCGCCGCCACCGGGAGGGTGGTCATCCGCCCGCCCGCCGAGGAGACCACCGCCAGCAGCATCGCGACGAGCGCCCCGAGGGAGGCGGCGAGCCCGTCCATGCCGTCGATGAAGTTGTAGGCGTTGGTGACGCCGACGATCCAGATGATGGTCAGGAGGCCGTCGACATAGGGTCCGGCGGGACCGGGAACGAGGTCGAGGCGCACACCGGCGGCCATCACCATCGCGGCGCACGCCAGCTGCAGCCCGAGCCGCGCCCGCGCCGACAGGCCGCGCAGATCGTCGATCGCCCCCGCCGTCATCAGCACGAGCGCCGCGATCGTGATTGCGAGCAGCGCCGGATCGTCGAGGACCCGGCGTCCGATCACCAGGATCACCGCGGCGATCACCGCGACACCGCCGAGCTTCGGGGTCGGGACGGCATGCGCCTTCCGATCGTCGGGATGATCGAGGGCGCCGGCGCCCAGGGCCACAAGGCGGGCGCCCGGCGTGAGACCGAACGCCGCCAGGAAGGCCGCGGCGGCGATCTCGACCGGGCCGGCGGCCGGGGGCCTGAGCAAAAACCAGACGGCGACGGCGAGGAGCGCTACGACAGGCATGCGCGCACCGTGCCGATGACCCGACGGATCTCCTCCTCGCCGAAGGTCGGCGACAACGGCAGGGAGACCAGGGTGTCGTGCGCCTCGTCGGCGCCGGGACAGGAGCCCGCCGCGGCGACCAGGTGGTGCAACGGTCGCCGGACCGGCGGGCGAGCGACGACGCCGCAGGCGCGCAGGGCGGCGGCGTGGGCCGTGGCCCCGCCGCCGATCTTCATGAGATACCGCCAGTGCACCGGCCAGGCGCCGGGGGCGGCGCGGCGGCAGGTGACGGGGAGATCCTCGAGGGCGGCATCGTAGCGCGCGGCGATGTCGCGGCGGCGGGAGACGATCTCCGCCAGACGGCCGATCTGCGCGGCGGCGATGGCGGCGTGAAGGTCACCCATGAGGCCGTTGACGCGCTCGCGATCGTCGTCGTTCTCGTCGTGGCGCGCCAGGTCGCGCGCCCGCCGCACGATCGCCGGGTCGGATGCCGACAGGGCCCCGCCGGGACCACCACATGTGAGGAGCTTCGTCGGCCCGAACGAGAAGACCGCGGCATCGCCGCGCGAGCCCACCGGCCGGCCGGAGTACCGGGCGCCCGGCGATTGCGCCGCATCCTCGATCACCGGCGCACCGAGGGAGGCGAACGGGGCGACGTCGGCGGGCTCGCCGAAAGGATGAACCACGACGATCGCCGCGAGCCCGGGGCGGGCCCGCCGGCGCAGATCGTCGGCGTCGAGGACGAGGGTGTGAGGGTCGATGTCGCAGACCAGCGGCCGGCCGCCGGCGGCGCGCACCGCATGCAGCAGGGCGGCGCAGCCGTAGGAGGGGATGGCGACCTCGCCACCCGACGGGAGGCCGAGCGCTTTCAGCGCCAGGGTCAGGGCCAGGGTCCCGGAGGCCAGCGCCACCGCGTCGGCGCCGCCGCCGAGGCGCGTGACCAGCCCTTCGAGACGCGCCGCCTCGGCGCCCGGCGCCAGGCGGGCGGCACGCAGCACGCGCAGCGCCGCCGCCTCCTCGTCGGCGCCGATCGAGGGGCGCGCGTGCGGGACGATCGGCCGTTCGGGGCCGCGCCGGCGCTCCTGCGCGTCACCCGCCGCGGGGTGCTGCGCCGCGGGCCGCCGCGGGGCCGGGACCGCCGCCGATCGGCTCACGCCGCCTCCCGCGCCGCCGCCGACTCGGGCGTGATGTTGATGAACAGCCGCAGCGGCGTGAATCCCTCGGCCCAGCGCACCCGCCCCTGGACGCCGCGGAAATGCGCCGACGCCTGGGCGATCTCGCTGATCGGCGTTCCCTCGATGCGGGTCTTGGCGATCTGGCTGTGGTGCGTGTGCAGGGCGTCGATCTTGGGAGCGATCTCGTCGCCGATGTCGATGAAGACCGTCGGGGTGAAATTGGTTGTCGTCGGCCCCTCGTAGAACAGGACGTTGCGCGCCCAGCGCGTCGCCGAGACCGCCGCCCGCGCCACCTGCCGGTGATCCTGGTGGGTGTCGTCGGGGTTGTTGACGAAGATGAAGTCGGGGCGCGACTTCCGCAGCACCCTTTCCATCTTGTCGATCAGGTGGCGCACCGACGGGAGGAGGGTGTCGCGGTAGCCGCCCCAGTGGACGCGCGAAGCCCCGAGGATCTTCGCCGCCGCCTGCTGCTCGCGCCGCCGGACGCGCGCGTTGCCGCCGCGCGAGCCGTCGGTCATCACCAGCAGCTCGATCTGCGCCCCCTTGCGGGCGTACTTGATCAGGGTGCCGCCGCAGCCGAACTCGATGTCGTCCGGGTGGGCGCCGATGGCGAGGATGTTCACGCCGCCGCCTCCAGCCGGCGCGCGCCCGGCTTGAGACACCCGGGGCCGAGATGCATCAGGGCGTCGACGGCCGACAGATTCGGCGTGAAGCCCGGATGACCCTGCGCGTAGACCGGGTGGCGGAACTCCTGGAATTCGACTGCGATCCCGGCGCGGTGCCAGGCCTCGAGGTCCATGTAGTCGTGGCCGCCCTGGCCCGCCAGATAGGTCGTCGCGCCGAACCTGCGGCACAAGGCGATGAGACGCTCGTCCGGACCGTCAGGAACATCGGCCAGCGACGAGGCCGTGACGACCCGGGTCGCGACGCCAAGCAGCGCCGCCAGCGCCCGGACGCACTCGAGGTTGAGGGAGGCGAGGTCGGCGACCGGCCGGTCGATCAGATCGCACACCGGCGGCAGGACCGCCTCGCGGTGTGGTGCCTTCGCATAGGCCTGCCGCAGCGCTTCCTTGTGCTTGCGCCTCCAGCCGGCGCTGTCGTCGATGCGCACCTCGGCGATGCTCATCGGAAACCGGTGGTGCACGGGAACGGTGAGCCACTGCCATCCGGCGGAGGTCCGGATGCGGTTGCGGTTCTGCCACTCGTTCTTCTTGAACTGCACCGTGTCGAGGAGAACGAAGCGGTCGACCTTCGCCATCTTGTCGAAATACCCCAGCCATGGCAGGTACTGCGGCTGGTGGGCGGCCAGTCTCATGCGCAGGGCTCTCCTACATCCTCGTGCAGGTGTTGAAGATAGGGACCGCGACGGGTCGAGGCAAGGCGCCCGTCTGCCGCGCCCCTCATGCCGCGACCTCGCGGTACAGACGCAGGAGGCGGTGCACCATGCGCCCGGCGCCGTACGCCACCGAGCGGGCCCGCCCCGCCCGCCCGAGCGCCGCGGCGAACGATCGATCGTCGGCGAGGCGGCCGATGGCCTGTGCCAGCGCCGCCGGGTCGCCGGGTGGCACCAGGAGCCCTGCCCGGCCCTGGTCGAGGAGTTCGGGCACACCGCCGACGGCCGACGCCACCACCGGGATACCGAGGGCCATCGCCTCGACCAGAGCGCGCCCCATCCCTTCGTTGCGCGAGGCGAGTACGAAAATGTCACAGGCAGGCAGGATGTCGGCAGGCTGCAGCCAGGCGCCCGGCAGGCGGACGCGAGCGGCGGCGTCCGCCGCCCGGATGGTCGCCTCGAGCGTGGCGCGCAGCGGCCCGTCGCCGCCCACGGCGAGCCGTAACGTCGGGCGCTTCGCCGCGGCCGCCAGGAAGGCATCGACCACGATGTCCGCCCCCTTGATGGGGTCGAGGCGGCCGAGTGTGCCGACGACCCTGTCCTCCGGCGTGAACTCGAAACGCCGGCGGCAGGCGGCGCGCCGCCGCGCCGCCGCCCGCAGGGCGCGGAAGTCGACTCCCGAGGGCAGGGTGCGGAATTGCCCCGGGCGACCGACTCCGCGCGCCAGGTGCTCGCCGGCGCCGGCGTCGGTGAGGGTGATGTGCATGCGGGCGAATGGCGCCAGGGCGCGCTCGGCGGCGACCACGAGACGGCTGGCGGCGCCGCCGTAGTAGCCATAGAACAGGTGCCCGTGCGGCTGGTGGATCACCCGGCGCCGGCCGCCGGTCAGGAGCGCGGCCAGCCGCCCGAGGGCCCCGGCCTTCGAGGTGTGCAGGTGGATGATGTCGAAGCGGCCGCGCAGCATGAGCCGGCCGATCGACGCCAGCGCGCGCGCGTCGCGCCATGGCCGGATCGGCCGCCCGAGCGGGGTGATGGTGACGAACGACAGGCCGGGCTGGCGCTGCGCCACGGCGAGCATGGGACTCGGCGCGTCGGTCGGCCCGCTCGCGACGGTGACCTCGTGGCCGCGGCGCGCGGCGCCGATCGCCTGCCACAGCGTGCAGTCGGACGATCCGCCGCGCTCGAGGCGGGTGATCACGTGCAGCACCCGCCAGCGGCGCGGGGTCGCCGTGCTCACGCCGCCCTCGCCAGCGACCCTTCGAGGATGGCCACCGCTGCCGCGATCACCGGGTCGGCGTCGATGCCGAGAAGACAGGTGTGATGCCAGCAGCGCCCGCGCCGGCACGGCGAGCAGGGGAGGTCGAGGCGGAGCACGCTGTTGGCCGCGCCGCGCGGCGCGAACCGGCGCGGATCGGTGGGACCCATGACCGACACGGTCGGAACACCGAGCGCCGCGGCGACGTGCAGCGGGCCGGAGTTGTTGCCGACGAAGAGATCGCACGCCGCGATCACCGCCATCAGCTCGCGGACGCTGAGGGTGCCGAGCGCCAGCGCGTCGGGGGTGAGTTCGGCGATGCGGCACGCCAGCTCCTCTTCGCCGGGGCCGGCGGCCACCAGGCAGGCGGCGCCGGCGCGCTCGGTCAGGCGGGCGATGGTCTCGGCGAAGCGCTCGGGGGCCCAGCGCTGGCTTTCCTCGTGCGCCCCGGGATGGACCAGCACGCGCGGCGACCCCGCCCCGAACGCCGCCAGACGCGCCAGCGCCGCGGCGCGCTCGGGCGGTGTCACCACGAGGGCCGGCTCGGTGGCGGATCCCGCGATCCCGAGCGCCGCCAGCAAATCACGGTGCAGGTCGACCAGATGCCGGTCATCGCGCGATTTCGGGCCCGGCAGGGTGAAGTGGACCTCGCGGCCGGCGCGCGCGAGGCCGATACGCCACGGGGCGCGGCTGGCGCCCACGAGGCGCGCGCCGAGCAGCCGCTCGTCGGGGGTGAAGTCGATCGCCAGGTCGAAGCGCCCCGCCATCTCGGGCGGCAGGTGTCTCCCGGTGAGCGGCACGAGGCGGTCGACGGCAGGGTGGTGCTCGAGCAGCGCCAGCGGCGCCGGCGGGGCGAGGACGGTGATGCGCGCGTGGGTGAAATGGCCTTTCAGGTCGGCGAGCGCCGCGGTGGTCAGGGCCATGTCGCCAATCCGATCGGTGCGCACCGCGAGGATCCGGCTGACGAGCGTCGGCAGGGGCGGCGACGCCCGCCGCCGGCCGATGCCGCGCGCCCGGAGCACGGGCGTGCGGGCGGCGAGCCAGGCGGCGCGCGCCAGACGGCGGCAGCGGTCGCCGAACATGGCATCGGGAGGTGGCGTGGGGGTATGAAGAGGCGCGGTCATGGGACCCTCCGGGCGAAGGCGGTGATGGCGTCGGTCCACAGGCGGCCGCCGAGGCGGCCGAGCAGGCCCGCGGTCGCGTCGATGATCTTCTTTGGGATTGTCAGGGCGCATCGATCGGTGGTGATCTCGATGGCTGCGAATCCGGCATCGGCGAGGATGCGCCGCAGCGTCGTCCGGTCGAAGTGGCTCAGATGCGGCTCGCGCGCCCCGGGCTCGAACAGCGGCAGCGGCCGGCCGCGCGCCACACGGTAGGCGGCACGCATCGGGATGTTGTCGAGATTCGGCACGGCCACCACCAGGAGCCCGCCGGGGCGCAGTCGCCTTCGGGCCGCCGCCAGCATCGGCCGCGGCTCGGGCAGGTGCTCGAGAACGTGCCACAGCGTCACGACATCGAACGGCCCCGGCAGCACGGTGGCCGCCGCCAGGTCGCCGACGGCGACCGGCCGTTCCAGACGTGCCGCGGCGCGACCCGCACCCTCCGGCGAGAACTCGATGCCGTCGACGCGCCAGCCGGCGTCGCGGGCCACGCGTAGGAACAGGCCGTCGCCGCAGCCGACGTCAAGGAGGGCGGCCCGGCGGCCGGCGCGCGCCTGGAGGAGACGCAGGCGGCGGCGCCACAGGCTCCGCCGCGGCCGTTCTTCGTCGCGTTGCCATGGTTCGTAGTAGCCGGCGCCGTAGGTCGCGGCATCGGTCGCCTCGGCGGGCACCGGGTCGACGAAGACCAGGCCGCAGCGCGGGCAGGTCACCGGGCGGGCGGCGACGCGGCCGCCGCCGTCGGCCGGGTTGTGGCGCGCGCCGCACAGCGGGCAGGGACGCGTCGGGGCGGCCGGTTGTGGTGCGGTCTCCGGCATCGACAGGATGGTCCCGCTCATGCGGCCCTCCGATCGCCAGGGACGGCCCCGGTCGCGCCACCCGCCACGCCCGCCGCCTCGCGGTGGACCTCCATCACCGCGCGCCCCATCGCCTCGAGCGAGAAGCGATCGGCGGCGCGCCGGGCGGCGGCACGCCCCATCCCGTGTCGCAGATCGGCGTCGGCGCCGAGGCGCACGACGGCGGCGCCGAGGGCCGCGATGTCGCGCGCCGGCGCCAGAAGACCGGTGACGCCCTCCTCGACGATCTCGGGCACGCCGCCGACGGCGTAGGCGGCGGCCGGCACCGCCGCGTGCGCCGCCTCGATCAGGACCCGCGGCAGCGCCTCGTGCCGCGACGGATGCAGGATCAGGTCGAACGCCCGCAGCAGACGCGCCGCCTCGGGGCGATCGCCGAGGAAGCGGATGTCGTCGAGGATCCCGAGCGCCGAGGCGCGCAGCCGCAGGGTCATCGGCCAGAGTGACTCGCGGTCACCGGCGCCGAGGAACGCGAGCATGGTTCCGGGCACGGCATCGCGCGCTCCGGCGAGAATGGCGAGGGCGTCCTCGCCCCCCTTGTCGGGCTCGACGCGGCCGACAACGCCGACCACCAGCCGGTCCTGGGGGAGATCGAGCAGGGCGCGGGCGGTGCGCCGATCGAGGACGTCGGGCGGCCGGATGCCGGTCGGCACGACCCGGACGTGCGGCGCGTGGCGCAGCGCCGCGCTGCGGCGCGCTGCGGCGCGCGACACCGCGATGATGCGGTCCGAAAGCCGGACCAGCAGGCGGTCGGCGAGCGGCGGCCCGCCGATCGAGGCGCGCAGGTGCCAGACATGGGCCCGGCCGGCGAGACGGGCGGCGAGACCGGCGTAGAGGGCGGCCCGTGGCCCGTCGCTGTGCAGGACGGCGGCCCCCTCGGCGCGCGCCAGCGAGGCGAGGGCGCGCACGGCGCGCATCGCGTGGAGGCCGCGCGCCGGCAGCACCGGCGGCAGCGCAAGGTGGCGCACGGCGATGCCGGCGCGGCCGAGCGCGTCGCCCAGCGGGCCGCTCCCGGACAGGAGGACGACCGGACGCGCGCCAGCCTCGGCGAGGATGGTCGCGAGATCGAGCAGGCTGTGCTGGCCGCCGCCGTAGAAGTCGGCGCGCTCGCTCACAAGAAGAACGCGGCGCGGGTCAGGCGGCCTGGGAATGGGCGTCAAGCGCCACCTCGTAGATCGACTCGACGCGCCGGATCATCGCGGCGGCGCGGAATTCCGCTTCGACCCGGGCGCGGCCGGCGGCGCCGAAGGCGCCCGCCCGCCCCGGATCCAGAACCAGGGTGGCGATGGCGGCGGCCAGGGCGGCGCTGTCGGCCTCGTTCACCAGCAGTCCGGTGCGCCCGTCATCGACGATCTCCGGAAGACCGCCGACGCGCGAGGCGACGATCGGCAGGCCGGCGTCCATTCCCTCGAGGACCGCGACGCCGAGCCCCTCGCGCCCGATCGAGGGGGCTACGAGAAGATCGAGCGCCGGCAGGAGGGCGCGGATGTCGGGGCGCTCTCCCAGAAACAGCGTCCGGGCGGCGATTCCCAGATCTCCCGCCAGGGACTCGAGACGCGGCCTCTCGGCCCCGTCCCCCGCCAGGAGCAGCGTGCCCCGGCGGGCCGCCTCGGGCAGCGCCGCGAAGGCGCGCAGCAGGACCGCGTGTCCCTTGTGCGGCGCCAGGGCCCCGACGCAGCCGATGAGCGGCGGCGCCGGCGCGCCGAGCCGGAGGAGCGCCTCGTCGCGTGTCGCGGCGGGGGCCGCCTCGATGCCGTTCCTGACCACCTCCAGCAACCGCGCCGGCAGCCCGAGATCGGCGCGCGCATGCGCGGCCACCGCCTCGGAGCAGCAGATGACGCGGCGCGACAGCACCGCGAGGAGGCGCTCGAGACGCCGGTGGCGGCGCGCCAGGGTGGTGTCGTGCGTGTGCAGGTGATGCACGATGACGGGAAGACCGACGAGCCGCGCCGCGAGCCGCCCCGCCACGCCGGCGAAGTGGCCGTGCGTGTGGACGATGTCCGGACGCGCCGCGACCAGGACCCGGGCGGCGCGCAGGACGCTGCCGGGGTAGTAGTTCGGAAGCGCCAGAAGGCGCACCGGTGTCCCGTCGGTCTCCATCTCGTCGGCGACCCGGCCGCCGCCGGACAGGGCGAGCACCGCGACCGCGAAGCGCGGCGATGCGCCCCGGGCCAGCAGCGCCACCGTCCGCTCGAGACCGCCGAGACCGAGCGCCTCGACCACATGCACGACCCGGATCCGCTTCATCGCGCCCCCGCCGCGGCGCGCGTCGGCGCCGTCCCGACGGCGTCGTCGGGGAGGTCCGGCGCGGCGGCAACCTCGCCGAGCAGCACCCGGGCGCGATGGACGTAGGTGTGGCGCGCCAGGACTCTGCTGTGGCCGGCGGCGGCGATCGTCCGCGCCCGGTCGGGATCGCCGAGCGCCTCCTCGACCCGCGCCCGCAGCTCGTCGCCCTCCGCGAAGGCGAGCAGGTCGGTCCCCTCGCGGAACAGCGTCATGACATCACGCTGCCGGTCGACGATTTGCAGCGCGCCGCAGGCCGGTATCTCGAAGACCCGCGTGTTCGCCATGTCACCCGAGGCGGCGCGCGGCCCGAAGGCGCCATAGTGGATGTTGAGCACGACGGCGGCGCGGCCGTAGATGGCCCGCCAGACGGCGGGGCGGAGGGCGCCGCCGCGGATCATCGGCGCGACGTGCGGGTCGCCCAGGGCGCGCTCCCATCCCGGACCCCAGACATCCACCGGTAGCCCGTCGAGGTGCCGCAGCAGGATCTGCCGCTCGGGGTAGTGCGACCCGACCAGCACGACGCGTCCCGGTGTGGCGAAAGGCGGCGGCCTCTCCCCCGGGATCGGCGGCCGGTGGGCGGCGGGGTCGCAGGCAAAGGGCAGCCAGGCCGCGTGCCCATGGCCGCGTTCGCGGTGCCGGGCGGCGGCCCACGACGAGCCGAGGTGGAAGGCGTCGTAGGCCGGCGCGGCCGCGACCCCCAGGTCGAACTCGGCCGGGTAGTCGGAGAACCAGTTGACGGCGCGCACGCCGAGATCGCGGATGGCATGCACGGTCGCGGGTTCGATCGTCATCCCCTGGTTGACCAGCAGCTGTCGCGGCCGGAAGGCGCGGACGCGGTCGAGGAGTGCCGTGTTCAGGCGGCGGCGATCGAGCCGCTCGAGGAAGGCCGCCCGGGCCCGCAGCCGTCCCGGCAGCAGGAAGGCGCGGTGATCGAAGGTCGACACCTCGTGGCCGAGGGAGCGCAGGGCCGCCGCGAGGTAGTCGGGGAGCGCCTCGAAGGCGGGATTGAACGCGGCCGACAGCAGCAGCCTCATGCGCGCGCCTCGCCCGGGGCGAGCCCGAGCGCCTCGCGCGCCAGCGTCAGGTCGGCGGCGCGCAGGGCGCCGGTGACGCCCGCCGCGGCGGCGAAGACGAGGAGAGCGAACGGCAGGGTGAGGGCAAGATGCGCCAGGGCGGCGGGACGATCCGCGGGCGGCGCGCCGGGGAGCGCCGCCGCCGCGACGATCCCCGCGAACAGGCCCAGGAGCGCGGCCGCGAAAGCGGGCAGCGCCGCCGCGGCGGCGCGCCACGGCGGTGCCGCCGTGGCCCGACGCAGCGCCGCCATCGCCGCCAGGAGAACGGCCGAGACGATGGCGCCGGCGAGCACGGCAGAAGCGACACCGGCGGCGCCGAACGGTCGCGCCGCCAGGACCGCGCCGGCGACGAGAACGGCGCCGCCGGCCCCGGTGGCCGCCGCCTCGAGGCCGGCATGACCGAGGGCACGGATCACCAGGCGCAGTGGCGACGCGAGAAGGCCGACGGCCAGGCCCATGGCCAGAAGGCGCGCGCACAGGGCGGCGGCGGGCGGAGCCGGCTGCCCGGTCCAGGCGGTGAGAAGAGCGCCGGCTCCGAGGAGGATCGCGACCGCCGGCAGGAAAGCCAGGAGCGCGACATAGCGCGTGGCGCGGCACGCCAGCACCTCGAGACGCGCCTGGTCGCCGCGGGCATCGAGGTGCCCGGCGAGCGGCAGGATGACGCGCAGGGGCAGCGCGGCGACCACGGGTGTGAGGCCCGCCAGCCGCGCGCCGAGGTCGTAGGCCCCTGCCACCGCGAGTCCGGGGCCGGCGGCCAGCGCCAGGCGCGGCGCGTGGCTGCCGATCACCTCGAAGGCGCGGGTCAACTGCAGCCGGATGCCGAACGACAGCACCTCGCGATACTGATCGCGGCCGGCGCGGAAGGGCCGGAACCGCAGCCCGGGGCAGAGGTGACGCGCGGCGAGGGCCTCGGCCACCGTGGCGGCCGCCGCCGCGCACAAGGACGCCGCGGCGAGACCCTCGAGGCCGAACCCGCCGAGCAGCGCCCCCGCGCCGAGGAGCCCCTCGAGAACGGCGGCGGCCGCGCCGATGCGTCCGAGGATGTCGGTGCGCTGCGCTCCCGCCACGACCCCGCGCCAGGCCGAGAAGGCGCCGCGCATCAGCACGGTCGCCAGGGTCAGGGCGACCACGGCGCCGGCGGCGCCGTGCGCCGCCGCACCGGGCGCGATCCCTGGCAGGAGGCGCGGCAGGCCGAAGGCGGCGCCGGCGGCGATGAGCAGCGCCAGCGACAGGTGGATCCCGGCGCCGACCGCGACGCTGCCGTTGAGCGCGTCGATGTCGCGGCGGGCGATGGCGCGCGCGGCGAAGCGCGCGTACGAGGCGCCGGCCCCGAGGTCGAGAAGGGCGGCGGTGTGCGCCAGCGACCAGGCGGCGCCCCACAGACCGAGTCCTTCGAGACCGGCGGTGCCGACGACGAGCGGGGTCAGGATCAGCCCGACCCCCGCCGCCGCCGCCGACTCGACGCCACCCCAGGCGACGCCGCGGGCCGCGACGCGGCGTTCGGCCGCGCCGGGGGAGGGGACCGCGCCCGGACGGCCGGTGGTGCTCACGCCGCCTCCCGCATCGCCATGGCGGCGACGACGAGCCCGGTGAGCAGCCAGAACGGCTCCATGATCCGGATGAGGATGAAGGTGTTGGTGCCGATGGCGTGCGCCATGAGGCCGGCGGTCGCGGCGAGCATGCCGATGGCGAGACCGCGCGGCAGCGGCTCGTCGAGGACACGCCGGGCGCGCCAGAACATGGCGGCGAGCGCGCCGATCAGCCCGAGGAAGGCGGCCATGCCGAGAACCCCGGTTTCCACCAGAACGCGGAAGTACTGCGCGTCGATGAAGCCGTAGCCGGTGATCCCCCAGCCGGTGAACGGGTGCTGCCGCCAGCCGCGCAGCGCCGCGCCCCACGACTCCAGGCGCGCCGAGGACGAGGGGTCGAGGTGCACGCGGCCGACCTGGACGCTGGCCTTCCCCTCGGACGTGAAGGTGTAGGCGATGCGCTCCTGCACGCCCTTCGGCGTCGCCAGCAGCAGGACGGAGGCGGCGACGGCGATCCAGCCGAGCAGCCGGGCGCGGCGCGGGGCCCAGAGCAGCAGCATCGCGATCGTCGCGACGAACGCCAGCCACGACGAGCGCGACAGGGTGGCCGCGAGCGGCGGCAAAATCGCCAGCGCCAGAAGACCGCAGGCGCGCCGCAGCAACGACGGCGGCAGTGTCTGCGCCAGCCCTGCTGCCACCGCGAAGACGAGAACGAGATACCCGCCCAGGGTGTTGGGCTCGCCGATGGCCCCCTCGAAAGGCGCCGACGGCCGCACACCCTGCGGGATCTGCCACCAGGCATAGGCGGTGATCGCGGCGCCGGTCACCAGGACCGCGAGCAGCAGGCGGCGCAGGCGCTCCGGGGTGCGGACGTAGTTGACGGTGATGAAGAAGAGGAAGAAATACTCGAGGTACTTGGCGACGTAGCACAGCCCGACAAGAAGGCCGACGCGGCCGGCGGCGATTCCGAGCAGTGTCGAGAGCAGGCAGGCGCCGGCGAAGGCGGCGATGGCGGCGTTGAGCCGCGTGCGGCGCACCGCCCCGAGGTCCTTGTGGATCGCCATGCGGGCGAGCCAGGCGACACCGACCAGGAGCAGGAGGAGGTCCTCGGATCTCAGCACGACGCTGCGCGAGTGCTCCAGGCCGCCGCTGCCGGCGGCGCCGAGCGGGATCTCGGGCGACAGCAGCATCGACGCGATGATGACCACGAGTCCGGCCTCGGTCCGGAGCACCACGGCAACGAACAGCACCACTGCCGCGCCCGCGACCAGCGGCAGGTGCAGCGGCGCGCGGCCGATCCAGGCGGCCAGCGGGATGGCGAGGGCCACAAGGGCGGCGGGCACGAACCAGCGCCGCGGTGCGAGGGTGTCGGCGGCGATGGCCATCGGCGTCAGCGGCGGCCGAAGGCGGCCACCGCTCCGGCGTCGTCGCCCTTGCCGCGCGCGGCGGCGCGGCGGCGCAGGTCGCCTTCGTACGCGGCATTGAGGTATTGCATCTCAGGGGTGTAGCTCGACACCTCGGCCTTGACGTCGTTGAGGACGATGCCGCGGATCGTGGCCCGGACGTTGTCGAGATGGACCTTGGCGCGCTTCAGGGCGGCGCGTCCGACACGGCCGAGCTGGTACACGAGGATCACGCCGTCGACGCGCGTCGACAGGATGGCGGCGTCGGTCACCGGCAGCACCGGCGGGGCGTCGATCAGAATGACGTCGAAGCGTGACGCCACCTCGACGACGAAGTCGTTGAACAGCGGCGACGACAGCAGCTCCGACGGGTTCGGGGGGAGCGCGCCGGCGGTCAGGATGTGCAGGTTCTCGAGACCGGCCGAGGTCAGCATGGCGCGCATGTCGACGCGCCCGAGGAACACGTCCGAGAAGCGGTGCACGACATCGTCGAGACGCGCCATCCCGAGGACGACGTGGGTGAACCCGGGCTCGCGCGGCACGCCGAACAGGCGGTTGAGCGACGGGCTGCGCAGGTCGCAGTCCCAGATCAGCGTCCGCATCCCCATCTGCGCCATGGCCACGCCGAGGTTGGCGACCGTCGTCGACTTGCCCTCGCCCGGCGAGGCCGAGGTGAACAGGAACGTGCGGCCGGCCTTGCCGAGACGCGAGAACTCGAGGTTCGTGCGCAGCGATCGGAACGCCTCGGCGACCGGCGACTGCGGCGCGAACTGGGTCACGAGGCTGGTGAACCCGTCGAGTCCGGCGTCGCCGCCGAGACCGGGATGACGCTGGAGGATCTCGCGCCGCACCGACTCGGGATCGATGTGCGGCACCACGCCGATCACCGACAGCTCGAGGTACTGCTCGACATCCTCGATGCTGCCGATCGAGGTGTCGAGGCTCTCGACCGCGAACGCCGCCACCAGACCCAGCAGGAGACCGACCAGCAGCCCGACCAGCCCGCGCAGGAAGCGGCCGGGCTCGTGTCGGGGCGCCGCCTGCGTCGCGGTCTCGACCACCGACAGCTCGGTGACCTTGTCGGCCTCGCGGATCAGCGCCTCCTGGCGCTTGCGCATGAGCATCTCGTACGCCTCGGCGTTGACCTGCACCTGCCGCCGCAGCTGCATCAGCCTCTGCTCGGTGCGCGGAAACGAGGCCAGCTTGTCGTCGATGATCGCCTTGCGCGATTGCGCCAGACCGAGGGCGGTGCGCGCCTCGCGCCGCAAACGCGCCGTGAGCAGGTCGATCTGGCCGCCCACCCGTGCGACCTCGGGCGCGTCGTCCTTCATGAAGACCTGCATCTGCCGGCGGCGCTCCTCGAGTTTCATGAGCTCGTCGCGCAGCATCGCCAGCCCCTCCTCCGGCAGGTCGGCCAGGAGGAGGTCGGGGATGGTGCCCGGCCCCGCGGGCGCCTCGAGGACGGCGAGCAGCGACTCCAGCGCCACGACGCGCGCCTCGGTGCGGGCCGCCTCGTCCTGGAAGAACTGCACCTCCTTGGCGTCGGGGTTGCGGGCGCCGACGTTGGCCTCCTTGAAGCGCGCCAGGTCCTCCTCGGCGTCGGCGAGGTGGATGGCGACCTCGGCCACCTGGCTCTCGACGAACTCGCGCGCGTCGATCGCCTGCCGGTTGCGCTCGCGGGTGTGGACCTCGATGTACTCCACCATCACCGCGTTGGCGACCGCGAGCGCCTCATCGGGCGTGCCGCAGGCGGAGCGGATCTCGATCAGGCTGGTGTTGTCGATCGGGCGCGCGGCGTAGCTGGCGATGAGCTGCTCGAGCCGGGCGGTGAGCGCCGGCTTGGCGAGCACGTCCTCGAGCGTCAGGGCGGCGTCGATGCGCCCGAGCCGCTGGGCGGCCCGCAGCGCCACCGGCTTGCTGGCGATGATCTGCGCCTGGGTCGCGAGGTCGTCGCCCGGGCTCCACGAGAACGACTCGAGGAAAAGCCCGGCGACGCTGTCGGTGCGGGTCCATTTCACCCGCGCCGCGGCTTCGTAGGACGGCCGGACACGCGGTGACAGCGCCAGGGTCATCAGGCCGAGGAGAAGGCAGCAGCCCGCGACCACCTTCCAGCGACGGCGCAGGATGCGCAGGTAATCTTGCAGGTTCAGATCGTAGTTGGCGGCCACGTCACTCGCTCTGGAAGTTGTCGATGATGTACAGCGACTCGATCGTCTGCAGCGCCGGGCTGATGATGGTGAAGACGTCCTGGATCGCCCCGAGGACGCCGCGCGGCACGAAGACGACGTCGCCCGGCTGCAGCAGGAGGTCCGCCTCGAGGTTCCCGGTCTTCATCATTTCCTTGAGATTGACGACCTGCATCGTGGGTTCGGACCTGGGGTCACGCCGGATCACCGCGATCTCCTTCGCGGAGCCGCGCCGGCTGACGCCGCCGCAGCGGGACAGCGCCTCGACCAGCGTCATGCGGTCGTAGATCGTCACCACCCCGGGCTGGGTGACGTCGCCCAGGACGTAGACCTTGCGCGTGCCCATGGCGAGGGAGGGGAGGAAAACGAAGTCGCCGTTAGCCAGCTCGGGGTTGTCGGCATCGCTCTGCTGGAAGACGGCGCGGAACAGGTTGACCTCGAGGGTCTCGCCGGTTCGGCGTATGACCTGGACGCGCATCAGGTCGGCCTCCGGCGACGGCCCGCCGTGCGCCGACAGAAACGGCACCAGACGGGTCGGCCCCATGAGCGGCCATTCCCCGGGGCCGCTGTCGGTGCGCGCCGTCGTCTTGACCTCACCCATCAGGTTGACCCGGTGCCCGGCATAACGCACCACCAGCAGCTCGATGTAGATCTCCTTGTAGATGCGCCGGAGACGGATCTCGATCTCGCCCTTGGCCTCCGCCGGGGTCAGTCCGCCGACCGGGACCGAGCCGAGGCCCGGGACCGGCAGGAAGGCGGTGCCGTCGCTCTGCACCGTGAGCTGCTTCTCGTCGATCTTCTCGCCGTCCCACACGCGCAGGCTGAGGACGTCGCCGGGTGCGAAGCGATAGTCGGACGACGGCGCATAGGCGATCTCCGTGGACGGCGTCACGATCGCCGCGCGCGCCGGCGCCGTGTCGTGTGGCGCGCCGAGGAGGGCGCCGATCGCGAGGATCGCGGCCCGCACCAGGCGGGGACGGCGGCGTCGCAGCGCCAGCCGGAACAGCGCCCGGCGGCGCGCCCACGGGCTGTCGTCGACAGGCAGCCGCCGGCCGCCCCTGATCACCTCGGCCACGCGGCCGATGAGCGCCTCGCGGCGCACCCCGGCGTCGAGACCATTCTCGGCATCCCCCTGGGTGCGGTACACCCGGCGGCCGTCGCGCATCTCCACGGACACCAGGCGATGCGCCACGATCCCGGCGGCGGCCCGCGCCACCACGATCTGCCCGGGGGCCGGGAGGCCGAGGAAGGGCGCCACCACGATCCGGTCGCCCGGCTGCAGGGTCGGCGTCATGCTGCTGCCGGTCACGGGCATCCCGACAGCAAGGCCCCCCTCGAGAAGGGCCTCGAGCACCGGGGCGGCCTGGCGATCGCCCCGGTCGTCGGCGACGAGACGGCTGGCGCTCACCGGCCGGCCTCGCGCACGGTCGTGGGGGCGGCGACCCGCTGGCGGATGTGCAGGAACGGCGCGCGCGACAGATCGACGAGGCGGCGAGGGGCGCCTGGACGTCCGGCGGCCTGCGCGACCTCGACCCGCGGCCGGAAGTGGTTCTCGTCGTTCTGCGACACGACCCGGGCGATGTCGCCGCTGCTCAGCTCGACGTAGCAGCCGATGGGGAAGATCGGGATGGCGCGCAGCAACCCGCGGAACAGCAGGGCGCTGAAACGCTGGCCGTGCGCCGACATGACCGCCGAGGCGACGTCGTGCAGGTCGAGACCGCGGCCGCGGCCGTCGTGCCAGGTGCGATCGATGATCGCCGCCAGGGCCACCGCCTGGACGCGCAGATCGGCGCGGGCGCGGTCGGCGGGGGCGGCGGAGCCGGCGGCCAGCAGGGCATGCACGTCGACGACACGCGCCGCCATCTCCGGATCATCGATCCCCAGGGTCTTCATGATCGGTCCCGGGCGCAGGCGGTGGCCCTCGGGGTCGAGCGACTCCTCGTCGGCGGCGGCCGGGTGGAGGGCGGAGAAATCGACCCCGGCTTCCGCGAGCGGTGTGCCGTGCACGAGCGCCAGCAGCGCCACGGCGGGGGCCTCCTCCGACTGGCCCAGGCCGGTCAGCACGCGCGCCGCGATGAGGGCGCAGTTCACCGCGTGGCGGGCGGGATGGAAACCGTCTCCCATGTCGGCGAGCGCCACGGCGAGGTCGCCGTCGGCGGCGCGGCCCGCGAGGGATCGCGCCATCTCCGCCAGCCGGCCGGCGGGGGCGGCCTGACCGTGCCCCGCCGCGCCCACCAGGCGCGCCAGCTCGTCGGCGTCCGTCGCCGACTGGCCCGCCACTGCAGGCTTCGGCGTGTCGCCGGGAGTGGGCGGCACGGGGCCGGCGCCCGGCGCCGCGGCGCGGGCGATCGCCTGCGGGGGCGTGAAGGTCACACCCGCCAGGACGGCGATCTCGCGCAGCGAGCGCATCGGTCGATGCGCGCCCGGCAGCGACAGGACATCGTGGTGCAGGGCATTCCCCTCGGTCACCTTGCGCCAGCCCTCCTCGCGCAGGGTCGGCAGGGCATGGGCGGATCCGTCCGACACGGCGCAGCCGAACACCCCCGCGAGGCCGGCGACGCCGGTGCCGCAGCAGGCGCCGCAGCCGCGCCCCGTGGGCACCGCGATGCCGCCGTGCCGCTCCATCTCCTCGAGATCCCAACGGTGGAAACCGAGCCGCAGGGCGCGCCCCGGCGGCAGGAGGCTCCAGGCGCGGCACTGCGGACAGACAGTGCGCACCAGTGCCTGTCCCAGGACCATCACCGGCACGTCGGGGCCGGCCGAGGCCTCGAGGTCGCGCAGCACACGGACGGCGAGCGCCGCCGGATCGCCCGGCGGGCCGCCGGCGAGGACGAGCGTGCCGGCGCCGGCGAGGCGCGCCGCCAGCAGCAGATGACGCAGTCCCTCGAGCCGCTCGACGACGACGAAATCGGCGGCGACCTCCTTGAGGCTCTCGGGGAACGGCCAGTCGGTCACCGCGTCCGCCAGCCAGGGCAGGGCCGGATTCGGGGTCGCCAGGCGCGGCCCAATCCGGCCGCCGTGGCGGCCGAGCTTCAGCAGCGCCTGCGCCATGAGGGCCAGGGTGGTCGTGCGTCCCGAGCCGCTGCCGCCCGACGCCAGAACCAGCGCGCTCGGTCGGTCGAGGGTCTCGTTGAGAAGCGCCATCAACGCGGGGGAGAGTCCCAGATCGGCGAGCGCCACGGGTGGCGCCGACGCGGCCACGCCGGCGACGCGCAGGCGGTACTCGTGCGGCCGGCCGCCCGGCCACACCGACAGCAGCAGGCGCGCGGGCCGCCCGGCGCCGGTGGCGCCGACCACGCCGCGCGGGGCGTGATGGAACACGGAGGCGAGCAGCCCGAGGGCGTCCTTGGGGGCGATCGGGAACGGGTGCCGCTGGCCGTCGGTCGCCATGAGCATCGCCTTGACGCCGTCGCCGCCGGGATGGAGGCTCATCTCGATGTGATCGCCGCTCAGCAGCCGCGACAGCGCCGGGGCGAGGAGGTCGGGCCGCGGCACCGCGCGCGGCCAGGCACCGACGTCCGACGGCGGCGCCACCTCGGCGGCGCGCATCTCGTCCTCGCTCGCCGGGATCGCCACGACGCCGATCTCCGGACCCCAGTAGCGCCGCGGCACACGCAGGCCGCCGGCGTCGCCCGAGGTGGCTACGAAGACCACCCCCTGGCGCTCCGCCAGCAGGATCGGATCGCTGGACGGGGGGGCCCCGCCGGTGATCGCCTGTGGGATCGATCCGTCGCCGTCGCGACGCACGCGTCCGTTCATCAACGCGAGGCCTCGTCGGTTTCGCCGTCGCCGATCGCCTGCACGACGCAGTCGACCGCCGACATCTCCGGGAGGAACTGCAGACGCCGCACCGGGAGACGCCCGGTCATCTCCGACAGGAAGCGGACCGCGAACTCGAGACCGCCGTGGTCCCACATCGCCGGGAAGGCGCGCACCATCATCTGCGCCACCGCCGACGCCGAGGTCAGGTCGACGACGCGGTTGCGCGGCGCCTGCTCGAGGATGAAGACGGCGTCGAGCGGCGCCGAGCCGGGCGACTCGTAGCCGGCGTCGCCGTGCCACGGTGTGCCGAAGATCC